>Ga0068858_100003270_pt1 | contig 16145 bp, 13 predicted proteins | sample KBSSwiS12_FD_66589 | JGI IMG/M metagenome (GOLD analysis project Ga0068858, IMG submission 66589) | Switchgrass rhizosphere microbial communities from Kellogg Biological Station, Michigan, USA - KBS Switchgrass S1-2 | ecosystem: Host-associated > Plants > Roots > Rhizosphere > Soil ...
CTGCTCGACCTGCTCGGACGGCTGGCGAAGTCGCCGCTGCTCCACTCGGTGGCCTTCGTCAACCTGCTGATCGCCGCGGTATCCGGCATCGTCACCATCGGCGCCGGCATGGCGGCCGAAGTCAAACTGCTCATCACCCACGACGTGCACGCGGTGCTCGACACCCACAAGCTGCTCGGCTTCTCGGGGTTCGCCGGCATCCTGCTGCTGGCGGCGTGGCGGCTGGCGGCGCGCGGCCGGTTCCCGCGCTTCGGCGCGATCTATCTGGCCGCGGGCCTCGCCACGACGGGCGCCGTGCTCGGCGCCGGCTACATCGGCGCGCAGCTGGTCTACGACCGCGGCCTCGCCGTGCAGGCGATCGATCGCCAGGCGCTGGAGCGCTACGAACGCGGCGTCTACGGCGGTGAAGGTCCGCTCGCGACCGGCGCACCGGCACCGGCCACCGGCGAACCCGCGACGATGCACATGCACCATGGACAGTAGAACGGCATCGCCGCGCCGCTCGGGGCTGATGAGCGCGCTCGCGGGTCTTGCCGCGATCGCCGCCCTCGGCGCGGCGGAATGCGCCTCGCCGGATCGGGACCTGGCGGCCGCACCCGTCGCGACCGACGTGCCCGCGGCCAAGAGCGCAGCGGATACCGCCGCGAGCGACACCGGGCTGCCGGTCTTCCCCGGGGCCGAAGGCTACGGCACGCGCACGCGCGCGGGGCGCGGCGCCAAGGTCGTGGCGGTGACCTCGCTCGCCGACGACGGGCCGGGCACGCTGCGCGCCGCGCTCGAGGACGCCGCGCCCAAGACGATCGTCTTCAGGGTCGGCGGCGTGATCGAGCTGAAGGCGCATCTCTTCATCCGCCATCCCTTCGTGACGGTGGCAGGGCAGACGGCGCCGGGCGACGGCATCGTGCTCAAGGACTTCGGCCTGGTCATCACCACCAACGACGTGCTGGTGCAGTCGCTGCGGATCCGTCCCGGCAACCACGGCAAGGTGCGCCCCGATCACAACGACGCCGTGGCCGTGCTGGGCAAGACCGGCGACGCGACCGGCGCGCGCAACGTGGTCCTCGATCACTTGAGCGTGAGCTGGGGTGAAGACGAGCTGATCAGCACGTGGTTCGCGCCGACCGACATCACCGTCTCGTGGTCGATCGTCAGCGAGGCATTGAGCCGCAGCCGGCACGCCAAGGGCACCCACAGCGCGGGCCTGCTGGTGGGCGACCACTCGAATCACGTCTCGGTGCATCACAACCTGCTGGCCCACGACGACTTCCGCAATCCGCTGATCATCTCGGGCGGCACGCACGACGTGGTCAACAACGTGGTCTACGACTGGGGCGCGCTACCCACCGAGATCGTCGACGACGCGCCGACCTCGCTGAACGTGGTCGGCAACTACTATCGGCCCGGCCCCTCGACGAAGACGCCGCACGTGATCTTCATCAACCCGAGCGGCAAGAACGTGCCGCCGCGGATCTTCGTGGAAGGGAACGCCCGCCACGGCGCCGACGCGCCACCGTCCGGCTGGAGCCTAGTGCAGTTCGGCTGGCGCGGCTCCGGCGCACCGGACCGCTATCGCGCCGCGGCGCGCTTCACGACGCCCGCCATCACGACGACGAGCGCGCGCGAGGCGTTCGATCAGGTGCTGGCGTTGGCCGGAGCCATCGCGCCCGCGAGAGACGCCACCGACCGGCGGATCGTCGACGAGGTGCGCCAGGGCACGGGCGCGATCATCGATACGCCCGAACAGGTGGGAGGCTACCCCGCCTACCGGACGGCCGCGGCGCCACTGGACACCGACGGCGACGGATTGCCGGACGACTGGGAGCGCGAACACAAGTTGAACCCGGCGGATGCGGCCGATGGGGCCAAGGATCGCGACGGTGACGGCTACACGAACCTGGAGGAATACCTCCACGCCCTCATGCGGGCGCGGTAGCGGGAAGCGTCAGGCTGGTGGCCGGTTCGACCGCGGTTTTGGAACGGGCGTCGAGCTGGGCGAACACGATGCCAGCCAGGAAGAAATACACGTCGTTCAAGTAGAGGAACGGCGGCGTATCCACGAGCAGACATTGCAGCACGTAGACCACAGTGGCGAACAGGAAGATATCGGCGAAGCGGCGTTCATCGTCGTCGTCGCCGGTCTGCCGTCGCAGCGCCACGCCCGCGCGGATGAAGAGCGCCAGAATCGCGACGAGCGCCAGCAGGCCGGGCAGTCCCCACTCGACGACCGTCATCAGGAACGTGTTGTGGAACTGACCCGGCGCCAGGTCGGCGGCGGCGCTGCCGCTGGCCATCAGCTTGCGTCGCGCCGCGCGGCGGGACGGTCCGCCGCTGCCGTAGCCGGTGAACGGCCGCTCCAGCACGAGCTCGGCACCGATCTCGTACATCAGGACGCGGCCCGAGACCGGTTCCGCCGAGACGGCGCGTTCGCGGAGCGAGGCGGCGGCCGGCAGGAACATGACCGCCGCGAGACCGGCCACAGTGACTGCCGCGGTGGCCGAGAGCACCAGCGCGCGGCGTGGCCGATCGAGCCACCCGATCAGCGGCACCGCGACGTAGGCGGCGATCCAGACCGAGCGGGTCATCGAGATCACGACCGCGGCACCGAGCGGCACGAGGAGCATGGCCGCGAGGCCGCGCGTGGCGAACGACCCATGCAGCGCGAACACCAGGGCGGCGCCGAACGCCATCGCCACGATCCCGCCGTACTCCACGGCGTTGTCGAACGGACCCACCGCACGCCCGCGTTCGAGGTGACTCTCGTTCGTGCGCTCGCCGCCTTCGGCGCGCGCGAGCGACTCGGGCGCGTCGGTGATGCGCGGACCGCCCCCCGACCGCACGTATTGATACGCGCCGTGCCCGAAGAGCGACAGGCCCACGAGGATCAGAATCCAGCTGACGCGGCGGACGTCGCCGGCGCGGGTGTAGAGCGTGCGTGCCACCAGGAACAGCAGCACCGGCACGATGCGCTCGTCGAAGCGCTGCAGCCCCTCGGACGCCACGTTCGACCCGCGCATCAGCAGGTCGGCGCCGAGCACGAAGAGCAGCACGCCCATCGCGATCTCGACCGCAGTGAGCGGCAGGATGCGGACGCGCTGGATCCGGGTGCGCAGCAGCAGCGCCACGCCGACCAGCACGATCGTGGCGCGGCTGAAGGTGATGTCGGGAATGCCGCCGGGAAGATTCACCGTGCCGTAGCGGCTGGCGAGCGGCGCGAACGCCAGCCACACCAGCATCGCCGTGCGCGGTCGCGCGAGGGCGATCGCCGCAAACAGCACGCCCGCGACGGCGGCCGGCACGTAGAGCCAGGTGTCGGTGAGAACGGCCGCGGTGCCGATCACGGCAATCGCCAGCGCGGGAATCCAGGTGCTCGGCTTCATCGGCTCTTTCAGAAGATAGCTCTGAAGGATACGGGAAAACCGCAAAGGAGTCAGTGTGTCTAGAACCACGATGATGAGCGACGTCTCGAAACGGGACATCGCGTTTCTGTTCTTCAAGCGGAAGAACCAGATCCTGGTCGCGTTCGTGGCCACCGTGGCGCTGGCAACGGTGACGAGTTACGTGAACCCGCGCAGCTACGAAGCGACCGCCACGGTGTACGTGGTGCGCAACCTGCCGCCGATTGCCGCCACCGGGCCGACGACGCTCAACCAGGTGCTCGACCGCCGGGAGGTGCTCAATTCCGAGGTGGACCTCATCACCTCGCGCGCCGTGGCCGAGCAGGTGGCCGAGGATCTCGGCCTCGGGAAGGACGACGGCGGCCCGAAGCGGCAGCCTGGCGCCTTCGTGACGGCCGTGCGCGCAGTGCCGGCCGCCATCCGCAACGCGCTGCTCAAGTCCGGGCTGATCGACGCCCCGGGCGATGAGCGCGCGGGCATCGTGTCGGGGCTGCTGTCGGGACTCTCGGTGGCGCCTGCCCTCAACTCCAACTTCATCACCATCAGCTTCCGCGGCGACAACCCCGATTACGCTGCCCGCGTGGTCAACGCGTTCACCAAGGTTTATCTCGATCGGCGGCTGTCGCTGATCAAGCGGCCCGGGCTGGAGTCGTTCTACGAGCAGCAGATCGTGCGCGCCCGCACCGAAGTGATGCAGATGGAGAGCACTCTGAACGTCACGAAGGGGCGGACCGGAGTCGTCTCGGCCGACGAGCAGCTGCGGCTGGCGCTCGAGGAGCAGAGCCGCCTCGAGGGCGCCATCCGCGACGTCCAGAGCGTGCGTGAAGAGACCGAGCAGCGGATGGTGTCGCTGCAGAAGCGGATCGAGAGCCAGCCCGACTCGGTGGTCTCGTCGCGCCTGGTGCAGCGCAGCCCGGAGCTGGCCGCGCTCGACCGGCGCCGCCTCGAGCTCGAAGCCGAGCGCGCCGTGGAGCTGAACCGGTTCTCCGAGAACAGCGCGCCGATCCAGGAGATCGACCGCAGCATCGCGCGCATCAAGGAAACGATCGCCAAGGAGCCGCAGACCGTCGTCAACAGCGAGTCGGTGTCTCCCAACGGCATTCGCGCCACCCTCCAGACCGACTTCTTCCGCGCCGAGTCGGACCACGCCGCGGCAGAGGCCCGCGAGAAGGCGCTGGTGTCGCGCCGCGACGCGGTGGCCGCCGAAGTGCGGCGGCTCGATCAGGATTCGACGACCGTGCGCCGGCTCTCGGAAGCGGCCACGGCCGCCTCTCGCACCTACGACACCTACGTGCGCCAGAAGGAAGAGGCGCGGATGTCGTCCGATACCGATACCGGCGTGACCAACGTGCAGGTGGTGAGCGCGGCCACGCCACCGACGCGGCCGGTCTACCCGCGGCTCCTCGAAGTACTCCTCGGTGCGGCGATGGGTCTGATCCTCGGGGTCGGCTACGCCTTCGTGGCCGAGATCTTCTCGCAGACGCTCGATCGCCGCGATGACGTCGAACGCGAGCTCGACCTCCCCGTGCTGGCGTCGATCCCGCACGTGTCCGCCAGGCAGCTTCGCCTTCCGTGACGACGGCCACCATCGCATCAGGCTCGCCGATGCGGGCCGCGCTGGCGTTCATCCGGCGCGACTTCCTGATCGCGGCGAGCTACCGCACGGCGTTTGCCGCGGATCTGATCGGCGTGCTGTTGAAAGTGATCACCTTCTACTACATCGGCGCCGTGTTCGAATCGGGCGCCAGCCGGGCGCTCGCGGGCTTCGGGCACAACTACTTCGCGTTCCTGATCATCGGCCTCGCCCTCACCGACTTCGTGGCCACCAGCCTCGACACCTTCTCCACCAGCATCCGCGACAGCCAGATGGCAGGCACGCTCGAAGTCGTGCTGCTCTCGCCGATCCGGTTGACCGAGATGGTCGTCTACTCGTCGCTCTGGCCGTACCTCTTCACCGCGGTGCGGTTTGCCGCCTACGTCGGGTTCGGCTGGCTGCTCTTCGGGCTGCCGATCAATCCGCTCGGGCTGCCGGCGGCGTTCGCGGTGCTGCTCCTGACGATCCTCTGCTTCGCGCCTCTCGGCATCATGTCGGCGGCGATCATCATGGTCTTCAAGAAGGGCGCCTGGTTCCAGATGCTGATCAGCGCCAGCGGCGTGATTCTGGGCGGCGTGGCGTACCCGACGACCGTGCTCCCGTCGTGGGCCTCGGCGATCAGCTACTACCTGCCGCTCACGCACGCCGTCAACGCGATGCGCGAGGTGCTGCTGAACGGGCGCGGCCTGGCGGGCGTGGCCGGCGACATCGCGTTCCTCCTCGTGTTCTCGGCGCTGCTCACGCCGCTCTCGCTGTGGCTCTTCAGCCTGGCGGTCTCGCGGACCAAGCAGCTCGGCACCCTGACGCAGTACTGACCCAACGGACATCGTGACCGCATCGTCGAATCCCGTCGCCGTCGAAATCGACGGCCTGACCAAGCGCTATCAACGGCAGCGCCGCCTGGCCGACGTCGTGCGCGGCGCGGCGCCCAAAGAGACGCTCGCCCTCGACGACGTGTCACTCGACATCCGCGAGGGCGAGGTGTTCGGGCTGCTCGGACCGAACGGATCCGGCAAGACGACGCTCTTGAAGCTGCTGAGCACGATCCTCTCGCCCACCAGCGGCACCGCGCGCCTCTTCGGCATCGACGTGCGGCAGCAGCCACGCCGCGTCCGGCAGCTGGTCGGTCTCGTCACCGCCGAGGAGCGCAGTCTGTACTGGCGGCTGACGGCGCGCCAGAACCTGCGCTTCTTCCTCAGCCTCTACGGCGTGAGCGGGCGGCGGGCGGAGATGCGCATCGACAGCCTGCTCGATCTGTTCGTGCTGACCGAGGTGGCCGACGTGCGCGTGGCCGAATACTCCACCGGCATGCGCCAGAAGCTGTCGATCGCGCGCGGCCTGCTCAGCGAGCCGCGGCTGCTCTTCCTCGACGAGCCGACGCGCGGGCTCGATCCCGCGGCCGCGCACAACCTGTTGCAGCTGGTGCGCGACCGTGCGGTGCGGCACCTGGAGAACACCGTCATCCTCACCACGCACATCGCGCGCGAGGTCGAGCAGCTCTGCGACCGCATCGCCACGCTCAACCGCGGCCGCGTCAGCTACGTCGGCTCGGTCGAGGGGCTCGTGGCCACCGTGGACGAGATCGTTGGCTACTCGCTGGTGGTGGACGCGCTGCCCGAGGCCGCGTTCACGGCGCTGCGCGGCAAGGCAGGGGTGACGCAGTGCACCCGCGCGACGCGCGAGGACGGCGGGATCGAGCTGGAGCTGACGCTGGCGCACGAAGGCGCGCTCAGCGAAGTGCTGCGGCAGCTCCTGTTCAACAACGTCACCATCACCCGCTGCACCGTGCGCGAAAAGTCGCTCGAGGAAACCTTCCGCGCCGTGTTCGATCGCAGCGTCCAGCCCCCGGCAAACGTGGCGGCCACGTCATCCCGCCGATGACCGACCTGACGACGCAGGAGCGGGCCGTGCCCGACAGCAGCGCGGCCACGCGCGCGCAGTATCTCGACTACAACGCCGCCCGCGCCGCGCTCGAGCGCCGGCGGCCGGCGTTCACCAGCGAACTGCGCTACATGCGCGCCGCGTCGCCGGCGTTTCCGCGCGGGCGCGTGCTCGACATCGGCTGTGGGCCGGGCGTGTTCAGCGAATTCCTGGCGGAGCAGGGCGCCGACGTGTGGGGGCTCGACTTCGACCACTCGCTGGTGGCCTCGGCGCAGCGCCGGCTGGCGCCCGACGGCAGGCGACAGCATTTCGTGGTGGCGCGGGTCGAGCAGCTCCCCTACCGCGACGGCACCTTCGACGCCTGCGTGGCCGACTCGGTGCTCGAGCACGTCCCCAACTGGCAGGAGACGCTGCGCGAGGCGGGGCGGGTCCTGCGGCCCGGCGGGATGCTGGTCTTCTACACCGCGAACCGTCTCCACCCGTTCCAGCAGGAGATCAACCACTTCCCGTTCTACCCGTGGCTGCCCGAGCGGCTGAAGCGCGTGATTCTGCGCTACATCATGGCCCACCGCCCCGACCTCGTGAACTACACGGAGTTTCCTGCCGTGAACTGGTTCACCTACGGCGAGATGCAGCGGTTCCTCACCGGCATCGGCTTCCAGGTGCGCACGCGGTTCGACCTGATCGACGCCAGCCGGCTGCGCGGGTGGAAGCGGCTGGCCGCACGGGCGCTGCCGCTGCTCCGCGCGGTGGCGCCGGTCCGGCTCCTCTATTTCGTCTACGCCCGCGAAGTGTCCGCGTATGCGGTCAAGCTCGGAGACGCGCGCTGATGGCCGGGCCGGCACCGCTCGCGCCGCTCACGCAGGACCACCTGACCGACGCCGTCGGCCACGATCTGCTGCGACAGCTCGGCCTCTCGCTGGACCACGTGATCAGCGGCGACGGCGACTCGTTCGTCACCCTGCTCTGCCGCGACGAGCAGCACGCGCCGGTGGTCCTCAAATACGTGCGGCCGGATGCGCCGCCCGACGCCTATCGGCGCCTGAACAACGAGGCACGCCTGCTGCAACAGGTGCCGACGGAATGGCCGCTGCGGCTGCTGCGGCACCGGACGTCCGCCGCGGGCTATCTGGTGACCGAGCTCGATTCCGGGCGCCTGCTCCGGCCGGCGACGATGGACGAGGAGCAGGTGGTACGCGGCGTCGCTACCGCTCTGGCGCTCTTCCAGGAGTCGGCGCGCGGCCAGCGCCTCGAGGGCATCCGCGACCGCGAGCTGGCGGGACGCTACTACGTCAAAGTGCTCGTGAAGCACCTGCTCCACCTGTGGCCCGAGGAGCTGTCGCTGTGGCAATGCTGCCGCGCGATCGCGATCGTGGTGACGGCCCTGCCGGCCATGCTCCGCCGCTCGGCGCCGGCACACGGCGACTTCCTGCCGACCAACCTGCTCTATCACGACGGCGACGGCAGCGTGACCTTCACCGACCTCGAGGCGTTCATGCGCGGCGCGCATCCGCTCTTCGACGTGCTCGCCATCTGCACGATCGACGACCGCGAGGTCGTGGACTGGACCTGGCAGGCGGCCTTCCTGCGCGCCTATCTGGGGCACGTCACGGGCGAGGCGCGCCTCAACCCGCAGTCGGCCGAGTTCCAGCGCGCCTATCGAGGCCTGCTGACGTTCTTCCTGATCTACCGGCTGAACGAAGCGCGCGTCAACGCGGCGGCGGGCCGCTACTTCGACGGTCTCAGCCAGCCGGCGTTCGTGTGGCGGCGGCTGACCACGATGCTTCGAGGCGTGCGGCACACACCGGCGGCCGCCCGCCGGGGCGACGGCCTCGACGCGCGCCGCGCGAACGTGCGGCGGCTGCTCGGGCGCTCGGCCGTGCGCGACCACCTGCGCGCCATGCGCGCGTTCGATCTCCACTCGTCGTGACCAACGCATCCATCGCAGCGACCCATTCACCGGCCCAGCCGATGCCCCGCTCGCTTGGCGGCGATCGCTACGTGCGGCGTCTGTGGTGCGCGCTCGGCGTCCTCGCCGCGGCGCTGCTGGCGAACCAGCTGGTGACGATGCGCGCGATCAAGGCCGCGATTCTGGCGAGCGCGCCGAACGCGCCGGTGACGTCGCTCGGGCAGAACGCCTGGCACGTCCTCCTCACGTCATGGCGCGCGGTGCTGGGTCCGCTCGACTTCGCGATTGTGCTGGTCGTCGCCGGTGCGCTGGTCTACGTGGTCCAGGCCGAGCGACGGCACGCGGCGGCGACCGATCTCCTGTGGCGCGCGGAGCGCTCCAACGCCGTGCTCTTCGGGCTGCTGTCGCTGCTGACGCTGACGATCGCGCGCCTCTACATCGCGCCCGGCCAGGTGTTCATGGGCGATGCCGAGACGCACATGCTGCGCGCGTGGATGTTCGTCGAGCACTTCCGCCACTTCGACACGCCGACCTGGTCCAACGAGTGGTACGGCGGGTTCCCGCTGCTCACGCACTACGGCCCGCTCTATTTCATCGCCACGGCGCTGCTGACGATTGCGACCGGCGACATCCACGTCGCCACCAAGCTGCTCTTGTGGGCCTGCCACGTCGGGTCGGTGTTCACGATGTGGTGGTTCCTGCGCGACGCCACCGGCAATCGTCTGGCTGCGCTCGTGGGCGCGGTGGCGGTGGGCCTCACCTTCCATCGCGTCCACATCATCCTGATCCAGGGCGACCTGCAGGTGGCGGTGGTGTTCCTGCTCTTGCCGGTCGCGTTGCTGCTGTCGGAACGGTTCATGCGCACGCGGGCCCACCCGCGGCGCACGTTCATCTCGCTCGCGCTGGTGCTGGCCGCGACGATTCTCAATCACCAGGGCTATGCGTTCTTCGCCCTGGTGTTCCTGGGTCTCTTCTGGATCGGCCGCCTGGCCGCGACCGCCGAGCCGCTGGCGTCTCGCGTCCGCACGCTCGTCGTGCTGGGCGGCGCCGCCGGCGCCGCGCTCCTGATGAGCGCGTTCCTGCTCGTGCCGTTCATGTTCGGGATGGGCGAGCACCGCGGGATGCCGAACTCGGCGTTCCCGCTCCTGATTCCGAATCCGCTCGGGCCGCTGATGCTCGTGAAGCTGTTCCGGTGGTCGGCGCTCGGCGACGTCGGTGGCACGGTCGGCTACGTCGGGCTGTCGATCGGCGCCATGGCGGTGGTCGGCGTGGTGCACGGCGTGCGGCGGCGAGATCCCGCCGTCGTCGGTCTCACGCTCGCGGCGCTGGCGTCGCTGCTGATGGTCCACAACCAGATGTCCTACAACGTGAAGAACATCGACTTCTTCGCGCTGTTCGTCCCGGCGCTGGCGGCGTGGGGCATCGTCGCCGCCGTGTCGCCCGAGTCGCGCGTGTGGGGCGCCGCGGCGGGACAGGCGCGATGGGGCGCGAAGTTCCCCGCGCACGTCACAGCCCTCGCGCTCGGCGTGCTGCTGCTCGACCTCGGCCTGACCACGTTCCAGAGCCCCTTCCGTGAGAACTACGAGTTCAAGCAGCCGGTCTACGACAAGCTGGCCGCGCTCGGCCCCTACAAGACGCTCGAGCGCCAGGTGCTGCGCTACGACCCCGCGCAGCCGCCCGACGCGTTCTTCGATCCCAACAAGCTGGGCATTCCGTCGTCCTTTGCGTCGGTCCCCTCGGCGCTCGGCTTCTTTCACGAAGGCGCGGGGCGCTCCTTCGCCTACAGCGCGGAAATCGTCAAGCAGGTGCACCGCGACCTGAACGCCGGACGCCTCGAACACCGCTCGGTCGAAGGGCTGTACGTGATGGGCGTCCGCCAGATGGTGTTCCGGGATCGCTACCAGTGGTTCACGCCGGCGCTCCCGCCGTCAGACGACTACACCATCCGCGACGGCATCCTGAGCACCACGCACGCGACGCCGCTCCTGGCGTCCACACGGGTGGTGCCGGCCACAGAGCTTGCCGGGCTGCCCGACGACGCCGTCGTGCGCGAGGGCAAGTATCTCGAGCCCGAAACGTTCGACTACAGCGGCCGCTACTACGACCAGCTCGTCGTCCCGCTGCTGGATCGCATGCAGGTGGACATGCCGCGCGGCGTCGCGGGCGAGCTGATTTCCCGCGATCCAGCCTTCCGCCTCGACGAGTCGGGCGGTGGAGAAGCACTGGAGCTGCGAGCCACGAGTTACACGGCGGATCTCAAGCGCGTGGCCGTCGCCTACGAATCGAATCGGGCCGCCGCGGGCCAGCTGCCGTATACCTATTTTCCGTACCTGCACGTGACGCTCGACGGCGCGGACGTCCCGTTCTACCGGTCGGCATTCAACACCATCCTCGTGCGTCTGCCCGCGGGGGCGCACACGGTGCGCATCCTCGGCGTCGCGCCGCCGCTGCAGGTCGCCATGTTCTGGCTCTCGCTGGCAACGCTCGTCGTCACCCTGCTCATGCCCGGGAGGCTGCTGGCAGCCGTGCTCGGACCTGGGCCTTCCGCCCCACACACCTCATGAGAATCTTCGTCACGGGCGCGGCCGGTTACATCGGCAGCGTGGTCACCGAACGGCTGGTCGAACAGGGGCACGCCGTCGTCGCATTCGACAACCTCTCGCACGGCTTCCGCGATGCGGTACATCCGGGCGCCGCATTCGTCGAAGGCGATCTGCTCGACCGCGAGGCGCTGATCGCGACGATCCGCGGCGGCCGCTTCGACGCCGTCGTGCATTTGGCCGCCGAAGCGCTCATCGACGCTTCGATCCGCGACCCCGGCCTGTTCTTCCGTGCCAATACGGTGGGCGGAATCAACCTGCTCGACGCGATGGCCGCCGGCGGCGTGACGCGCATGGTGTTCTCGTCCACCGCGGCGGTGTACGGCGAGCCGACGATGGTGCCGATCCCCGAGGACGCGCCCACACGCCCGGTCAACGCCTACGGCGAGTCGAAGCTGGCGTTCGAGCGCGCGCTGCCCTGGTACCGGCGGGCCCACGGCATCCGGCACGTGTCGCTGCGCTACTTCAACGCCTGCGGGGCCACGGAGCGCTGCGGCGAGCGGCACGAACCGGAAACGCATCTGATTCCGATCCTCCTCGACGTGGCCGCGGGGCGGCGCGACGCGATTCAGCTGTTCGGGACCGACTACGACACCGCCGACGGCACCTGTTTGCGCGACTACGTCCACGTCCGCGACATCGCCGAAGCGCACGTGCTCTGCCTGGCGCGGCTCGACACGCTCGACGACGTGGTCTTCAACCTCGGGAACGGCACCGGCTACACCAACAAGCAGGTGATCGACGCGGTGCAGCGCGTCACCGGCCGGCAGCTCGCCGTGGTGCCGGCGCCGCGCCGCCTGGGAGACCCCGCTCGCCTGGTCGCGAGCTCCGATCGCATCCGCCGCAGCGTGGGCTGGACGCCGTCGATGCCGGATCTGGCGTCGATGATCGAGAGCGCCTGGCGCTGGGCGAGGGTGAACGCATGATCATCTCGCGCACGCCGTTGCGAGTGAGCCTGGTCGGTGGCGGCACCGACCTCGAGGCCTTCTATCGCGAGGAGCCGGGGGCGGTCGTCAGCACGGCCATCCGCAAGTACATCTACATCACGGTGAACCCGAAGTTCGACTCGCACATCCGCGCGAGCTACTCGGTCACCGAGATCGTCGATTCGGTGGACCAGATCCGCCACGAGCTGATTCGCGAATCGCTGAAGTCGCTCGCGATCGGCGGCGGCGTCGAGATCACCTCGATCTCCGACATCCCCTCCCAGGGTACCGGGCTCGGGTCGTCGAGCAGCTATACGGTGGGGCTCCTGAACGCGCTCTACGCCTATCGCCATCAGCTGGTGGGCGCCGAGCGGCTGGCGCGCGAAGCCTGCGACATCGAGATCTGCCGCTGCGGCAAGCCGATCGGCAAGCAGGACCAGTACATCGCGGCGTACGGCGGCCTGCAGTACATCCAGTTCAACCCCGACGGCTCGGTGTTCGTCGATCCGATCGTCTGCGAGGCGGCCACGCGCGGCACGCTCGAGTCATCGATTCTCCTGCTCTACACCGGGCTGACGCGCTCGGCGGATCCGATCCTGGCCGAGCAGCGCGACAACATGCGCGGCGGCCACGGCCGCGACGGCATGCGCCGCATGGCGCGGCTGGCCAGCGAGCTGAAGACCGCGCTCGTGTCCAACGATCTCCAGGCGTGCGGCGAGGTGCTGCACGAGAGCTGGATGGTGAAGCGGTCGATGGCATCGGGCGTGAGCAACCCGCAGATCGACGAGTGGTACGAGCGCGCGCGGGCCAACGGCGCGCTCGGCGGCAAGATCTCCGGTGCCGGCGGCGGCGGCTTCCTGATGCTCTTCGCCCCGCCGCACGCGCACGGCTCCATCTGCCGCGCGCTCCCCGAGCTGCGCCCCGTCCCCATCCGGCTCGAACCGCAGGGCAGCAAGATCATCTACATCGAGGAGAGCGCCCGTGATTGAGCTCACCGAAACGGTCCGCGACGCCTTCGCGCGCGCCTACCTCGAAGACGTCTCGGGCAACGTGGCGCGGCTGCCGTTGGCGCAGATCGCCACGTTTGCCGAAGCGGTCGAGCGCGCCTACCGCGACGACCGCCAGGTGTTCGTGATCGGCAACGGCGGCAGCGCCACCACGGCCTCGCACATGGCGTGCGACCTGGCCAAGAACATCTACCCGGCCGGCGCCGCGCCCGGCGTCCGCCGCTTCCGCGTCCTGTCGCTCACCGACAACGTGGCGCTCATCACCGCGATCGCCAACGACTGCGGCTACGACCGCGTGTTCGCCGAGCAGCTGTCGTACTACGTGCGCCCCGGCGACCTGGTGATTGCGGTCTCGGCGTCCGGCAACTCGCCGAACGTCCTCGAGGGGCTGGCCGCCGCGCGCGCCGCGGGAGCCCACACGGCCGCCCTGCTCGGCTTCGGTGGCGGGCAGGCGCGTGAGCTCGCCGACGTCACGGTCGTCGTCGACTCGCGCGATTACGGCCACGTGGAGGACGCGCACCTGGTCGTGAACCATCTCGTCACGGCGTGGATGCGCCGCGTCGTCGTCGACGTCCACCGGGACTGATTTCCTCCTCGTCGTCGTCCTCACCCTTCACTTCGTCTCCATGTCGCCGCCTACCATCGAGGCACCTGCCGCCGCCGAACAGGGCGTTCGCGGTTTCATCCGGCCGTTCGAGCACCAGCTCGGCGTCCTGAGCCGCGCCATCGACCTGACGTGGATCGTGGTCGCGCTCTACGTGAGCCTGCGGCTCGCCGGCTGGGGCTGGGACGAGCGCTACACGATGCTGGCCGCGGCCTCGTGCGCGCTGTTCCTGCTGGCGGCCGAGGCCGCCAACGTCTACAACAACCGCCGGAGCGCCCCGCTGCGCTTCGACTTCCGCAATCTCGCCGCGGCCTGGTCGGTCACCATCGTGGGCGTGCTCTTCCTGGCGTATGCACTGCAGGTGAGCCATCTCTACTCGCGTCTGGGCGTGACGATCTGGATGGGGCTGGCACCGCTCGCCCTGGTCACGTGGCGCAGCATCACGCGCGTCGGACTCACGCGCGCCCGCACGCTCGGCTACAACACCCGGCGCGTGGCGATCGTCGGCGCCGGCGAACAGGGGCGGCAGATTGCGCGCATCGTGCTCGACGCGCCATGGATGGGGCTCGAGCTGGTGGGGCTCTTCGACGACCGGGCACCGGCCCTCGGCCGGGTGCACCACGACCTGCCGTGTGAGCTGCTCGGGCGAACCGACGATCTGCTGGCGGCCATCGCCGCGATGCGCATCGACATCGTCTACGTGGCGCTGCCGATCAGCAACCAGGAGCGCATCGTCCGCATCCTGAACCTGCTGTCGGACTCGACGGTGTCGCTCTACTTCGTGCCCGACAACTTCCTCGTGAGCATGTTCCACGGCCGCTGGGTGCACGTGGGCGACCTGCCCGCCGTGAGCGTCTTCGAGACGCCGTTCTTCGGCATCGGCGGCTGGATCAAGCGCACCGAGGACCTGGTCCTGGGCGGCCTCTTCACCGCGATTGCGGCGCTCCCGATGCTCTGCATCGCCCTGGCGGTGCGCCTCGAGTCGCCCGGCCCCATCATCTTCAAACAGCGGCGCTACGGGCTGGACGGCGAGGAGTTCCGGATCTGGAAGTTCCGCACGATGAAGACGCTGCAGGACGGCCAGGACGTCCCGCAGGCCCAGCGCGGCGATCCGCGGCTGACTCGCATCGGCGGTTTCCTACGACGCACCTCGCTCGACGAGCTGCCGCAGCTGCTCAACGTGCTCGGCGGGTCGATGTCGATCGTCGGGCCGCGGCCGCACGCCAGCACCCACAACGAGTTCTACCGTCGTGTCATCCCGCACTACATGGTGCGTCACAAGGTGCGGCCGGGGATCAGCGGCTGGGCCCAGGCCAACGGCTGGCGCGGCGAGACCGACACGCTCGAAAAGATGCGCGCGCGGGTCGAGTACGACCTGTGGTACATCCGGAACTGGTCGGTGCTGCTCGACCTCAAGATCCTGGTGTCGACCGTGGTGCTCCTGTGGCGGAACGATGACGCGTACTAAGAGCGCCATGGGCCGCCTAAAGGCGGCCCCTACGAAGAGCGTCCGCCTGAAGGCGGCCCCCACGATCTCCGCGCCGCGGCCGCTGCTGCTGTGCACGGCCGTCGTCGTCGCCGCGCTGGTCGCGGGGTGCAGCGGCGGCTTCACCGTGACGCCCACGGGGCCGAGCGGCACGCCGCTGCCGCCACCGATTACGATCTCCTTCCGGGGCACGCTCGCGGACGGCGGCACCTTCGAAGGCAAGATGACCTACGGCACCCGCGACCAGGACGACCGGCCCGGCTATGGGCGTTACACCGCAGCTGGCTGGGACGTGACGGTGCACGGCGGAACGTTCGTGGAGGACACGCATTTCTCCGAAGCGGAGGGCGGGCGCGCACTGGTCGAGACCTACAACGATCCGTTCGCGGCGATCGGCGTCAACGTGATCTGGCCCAAGGAAGACCCGGCGCAGAAGCGCCTGACGCCGCACGTCGACCATCCCGCCACCTACAACCCGGACACGCAGCCGAAGCTGAGCGACTTCGGTACGCTGTTGGCGCCCATCTACGACCGGTCCGTCGGCACGTTCGAGGACACGAGGGGCGCCAGGACGGTGATCACGTCGTTCAGCGTCCAGTAGCCTTCAGGGAGCTCAGAGGTTGGAACCAAACACGATGCGCCGGATCGATTTCTGGGCCGGCATCCCGCTCTGCTTCCTGGTGACGGGCACCGACCGGGTGCTGCGGACACTGGGATACAAGGGGCGCGGCCAGGATCGGAAG
>Ga0068858_100003272_pt1 | contig 16139 bp, 9 predicted proteins | sample KBSSwiS12_FD_66589 | JGI IMG/M metagenome (GOLD analysis project Ga0068858, IMG submission 66589) | Switchgrass rhizosphere microbial communities from Kellogg Biological Station, Michigan, USA - KBS Switchgrass S1-2 | ecosystem: Host-associated > Plants > Roots > Rhizosphere > Soil ...
AATCTGGCGCATAGGGCAAAACGCCGTCGTATCCCCAGTTTCGCTTGCCGAAGAAATCAGAAACAGGCATCAACTCAATAGCCGTCACACCCAAACCGGCCAGATAGTCCAGCTTCTGTTCGACTCCGGCAAATGTTCCGGGGGGTGAAAATGTTCCTACGTGCAGCTCGTAAATGACCGCTTCCTCCCATGGACGCCCGTTCCAGTTCGCATCGGCCCAATCAAAGTTGTCAGGCGAGATCACTTCGCTCGGCCCGTGAACATCCTGCGGCTGAAAACGAGAAGCAGGATCAGGCACATGCGACTCGCCGTCGATTACAAACTGATAGTGGCTCCCTGCGGACGCTTTGTTGGTCGTCAACTCGAACCACTCCGGATCAACTTTGGTCATGGGCAGCAAAGATCCATCGACCAGTACGTCAACCTTTTCCGGCTCGGGTGCCCACAAACGAAAGCGTACGCTGCCATCCGGCAGGCACACGGCTCCAAACGGCATGGAGTGTTTACGCTTCATGTCGGCGTTCCGTTACACGAGAGCGACCTCTTTCGCGCGCGACCATCACCACCAGCGAACGGGCCTCCAACGAATATGTGGATTGTCCCTTGTGCGAAGATCCAGGATTTCCACGCGGTTCGTAGGAACTGTCAACGATGGCGACCCAGTTTTCGTTTTCGGGAAGCGCCGGGAGTGTGAATGGGATGGATTCGTGATCAGCATTCATCAACACGAGAAAGCTTTCATCTTTCACCGGCTGAGCGCGCTCATCGACCTCGCCTAGTGCATCGCCGTCTAAGAACACGCCAAGGCAGCGGGCCGAATCCTGCTTCCACTCATCATCATTCATCTCTTGCCCATCTGGACGCAGCCACTGGATGTCCGTGATCCCTACTCCCTTGATGGCACGGCCCTGAAAGAAATTGCGGCGATGAAATACGGGATGGTTTTTCCGCAATCGGGTCATCAACTGCGTAAACGACAGCAGGTGGCGTTGTTCCGGCTTCAGGTTCCAATTGATCCAGCTGATCTCGTTGTCCTGACAATACGCGTTGTTGTTGCCGTTTTGCGTATGGCTGAGGCCATCTCCCGCCAAAATCATGGGCACCCCTTGCGACAACAAGAGGGTTGCCAAGAAATTTCTTTTCTGACGGGCGCGTAAAGAATTTACCGCCGGATCATCAGTCGGGCCTTCGACTCCACAGTTCCAACTGCGGTTGTTGTCGGTACCATCGCGATTTTCTTCCCCGTTTGCTTCATTGTGTTTACCGTTGTAGCTGACTAAGTCGTTGAGAGTGAAACCATCATGCGCGGTCACGAAGTTAATGCTGGCATAAGGGCTGCGCCCGCTGCGCGCATAAAAATCGCTGGATCCGGTGATGCGATATGCGAGTTCACCGATGACTCCGCCGTCGCCCTTCCAGTAAGACCGCACCGCATCACGATAGCGATCGTTCCACTCCGCCCATCCGACGGGAAATTTTCCCACCTGGTATCCGCCTTCACCTAAATCCCATGGCTCGGCAATTAACTTCACCTGAGACAGAATTGGATCCTGATGAATGATGTCGAGAAAAGCTCCGAGGCGGTCCACTTCGTGCAATTCGCGCGCCAGGGTTGCTGCAAGATCGAAGCGGAAACCATCCACGTGCATTTCGAGCACCCAGTAACGCAGACTGTCCATGATGAGCTGCAACACACGCGGGTGACGCATGTTAAGCGTGTTTCCCGTACCTGTGTAGTCCATGTAGTAGCGAGGATTGTCGGGCATGAGCCGGTAATAAACAGAGTTATCGATCCCACGGAAACAAAGAGTAGGCCCCATTTGATTGCCTTCGGCAGTGTGGTTGTAGACCACATCAAGGATCACTTCGATGCCCGCAGAGTGCAGCGTCTTCACCATGGTTTTGAATTCATTTATGCTGCCAGTTGAGCAATAACGCGGCTCCGGCGCAAAAAAACCGATAGAGTTGTAGCCCCAATAGTTGCGTAGACGTTTTTCGACCAGATGGCGATCATCGACAAAACAGTGGACCGGTAACAGCTCCACCGCAGTCACACCCAGCTTCTGCAAATAGTCGATGACCGGAGCGGTGGCCAGCCCAGCATAAGTTCCGCGGAGTTTGGCAGGAACTTTGGGATGCATCATGGTGAAGCCCTTGACATGAACTTCATAGATCACGCTGTGATGCCAGGGGATGCGTGGGGGGCGGTCGCTCCCCCATGTGAAGGCGGAGTCGACTACCACACCTTTCATCATTCCGGGGGCGCTATCGCGGCGGTCGAATGAAAGGTCGGCATTTTTGTGTCCGATGCGGTAGCCGAAGGTTGCGTCGTTCCAAGTGAGGGGTTGTATCTGCTTCGCATAAGGATCCAACAAGAGTTTGTGAGAATTGAAACGCATGCCCCGTGATGGATCGTATGGCCCGGTAATCCGGTAGCCGTACACCAATCCGGGACGCGCCTCGGGAAGATAACAGTGCCAGACTTGGTCGGTCTGCTCCTGAAGTTTGACGTAGCGGATCTGTCGGCGCCCGTTGGGATCGAACAGACATAGCTCAACCCTTTCTGCATGCTCGGAAAAAATAGCGAAGTTGACTCCTTCTCCATCCCAAGTAGCGCCGAGTGGATAGGGACGCCCGCGCCATACAATGAGGTTGTCTCCATTTAACATTGATTTCAGTGTGGAAATCTTAGATGCAGCAATTAGCTTTGGCGAAAGCGTGTCAGGATAAATAAACGATTGAAACCAAACTGCTGTCTTCCATAGTTCTTGCGGAACCGCTACAGAATCCAGTGTTTACAAACAGGAGCATCGGCGCAAGACACAGGTGTTCTATCGACGGTTCCGGTGCATTTTCCGCGATTGAGCGTTGGGCGGAGTGAAAGTCGCACCTGGTGAAGGAGGTACCAGATTCAGCTGCCGCAGCTGCATTTCCCTGTAGCTTTGATCACAACAAAGCGTAGGAGACAGTTTGGACATCGTCATGGATGATGGAGACTTCGAGTGTCGTGAATCATTCCGCACGCAGGGCCTCAACGGGGTTCACCGCGACGACGCGACGTGCCGGCAGATAGCTCGAAACTGCGGCAGCCGAAAGAAGACCTATCGACACCACCGCGAAGGTTGCCGGGTCGGTGGGTTTGATGCCAAATAGCAGCGAGGACATCAGGCGTGTCAGCGCCAACGCTGCAATGAGCCCACAGGTTACACCGGCGCCCGTCAGCCACATAGCGTGGCGCACGAACATTCCCGTCAGTTCCCATTGCTGCGCGCCAAGAGCGCTACGGATGCCAATCTCGCGCGTTCGCTGCGACACGGAATACGCAATCACGCCGTAAAGGCCCACAATGCCGAGCGAGAGTGCCATGCTCCCGGCGATCGCAAGCATCACCAGGGTGAACGAAGTCCGTGCCATCGACGTTCGGTAGAAGTAGTCGACGGTGTGGACATCTGCCAGCGGAAGATTTGAGTCCACCGACCACACGGCCCGCCGTACCTCGCTCATAAAATTTTCCGAGCCGGCGCGTTGGCTGCGGATTGAGTAGGCCACATATCGGCGGACATCAAGCTCGGTGCCCGTGAAATGAGCAGCCAGGATTGGCCAATACACGGAACTGGGCGGTTCCTTATCCAAACCATCGTCGTGCATGTCCTTGACAACGCCGACCACCTCGCGCCAGTCATCTTTTGCGTTGGCGCGGATTTGTTTGCCGAGGGCAAGCCAGGGATCGTGCCAGTTTTCTCGCGCCATCTTTTCCGAGATGATCGCCAGCGGAACCTTGTCGTAGATATCGGACCAGGTGAAGTCGCGACCGGCGACGAATGGTGTGCCTAGGGTCTTGAAGAAGCCCGACGCGACGAACCTGAAGCGGTGAATCGGAAGCTCACCCGGAGAGTACATCCTGTCCTTCACGAAGACGGTATCTTCCCATCCGTTACCGTCCATCGGAACACTCATGGAGAGGCCAACTGACGAGACACCGGGAACGGCTTCGATCTTGTGCAAAATCTCCTCTTGCATGCGGACGACTCGTTCGGGATCCTTGACATCTGTCTCGGGAATATTGACGCGGAATGTCTGGAGTTGCTCGGGTGCGGCGAAACCTGGATCAACTGTGGTCAGAGCATGAAAAGTCCGAAGCATGAGCCCCGAACTGATCAGCAGGATGACTGCCAGCGCCACTTGTACAACCACCAGCACACTGCGCGACCGATGCCGCTCGCGGCCTTCGCTCATCGAACGTCCACCTTGGCGCAGTCCGGTTCCCAGGTCCTTGCCCGCGTACTTCAAGACCGGAACGGAACCAAACAGGAGCGACGCAACTAAAGACACCGCGAGCGAGAACAATAAGGTGGGCCCATCCATGCCGATTTCTTGGAGGCGTGGCAGACCGCTTGGCGCCATTGCAATCAGAACTCGTAGCCCAGCATAAGCGAGTGCGAGGCCAAGCACACCGCCAACTAACGCGAGAACAAGATTTTCGAACAGCAATTCTGAGGCGATGCGTCCCGGCGTAGCACCGAGCGCCGCGCGGATGGCCAGTTCTTGCTGGCGTCCTTGCGCACGAACCAGGAGCAGGTTGGCCACATTCGCGCACGCGATCAGAAGTACAAAGCCGATGCTGCCCATCAGAACCCACAGGAGCTTGCCCACGTCGCCCACTACATGTTGTTTCAGCGTCCGTAGATTCGGCCCCATGCGCGCGTCCTCAAACATTTTGAGGCTGTAGCCCGGCGGTGCGGGAAAACTTCGGAGCACGATAGGGAGCATGCGCGCCACGTCCCTGTTGGCCTCTGCCACTGTGATACCTGGCCTGAGTCGGGCGATGGCGTCGTAGTTGAAGGGTAAGAGAAACGTCTTGCCACGATCGAACTTGATGGGAAACAGCAGGGCAAGGTTCGGCCCGCCAAAGCGGAAATCCTGTGGCAGGATTCCGAGAATTTGATGCGGTGTTCCATCTACAGTGATTACTTTCCCGACCACAAAGCGGTCGCCACCAAATTTGCGCTGCCAGTAGCCGTATGTCAGCATCACTGTGTCTGGACTGCCCGGCTGATCGTCGGCTTGCGTGAAAGATCGACCGAGCAGAGGAGTGACCTTGAGGACGGGAAGCAAGCCGTCGGTCACCAGGAGGCCCGATGCATGTTCCGGCTCCCCGAATCCTGTGATGTTCACCGTGGAGCCCATATACAGCCCGATGTCTTGGACGGTGCGGTTCTGCTCGCGGAAGATGAAGTAGTCTGCCGCGCCCAGATTCAGGTCCTTGATATTAAGTCCCGGAGCCGTGAGCCAGACGGCGAGCAGTTCCTCCGGATGGGGATAAGGCAAAGGCTTTAAAAGAATCCCATTAACCACGCTGAAGATCGCCGTGTTTGCACCGATGCCCACGGCCAACGTGAGAAGTGCGACTGCCGTGAACAGAGGCGCCCGCCGGAGGCTGCGCAGAACCTGCCTGAGTTGGACTTTGACCCATGCCATAGGACGAACCTCCTACCTTGATGTGCCCCTGCCAGAGGCCCCGAACCGATATGGCGCCGCGCGTATCCCCTCGAACGTTAGTACGCCAGCCCGGCCGTTGAAGTTCTAGGAATGTTCGCAGTCAGCCCGGTTTCACTGCCGGTCCCACTTCGCCCAGGAAATGCAAATTGCAAAATAGGGGAGGATTCGTACTTTCTCCATCTAAGTTCTTGGCCGCGAGTAGGCTCTCGTCGCGGAGACGGCGCGTGGAGGGCTTCGGTCTCTGCAAGGCTATGCTCACCAAATTAAGGGAAGGCCGTCCAGATTAAAGATGCGGAGGGGACAGATGGTGGCGGATTTGCGTGACGCACTGCGACAACTGCGTAAGGCGCCCGGATTTACAACGACGGCGTTGATCACACTGGCACTCGGGATCGGAGCTACGACGGCGATCTTTACCCTGGTACATCAGGTGATGCTCAAGTCACTGCCTGTGACCAAGCCGGGTGAGTTGTGGCGGATCGGAGATAAAGATCGCTGCTGCAACTGGGGTGGGTATACCCAGGGTGACGAGGGGAATTTTTCACTATTCTCTTGGGAAGCTTACAAGCATTTTCGCGCGCACACGCCGGAGTTCACCGACCTGGCGGCACTACAGGCCGGCAATGCGCCTCTTGGTGTGCGCAGGGCAGGATCACAGGCACAAGCGGACACGCGCAATGGAGAGTACGTATCCGGAAATTTCTTCAGAACCCTTGGCGTGCAGCCCTGGATCGGCCGCCTGATGACCGACGAGGACGATCAGGAGGGTGCGCCGCCAGTCGCGGTGATGAGCTACCGCATATGGCAGGACAAGTATGGGTCTGATCCTTCGGTAGTTGGTGCCGCCTACCAGATCAATGGGCATGCATTCACCGTGATCGGCGTGGGTCCGCCGGGGTTTTTCGGGGCGAAGCTAGCTGGCTGGGGCATGCCGGACTTCTGGTTGCCGCTGACGACCGAGCCACTGATCGATGGAGCGACGGCACGGCTGAAAAGGCCAAACACAAATTTCCTCGACATCATCGGAAGAGTGCGTCCGGGGACAAATCCCAAGTCGCTCGAAGCAAAACTGAAAGTTGAATTGTATGACTGGCTGGCCAGCCACGTTCCTGATATGGATCCGGGGGAGAAGCAACTCTGGCAACAGCAGACGCTTCACTTGAGTCCTGGCGACGCTGGGGTGACAGCCATGAGAGATCAGTATCAGGATGGACTGAAGCTGCTTCTGGTGGCTTCCGCATGTGTACTGCTGGTGGCGTGCGGAAATCTAGCAAATCTGATGCTGGCGCGCGGATTAAAGGATCGCGCACAAACTTCGGTGCGAGTCGCCTTGGGTGCTTCACGGGGACGGCTGGTTCGCAAATCCCTGGTCGAATCCATCATACTGGCAGCCATCGGTGGGGCGTTGGGCATCGCGGTGGCATACGCCGCAACCAAGTTGATGTTGCATCTTGCCTTTCAGACCGGTGGCCCCCATAACTACGTGCCGATCAGCGCGACTCCCTCCTTGCCTGTATTGCTATTCACGCTGAGCATCTCGGTTCTGACGGGAGTAATTTTCGGGATTGCGCCGGCGTGGATGACTTCGCACGCTGACCCGGTCGAGGCGCTTCGCGGGGCGAATCGTTCGGTGGGGGGCGGTCGCTCGTGGGCGCAAAAGTCCCTAGTAATCGCGCAAGCAGCAATGTCCCTGGTGCTGCTCTCTGCGGCGGCGCTGCTCGGCCAGAGCCTGCGTAACCTGCAGCATCAGAATTTTGGATTTGAAACTGAGGGCCGCTTCATCGCCTGGATTAATCCCATCCTGGGTAACTACAAGCCGGAAGAACTGCTCCCGCTGTTTCGCCAAATTAATGATCGACTGCGGCAGATTCCCGGTGTGCGTATGGTGGCTCCCGCTCTGTATGCTCCGATGACTGGCGATAGCTGGAACAATGGCATTCGCATAGAGGGCCGGCCTGAGCCTCCAGCCAAGGAAGATACAGGAGCGGGATTTGTCCGAGTGATGCCGGACTTCTTCGAGAGCATCGGCGCCAAAATGGTGCTCGGGCGTCCAATTACCGAACAGGACACCGAAACGACGCGGAACGTCGCAGTAGTCAACGAAGCGTTCGCGAAGAGATTTTTCAAGGATCAGAACCCGATCGGGCAGCATTTCGGACCTGGCAAGATCAAATATTCTGCAAACTTCGAAATCGTTGGAGTTGTGAGAGACATGCGATACATGACTTACGACTATAAGGATCCGATTCGCCCAATGTACTGGTTGCCCGAAGCGCAGACCGTGAAGTATGACGAGCCGGAGTACACAAGTGGCGAAATTTGGGGGCACTATCTTTACAACATCGTAGTCTGGGCGCCGGGAAATCCGCCGGGCATGGAAGACAAGGTGCGGAAGGCGCTGGGGAGCGTCGATCCAAATCTTGTTCTTTACGGGGTTGACCCATATAGCGAAGTGGTCGCGAATGATTTCCAGCAGGAAAATATGATCGCAACTCTGACCACACTGTTCGGTGTGCTTGCACTGCTGCTTGCCGGGATCGGGCTGTACGGAGTGATGGCATACACAGTGGAACAGCGAACCAGTGAGATAGGAGTTCGTATGGCCATGGGGGCGGATCGCCAACGTGTCATAAAGATGGTTCTGCGCGGTGCTTTCTCACAAATCGGGATTGGGCTGGCACTTGGCATTCCGGCAGCGATTGGAGCCGGCAAACTGATGAACGATCAACTCTTCGGCGTTAAGCCATGGGACCCGATCATGCTGGCCTCGGCTGCACTGATGCTCGGATTGGCTACACTGCTGGCCTCGGTGATCCCGGCGCGGCGTGCTGCGGGCGTGGAGCCGATGGTGGCATTAAGGAATGGGTGATCAGGGATGCATGCGACGAATCTTCTATTTCCGCGACCGTCGCTCCGATCAGCAGCCATAACACCCTTGTGTCGATCGATTAAAGCAGCTAGTCCTGGATCGCCGGCCAACCAGCCTTCGTGTGGATCGGCAACTCTCGTCTTCGCGTATTCTACGAATGGAGAGAGCCATGAGGACACGGCGGGAATTCCTGTGTGATGCCGGGTTGTTAACTGTGTCTGCGGCGATCGGCGCACATGCAGCTTCTGTAAGTTCAGAGCCATTTGTTCAGACGGTTCTTGGACCGATCCCAGCCTCCAAGCTGGGGGTCACGCTGGCTCACGAACACGTCATGTGTGATTTCATCGGGGCCGAGCAGACGAACCGGAATCGCTGGCAGGTGGACGCAGTAGTGAAACGGATGCGGCCAGTGCTGCTACAGCTGAAGGAACGTGGCGTGATGGGTTTTGTCGACTGTACTCCGGCTTACATCGGGCGCGATCCGCGAGTGCTACGGCTATTGGCCCAGCAGACCGGTCTACATATCGTCACAAACACCGGGTACTACGGCGGCGCGAACGACAAGTTTGTGCCGGCATTTGCTTACAAAGCCACGCCAGACCAGCTGGCCGATCTGTGGGTGCGAGAGTGGAAAAACGGTATTGAAGATACGGGCGTGAAGCCAGGATTCATGAAGATTGGTATCGACGAAATCAAACAAGAGTTTGGCAAACTTTCACCGATTGATGAAAAACTTGTCCGGGCCTCGGCACGTGCTTCTCGACGGACCAATCTCGCCGTGACCTGCCACACTGGAGGCGGTCCAGCAGGTCTGGCCGCGACCAAGGTCTTCATTGAGGAAAAAGGTGAGCCGAGCCGCTTCATCGTCGCGCATTCTGACGGCCATGGACTCGACACGAATCAGGCAGTGGCGGAACTAGGCGCCTGGGTTTCATTCGACGCAATCAGCAGACAGCCAGTTGAAACGCACCTTCATCTGGTCAGAGCGATGGCGGAGAAACATGCCAACCATCTGCTGCTTTCGCACGACAACGGTTGGTATTGGGTGGGCCAGCCGAATGGAGGAGAGGTTCGCGACTTTAATTACATCAGCGATGTGTTCTTACCTGCTTTGCGTAAAGCCGATGTCAGCGAAACAATGATTCGTAAACTCATGGTAGAAAATCCGGCCAACGCATTTGGTATTCGTGATCGCTCGAGGCGCTGAAGACTTACCCGTCTACGCGTGCAATGTGGAGTGCAACCGGAAACTACCTGCCGGATTAGCGCCGCTGTCCCACTTAATAACACTGTTGACATGCTGTTGGACAACGATCTAATATCCGCCTTCCCCTCATTTTAGGCCCCTGGCAAATTCGGCCCTATAAGAACTAAATCTTCAGAGCGGGAGGATTTATGAGAATTTTGCTTATGTTCGTACTGCTTTCCACTTGTCTGGCTTCGGCACAGCAACGGCATTGCCGAGCAATTGACATTGATAAGTCGAGTGGTGCTTGCACCGTGCCAGACGCAAAACTAACACCGGGAGAGATGGACAAATCTTTAGCATGCGTTTCTAATCAAGAGCGTCCTAGAAAAGTTAGCACTGCTGAAAAGAATGCAATTCTGAAAGCCTACGGCTATCCCTCGGATACCGACAAAGCTACCGGTGAATTTGACCATTGGCTGCCACATTGGATGGGTGGCTCGGACGGGCCAAACAATATTTGGTTCGAGCCACATGCGGGGAATTTCGGATCATTCACAAAAGATAAAGTCGAATTGATGCTTTATCGAAAGGTTTGTGTGAATAGATCAATGACCCTAGAACAAGCCAAAGCGGTATATCTTCAAGGATGGACTAAACTCGTTTCTCACCAGTAAATCTTTGCCCTCACCACTTTTGTGAAGACGCGGCGCGGCGCTGATTCGGCCGTGATCGACGCTTTCCTACTCAGGGACTGCTATCTCGTATCCTGCTGTAACTCAGTGTGCGATCTATTTAGCTTTAACGCGCACTACGTCGAGACGCAGCATCTGGCCTGCGAGGGGTTGATCGACAATCCCGGCGATGATCTGCTGGCGATCCGGTGCGGTCTTGCCATTGTCGATCTGTCGATCATTGCCATCAGTCACGCGGATGATAATAGTCGCGCCAGCAGCCACGGAGATGCTTGCTTCGAAGTCTTCCTTGTATATCTTGTGCCCGACCGAAGGATAGTGGTTCAGCCAGTATCTCTGCTTTGGTTCCGAGACCTCGATTTCCCAGTGGGACCAATCCGGAGTGCTGACCGTGCCGCCAACCTTGAAATAGGGGTGCTCGGCGTCGGGTGTGTCGCCGCCAGCGATCGTAGTGGGTTCGAAAATGCCACGAATGTGCAAGGTCACATCGTAGACTGTTCCAGCTTTTCCGCCAAACTTGAACGATTGCTCATGCAGCCGGTCGTGGAGGCAAGTATCCGGCTGTGGCGGATATTGTGCAGTGCACTTGTCATGCAGGAAGAACTTATCGAAACCCGCCGCCGCTTGCATGGGCTCGTCTGCCAGCGGTCGAAACATCATGGGGCGGGGAGCAAAACTCATTTGTGCCGAAGCACTCTTTCCATGACCCCAATCAGAAGCTGTGAAGCACAGCACAACCCATGCCACGTGCAGCAACCGTGACCTCGAGAGTCGTATCGTGAAAATCGGCATAAGTCCTCCCTCTCGGTTTTGAAAGCCTGCTCCATGCGCGTCCAATATTCAAGCGGTGCGGAGCTTTTCATTCGGTCTGTGGTCTGGCTCAGTTGCACTGGAGCTGCTTCATTCGTTTCTTGGCCTTTGCGATCGCCCCGTCGATTTCGCCTTGGAAAATCGCTGTCTGCACCATTTCGATTCACGGACTTGAATTGGCATTCGACATATCGTGGAAATGAATTTCTTGACGTGTATATTGTATACATTTTAATAATATGGATTTCTCCTTAGCCAAATATTGCGACTCAGCCCGAAAACGAGGTTTTCGTCCATGCAACTTTCCCGTATTCGTATCCTCCTATTCGCTGCCCTAGCTGGAATTCTTGCCTCTGGGTCAACCGCGGCCCAGTCGGACACCCCTCTGACCGATGCCGCCAAGGAAGCACGTCGGGCTACCGAGAAAGAACTCGAGACGATCGCCATCATTGATCGCAAGGTCATGATTCCCATGCGGGATGGAATTCACATCCCGGCGGACATTTACCGCCCAAAGGATACTTCCAAAAGGTATCCGATTATATGGGTACGCACTCCATACAACTTCAACTTCTGGGACATTCGGAATGGTGTCCCGGGGGACATGACGAATGCAGTCACCGCAGTTAAACATGGCTACGCCTTCATCGAAATGCAGGAGCGCGGCGAGTTTTTCGCTGAAGGTGAGTGGGATGTGTTGGGTGGTCCACTCTCCGACGGTGATGACGAGGTCAACTGGATGATCAAACAGCCCTGGTCCAACGGGAAGGTCGGTACCACAGGCTGCTCGTCGACGGCCGAATGGCAACTCGGGGTGGTGGCGCTGAATAATCCTGGATACGCAGCCTTCAATGCGCAGGGATTTGGATGCGGTGTAGGACGTATAGGACCGTATTATGAACAGGGCAATTGGTATCGTGGCGGCGTTTTCATGATGTACAACCTGACATGGTTTTACGAAAATCAGAAGCCGCAGCACCCGATGTTTCCCCCGAACATTTCTCAAGAGGATTTGATCCTCCTCTCGAAGTCGTGGGATCTGGCCGCCCACTTCCCACCGGTGGACTGGTCGAAGGCTTATTGGATTCTTCCCCTGCAAGACATTCTCAAGAACGTTGATGGTCCACACGGTGTGTTTGCGGACGCAATGCCTGTTCCAGGCGGCGGCAGAATGATTCAACGCACTCCGAATGACCCAGCGTGGTACAAGGGCGCTCTCTATCATGACGACAAGCGTATTAACGTTCCAGGCCTCTGGTACACCTCGCTCTATGACATCGCGCTTGCACCGAACCTTGAGTTGTACAACTTAGTCCGGAAGACCGCCAAGGGTGACGCGGCGAACCAGCAATGGCTGATTATTGCACCCGTTGGCCACTGCGCATTTACGCGCGCTACTGAGAATACGGTCGTGGGTGAGCGTAACGTGGGGGATGCCCGGCTTCCCTACCAGGACATCATGTATTCATTTTTTGATCTCACCCTGAAGGGCAACAAGGGCGCGATGGATGCGGTGCCTAAGGTCCGCTACTACACGATGGGAGATAACAAATGGAATACTTCGGACACTTGGCCACCGCAAGGCGCGCAGCCGATGACGTTTTATCTTTCAAGCGCTGGCGGGGCGAACACCCTTCATGGCGATGGCGCATTGACCGCGAAGCCTGGTGCGGTGGACAAGCCAGACTCCTTCACCTATGACCCGATGAATCCGGTTCCCACCCTCGGAGGTTATCGAGTCGGAAGCGATCCGGCGGGACTCGGTGGCTCTTTCGACCAGCGGAAGATCGAAGAACGCGCCGACGTGTTGGTATACACTACAGAACCTTTTGTCGAAGGAACACAGGTGAGCGGCCCGATCTCGCCTACGCTTTACGTATCGTCGGATGCGAAAGACACCGACTTCACCATCAAAGTGATGGACGTATATCCCGACGGCACTGCCTACAATCTGGACGAATCCATCCAAAGAATGCGCTATCGCGATGGATACGATAAGCCGATCGTATTTATGGAGCCCGGCCAAGTTTACAGGATGTCGTTTCAGCCGCTTGTAACAAGCAACTATTTTCTACCCGGGCACCGACTTCGTATCGAGGTGAGCAGCAGCAGTTTTCCTCGATTCGAGCGGAACCTGAATACTGGCGGTCATAACTATGACGAATCTCATGGAATCGTCGCACACAATGCTGTGCACCACTCGACGAAATATCCATCGTCGGTCACGATCACCGTCGTTAAGCCTTCTACACCATAGCTCTACTCTGGATATCGCGTGATTTAATCCTGGTCGCCATCCAGCGGAAGGAGTCATCCCAATTAGCGGCTCTAGGACTGACGCTCTAACCACCAGTGGCGAGAACACTGTCACGGCTATCTCAGTTGTTCGTGGCTCAACCGGCACAGTAGTTGGAAACAGCTACTGCAAAACGGCCCATGCGATAGGGAGTTCTGCGCAGCGTGTCGGGAATGCTCTATGGCTAAGACAGAAACGTCCTGACCAGTCTCTGCCGTCTGAATGATTGACCGCCCCAGGGCAAAAGTGGCACTCAGCGACTCAATCCTGCAAGTACGGAAGTGCCAGGAGGTTGGCACCTTTTCAATGTGCCGCGTACCAGCCCGATCCGCCTAACATTGCGTGAGTTGTTGATATTACAGTCGGGACAACAAGGGACATGTCGTATACCTCCGGTAAATTGTCCCCGCTTGAGATCCTAAGTGGGAAGAAACAGCCTCTTGGACAACACACGGTAACCGTCAAGGTGTGGGATAAGAATGGTGCGTTTTGGCAATCGGGCAATACCAATGTGCAGTAACAACAGGATGTCGCCTCAAGTAAATGGATCAGGATGCAGCTCACCCACGAGTGCCGAAGCTGCTTTTCGCGATTTATTTACGCGGCTCAAGTAGGCGTAGCGAAAGCAGTCAGCATCAAAGTAGCGTTTGCAACTACCTCGCTGCCTTGAGGGCAGTGACCTTTACTCGGTGGGCAGTTATGAAGTCCTCTCTCCTGTTGGCGCTTTTGTTGCTTTCTAGGTTCCCCTTGCATGCTCAATCATTTAGCAGCACACAGTACCCGCTTCCGATTGCCGGAACATCGGGCGGCACCACCGTGGAGCGCGCCGACCTCAACTCGGACGGCAGGCCGGACTTATTCTTTACGGCATTCGGGCACGGGAAGGTTGGCGTGCTGTTGAATCAGGGAAACGGTACTTTCGCCGCTCCGGTGTCGACCTTCGTTCCTGGTGTGCAGGCCGCCAAAGTGGCCGATTTTAACAATGACCACAAGCTCGACATTGTTGCCTGCGTGTCGCAGACTTCCCAAAATTTTGAGCTGCAAATCTGGCTTGGGGATGGAAATGGCCATTTTGTGAAGGCCGGAATGCAGGTGTCGGACCAGTGCTCGCCGCTCGCGGCAGGTGACTTCAACGGTGATGGCAATTTTGACGTAGTGACGCGAGTCTGGCAAACAACCGGTAACGTAATTACAGTACACACGGGCAATGGCAAAGGTGGGTTCGCGTCGGACATCGTTTCCTCCAATCTCGGCTCTACGACCGGCAGTAACCCGGGGCAAGTATGCCGCTTCGGTAGCCTCACCCCAGGAGACTTCAATCGGGACCGCAAAGTTGATCTCTTCACGCCGGAAGATTGTTCCGCGATATTCGGCTTTACCGGGGGGCTTGCCATCCTTACCAATGACGGCAGCGGTCATTTTAGTTACAAGCGCGTCGCCAATGAAAGCGCGATATTTAACACTGCGGTGCGGGACGTAAATCAGGATGGCTGGCTCGACATTCTGGTAAACAATGAATCAGAACCCGGAGAGCCAAGACAGTTTCTTGACCAAGTTCGGCTGTATCTCCGCCAGAGCGATGGTTCCTACTTACCCACCACGTTCTATGCGCGCGCTTATTCGGAACAGAAACCATTCAATTTGAGTGCGATGGATGCGATTGATCTGGATGGAGACGGGCTCAAAGACATTGTGATGCTGGAGTCGGATTTTTCGGAAACCGAAACCAATATCATCGTCGCGCATACGCTTCACATTTTTTATCCGTCCAACAATAACTACACAGCTTTCAAGAACACCCCACGGATTCCTATAGATTTGGCTGCGAGTCTCGTCGAATGGGCGGATTTCGATCGCGATGGCCGCGCCGATCTTGTGCTAACCGGCCTTGATAAAGCCACCTCCAGCTTTGCCACTGAAGTGGCATTGAACACCGACGATAATGCGCCTACTTGCTCAGTGGTGAGCACGCCGGTTCCAACCATAGCTTTATGTAAGCCTCCCATAAAAGAGGAAGGCACAATTACTACACCCGGATCTGTATTGGCGAATATCAGTTTGGAGAGGCCGGTAACGTTAGTAAAAGTCTACGTAGACGGTGTAAACAAGTTCACGGGCTACGAAGATCTGGTCAACAAACCGCTGGATTTTTCTCAGGGTCCGCACCAGATCACAGTGGTGGCATGGAACAAGTCAGGGGCCACTGGTGCTTCAGCGAACTTCATCGTCAATGGCAGAACTCCTGCTTGTGAACCTTCCATTGCGGATCATGCGGTCAAGATCTGTACGCCTACCGATAGCAGCACTCCTTCGGGACCGGTGCGAATCCTTGCGGCCATCAGCGACCCAGGCAAAATCGCCGCCCGCGTTTATGTGGATGGAGTGTCAGTCTTGCTGACAACCAACAAGCAGATCGATTTTTCCAAATCTCTCGCTGCTGGCAAGCATCGGCTTACCATCAGGGCGTGGGATGCGAGTCTCAACTTCAGTTCAACGATTAACTTTGAAGTGAAAGCGATGGTAATTTTCCAGTAGGACAAATGATTCTAACGCCCTTGAAGGTGCTGGTTTACTAAACATGCGATTTTTCTTTTCAGAGGCGACAAGGTACTCAATCTGAAGCATTAAGGAAATTAGAGAAGTACGCAGACCGCTTGAAGGTTACAACGGCCTGGTGCCAGATCATGTTTCCCCAAGTGGATATGGTTTCTCCAGGCTCTTCCCACTGGCTCCTTTCTGAAAAAGCGCACCACCGCAATGACGTGTGTCTATCACGGGCCATCT
>Ga0068858_100003275_pt1 | contig 16136 bp, 15 predicted proteins | sample KBSSwiS12_FD_66589 | JGI IMG/M metagenome (GOLD analysis project Ga0068858, IMG submission 66589) | Switchgrass rhizosphere microbial communities from Kellogg Biological Station, Michigan, USA - KBS Switchgrass S1-2 | ecosystem: Host-associated > Plants > Roots > Rhizosphere > Soil ...
GCCGGCGCGACGCTGCCGTCGTCAGGGGTCAGCACCTCGAACGCCAGCGCCTGCATGGCATCGCCGGCGAGCATCGCCTGGGCGACGCCGTAACGGACGTGGACGGTCGGCTTGCCGCGGCGCAGGACGTCGTCGTCCATGCACGGCAGGTCGTCGTGGACGAGCGAATAGGCGTGGATGAGCTCGACCGCGCACGCCGCGCGCAGCGCGGCCGCGCGGACACCGCCGACGGCGTTGGCGCCGGCGAGGACGAGCAGCGGCCGCAGGCGCTTGCCACCGTCGAGCACGGCATAGCGCATCGCCTCGCCGAGTCCTGCCGGCGCGTCGACGGGAACGAACGCGTCGAGCGCCGATTCGACGGCGTCGAGCTCGGCGAGCGACCAGGTGTCGAAGGCGTCGCGCTTCATGAAGCCCGCCGGCGCCTCCCTGCGCTCGCGGTGCCACATGGCTGCGCGGCCGGACTCCCCGCGGCCGCGTGCCCGTCCGGCATGGCGTTGGACGGACTCACGTGGCAGACCACGGCCGCAGCTGGCCATCCTCGAGGATCTTCACCTGCTGCTCGACGGCCTCGAGCCGCGAACGGCAGTACTGCAGCAGCTCGGTGCCGCGTCGATAGCCCGCGAGCAGGCCCTCGAGAGGAAGCTGGCCGCCCTCCATCGAGGCGACCAGCGATTCGAGCTCACGCAACGCCACTTCGTAGCTGGCTGGCTCCGCCTGAGTGGAGGGGCTTGGATCGGTCGCCATTCATTGCCTGAAAAGAGTCGATTGTAGTCAGCCGCCCCGGCCCCACCTGAGCGGGTCCGGCGCCTCGCGCCGCACCGCCGATCCGTGCCGGGGCGCTGGGTACAATCCGGCCCCTTTTCCAGGCGCAGCGGCGATGCCGTCGCGAGCCTCGGACCCGCCTTCTGCCAACGCCCGAGGAGGTCCTTCGCCCCATGTCCGACCTGCGCGTCACCCGCGAAGTGCTCGCACCGGCCCAGTCGCCGCTTTCCGTCTCGAGCTATTTCGACCGCGCGCTCTTCGAGCGCGAGCGCGAGCTCCTGTTCGCAAGGAGCCCGCGCTACGTCGGCCACGAGCTCACCGTCCCCGAGGTCGGCGACTACCACGCGCTCGGCCACGAAGGCGAAGGACGAGCGCTCGTGCGCACGGCCGACGGCCCGAGGCTCGTCTCCAACGTGTGCCGGCACCGCCAGGCGGTGATGCTGCGCGGCCGCGGCAACGCCGGAGCAAACATCGTCTGCCCGCTGCACCGCTGGACGTACGACCTCGGCGGCCAGCTCGTCGGCGCGCCGCACTTCGCCGACGACCCGTGCCGCGACCTCGCGAGCTATCCGGTCCAGACGTGGAACGGCATGGTCTTCGACGTCGCCGGCGCGGCAACGGGACGCGACGTCGCAGCCGAGCTCGCCGGCATCGGCCCGGCGCGGGAACTCGACTTCAGCGGCTACGCGTTCGACAGCATCCACGTCCACGCGTGCGACTACAACTGGAAGACGTTCATCGAGGTCTACCTCGAGGACTACCACGTCGCGCCGTTCCACCCCGGTCTCGGCCAGTTCGTCACCTGCGAGGACCTGCGCTGGGAGTTCGGGCGGCACCACTCGGTGCAGACGGTCGGCCCGAAGAACGAGCTCGCCAAGCCGGGCTCGGCCGCGTACCGCAAGTGGCACGACGCGGTGCTCGCGTACCGCGAAGGCCGCTTCGACGATCCGGTGCCGCGCCACGGCGCGATCTGGCTGACGTACTACCCGGCGACGATGGTCGAGTGGTATCCGCACGTGCTCGTCGTCTCGACGCTGCATCCCAAGGGTCCGCAGCAGACGCTCAACGTCGTCGAGTTCTACTACCCCGAGGAGATCCACGCCTTCGAGCGCGAGTTCGTCGAGGCCGAGCAGGCAGCGTACTGGGAGACGTGCGCCGAGGACGACGAGATCGCGCTGCGCATGGACGCCGGCCGCAAGGCGCTCCTCGAGCGCGGCGACGACGACGCCGGCCCGTACCAGAGCCCGATGGAAGACGGCATGCAGCAGTTCCACGAGTGGTACCAGAAGGCGATGCGCTGAGTCGGCGGCGGTGATGCGCTGGTCGCCTTCGTGGCTGATCGTCTGCGCGTCGTTCCTGTTCGCGACGATGGGCGTCTGCGTCAAGCTCGCGTCGGCGCAGTACTCGGCGGGCGAGATCGTCCTCTACCGCGGGCTCACCGGCGCCGTGATGATGCTCGGCCTCGCGCGCTGGCAGGGCGGCAACGTCGCGACGAAGCTGCCGGCGATGCACTTCTGGCGCAGCCTCGCCGGCGTCGTCTCGCTCGTCCTCTGGTTCTACGCGATCGGCAACCTGCCGCTGGCGACCGCGATGACGCTCAACTACATGTCGTCGGTGTGGATGGCGCTCTTCCTGCTCGGCGGCGCGATCGCCGCGGGCGGCTCGCGCGTCGACGGCCGTCTCGTCGCGACGGTGCTCGCCGGCTTCGCCGGCGTCGCGATGATCCTGAGACCCACGATCGAGGAACGGCAGCTCTGGCACGGCCTGATGGGCCTGCTCTCGGGAGTGATCGCAGCGACCGCGTACCTGCAGGTCACCGCGCTCGGCCGCGCCGGCGAGCCGGAGATGCGGATCGTCTTCTACTTCTCGCTCGGCGGTGTCGCCGCCGGCGCGCTCCTCCTTCCGTGGACCGGTCTGCACTGGCACACCTGGAGCGGCGCGCTGCTGCTGCTCGCGGTCGGCGTCCTCGCGACGATCGCGCAGCTGATGATGACGCGGGCCTTCAGCACCGGTCGCACGCTCGTCAACGCGTGCCTGCAGTACCTCGGCATCGCCTGGTCGTTTGTCTATGGCGTGCTGCTGTTCGGCGACCGCGTCACTCCGCTCGCGCTCGCGGGCATGCTGCTGATCGTCGTCGCCGGGATGTCGGCGACGCTGCTGCGCAGCCGCAGCGGCCAGCCGCAGGTCGCCGCGATCGCCGACCCGCAGAGCAGCGCGTGAACGCCGACGACGTCGAGTCCGCCGGTTCGCAGCTCCGCAGCAGGTGATCGAGGACGCGCCGCAGGCCGGCGTTGCCGACGGACCGGAGCTGCGGCCGGCGCGGCCGGCGGCGACTGCTACATTCGGACCGAGATCCGCAGGGAGCGCCCGTGCAGACCGTGGTCACCGCCGCCGAGCTCGCCGACCTCCTCCGGCGCCAGCCGGAGCCGGTCGTCGTCGACACCTCGTTCGACCTCGCCGCGACCGAGTCCGGCGAGCAGCGCTACCGCGAGTCGCACCTACCGGGCGCGCACTACCTCCATCTCGACCGCGACCTGAGCGGAACGAAGACCGGACGCAACGGCCGCCATCCGCTGCCCGATCGCGCGGCGTTCGCACGCACGATCGGCGCGCTCGGCATCGGACCCGACACCACGGTCGTCTGCTACGACGCACAGGGCGGCGTGTACGCGGCCCGGCTGTGGTGGATGCTGCGCTGGCTCGGCCACGTCGAGGTCGCCGTCCTCGACGGCGGCGTCCAGGCCTGGCGGGCAGCCGGCCAGCCGCTGACGAGCGCGCCGACCGTGGCGCCCGGCGGGCCGGCGTATCCCGACCGCCCCGCCTTGGTCAGGACCGTGGACGCCGCCGGCGTCGCGGCACGGCCCCCTTCACGCATGCTCCTCGATGCCCGTGCCGCCGAGCGCTTCCGCGGCGAGGTCGAGCCGATCGATCCGGTCGCCGGTCACATTCCCGGCGCCTTCCAGCGCTTTCATCGCACGAACCTCGACGAACGCGGCGCCTTCAAGACGCAAAGCGCGCTGCGCGCCGAGTTCGCCGCCCTCCTCGGCGAACGCGCGCCGGCCGACGTCATCCATTCGTGCGGCTCGGGCGTCACCGCCTGCCACAACCTGCTCGCGATGGAGCACGCCGGGCTCGCCGGGTCGGCGCTCTACCCCGGGTCGTGGAGCGAGTGGTCGTCGGATCCCGAACGGCCGATCGCGCGCGGCTGACCGTCCCGACGCGGGGGTTTTCGCCGGTCTGGCCTGGCGGGCCGCGATGCGAAGATCGCCGCCGCGTCGGCCCGGAGGTGTCCCATGTTCAAGCGAATTCTCGTCCCCACCGACGGCTCCGAGATCACCGGGCGCGCGGTCGCGACTGCGATCGGCCTCGCCCGCTCGCTCGGCGCCGAGATCTTCACGCTCTGCGTCAAGGAGCCGTTCCCGTACGGCGCCGTCGCCGAGATGCAGCCGACGCCGCCGCAGGAATTCTTCGACGCGCAGGAGCGGACCGCGGCGCGCAACGTCGGCGCGGTCGCCGAGGCGTGCGCCGCCGCCGGCGTGGTCTGTCATCCGCAGACGGTCGAGGGCGTGCAGCCGTGGGAAGCGATCGTGGCGCACGCGAGCGCGCAGCAGTGCGACCTGCTCGTCATGGGATCGCACGGCAGGAGCGGCCTGGCGTCGCTCTTTCTCGGCAGCGAGACGAACGACGTCCTCAAGCACACGACGGTGCCGGTGCTCGTCGTGCGCTGAGCGTTCGCTCAGCGGCTGCCGCCGATCGCGACGACGACGATCGCGAGCCCGCACGCGAGCCAGAACAGCTGCGCCGCGGTCTCCTTCAGCGTCAACCGGTGCTGCAGCTGCGGGATGAGGTCGGCGACCGCGACGTAGACGAAGCTGCTCGCGGCGACGACGAGCAGGTAGGGGAAGAACTCCTGCCATGGGCCGACGACGAAGTAGCCGAAGAAGCCGCCGATCACCGCGGCGAGCCCCGAGAGCGCGTTGAACACGAGCGCGCGAGCGCGCGAGAAGCCGGCGTTGAGCAGCACGATGTAGTCGCCGACCTCCTGCGGAATCTCGTGCGCGACGATCGCGATCGAGGTGACGACGCCGAGCCGCGTGTCGGCGAGGAAGGCGGCGGCGATGATGATGCCGTCGCAGAAGTTGTGGATGCTGTCGCCGAGGATGACGCTCCAGCCGCCGCGGCCGGCCTGCTGGCGATCGAAGCCGTGGTGGTGGTGGTGCTCATCGCCTTCGTGGTGGTGCGTATGGCGATAGAGCTCCGCTTTCTCGAGCAGGAAGAAGAACAGCAGCCCGCCGAGCAGCGTCGCGAACAGCGCCTGCGGTGGCGCCTTCGCCGAGAACGCCTCGGGCAGGATGTCGAGCAGCGCCGTCGCGAGCAGGACGCCGGCCGAGAGGCTGACGAGGTGGTGCACGATCTTCGTCAGCACCGCGAGCGTCAGCGCCGCCGCGACGACGACCGACAGCACGCCGCCGATCGCGGTCGCGAGGACGATCCAGGCGAGCGTCACGCCGTGCGCGCTGCCCGGCGAACGCGAGAGCTCGCGGTGTCGCGGCTCAAGCGACCCCGTGCCCGCGCAGCCAGCCGACGCAGCGCTGCCAGCCGTCCTCGGCGGCGGCGCGGTCGTAGCTCGGCCGGTAATCGGCGTGGAACGCGTGCTGCGCGCCGGGATAGACGTGAAAGCCCGAGCGTCGCGCCGCCTCGCTGCCGTTCGCGAGCGCGGCCTTCATCTGCTCGACCGATTCGCTCGGGATGCCCGCGTCCGCGCCGCCGTAGAGGCCGAGCACCGGTGCGTGCAGGCGCGCGGCGACGTCGACCGGATATTCGGGCTGGAGATCGGTCTTCGCGCCGACGAGCCGGCCGTACCACGCGACGCCGGCCTTCACCGCCGTGCTGTGCGCGGCGTACAGCCAGGTGGCGCGGCCACCCCAGCAAAAGCCCGTGACGCCGAGCCGACGCACGTCGCCGTGGTTGGCGGCGGCCCAGGCGGCGCAGGCGTCGAGGTCGCCCATCACCTGCGCGTCGGGCACCTTCGAGATGATCGTCGCGAACAGTGTGTTGATGTCGCTCGTCGCCTTGGCGTCGCCCTGGCGCACGAACAGCTCGGGAGCGACGGCGAGATAGCCGAGCTTGGCGAAGCGGCGCGCGACGTCGGCGATGTGGGCGTGGACGCCGAAGATCTCGGAGACGACGAGCACGACCGGAAACGGCCCGTGGCCCTCGGGAGCGGCGCGGTACGCGGGCAGCGCGAAGCCGGCGACGTCGACCGTGATCTCGCCGGCGACGAGGCCGCGTTCGTCGGTCGTGATCGCGTGCGCGGCGACCGGGCCAGCCGCGGGCGCGTAGCCGACCGGTCGCGGCGCGCTGGCAGGCGGGCTGGCGTCGAGCTCGGTTCGCAGCATGTCGTCGTCTTTCGGCCGGCGCGGCGCGCGGGAGCGCCATTGTAGGAACCGCGACCCGCCGACGCTGCAGCGCGGCCCGCGCGTCGAGGCTCGACAATCGTCGCATGCAGTCCCCTTCGGCGGCACCCGCGGTCGAGTCGCGATGGCCGGGCCAGCTCGCTGCGATCGACCTCGGCTCGAACAGCTTCCGGCTCGAGATCGCGCAGCTGCACGGCGGCCAGTACCGGCGCACCGACTACCTCAAGGAGACCGTGCGTCTCGGCAGCGGTCTCGACGCACGCGGCCACCTGAGCGACGAGGCCGCGGCACGAGGTCTCGACTGCCTCGGCCGTTTTGCGCGCAGGCTCGAGGGCTTTGCCCCGGGTCAGGTGCGCGCGGTCGCGACGCAGACGCTGCGCGAAGCGAAGAACCGCGATGCGTTCCTGCTCCGCGCGCAGGGCGTCCTCGGCCGCTCGATCGAGATCATCTCGGGACGCGAGGAAGCGCGCCTCATCTTCGCCGGGGTCGCGCGGCTGCAGCCGTCGACGGTGCCGCGGCTCGTCGTCGACATCGGCGGCCGCTCGACCGAGATGATCCTCGGCCGCGGCACGCGGCCGCGCCATGCCGAATCGTTCCAGGTCGGCAGCGTCAGTCTGTCGATGAAATACTTCCCCGGCTCGCGCTTCAGCGAGAAGGGATTTCGCGAGGCGCAGGTCGCCGCCGGCGCCGAGCTCGAGGAGTCGCTCCGGCAGTTCGCGCCCAGGCACTGGCGTGAAGCGCTCGGCGCGTCGGGGACGGTCGGCGCCGTCTCGCAGCTGCTCGCGGCGAGCGGGGTCAGCGACGGCAGCATCACTCCCGAAGGACTGCGCTGGCTGATCGAGCGCTGCCTCGAAGCGGGCGATGCCGACCACCTGGCGCTGCCGGGCCTGAAGGACGATCGCCGCGCCGTCATCGCCGGCGGCGTCGCGATCCTCTACACGCTGGCAACGCACTTCGGCATCGCCGAGCTGAAGCCGGCGCGCGGCGCGCTGCGCCAGGGCGTCATCTTCGACCTCGCCGCGCGGCAGGCGGCCGAGCGGCGCGCCGACGGCCACGACCTGCGCAACGCGTCGGTCGCCGCGCTGCAGCGCCGCTTCGAGGTCGACGTCGCCCAGGCCGAACGCGTCCGCCGTGCCGCGCTCGCGCTGCTCGACGGTGTCGCTGCCGGCTCGAGCGAGGCGCGCCACGAGCTCGCCTGGGCGGCGGCTCTGCACGAGGCCGGGATGATGATCTCCCACCACGACCACCACCGCCACAGCGCGTACCTGCTCGACCACGTCGACGCGCCCGGCTTCTCGCAGAGCCAGCTGCGGCGGATCGGTCAGCTCGTGCTCGGCCAGCGCGGCGGCCTGCGCAAGGTCGAGGGCACGCTGCAGAGCCCGACGTTCGCGCTTCACCTGCTCTGCCTGCGCATCGCGGTGATCGCCTGCCATGCCCGCGACGACCCCGAGCCCGACGCGATCGCGCTGCGCATCGTCGACGGCACTCCGGTCGTTCGCCTGCGCGCCGGCTGGGCCGACATGCACCCGCGGGCGCTGCACCTGCTGCGCAGCGAGATAGACGTCTGGTCGAAGACGGGGCTGGCCCAGCAGCCGCGCCTCGTCGTCACCAGCGATCTGGCGCCGTCGGCGGCGCCCGGCTAGAGATCGTCGGCCGACTGCACGGCGTGGATGCGGACGGCTCCGCCCTTGCCGCGCTTCAGCCACCAGACGGCGCCTTTCTTCACCTGCCACTCGGCGTCGGCGACGCCCATCGCCAGCGCCGCCGCCTGGCCGATCGTCGGCTGGTGGCCGACGACCAGGACCGTGCCGTCGCCGTCCGGCCAGCCTGCGGCGACCAGCAGCATGTCCGCGGTCGCGCCGGGTGCGATCGCGGCGACGGTGCTGACGGTGCGGCCGAGCGGTGCGACCGTCTGCTGGCAGCGCCTGGCCGGGCTGACGAGGACCTGCGCGTCGTCGGCGAGGCGCGGCGCGAGCCACGCCGCCATGCGCTCGGCCTGGGTCCGACCGCGCGCCGTCAGCGCCCGCGCGAGGTCGCCGCCGCGGCCGGCGTCCTCGGCTTCGGCGTGGCGCCAGAGGATGAGGTCCATCGCCTTCACGAGCTCCGGTCGTAGCGGCGCACGAGCGCCTGCTGGGCGGATGCCTGGCCGCCCACGACGCGATCGTACGTGCCGTCGCTGCGCAGCGCCCAGGCGTCGATGTTGTCGAGCATGTACGGCACGAGGCACTCGTCGATGACGCGCTGGCGCAGCGCCGCGTCGCGCACCGGCCAGCTGATCTCGACGCGGCCGAACATGTTGCGCCCCATCCAGTCGGCGCTCGACAGGAAGACCGCCTCGTCGTCGTCGCGCTCGCCCCAGCGGAAGTAGGCGACGCGCGAGTGCTCGAGGAAGCGCCCGACGATCGAACGGACGCGGATGCGGTCGGGAGGCGCCTGCGCCGGCGCGAGCAGGCACGCGCCGCGCACGATGAGGTCGATCTGCGCGCCCGCCTTCGCTGCACCGATCAGCGCCTCGATCAGCGCGACGTCGGTGAGGGCGTTGATCTTGACGACGATGCGGGCGCGGCGCTTCGCCGTCGCCGCCTCGGTCACCTTCGCGATGTGCGCCAGCATTCCCGCCTGCAGCGTGAACGGCGCCTGCTGCAGCACCTTGAGCGGCTGCATCTTGCCGAGGCTCGCGAGCTGCTGGAAGACGGCGTCGACGTCGCCGGTGATGTCCTCGGCGGCCGTGAAGTAGCCGAGGTCGGTGTAGAGGCGCGCCGTGCTCGGGTTGTAGTTGCCGGTCGACAGATGTGCGTAGCGCTTCATGCCGTGGCCCTCGCGGCGCGTCACGAGCAGCATCTTGGCGTGCGTCTTCAGGCCGACGACGCCGTAGACGACCTGCGCGCCGACCGCCTCGAGCCGCTCGGCCCAGTTGATGTTCGCCTCCTCCTCGAACCGCGCCTTCAGCTCGACGACCGCCATCACCTCCTTGCCGGAACGCGCCGCCTCGATCAGCAGATCCATCACCGGCGACTCACTGCCGGTGCGGTAGATCGTCTGCTTGATCGCGAGCACGTCGGGGTCCTGCACCGCCTCGCGCAGCAGCTCGACCACGGGCTCGAACGACTCGAAGGGATGGTGCAGCAGCAGATCCGAGGCGCGGATGCGCGCGAACACCGACTGCGCCGTTCGCATGCTGCGCGGCGGTGCCGGCACGAACGGCGCGAAGCGCAGCGCCGGCGCATCGGCGAGCGCGATGAGCTCGTTCATGCGCACGAGGTTGACCGGGCCGTGGACGCGGTACAGCGTCCACTCGGGCAGCCCGAACTGGCGCAGCAGGAACTCCGAGAGCTCGTGCGGGCACGTGTCGGCGACCTCGAGCCGGACCGCCTGCCCGAAATGGCGCGTCCTGAGGCCGCTGCGCAGCGCCTGGCGCAGGTTGGTGACGTCGGCATCGACTTCGAGGTCGGAGTCGCGGGTGATCCGGAACTGCGAGAACGCCTCGACCTCGCGTCCGGGAAAGAGCTCGCCGAGGTGGGCGCGAATGACGCTCGTCAGCAGCACGAACGACTGGCCGCCGCGCCGCGACGAGCGCGGCAGCTCGATGACGCGCGGCAGCACGCGCGGCACCTTGACGATCGTCGCCGTGTTGCGACGGCCGAACGCATCCTTGCCGCCGAGGCGGGCGATGAAGTTGAGCGACTTGTTGGCGACCTGCGGGAACGGATGCGAGGGGTCGAGCCCGACCGGCACGAGCAGCGGCCGCACCTGCGTCTCGAAGAAGCGCGCGACCCAGCGCCGCTCGCCGTCGTCGCGGTCCGAGTGGTTCAGGATGCGCAGGCCCCTGGCGGCGAGCGCCGGCATCACTTCGTCGTTGAACGCCGCGTACTGGTCGTCGGTGAGTGCGTGCGCGGCGCCGGCGATCGCCTCGATGTCGGCGGCGGACGTGCCGCTGCCGACCCTCTTCGCCGCCTCGATGCAGTCGGCGAAGCGGACCTCGAAGAACTCGTCGAGATTCGAGGAGACGATGCAGACGTAGCGCAGCCGCTCGAGCAGCGGGACGTCGGCGCGCCGCGCCTGTGCGAGCACGCGACGGTTGAATTCGAGGATGGCGCGCTCGCGGTTGAGCAGGCGCGCCGTCGCCACGCGCGGCCGCGTCTCGGTCTCGCCCATGCGCGAAGTCTATGAAGGTTTGGCGACAGTCCCGTGACAGCGTCCATGACGGTTCGCGACCGTTCGTGACGGTCGCGAACCGCGCACCCCGACTTCAGCCGGCGTTGGTCGAGATCAGGTCCCCGAAGCCCTCCCAGAGCTGGCCGTTGAACTTGGCGAGCTGGCCCTGCTCGATCGGATAGAAGTCGGTCGAGGAGGTGTTCATCGCCATCCCCGTCAGCAGGAGGTTCGACCTGAAGTTCTTCAGGTTGGCGGCCTGGCGCATCACGTTCTCGCGCGTCAGGTCGTTGCCGCACTGCTTGAGGATCTGCACCATCGTCTGCGCCGTGATGTAGGCGTAGATGTTGCTCGCGTCCTTGGGATCACCGTCCCGGTAGTACTTGCCCATGAAGCCGCGCCACTCGAGCATGGCCGGATCGTCCTTCCACTGCGGGTCGTTCGGGTCCTTGTAGTACTGCACCGTCATCGCGCCGACCGCCTTCTCGACGCCCGCCGGAATCAGCACCGAGCCGATCGACGCCGACACGTTGTTGATGATGTGCAGCGGCTTCCAGCCGGAGTCGAACGCCTTGCGCACCGCCTGCGCACCGAACTTCGGCGTCGTGATGTTGACGAACGTGTCGGCGCCAGAGCCCTGCAGGGTCAGGATCTGCGAGTCGACCGTCGGATCGGAGACCTCGTAGGTGACTTCCTTGACGACCATCTTGCCGACGGCCGCGCCGAGGCCGTCCTTCACGCCCTTGAGGACGTCCTTTCCGTAGTCGTCGTTCTGGTAGAGGATTCCGATCTTCGCGTTCGGCTTGTTCTTCAGCAGCCACTTGGCGTAGATGTTGCCCTCGGACTGGTAGCTGAGGTTGAACCCGATCGTCCACGGATAGTTCTTCGGGTCGCCCCATTTCGTGGCGCCGGTCGCGAGCAGCAGGTGCGGCACCTTCTTGGCGTTGACGTACTTGTGGATCGCCGAGTTGCACGGCGTGCCGAGCGTCTGGAAGAGCGCGAGCACCTCGTCCTGCTCGACCAGGCGACGCACCTGCTCGACGGTCTTGGGCGGGCTGTAGCCGTCGTCGAGGCTGATCAGCGTGATCTTGCGGCCGTTCACGCCGCCGCCCGCGTTGAGCATCTTGAAGTACTCCTGGTGGAGCTTGCCGATCGTCCCGTAGGCGGAAGCCGGGCCGCTGTACGGCATCGTCTGGCCGAGCTTGATCTCGGTTGCCGAGGCACCCGGACCGTACTTGGCGGCCTGAGCGAAGGCGCGGCCGCCGAGGGTGGCGACGGCGACGCCGGCACCGAGCGCGGTGCGGCGGGTGATGCGACGAGGGGTCTGGCTCATGGTTCGCTCCATCGAAAGGACGTGGTGGAAATCAACGCAGGGCCGGGGCGCCGCGCCGACGTGCCAGCCGGCCGCGAACGATGCGGACGAACCCGGCCACGCCCGTCGGCATGACGTACATGAACGCGATCAGGACAATCCCGTAGATCGCCCAAGGGGCCGCCTTCGAGATCTCGTCGGCGATGTTGGGGATGAACTGGATGAACAAGGCGCCGAAGAATGCCCCCGAGATCGACGCCAGTCCGCCGATGACCACGCCGGTCAGCAGGGTGATCGAGAGGAAGAAGCTGAACGAGTCGGGAGCGACGAACTGCACCGCGATCGCGCCGAGGGCGCCGGCGATCCCGGTGTAAAGCGCGGAGACCCCGAACGTCAGCGACTTCACCATCGCAGTGTTGACGCCCATCGCCTGCGCCGCAATGGGCTGATCCCGGATCGCGACCATCGCTCTGCCGATGCGGCCCCGCAGCAGGTTCCAGCCGAGGAAGAACAGGATCGCTACCCAGGCGAGGGTGAAGAAGTAGAGCCACTGGTCCTGCGAGAAGCCGGTCCACGCCGGCGCGTCGGGCTTGACGATCACGATGCCCTGCACGCCCCCGGTCCACTCCTCGATCGACTTGTGCTTGAGGATCTGCGGCATCGCGACGCCGAGAGCGAACGTCGCCAGCGCCAGATACAGGCCCTCGAGGCGCAGCGCCGGCAGGCCGAACAGGAAGCCGGCGACGAAGCAGACGGCACCGGCGATCGGGATCGTCGCCCAGTACGGGAAGGCGGCCTTGTCCATCAGGATCGCAGCCGCGTAGGCGCCGATCGCGTAGAAGGCGCCGTGGCCGAGCGAGATCTGGCCGTTGAATCCGGTCAGCATGTTGAGGCCGAGCAGCGCGATCGAGTACGCCAGCACCAGGGTCAGCTGGAAGACGCGGTAGTTGGCGATGACGAAGGGAAGCGCGCAGGCGAGCACGAGCAGCACCACGACGCCGGCGAGCTTCCTGCGATCGAGCGTCGGGTTCATACGCGCACCACGTGGACCTTGCCGAAAAGTCCCGATGGCTTGACGACGAGCACGCCGACGATGACGACGAGCGCGAACGTCAGCTTGAGCTCGCTGCCGACGTAGACGCCGACGACGTTCTCGAGCACGCCGACGATGAAGCCGCCGAGCACCGCGCCGCTCGGGCTGTCGATGCCGCCGAGCAGCGCGCCGGCGAACGCGTAGAGCAGGATGCCGCCCATCATGTTCGGCTCGAGGAACACCGTCGGCGCGACCATGATCCCGGCGATCGCGCCGATCGCCGCGGCGAGCCCCCAGCCGAGCGCGAGCATCCAGCCGACGCGGATCCCGACCAGTCGGCTCGACACCGGGTTCTGCGCCGCCGCGCGCATCGCGAGGCCGAGCGGGGTGAAGCGGAAGAAGGCGAAGAGCAGCAGCAGCACGATCAGCGTGATCGCCATCGAGCCGATCTCGTGCGACGACATGAAGCGGTTGCCGAACAGCGGCTCGGCGGGGAACGGGCTCGGGAACGGCTTGATCGTGTAGGTGAAGATCCAGCCGGCGACGCTGTTGAAGATGACGAGCAGCGCGATGAAGACGATGACCAGGGCGAGGATCGGCGAGTTCTCGACCGGTCGCACGATGATCCGCTCGACCGCGACGCCGACCACGAACGCGCCCGCGACCGTGATCGCGAACGCCCACCAGTACGGCACGCCGACCTGCATCAGCGCCCAGGCGATGTAGGTCGCGAACATCGCCATCTCGCCCTGGGCGAAGTTCACGAGATGCGTCGCCTGGTAGATCATGACGAGCGCGAGCGCGACGCTCGCGTAGATGCCGCCGGTGGCGAGGCCGGACAGGACCTGGTGGAGCAGCTGGTTCATCGCACGCCGGGCGCTTCAGTAGCCGAGGTACGAGCGGCGGACCTGCTCGTCGTTGCGGATCGCCTGCGCCGACCCCGACATGACGACGCGGCCGGTCTCGAGCAGGTACGCGTGGTCGGCGAGCGCGAGCGCCATCGCCGCGTTCTGCTCGACGAGCAGCATGCCGATCCGCTCGGCCTGGTTGATCGCCTTCAGGATCTCGAACAGCTGCTGGACGATGAGCGGCGCGAGCCCGAACGAAGGCTCGTCGAGGAGCAGCAGCCGCGGCCGCAGCATCAATGCGCGCGATACCGCGAGCATCTGCTGCTCGCCGCCGGAGAGCGTCCCCGCCTGCTGCCGACGGCGCTCCTTCAGGCGCGGGAAGTACGTGTACATGCGCTCGCAGTCGACGCCGATCTCGGCGCGGTCCTTGCGCACATGGGCGCCGACGCGCAGGTTCTCCTCGACGGTGAGGTTCATGAACGTGCCGCGGCCGTCGGGGACGTGGCCGACGCCGCGACGCACGATCGCCTCGGTCGCGAGGCCGTCGATGCGCTCGCCGGCAAGCCGCACCTCGCCGCCCGTGCGAATCATGTTGCAGACCGCGCGCAGCAGCGTCGTCTTGCCGGCGCCGTTGGCGCCGAGGACCGTCGTGATGCCGCCGGCGCCGACCGCGAAGTCGATGCCGTGCAGGACCTTGGTCGGCCCGTACTGCGCCGTCAGGCCGCGCACCTCGAGGAGCGCAAGCGCCGACCGCTCGGCAGCGGCGGCGTGCGCGAACGTCGCAGCGGCGGCCTGCGTCGTCTCGGTGCTCACGCCGCGACCCCAAGATAGGCACGGACGACGTCGTCGTTGCCCTGCACCTCGGCCGGCGTGCCGTCGGCGATCTTCTTGCCGAAGTCGAGCGCGACGACGCGGTCGGAGATGCGCATCACCATGTTCATGTGGTGCTCGACGAGCAGCATCGTCAGACCGAGCTCGGTGCGGATCCGCCGCAGCAGCTCCATCAGCGTCCCGACCTCCTCGTGGTTGAGGCCGCCGGCCGGCTCGTCGAGGAGGAGCAGCTTGGGCTCGCTGGCGAGCGCGCGCCCGAGCTCGACGCGCTTCTGCGTCCCGAACGAAAGGTCCATCACCGCGACGTCGGCGACCGACTCGAGGTCGAGCAGCGCGAGCAGCCGGTCGACCGCGGCGCCGAGGCGGGCTTCCTCGCTGCGCACCGAAGGCAGCCGCAGCGCGTTGGCGACGTAGCCGCTTCGCGTCCGGGCGTGGCCGCCGAGCTTGACGTTGTCGCGCACGCTCATCGTGCGAAAGAGCGCGAGGTTCTGGAACGTGCGACCGATCCCGAGCGAGGCGATGCGGTGCGGCGGCGTCTCGAGCAGCGACCTGCCCTCGAACGCGATCCGCCCCTCGCTGAACGTGTAGAGGCGCGACAGGCAGTTGAACAGCGTCGTCTTGCCGGCGCCGTTCGGGCCGATCAGGCCGACGATGTCACCGCGCGCGACCGCGAACGACACCCGGTCGAGGGCGACGATGCCGCCGAAGCGGACCGACACGTTCTCGACCTCGAGCAGCGGTGGTTCGATGGGTGGCCCCCGGGGCGCGTTCGACTGCGCGCACGATAGGGCGGCCGCCCGCGAAAGGAACCGGGGCTTTGCCCTAGTCGGGGGCCGGGTGGGCCGCCCGCCGGCTGCGGCTTTCGCCCGCAGATGCGGGGGCTGGCGACGAACGGCGCAGCGGCGCTGTGGTCAGTGCGCCTCGTCCCAGTTGGCGCCGACGCCGACCTCGGCGACGAGCGGCACGGCGAGCGTCGCGACGCCGGCCATCGTCCGCGGCAGCGTCTCGCGCGCCCAGTCGAGCTCGCGGTCGGGGACCTCGAAGACGAGCTCGTCGTGGACCTGCATGATCATCCGTGTCGCCCGCCGCTCGCGGTCGATCAGTTCCTGGACCGCGATCATCGCGAGCTTGACGAGGTCGGCAGCGGTGCCCTGCATCGGCGCGTTGATCGCCTGCCGCTCGGCGGCGCTGCGCCGCGGCCCGGGCTTGCGGATCTCCGGCAGGTGGACGCGACGGCCGAACAGCGTCTCGACCCAGCCGCGCTCGATCGCCTGCGCGCGCGTCTCGTCCATGTAGCGCTTCACGCCCGGATAGCGTGCGAAGTAGCGCTCGATGTAGGCGGTCGCGGCGCTGCGCTCGATGCCGAGGTTCTGCGCCAGGCCGAACGCGCTCATGCCGTAGATGAGACCGAAGTTGATGACCTTGGCGAAGCGCCGCTGCTCGTGCGAGACGTCGGCGAAGGCGACGCCGAACACCTCGGCCGCGGTCGCGCGGTGGATGTCGACGTCGCCGCCGAACGCGGCGAGCAGGCCGGCGTCGGCCGAGATGTGCGCCATGATCCTGAGCTCGATCTGCGAGTAGTCGGCCGACAGGATCGACGCGCCCTCCGGCGCAATGAACGCCTCGCGGATGCGGCGGCCCTCGGCGGTGCGGATCGGGATGTTCTGCAGGTTCGGATCGTTGCTCGAAAGCCTTCCGGTCACCGCCACCGCCTGCCCGTACGTCGTGTGCACGCGTCCGGTCTCGGGGTTGACCATCAGCGGCAGCTTGTCGGTGTACGT
>Ga0068858_100003281_pt1 | contig 16117 bp, 23 predicted proteins | sample KBSSwiS12_FD_66589 | JGI IMG/M metagenome (GOLD analysis project Ga0068858, IMG submission 66589) | Switchgrass rhizosphere microbial communities from Kellogg Biological Station, Michigan, USA - KBS Switchgrass S1-2 | ecosystem: Host-associated > Plants > Roots > Rhizosphere > Soil ...
CCGCATCCGCGACCAGTGGCACACCATGACCCGCACCGGCCTCAGCCCGAAGCTGGCGCGGCACCGCGAGGAGCCACTGGTCGAGATCCACCCAACCGACGCCGAGGCGCTGGGCGTCGCCGATGGCGATATCGCCCGGGTGGCGACGCCGCAGGGCGACAGCCTGTTCCGCGCGCGGCTGAGCGAGGATCAGCGGCGCGGCGAGATCTTCACCCCGATCCACTGGACTGACCGGCAATCGACCGGCGGCCGCACCGGCCTGTTGCCGCGTCCGCTGACTGATCCACATTCGGGCCAGCCCGGTTTCAAGGCAACGCCCGCGCGGCTCGCGAAAGTGGCGACTGAGTGGACGGGCTTCCTGATCGCCGCTGACGCCGATGTACAGCCTGACTGCCTCTGGTCGACGCGGATCACCGTGCCGGGCGGCGTGCTGCACGAACTGGCGGGCATCGGCGATCCGGCCGCGCTCGATGCGTGCCTGCCGCGCGGCGACCGGATCGAGGCGTTCGACCGCGCCCAGGGCTCGCGGCGGGTGGCGATCCTGAAGGACGGGCGGCTCGCGGCGGTATTGTTCATCACGAAGAGCGGCGTCCTGCCCTCGCGCGACTGGCTGATCGCGCAGCTTGCCGAAGCCGCCGCCGCGCCCACCATCCTCGCCGGCCGGGCACCCGGCGCGCAGGAGGATCGCGGCATGATCGTCTGCGTCTGTTTCGATATCGGCATGCGCACCATCGTCAAGGCAATCGGCAGCCAGGGGCTCACCGACGTCGCGTCGATCGGCAGGGCGCTCGGCGCCGGCACCAATTGCGGATCGTGCCGCCCTGCCCTCGCCCAGTTGCTCCTGTCCACAAAGGAGGCAGTCCATGCCGCATCATGACGCGCTTCAGCCGGTCTGGCTGGTCGGTGCCGGGCCCGGCGATCCGGAACTGCTGACGCTCAAGGCTGCGCGGCTGCTCGCGGCCGCCGAGATCCTCTTCTACGATGCGCTGGTCGGGCCGGGCATATTGTATCTCGCGAACCCAAAGGCCGAGCTGGTGAGCGTCGGCAAGAGATCGGGGCGGCATTCGAAGGACCAGGCCTCGATCAACGATCTGCTGCTCGAGGCCGCGCGCGGGGGCAAGCGCGTGGTGCGCCTGAAGGGCGGCGATCCCTCGATCTTCGGCCGCTCGACCGAGGAGATCGAGCATCTCGTCAGCCACGGCGTGCCGGTCGAGATCTGCCCCGGCATCACCGCGGCGAGCGCGGCGGCTGCGAGCGGCCGCACCTCGCTCACCCTGCGCGGATCGGCGCGCAAGCTGACCCTGGTCACCGCCCATGCCCGCGCCGGCGAGACGCTGGACCTCGACTGGGCGGCGCTGGCGAGCCCGGACGCGACGCTCGGCATCTATATGGGCCGTGCGGCGGCGGCCGATATCGCCCGCGAACTGATCGCCGCCGGCCGCGCGCCCGACACGCCGGTGATGGTGGCGGTGAACGTCTCGCTGCCGAACGAGCGGCTGATCCGCGGCAAGCTCTCGGCGCTGGCCTTTCTCGTCCGGACGATCGGCGAGCGCGACCCGGCCTTGCTGCTGATTGGCGAGGCCGTGTCGACGATCGGGGCGGATGCGGTTCAGGCGGACGAGCGCATCAGCCTGGAGGCGCGGCCTTAAGCGCGGCTCTCTCCCTTCCCCCTTCTTGCTTCCCCAGCGAAGGCTGGGGTCCAGTCGGGGGACGCCGGTGCTACGCGCCGCGCTCTTCATTACCTCTACTTTCCTCACTGGACCCCAGCCTTCGCTGGGGAAGCAAGAAGGAGACAGGCCTGCGCGCTGCTCGCCCCCCCAATAATCTCCGCGTGCTTTGCGCCTCCGCGCGAATCAAGTCCCACCGCGGCGCGCGTATGACCTGAAGGCCGATCCGCCCTAAGCGGCGCCGAGCAGCCGTCATCTGGTGTTAAATCACATGTTTGGCACCGACACCCGTGCCGACAGCTCCTGACTTAAAAGCCGCAGGTCGGTCAGCGACCCTTATGTAGCCGTTCGCTGTCGGCGCTGTCCTTGCAATTGCCACCGCTTACTTCTCGGACGTTAGCCGCCCAGCACAGCTTTCCAGAGAGGGGAGACCATTCGTTCGATGATCGATAAGCGCCCAGGCTGGATCGCCATCGGATGTCATGAACGACAGCACATATCTCTCGGCAGAGAGCGTGAGCAGAACCTCTGGCAGTCGCCCCGAAACACCCACATCGACGACATGAAGACCCACCAGCCCGGACATAGCCGGCGGCCATAATTCTTTGTCGCTCCAGCTTCCGCAGATAATTGTGGTGCCGGCTTCGATACGCCAACTCCACTCGATCATGAGCGAGAACTCGCCGTCCGAATTTAATGGGCGACCGTCTTTGCGATATTTCGGCGTAAGCTCGCCAAACTCCATGAACAGCGCTGAACCGTGACCGCGCCAAACATGCGACACGGGAAGGCCCACAAGCTGGGATCGATACTGTTCGAGTAGGGTGAGGCCTTCGATCATCCGCCGACGATACACAACGCCATGTCGGCTTTCTATGTCGCTCGGCTCGAAAGCTGCCCGACCGCTTCCCACCAGATTTCACAGGGGGCAGCCTGAAGCCGACAGACTGGAGACGGGATGGAGCCCGCCGGGCAGGAGACCCATGGCCGGCCGTCAGGCAAAGCCTCAACATGGCCCGAAACCGGTGACTGGTCGGGGCCATCGCCGAGGCCCACCAGCTATCTGAGGCCTATTGACAGGCGCATACAACTGTACAATAGTACTGGTACAGTGAACATGCATTTCAAAATCACGCCGACATCCGGCCAGCCGATATATTTGCAGCTCATGCAGCAGATCCGTCACGCCATCGAGATCGGCGTACTGCGCAGGGGGGACCTGCTTCCCGGCATTCGAACGCTCGCTGAGCAACTCGTGGTAAGCCACAACACGGTCGCCAAGGCGTATTCCGAGTTGGAACACGAAGGCGTTCTCGAATTGCGACACGGTTCGGGCGCCTATGTGTCAGCGCAGTGCACGCCGAAACTCTCGACCGCGAAGGGGCGCGCCGCTCAGCAAAAAATCCAGAGCGTTGTGACAGCCCTGCAGAAAGACGGCTTCTCCCAGGATGAGATCCGCCGCCTCTTCGAGGCGCAATTACTGCAGGGAATGCCCTTCAAGGAGAGCGCATGAGCGGCAATTGGAGCATTGAGACCCAAGACCTGACCAAGCGATTTGGAAGGTTCGAGGCGGTCAGGGCGCTCAATCTTAAAGTGCCAGCGCATCAGATAACCGGGTTTCTCGGAAACAACGGCGCGGGAAAGAGCACCACCATCAAAATGCTGCTGGGGATGACTCACCCCAGTTCCGGCTCCGGCACGGTACTGGGCAAGCGTATCGACGACGCGAGAGAGAGCCGCGAGATGCGCCGCCACGTGGCCTATGTTGCGGAGGACAAGCAACTCTACGCCTATATGACCGTCGAGGAGATGGTTCGGTTCACGCGCTCATTTTATGAAGACTGGCGCACGGACACCGAGCAACGATTGCTTCGCCAGTATCAGTTACCGTTGGGCCGAAAAATAAGGTCGCTGTCCAAGGGGATGCGCACCAAGCTCGCACTGCTGCTTGCCCTGGCACGCCAGCCGCAACTCCTGATTCTGGATGAACCGAGCGAGGCGCTGGACCCGGCGTCGATCGAGGAATTGCTTCAGGCGCTGGTGAGTGCGGCCGGCGAAGGAACGACGGTATTCTTTTCTTCGCATCAGATCGGGGAAGTGGAGCGCATCGCGGATCGCGTTTGCATCGTCAACCAGGGGCAGGTCGTCGGCGACCTGGACCTTGACCAGCTCCGCGAGAATTACCGAAAAATCGTCGCCGGTTTTTCCCGGGAGGTTCCGGGCGACCTCTTCTCCAGCCTGGCCGTGGAACAGGTTCACATCTGCGGTCGTCAGGTCGCGGTGGTGACGAAACATGATTTCAATAATGTGGTTGAGCGTGCGTGGAGCGCGGGCGCCGTTTCGGTGGATGTCGAGCCGGTAAGCCTGCGCGAGCTGTTCCTCGAGATGACGCGCAGAGGCGACTGATGCTGTACCTGAAGTCCTGGTACGAGAGCAGGATACGATTTCTGCTCAGTCTGATATTTTTGTGCGGAATATCATCGGCCGTAGTTTTCTATTTTGCCTATATGCACCAGCATGATCGGTTACAAAGCCGCCAATCCCTGGACTATGCCCGCTATATTTGGGCAATGATTTTCAAGGGCGGGAATTCCGTCCGCGAGATGTTCGTCTTCATCGTTGTTTTCCTCGGCATGGGCGGCTTGCTGAGGGAGCGTGCCCATGGATCGGCAGCATTCTCCCTTGCGCTGCCGATTTCGCGGTGGCGCTTCATCATGGCGCGCGGGCTGGTGGGCATTCTGGAAGTGAGCGCCCTTTCCTGTGTCCCTGCCCTCACCGTCCTGGCGCTGTCGCGCGCCATCGGACAATCCTTCCCGCCAGCCCAGGCTATCCAGTTCGCCATCCTGTGGAGCACATGCGGAGCGGCTTTTTTCGCCGGGGCGTTTTTGTGCTCCGCACTGGTCGAAGGGGAGTATGCGGCGCCCGTCACCGCGTTGATTGCGCTCGCGATATATTCTTTGACGGTGAATATTTCCGTGTTCGGGAAATATCCTCTCAACACGCTCAATATTCACAGCGTCATGAGCGGAGAGGGGATGCCCTATTTCCGGCCCGAAGTCGTGCAGATCACTACGCTGCCCTGGGGCACGCTCATTTGCATATTTGGGATAGCGGTCGGCTTTCTCGCGCTGAGCGCTCACGTCACGCAGAGACAGGATTTCTGATGCTGTGGATCAAGGCATGGCGTGAGACCCGAATGCGGTTCCTTCTCATCGCCGCTATTGTGGCCGCCATGTGCGCCTGGGCCGTCTTTTTCCCGCAAACCGAGATCGACGGCAGGCATATCGACTTTCGCACGAGTGTCTATGAGTCCGTCTATTACGGGAAAGCGAAGGGCGTCTTCGGTATACTCGTTATTTTCATGGGCACCGGCGGATTGCTTCGGGAGCGCTCGCTCCGCACGGCGGCCTTTACATTGTCCCTCCCCGTCAGCCGTCTTCGCCTGGTCGCGGTACCCGTAGCAGTCGGGTTGGCTGAACTGGCAGCGGTGGCTCTTCTGCCGGCGATGCTGTTGTCCATATTGTCGATCCTGGTTGGTCAGACATATCCCCTATCGGAGGCGCTGCAGTTCAGTATTTTGTGGTTCGGGTTCGGTAGCGCCATCTTCGCTGTGGCGTTCTTCTTCTCGGCCATAGCCAGTGGGGAATTTGTGGCGCCGGCTGCCACCTATCTTATGGTGATGCTGCAGGGATATGTCGCACCAGTGATCGGAATCGAATTCGTTCTGAGGGCCATGAGCGGGCTTGGCACCGTGTACCGCGACCCATCCGGAGATGTCGTCGCGACTGGATTGCCCTGGGCCAGTCTTGCCGCCTATTCGGCCTCGGCATTGATCCTGTTTGCCGTTTCGGGGTTACTCACACAACGCCGGGATTTTTGATTGTGCGCGCCTGAGAGCCGACCTTCCGAAATCTAGCAGATTTCGCCGTTCGGGTGCGGACAATGCGGCCCGGTTGATTCCTTCAGATCACTTCACGGACTCGGGATGCCAGGAACGGCTGACTACGAACGTCTTCATTCGCCTTGCATAGATCTCACGGGGCGGATCGGCGCACTCGCAATTCCTGCGGCAGCGCTCTCAGCCCCAACAATCTATGGCGCCGCGCTTCATTGTTCCGACGCCCGCCTCGGCGAACCCGGCCGGGACAGGGCTTCCAGATCGGCCGGCGTGTTGATGTTGGGCAGTTCCCCGTCGAAGCGCACCCTGCGCGGTCGGGCTATGGCGAACCAGGCGGCCATCGAGAGATCCCCGGTCGCGTCGAGATGCGCATCCAGGGCGGGCGCCAGCGTCGATGGCCAATAGCCGAGCAGATGCTGGCCTTCCACGATCGCCGCCCCCTCCCCACTCAGCGTGTCGCCAATCAGCGCGACGGCCAGCGCCTTGGGAAAGACTGGCATGTCGCAGCCGGTGCTGAGCACGCCCGCAAAGCCGTGGTGCGCGGCATGGTGAAGCGCCGCGTTGAGGCCGCCAAGCGGGCCGATATCGGCGCGCGGCCGATCAGGTAGCGACAACCGCCCCGCTACTACGCGGCCGCAGACGGCGACCGTCTCGACACAGGCCGACAGGTCATGGATCGCGCGGTCGATCAGGGTCTGCCCGTCGAGTTCGGCGACCGCCTTGTCGCTCCCGAATCGCCGCGACCGCCCGCCGGCCAGCACCGCGCCCAGGATCCGGGGCTGCGCGGTCATGACGGGAGGAGCTCGGTGCGCATATCGACACCCCTATGGGAAGATGGTCGGGGAGACAGGATTCGAACCTGCGACATCCTGCTCCCAAAGCAGGCGCGCTACCGGACTGCGCCACTCCCCGACGCGCGCCTCCCCTAGGGGCTGGTTCGCGCGCGCGCAAGTTTTGTGAGACTTGCCCGGTATCGGGCTTGGTTGCGTCATGTTGGGGGACAAGGATCAGTGCTCCCTGAGGAGCCAGAACCATCGACACGGCGCTGATGTCAGGGCATGCCGTTCCACCAGGGAGGGATCATCCTGCGCTATTGCTTTGGCGCAGGGCTGCGGGTCCGCGTCATACTCCACGGAAATCCTTGGCCCGCCCAGCGGCTCGCTAGACAGGATAAATTCCGCATCGGGAACAGGCTTCTTGTCGCTGCCGCTCCTCGAGTAGCTGACGCCAAGTACACCGGCCTTGCGCAGCGCCGCCCGTATTTCAACCAGCCCCCGATCGTCGCCAAAGGTGCAATGAATCGGTCCATCGCTGCCGTTGTCGTTGTTGGCCGAGACCATATTGTACGAGCCGGCGCGGCGCGGCTGGCAGGTCCGAAGCAAGACGATAACGCGTTTCAGATGGACCGCAGCCGTCGGGAGCCATTGGCGGGCCTCCTGCTCGCTCGCCTTCCATCCCTCCGCACAACCGGTCAGAGCGAGAGTGGCGAGAAGGGCTAACGTCGCCAGGCGGCGCGTCAGGCGCATCGGGGGATCCGCGGCGATTGCCGATCGGCCTTTTCGCGGACCAAAGGCATCTGCTCCCTCGAAGCCGCTGTCGGCGCCTTCTACCATTTCGGATGCCCCCAAGATCGGTGACCGTCAGCTAGCATCCCGCAGATTGCGATCGCAATCGCTCCAGATTGCGGGCGCTAGCCGATCAGGAACCAGGCAGCCCCCAGCGCGAGCCCGAAGGCCACCAAGGTCGCCGCCAGAATCACCAGCAGCGGTCGCGGCCCAGCCTCGAGCAGTTGCGAGAGCGGCGAGCGGATCGCGGTTGCCGTCACCGCGGCGGCGAGCAGGCCGGCGGCAAGCTTCTCGGCCGCGCCCGCGACCAACGCCGGGATCACGCCGAAGCTGTTGATCCCGGCCAACACGAAGAAGCCGACCACGAACCAGGGCAAACCCGGTCCCTTCGTCCGGGCGCCATCTTCGCGCAGGAACATCGCCACGATCGCCAGCACCGGCGCGAGCAGCGCGACGCGAGTGAGCTTGACGATCGCGGCGATCTGGCCCGCACCTTCCGAATAGGAATAGCCCGCGCCAAGGGCCTGGGCGACATCGTGGATCGCGGCGCCCATCAGGAAGCCGGCCTTGAGATCGCTCAGATGGAGCGCGTGGGCGATGAGTGGATAGACCATCATCGCCGTGGCACTCATCGCCGAGATGCCGACCAGCACCAGGGTGAGCTGCGCCTGGCTGGCGCGCTTCTCGCCGAGCGTGGTCGCGAGCGCCATCGCCGCCGAGGCGCCGCAGATCGCCACCGCGCCGCCCGCCAGCACGCCGAACGCGGTGTCGAAGCCGAGCCGGCGCGCGGCGAGCACGCCGGCGCCGATCGCTACCGCGACGATCACCAGCACGCAGAAGAAAGCCATTGGCCCAAGCGCGATGATCTGGCCGATAGTGATCCGCACCCCGACCAGGACGATCCCCCAGCGCAGCAGTGAGCGCGAGGCGAAGGCGAGGCCGGGCGTCAGCCGCGCATCGGCGCTGAGGAAGTTGAGCGCGAGGCCGATCAGCAGCGCCATCAGGGTGAGCGGCACGCCGTAATGATCCGACAGGAAGCCGGCTGCGAGGGTGCCCGCGGCGACGATCGAAAGGCCCGGCCAATAGCCACGCCACGTCGCCTTGGGCGAGGGCTCGATATCGCCATAGAGATCAGCCGCCATCGGCAGCGGGAGTTTCGTCATTCGGGTCGCCATGAGGGCCTTTTATCCGGTTGCGCCAAAAGGACCATAGAGGCCGACGCCCGGGTGTTGCGGCATGCGCCGCATTAAGCGACAAAGCCTGGATGGCTGACGGACCGACTCTGATCGAGCGCCGCCGCGCACTGTCGCTGATCGCGGCAGGCGGCGCGGGGCTGGTGACCTCCCCGCTCTGGGCGCAGGGGCTTGTCGACCTGCATCTGCCGGGCGGCCCGAGCAAGCGGCCGATGACCACCGCTTTCCCCGGTAAAGGCCCGATGATTCTGCAGCGCAGCCGCGCGCCTCTGCTCGAGACGCCGATGGCGGCGATGGACGGCCATGTCTTCACCCCGAATGACCGCTTCTTCGTGCGCTGGCATTATTCGGACATTCCGCTCGAGGTGGATGTGCACAACTTCCGGCTCAACATCCTCGGCGCGGTGAAGCGGCCGGTGGCGCTGTCGTTGGCCGAGCTGCTGACGATGCCGCGCTTCGAGATCGCGGCGATCAACCAGTGTTCGGGCAATTCGCGAGGGCTTTTCGAACCCCGCGTGCCGGGTGCGCAATGGGGGAATGGCGCGATCGGCAATGCGAAATGGTCGGGGGTTCGGCTGAAGGACGTGCTCGACCGCGCCGGCGTCTCGGCGAATGCGGTGCAGGTGCGGTTCTCCGGGCTCGACACCCCGCCGCCAGACGCTCCGCTCTTCGCCAAGTCGCTCGATCTCGCCCATGCGATGGACGGCGAGGTGATGATCGCCTTCCAGATGAACGGCGCGCAACTGCCGATGCTCAACGGCTTCCCGCTCCGGCTGGTCGTGCCGGGCTGGTATTCGACCTATTGGGTCAAGGCGCTCGACCGGATCGAGCTGCTCGACACACCCGACACCGGATATTGGATGGAAAAGGCCTATCGCATCCCGGATACGCCCCGCGCCAGCGTGGCGCCCGATGCCAAGGGCTTTCCGACCGTGCCGATCAATCGCATGGGGCCCCGCTCTTTCATCACCAACCTGGCCGATGGCGCGCGGGTGGCGGCGAATGCGCCGCTGAAACTGCGCGGGCTGGCGATGGGCGGCGCGGCGGGCGTCGCCCGCGTCGATCTCTCGACTGATGGCGGTCAGACATGGCTGGCCGCGACGACCGGGCCGGACCAGGGCAAATATGGCTTCCGTGCGTGGGACGCGGTGGTCCCCGCTTTGCCACCTGGCGACCAGAAGCTCGCGGTGCGCTGCACCAGCGACAGCGGCGAGGCGCAGGGCTTCGAGCCGATCTGGAACCCGGGCGGCTTCATGCGCAACAGCATCGAGACAATCACGGTGCGGGCGGCATGAGCGGGGCGCGGCGCTTTGGCCCAGCGGCGCTGGCGATCGCGGCTTTCGCACTGGGCGGCGCGGCGCTTGCCGCGCAACGCGGGCCTGCCGCCAAATCGGTCTCAGGCGGTGGCATCACCCTCTCTTCGACGACGCTCAGCTTGCCCGAGGAAAAGGCGGCGTTCCCCGCAGGCGCCGCTGGCGAGTTGATCACCAACAACTGCACCGCCTGCCACTCGGCCGAGATGATCCTCAACCAACCGCTGCTCGGTGCCGACAAATGGAAGGCCGAGATCGACAAGATGCGCGGCACCTATCACGCGCAGATCGCGCCCGAGGATGACGCCGCCCTGGTGGCCGCACTGACCGGGCTTCAGGCGGCCCGCCCCTGACGGGCGACGTTCAGGACAATTCGCTGATTCTGTAATGGCGCCCCGTATCGCGTGGCGCGACCCCCGCGCCGGTCAGCGCGATCAGGGCCTGGTCCAGGCGCAGGCCGACCTCGGCCAGGTCAAGCTCATCCGCCATTGCAAGCGCCTGGCCCACCAGCTCCGCCAGATCATTTATCGACTTACCGCCCATCGCCGTCCCTTCTTTCATCCCCCGGCTTAACGCGCAACGCATGAACGCGGCATTAGTCCTTCCAAAATGGCTCAATCTTCTCGATACTCGTCGCGGATGGAAGCGGATCTCCTCAAGCGGCTCTCGACGCGACACCGGGAATGCCTGCGGCTTTATCACCAGCGCTATCGGTTAAAGCCGATGGCACGGATGCTGGGTATCTCGGAAAACACCGTAAGCGGTTATCTTACAGAGGCCGTGCACCTGCTCAATGCCGCCGGTCGCGTCGACGCAGCCGAGATGCTGGCGCACTATGAGGCGACCCACCCGGAATCGAGGGGTCGGTTTTCGGTGGGCGACAATCAGTCCATTTCCGCTCCAATCCCTGCGGTGCGCCGGGGGGAGCAACCGATTTCAGCCGCTCCAGGCTGGACGGCTTTCTTCCCGACGCGATCCAATCGGGGAGGGCCCAATGATTTATCTTGGCGGCAGCGGCTGACAGCCATTTTTTCCGGGCTGATGCTCCTGATCCTCGCGATCTGGATCAGCGTTGCCCTGTATTCCTTCAGTGCCGAGCAGATGGGCAAGCTCATCAAATAGGCGCCGGATTTTTCCGACCATCATTTCCAGCATCACCGCCTGGCTACCCAAGCCTCGCGGAAAGGAGTTCCCATGTCCAAGGCAGATTTCACCGCCGCGATCGAGGCGCGGCTCCCGCTACGTGCGATGGAAGACGAGATTGACGCGGCGATCGCCGGCAGCGCGAAGCTGACGATCGCGATGATCGAGGCGCGCAAGGCGGCCGGCCTGCCGATCCGCGACGGGCACGCCCTGATCTACAAGAATATGGAGATCGGCATGGTGCTGGCGGATGCCCGCGCCCAGGCGGTCAAGCTCCACGCCGGATGCGCCGCGTTCGGGCGGCGGCTCGACCTGCCGACCCTGTTCGGCGACCAATGGGATTGCGGCATGCTCGCCACGGCGAAGCCCGGCCCCAATCTTTCGCTGGTCGCCGAAACACGCCGGGCTTCGGGCGGGGCTTGACGCGGAGCCGCGGTCGGTGATCCGATCGCGGCATGCCGCTTCATATCATGCTCTTCTATGCCCTGCTTCTCGCCAATTGCGGCTACGCGCTCGTCTCCGGGGGAAAGCCCGAACGGCTGGCGGCGGCGATGCTACTCGCCGCCACCATCCTGTCGAAGCTCTTCGCGCTCGAGGTGCTCGGCCATTTCCGCGGCTTCGAAGTCGACGTCTTCTGGGTCGATGTCGCGCTGCTGCTCGGGCTGACCGCCCTTGCGCTCAACACGGACAGGTACTGGCCGATATGGATGACCTCACTCCATGCCTACACAGTGGTCGCCCATCTCGGCGCGCTGGCAAATCCGGGAACGGTGTTCCCGATCTACATGATCAACAGCGCGCTGGTGAGCTATCCGATCGTGATGATGGTCGGGATCGCGACCTGGCGCCACCGCGCGCGGCTGCGGCTTGGCATCATCGAAAGCTGACGCCGGTCATCGAGCGGCTGTCGCGCGAGGTCGACAATCTCGCAGCGTTGATCACGGGCCCTGCGGCATATGCAGACCAGGCGGCGCATATCTCCCGGGCGCGGGCGCTTCGTGGCCGGGCGTTCGGGGCCGCGGCCGAGCTGTTCGGCGACCCCGCCTGGGACATCCTGCTCGATCTCTACGCAGCGCATGCGAGGGGCCAGCTGATCTCGATCAGCAGCGCCACCATCGCCGCGGCGGTGCCGCCGACCACCGCGCTGCGCTATATCGAGGCGCTGCAGCGCCACGGCCTGGTGGAACGGCAGCCCGACCCGGACGACCGGCGCCGCTGGTACCTGATCCCGACCGGGGCCGCGATCGCCGCGATGGAGGCGTGGTTCGCTGAGATCTGATCGGGAGATGGCGAGGCGTTGCCTAGGCTCTGCTTAAGGGCGTCTAGCGATCAGGATCATGCTTTTCCAGAGGAACGGGAAGCGCCCGGTTCCCTTGAACGCCTCAATTCTAAACCCGGCTTCGACGAGGAGTGTCGATAGCGTTTTTCGGCTCCAGAACTTGATATGGCCACCATGCCAGTGGGCGGTGAAATGGCTGTCCCATTTCCCCGTCAGCGACAGCACGAGGTTCTTGAAATAGCCATGATATGGCGTGCTGATGACCAGCACTCCACCGGGTTTCAGGGCATCGTAACAATAACGGACCAGCTCGTGCGGCGCGTAGAGGTGCTCGATCACTTCCGTTGAGCAAACCATGTCGAATTGCCCGGGCGGCGGGTCGCTGAACAGCCCCACCTCGAAACGGACTTTCGGGAACATGGCCCGGGCGATCTGGATGCCGCCTTCGTCCCCGTCGACCCCCGTCACTTCATAGCCGAGGCTTTGCAAAAGTCCGGCCATCTGGCCATTCCCGCAGCCCGCATCGAGGATGGTTTTAGCGCCAATTCTCCCCGCCTCCTCAACGACGGCTGAGTGTAGATATGCAGCGGTATGGAGCGGCTCGGCGCTCCACTGATAATCAGCGGGTTTGTTCATATCCGCCGCCTTACCATCGTCGACGATATCCTAGAAGCCGCCGAAAAATTTCGGCTTTGCCTTTTTCACCGCGACCAGGTCACGCGCCTCGCACCGCCCGATGATCGCCAGCGCATCGACCGTGCGTCCATTGGCCTTGTCGAGCTGGGCGGTCTGGGCATCGCCGAAAGCAACCCAGTCAGCGACAGTGTTGCCGTCCGGCAGATCGGCGCCCGCGACCGGGGCACGCCAGCTATCGGGTATCAGCGTGCTGCACGCATTTGGGGTCGTGGCGATAGGCGGTGCGCCGACACAAGCCACGCAAAGCAGCATCGCGCAGAGCGGGATCGACAGGCGCATCCGAGCCCGGGGCAGTCCGTATCGCATCGGCGTTTTCCCTGGTGACTGTGTCAGTTCCGGCATCCGCTTCCGCGCGTTTGCCGATAGTGTTGGCGGCATTCCGGCCGCTGGCGAGTGCTGCGCCGGCCTGGCCGGTCGCGAGCCTTGTCTCGACCTTGGCCGTTCGCATCACTCGCCATTCATGCCAGCCGAACAGCGCGAGCAGGATCAACGCCACTGCAGTGACAAGGCTGACCTTTGCGAGGTTCTTTTCAATCCACCCCATATCCCGCCTCCCGTTCCATACAGAGGATCAGGGCGAACCCGGCCAAGAGCAGCCAGACGGTGTTGATCACGGCCTGTTTCAGCCTGGTCATAGCACCGGTTCCTGTGGCGCCGCGGCCCTGGCGACCGCAGTGTCCTTAATCGCCGTGGCCCCGCCGCCGCCAGCCATCAGCAGGCCCATGCCGGTGCCGAACTCGATAATGCTGAAGGCGTGGTCGATGACGAGATGCGCACCGGCAAACCCGATGCCTGACGCAACGGACACAGCCCATAGCATCCGCGACAGCTCGAGATGCTGGTTCGTGGGGCCCTTCAGGAAATTGAGAGTCATGGCCACCCCCGATACAGAGCTGCCTCAGCCGCGCGACGCCTGGTCAGGCCCGTCATCGGCCTGCCCCCTGCCCGGTTCCATCTCGCGAATTCGATTGCGGCGCCCGCCTTGTCGCCGGCCTTGTGGGACGACAACAAGGCGGACTTGCCGAGATTGCCAAGGCCGAGGTTGAACGCGAACGAAACAAGCGCATCGAACTCGTTCTGCGCGGTCGGCGCGGCACCGATCAGCATGGCAACGCCGTGATCGAAACGCTTCAGATCCGCATCGAGCGCTGCGTCGATCCGGGCATCGTCCCATGTTAGGCCCTTGTGGACTTCGGGCCCGGTATGGCCGATGCCGATCGTCCAGGGCGCACCGCCCGTCGCCGGATCGGGATAAGCCTGGTGACGACGGCCTTCGAAAGCGGCGATCAGATCGCGCGCTGCATCGCTGTGGATCATGGGTGGACCTTCCCGGTCAGGATCGCCCAGGCGGAGACCGATACGCCGACCAGCCAGCCAAGCGCTGGACTCCTGAGCAGCACCTGCACGACGTTGCTGGCCCCCTCACGGCGGTTATGCTCGGCCTCGAGCGCTGAAACGCGCGCGGCCAGCGCATCGATCTTGGCGCCCGTAGTGTTGGTCGAATGGATAAGCTCGCGCATCTGCCCGCGGATTTCACCGAGGAGCAGGACAATTCCGGTATCGAGATTTTCAAGCGCCGGCGGTTCGGATGTGCGCTGAGGCATGGGTCGGCTTGCTCCTGTTGCTTCGGCTTTGCGGGGCGCGCTCATCGTGCCGCTCCGCAAAGGGTGGTGACTTGAATGGAGGGCGTTGGTCGCCTAGGCCCTGCGTCATCCGCAGGGAGAAATTGCGTTGTTCGCTGAAGGGTTTCGCCGTTTGCTGTCATGGCACGCCGGCAGCCGGGCCGCATTGAGCGGCCCGCTTTACAAATTCAGCCGGCGCTATGTGATGGCGTGGAGCAATGTCGAAGCTGACATCAACATCAACGGCGAACGGTGGATAATCGAAGCTATCGCTCGAAAAGCACCGTCGGAAAACGCCGTGTTCTTCGACGTCGGCGCCAATGAGGGCGAGTGGAGCAAGGTGGTTCTCGCGAACGCACCCAACGTCCGGCTGCTCGCTTTCGAACCGGTCCCGGTCGTGCTCGATCAGCTCAGGCTGGCCCTGGCCGGAACCAGGGCCGAAGTGCTCGAATTCGCGCTTTCCAACCAGCGCGGGCGCGCCCAGATCAACTACACGCCCGACAACCCCCATTTCTCCTCCCTCGAAACATTTGGCGAGGAACTCGAGAGGGACGATAAGCCAGTCGAGATCGAGCTCCGCACCGGCGACGATGTCTGCGCCGAATACGGCATCGCCCATATTCGCTTCCTTAAGGTCGATACCGAGGGGCACGATCTGAAGACCATCCGGGGCTTTCGCGGCATGCTGGATCGCGGCGCGATAGACATCATTCAGTTCGAGTATAATTTCATGGCAATTTACTCTCGCACATTCCTGAAGGATTTCTTCGCCGAACTGTCGCCCCAGATGCGCATCGGACGACTGCTTCGGAATAGGGTCGAATATTTCGATTATACGCCGGCGCTCGATAATTTTGTGCAGGCGAACTTCATCGCCGTGCGCACTGATCTTACTGATGACGAGCTGCGGTTTCTTACGGGCTACTAGACGAAGCTCCCAAAGACGGATGCGCCGATCCGCTGGCGGATATCGCCGGCCGGCAAGGCGGTCTTGATCGTCTAAGTCACCGGTGGCGGTAGGATCTTGCCTGAGTAATTTGTTCACGATGGGAAAGCGCACCTGATCCAGAGATGTTGGCGATATTGAAGGCCGAACACGCGAGGCGGGGTGCCCGAGCGGAATAGCTTGCCGGATCACGCCCACGCCTCAAGGTACGCCGTCACCGGCGCGCTGATGAAGTGGTTCTTGGCAACGACATAGGAGGCCACATCGGTGAAGGGGTGGAAGCCGTCGGCCGACGAGCGCATCGAGCCCGGGATGCCAATGTTGCCAGCGAGCCAGTCGGCGTTTTCGCTCCCTGTCCAGGTCCAGCCGAACAAGGACTGCGCTTCCGCCACCGTCGCGGCTGACATGATGTTGGGGTTGTACAGCCGACTATAATAGGACTTGCCGACGAACGGAGAAAGTAAGCTCGCCCCCGAAGAATATGGCGTCGGCGTCAGGCCGATGAACCCAGCTATCGTGGTGGGGTCGTTCGCGGCGAACACCGCATCCGCGAGCGCCACGGCACTTGCAAAACCACCGCCAGTGCCGTTGACAGAAGATAGCGGAAAAAGGGTCAGCCCGTCTTTGCGCTTACGCGATGCCCGGAGGATCAGCTTCGATCCGGCAGGAACCTTGATCGGCCACGCAGGCGCGACGACGGGCGTGAAGAACAGACTGGTGGGCGTATTGCCTGAATAGCTGCCAGCGGTGATGCGCCCGAGCACGCCACAGAGATAGGCATAGCCGTCATATTCC
>Ga0068858_100003282_pt1 | contig 16114 bp, 17 predicted proteins | sample KBSSwiS12_FD_66589 | JGI IMG/M metagenome (GOLD analysis project Ga0068858, IMG submission 66589) | Switchgrass rhizosphere microbial communities from Kellogg Biological Station, Michigan, USA - KBS Switchgrass S1-2 | ecosystem: Host-associated > Plants > Roots > Rhizosphere > Soil ...
CAAGCTGCGTGCGTTCTTCGGCACCTTCGGCGTCGACTCTGCGGCGTTCAATGACGCGTACGACTCGGCGGGCGTGCGCACGAAGCTGCAACGCGCCGACGAGCTCGACCGCCGTTACCGCATCGCGAGCGTCCCGACGATCATCGTCAACGGCAAGTACTCGACGGATGTCGACATGGCGGGCGGACCCGAGCAGCTGTTCGCGCTGATCAGCGAGCTCGCGGCGTCGGAGCACTCCGGCAAGTAGCGCGCCCGCGCTTCGCTTTTGACCCCGCTTGCCCGCGCGTCACAGAGCGCGCAGCCGTCGCGCCGCTTCGTCGAGCGTCGCGTTCTCCTTCGCGAAGCAGAAGCGGACGAGCTTCGCGGCCGGCGGCTCGCGATAGAACACCGAGACCGGAATCGTCGCGACGCCGTGCTCGATCGTGAGCCAACGAGCGAAATCGACGTCGGCGAGGTCGGAGATCTCGCTGTAGTCGGCGAGCTGGAAATACGTGCCCGCCGCCGGACGGAGCGTGAGCTTCGTGTCGGCGAGCAAGCGGTTGAAGTAGTCCCGCCGCTCCTCGTAGAACGCCGGCAGCCCGAGATGGTGCTCGGGGTGATCGCGCATGTAGTCCGCGAGCGCGAGCTGCAGCGGCGACGTGGACGCGAATTGCACGTATTGATGCACGCGCCGCAGCTCGGCCGTGAGCTCGGGCGGCGCGACGCAGTAGCCGAGCTTCCAGCCCGTCGCATGGTAGGTCTTGCCGAACGAGAACACCGCGAAGCACCGCAGGCGAAGCTCGGGCTGAGCGAGCGCGGTCGCGTGCCGGCGGCCGTCGAACACCACGTGCTCGTAGACCTCGTCGCTCAGGAGATAGCAGTCGTACGGGCGCATGAGCTCGGCGAGCCGGTCGAGGTCGGCGCGCGGTATCACGGTGCCGGCCGGATTGTGCGGCGTGTTCACGATCACGAGCCGCGTGCGCTTCGAGAACGCGGCCGCGAGGCGCTCCCAGTCGATCGCAAACGTCGGCGGCGGCAGCGAAACGTGTATCGCACGGCCGCCCGCGAGCGTCACCGACGGCTCGTAAGAGTCGTAGCACGGATCGAGCACGATCACCTCGTCGTCCCGGCGCACGACGGCCTGAATCGCGCAGAAGATCGCTTCGGTCGCGCCGCTCGTGACCGTGATCTCGGCGTCCGGATTCGCCGTCACGCCGTACAGCTCTTCGAGCTTCGCGGCAATCGCGGCGCGCAGCGGAACCGAGCCCGGCATCGGCGCGTATTGGTGACAGCGCGTGCCGAGATAGTGCTCGACGCGCTCGATGAGGCCCGGCGGCGGCTCGAAGTTCGGGAAGCCCTGCGACAGATTCACGGCGCCGTGCTCGTTCGCGAGCTGCGTCATCACGGTGAAGATCGTCGTGCCTACGGCCGGCAGCTTGCTTTCGAGCGGCTTCATTCGGTGTGCGGCGATTTCGACTTCGCCACGCGAAACAGGAACCACGCGATTCCGGCGAACAACGCGAGCCCGAGCCACCCGCCCCAAGCGCCCGGCTGGAGCCGGTTGGGCAGCGCGAGCACGTCGGCGCTGCCGGACGTCACGATCGGGATTGCGATCACGATACCCATCAACGCCTCGCCGGTGATCAACCCGGCCGAGAACAGCACTCCGCGGCGATGCAGTCTCTCGAGCGCGTCGGCGTCGTCGCGGACTCCGGCACGCCGCTCGACGAAGTAAGCGACGAGTCCGCCGAGGAAGATGGGCACCGTGAGCTCGAGCGGCAGGTAAATCCCGACGGCCGCCGCGAGCACCGGCGCGCGGAAACGCGCGCGCCGCGCCTTCAAGATCTCGTCGAGGGTGATGATCGCGGCCCCGATCGCGGCGCCGGCCCAGACCATTCCCCACGGCAGCGCGCCGCCGAACATGCCCTTCGACACCGACGCCATGAGCGTCGCTTGCGGCGCGAGTAGCGGGTTCGGATGCGCCGCCGTCGGCACGCCGATTCCGTACGCCTTCTCGAGCAAGTTGAGCACGGGCGCCATGACGAACGCGCACGACACGGCGCCGATCGCGAGCATCACCTGCTGCCGCCACGGCGTCGCGCCGACGATCTGGCCCGCCTTGAGGTCTTGAAGGTTGTCGCCCGCGACCGCGGCCGCGCAACACACCACCGCCCCGATCATGATCGCTGCAACCGGCCCGAGCGGCGCGTCGCGCCCCATGAGCACGATCAGCACGAGTGACGCGAACAGGATCGTCGCAATTGTGATGCCGGACACCGGATTGTTCGACGAGCCGATCAGGCCTGCCATGTACGCGGACACCGAGCAGAACAGGAATCCCGCGACGATCATGATGATCGTCATCGGCAAGCTGACCGTGAAATCCCCGACGATGGTCTGGTACAGCACGAGCAGCGGCAGCGCGAAGACGCCGATCGCGATCAGCACGGGCTTCATCGGCAGATCCTGCTCGGTGTGCGCCACGACGCGCGCCGCGCCCGCGCGAGTCGCGGCCAGGCCGCTGCGGACACCAGACAGGATCGACTTGCGCAGCGAGACGAGCGTCCAGAGGCCGCCGATCAGCATGGCGCCGACGCCGAGATAGCGGATCTCCGCCGACCAGATCGCGCCCGCGGCCGCTTCGGCACCGAGGCCGGAAACTCGCGCCGTGAGCTCCGGATTGCTGTCGAGGAAGAATGTCGAGTAGATGGGGATAGCGATGTTCCAGGAGATGATGCCGCCACCGACTACGACGATGCCGATGTTGAGCCCGACGATGTAGCCGACGCCGAGCAGCGCCGGCGACAGGTTCGTCGCAATGTACGCGATGCCCTTCCCGACGTAGGTCGCTGCCGCGGCCGTATCCGGAATCAACCGCGCGCCGCTCGCCGCGATCAGCTTGACGATGCCGCCGACTGTCGCGGAACCGGCGAGTAGCTTCACTCCGTGCGCCGGGTCGTCGCCGGCCTTGAGCACCTCGGCCGCGCACTTCCCTTCCGGGAACGCGAGGTTCTGCTCGATGATCAGCGCACGCCGCAGCGGCACGGAGAACAGCACGCCGAGAATGCCGCCGAGCCCCGCGATCGCGAGCACCCACGAATAACGGAAGTCGCTCCAGTAGCCGAGGATCACGAGCGCCGGAATCGTGAAGATCACGCCGGCCGCAATCGACGCCGCCGCGGAAGCACCCGTTTGGACGATGTTGTTCTCGAGGATGTGGCCGCCGCCCAAGAGCCTCAGCACGGCCATCGAGACGACGGCGGCCGGAATCGACGAGGAGATCGTGAGGCCGGCGAACAAACCGAGGTAGGTGTTGGCCGCCGCGAGAATCATCGCGAGAATGACCGACAGCACGATCGCGCGGACCGTGAGCTGCGGAGCGGTTGCTGTCGTCGCGCCCGAAGTCATCGAAGTCGTCATTGCCACCGCCCCGAAAAACGTCGCCTATTTCACGCCATGCATGAGGCGTTTGATCAGCGGCGTGAGCGCGAGCATCACGACGCCGCCGATCGTGCCCCACCAGAATAGATACAAGTACTGACCCGGCATCGTCGCCAGGTTCTCGGGGTCGATGTTGCCGGAGAACTGGCCGGCGAGATTGACGCCGATCGCCGTCGCGAGGAACCAGACGCCGAGGATCTGGCCGACGAAGCGCGGGGGGGCAAGCTTCGACATCGAGCTCAAGCCCACGGGGCTCAAGCAGAGCTCGCCGAACGTGTGGAGCAAATAGGTCAACACGAGCCAGGTCGGCAACACCGTCTCGCCCCGCAGCACGTATTGGGACGCCATGAACATCACGACGAACCCTGCGCCGAGGAACAGCAGGCCCAGCCCGAACTTGGCCGGTGCGGAAGGCTCGAGCATGCGCCGGCCGAGATTGACCCACAGCGCCGCGAACACCGGCGCGAACACGATGATGAAAATCGGATTCACGGCCTGCAGCACGCCCGCCGGCATCGCCCAGCCGAGCACATTGAGATTCGTATAGCGCTCGGCGAACAGGTTGAACGACGCACCGGCCTGCTCGTACCCCGCCCAGAACATCACGCACGCGACTGCGAGCGCGACCATCGCCCAAGCGCGGCTGCGCTCCGTGCGATCGAGGCCGGCGAACAGCAGCAAGTAAGCGAAATAGCCGGCGAGCAGCGCGATCATGGCCCAGTTCGCGCTCAGGGAGATCGCGACCGGCTCGACCTTCAGCACGCCCGCGAGCACGAGCCCCGCGAACAGCACGACGATCGCGAGGAACGCGGCGACGGGCCACCAGCTCGCACGCCGGCCGGGCGCCGTCGCCCCCGCCCCGCCGAGGTAGTGCCTGGTCCAGCGGAATTGCACGAGCCCGAGCGCCATTCCGATGGCCGGCAGCGCGAAGCCCGCCGGGTAACCGAAGGCCGCGGCGACGGTCGGCACCAACACCGAGCCGATCGTCGCGCCGAGATTGATGCCGCCATAGAAGATCGAGAAGCCCGCGTCGCGCCTCGCGTCGCCCACGGGGTAGAGCTGGGCCACGATCGCGCTCACGTTCGGCTTCAGCAGCCCGACGCCGAGCGCGATCACGACGAGACCGAGGAAGAACGGCGCGGGCAGACCCGAGGTCAGGGTTGCGTTACCGATCATGATCAGCACGCCGCCCGCGAACACGGCCCGCTGCTGGCCGATCAGGCGATCCGCGATCCAGCCGCCGAACAGCGACAGCAGGTAGGTACACGCCTGGTAGAGGCCGTAGATCGCGTTCGCGTTGCGATCGTCGAGGCCCAGGCCGCCCTTCTCGATGGCCGCGACCATGAACAAGATCAGGATCGCGCGCATCCCGTAGTACGTGAAGCGCTCCCACATCTCGGTGAAGAACAGCGTCGCGAGGCCGCGCGGATGGCCGAAGAGCTGGGGTTGATCGACGGCGGGGGCGGCCGCTTCGCTCATCGACAGGCGCCCGCCGGGCCGCGAGAGCGATCGGCGGCGTCAGGTTCCGGCTTGTTTCTCGATGACACGGGTCTTCTCGGGCAGCATGAATCGCGCGAGCAGTAGCCCGCTTTCGTACAGCAGGTACATCGGCACCGCAAGCAGCGTCTGCGAGAAAACGTCGGGCGCGAGCAGCAGACCGACGACGAACGCGACGAGCAGCATGTACGGCCGCGCCTTCGCGAGCGCTTGCAGCGACACGAGACCACTCCAGACGAGCATCAGCGTCGCGATCGGCACCTCGAACACGAGACCGAACGCGAGAAACATCTCGAGCACAAAGTCGAGATACGCGTCGATGTCGGGCGTCATCGCGACGCCCTCCGGCGTGACCCGCGCGAAGAACGCGAACATGACCTTGAACACGACGAAGTACGCGAACGCGATGCCGATGTAGAACAGCAGGATGCTCGAGACGAGAAGCGGCACCGCGAAGCGCTTCTCGCGCCGATAGAGGCCCGGCGCGACGAACTGCCAGACCTGGAACAGCAGGTACGGCATCGCGATGAACAGCGCGACGAAGAACGTCGTCTTGAACGGCGTGAGGAACGGCGACGCAACCTTCGTGACGATCAGCTTGCCGCCCGGGACGACACTGCGCAGCGGCTCGGAGACGTACTCGAACACGCGCTGGCTGAACGGCGTGAGCGCGATCAGCACGATGACGATCGCGAACACCGCCTTCATGAGCCGCGAGCGCAGCTCGAGAAGGTGCGACATGAGCGTGCCTTCCGCGAGCTGTTCTTCCTCGGGCTCGGGGTTGTCGGACGACGAGCTCATTACGAGGCCGGCGGCTTGTCGGTCGACTCTAGCGGCTGCGGCGCCGGGCTAGCGGCAGGCTCGGGCGAAGTCGAGTGCGCGGAGATCGCATCGGAGATCTCGCGAGGCGTCGCGGGCGAGGGCGCAGCGCCGCCTGCACTCGAGTCTGCGCCGGGCGCCGGGCTCGCCTGGGGGTTGGCCGGCGCAGGTGCGCTCGGTGGCTCCGGTGGGTTCAGCGGCGGGTTCAGCGGCGGCGCGGCCTTTTGCTGCGCCTCGAGATCCGCAAGCTCTATCTCGCGCTCGAGCTGCCGCCGCAGCTGCGTCGCGGTGCGCCGCGCGCGGCCGACCCATTTGCCGATTTCCGCCGCAACCTTCGGCAAGCGCTGCGGACCGAGCACGAGTAGCCCGATCATGAAGACGAGAACGAGCTCACCGAAGCCGAATTCGAACATGTAGCCGTTCGCGCCTAGGCGCGGCCGCCCCGTTTCTGCTCGGGAAATTCGGCATCCGGCTCGGCGTTGTCGAGCTTAACTTGACGCGGAGCCGGTACCTCCCCCGACGCCTCGCGGAAGCTCTTCGCCGCGCCGCCGAAACCGGCGACGAGCGTCTTAATGCGCTTCGTGCCGAAGATCAGCACGAAGATCAGCAGCACGATGATGAGCTTCCAGAGGCTGATTACGCCGAGGCCCATGCCCTCGCTCCATCAGAACGGCGGTCGTTTTGAAGCGGTCCATGATACGCCATTCGCTTGGGGCTCAAGGCTCGCGCGCCTCTGCTTCTAGCCAGAATGTGACGGGACCGTCATTCGTCAGCGTTACCTGCATGTCGGCCCCGAATCGTCCGCACGCGCACGGTACACCGCTCGCGCGAATTTGCGCGACCAAATGCGCGAACAGCGACGCACCGAGGCCTGGCGGCGCGGCGCTCGAGAAGCTCGGCCGCAAACCGCCGCTCGTATCGGCAACGAGCGTGAACTGGGGCACGAGAAGCACCGCGCCCTTGACCTCGCGAACGGACAAGTTCATTCGACCCTCCCCGTCCGCGAAGATGCGATACCGAAGCACGCGCTCGGCGAGCCTTTCGGCTTCGCGCTGGGTGTCGCCGCGCGCGACGCCGACGAGCACCAGCAGGCCGCGGCCGATCTCCGCGATCACTTCGCCCGCGACCGCGACGTTCGCCTGGCTAACCCGTTGAATCAGCGTTATCAACTATTTTCCGCCACTTTCTAAATACAATTGGCCGATTTCTATCGATTCATACCACTTTTCGCACAATCCTACCTTCTATGGGCATTACCGAACGATCTCCGTCTTTTAGTCCTTTTTTTAGGCGTATCTATGAACATTCTCGGTTAAAAGTGGCGTATCCATGGACAATCGATCGATGTTGGAGACGATCGTGGGAAATTTATGACGACCACGTCCAGATTGCCGCTATTGCCCTACTTCCGCTCTCTCCAACGCGCGATACGGAGCGGCGCGGGTGCTTCCGAGCGCCCCCGAGATTCCCCTAATCGCGTTTGAGAAGCCATTCCTACGACTGGACATGGGCGCCCGATCGCGCGCATCAGAACAACGGACTCGCGTCGAAAATGCGGCGCGCCCCGGCCGCAATTCGAGCATTCGATGGCCGTCGCAGCCGTGCCGCAATCGCGGACCTTCTGTTACCATCCCAAAGTTCTTAGCACGCCTCGCTCAGGAGTCAAAAGCAACATGGGACGAAGTTTCTTTGTCGTCGCAGCGGTCGGTCTATTGCTCACCGGCCGCGCGTGGAGTCAGGAGTGTTCGCAGACCATCGAAGCGAACGATCAGATCCAGTTCAATAAGAAGGAGATCAAGGTCGCGAAGAGCTGCAAGGAGTTCACCTTGACGCTCAAGCACGTCGGCATGCTCGCCGCGAACGTGATGGGCCATAACTGGGCGCTGTCCAAGACCTCGGACTACCAAGCGCTCGCACAGGCCGGCCAAGGCGCCGGACCGCCGAACTATCTGCCTGCAGGCGATGCAAGAGTGCTCGCTACAACGGGCGTCATCGGCGGCGGCCAGCAAGCCTCTGTGAAGGTCGACATGTCGAAGCTCATGGCGGGCGGCGACTACACATTCTTCTGCTCGTTCCCTGGACACTTCGTATTGATGAACGGGAAGTTCATCGTCGAATAAAATAGAACGAGCTAGAACGAGATCTAGAGACCGGCGCAGGGAGATAGTGGCACGCTTTGCTTGCTCTTTGACACGGACGTCTAGCGCCAACGGTCTCTTGCCAAATCTTCGGGGGTAGATGCGGTCATGGTGGCCTTAGCTGTCGTCATAGTCTTGCTTGTTGTCGGCTCGCTGATTTTTCACTTCGCGAGCCCTTGGTACTTCACTCCGATCGCTTCGAACTGGAGCACGATCGACTTCACCGTCGACGTCACGTTCTGGGTTTGCGGCATCGTGTTCGTCGCCGTCAACCTGTTCACCGCCTACTGCGTCTGGCGCTTCCGCGCTCGCAAGGACAAGGCCGGCCAGGCCCACTACGAGCCCGAGAGCAAGAAGCTAGAGATCGCGCTGACCATTTTCACGGCGATCGGCGTCGCGGCAATGCTGACGCCCGGCCTATTCGTCTGGGGCAAGTTCGTCACGGTCCCGGGCGAGGCCAAAGATTTCGAAGCCGTCGGCAAGCAATGGCATTGGAGCTATCGGCTGCCGGGCAAGGACAACAAGTTCGGCAAGGTCGATGTCCGTTACATGACCGTCGACAACCCGCTCGGCGTCGATCCGGACGACCCTACGGGTAAGGACGACGTCATCGTCGCGGATCCGACGTTTCACTTGCTCGTAGATCAGCCCGTGCAGGTGCTGCTGCGCTCGACCGACGTGCTGCACGACTTCGCCGTGCCGCAGTTCCGCGTGAAGATGGACCTCGTGCCGGGCCTCGTGACGTACCAGTGGTTCACGCCGACCGTGGTCGGCACGTACGAGATGCTCTGTGAGGAGCTCTGCGGGGTCGGCCACTTCGCGATGCGCGGCCGCATGGTCGTCGACGGCAAGGCCGACTACGACAAGTGGCTCGCGGCGCAGCCGACGTTCGCCGACACGCAGGCGCGGCCCGTAGGCAACGCGACGGCCGGAGCGGCGAATTACGCGACCTGCTCGGCGTGTCACGGGCAGCGCGGCGAGGGCAACCAGCAGCTCAACGCGCCGAAGCTCGCGGGTCTCAACGACTGGTACGCTCGTCGTCAGCTGCTCGACTTCCAGCACGGCGTCCGTGGCGCCGAGAAGGGCGATACGTTCGGCCCGCAGATGGCACCGATGTCGCAACTGGTCGTGGACCCGGCATCACGCGAGAACGTGCTTGCGCACATCAAGACCCTGCCGGACACCCCGGCCCCGCCCACGATCACGGGCGACGTCGAGCACGGCCGGCGGCTGTTCGAGACCTGTCAGTTGTGCCATGGCGACAAGGGCGAAGGGCGGTGGGGGACCAACGCACCGAAGCTCGCGGGCATGAGCGACTGGTACCTGATCCGCCAGCTCGAGTACTTCAAGGCCCGCGTCCGCGGCGGCCACGAGGGCGACATCTACGGCGACCAGATGAACATGGTCGCGAATTCGCTCGTTGGGCCCGACGCGATCAACGACGTGGTGGCGTACATTAATACGCTCCGCTGACGTAAGGTCTTCGGGGCGACGGTCTATAAATAAACTAGTCGGGCGGGCGCAAACGGCGCCGCCGAACGCAGTCGAGGGGAAGGTCGGACATGGCATACGTAGCAATTGCGGATCGCGACGCTCATCTGCACGACCCGCAGACGTTCATCGAAAAGTACATCTGGAGCCAAGACCACAAGGTCATCGCGATCCAGTACGGCAGCGTCGCGATCTTCGTCGGGCTGATCGCGCTCGTGCTGTCGCTGCTGATGCGGCTCGAGATCGGGTTCCCGGATACCTTCCGATTCATCACGCCGTACAACTACTACCAGTTCGTGACCATGCACGGAATGATCATGGTCATCTACCTGCTCACGGCGCTCTTCCTCGGCGGCTTCGGCAACTACCTCATTCCGCTCATGTGCGGGGCACGCGACATGGTGTTCCCCTACATGAACATGCTGAGCTTCTGGGTCTACCTGCTCTCGGTGATCGTGCTGCTCACGAGCTTCTTCGTGCCGGGCGGCCCGACCGGCGCCGGCTGGACGCTCTATCCGCCGCAGACCGTGCTCGAGGGAACACCGGGCGCGGATTGGGGCATCGTGCTGATGCTCGGCTCACTCGCGATTTTCATCGTTGCGTTCACGATGGGCGGCCTGAACTACGTGACCACCGTGCTGCAGGCGCGCTGCCGCGGCATGACGTTGATGCGGATGCCGCTCTCGGTCTGGGGCATCTTCGTCGCGACGATCCTCGGTCTTCTCGCGTTCCCGGCGCTGCTCGTCGCCGCGATCATGATGCTGCTCGATCGGCTGATCGGCACGAGCTTCTTCATGCCCGCGCTGCTGTCCCTCGGCGAGACTTCCACGCACAACGGCGGCAGCCCGATCCTGTTCCAGCACCTGTTCTGGTTCTTCGGCCACCCCGAGGTGTACATCGTCGCGCTGCCCGCCTTCGGCATCGTGTCGGATCTCCTCTCGACGCACGCGCGCAAAAACATCTTCGGCTACCGGATGATGGTCTGGGCGATCGTCGCGATCGGCGCGCTGTCGTTCGTGGTGTGGGCGCACCATATGTACGTGAGCGGCATGAACCCGTACTTCGGGTTCTTCTTCGCGACGACCACGCTGATCATCGCGGTGCCGACCGCGATCAAGGTCTACAACTGGGTGCTGACGCTCTGGCGCGCCAACATCCAGGTCAACACTCCGAACCTGTTCGCGATCGGCTTCATCTTCACGTTCGTGCACGGCGGCTTGACCGGCCTCTTCCTCGGCAACGTGACCGTCGATCTGCCGCTATCCGACACGTACTTCGTGATCGGGCACTTCCACATGGTCATGGGCGTTTCGCCCGTGATGGTGCTATTCGGCGCGATCTACCACTGGTTCCCGAAGATCACGGGCAAGATGCCAAACGAGTTCCTCGGCCGCGTCCATTTCTGGATGACGTTCCTCGGCACCTATGCGATCTACCTGCCAATGCACTATCTCGGGATCCTCGGCATGCCGCGGCGCTACTACGCCTACGGCAACACGGCATTCATCCCGGGCTCGGCGCAGGCCGTGAACGAGGCGATCACGATCGCCGCGATCGTCGTCGCGACGGCGCAAGTGATCTTCTTGATCAACGTCTTCTACAGCCTGCGCAAGGGTAAGCCGGCGGGGCAGAACCCGTGGAACGCGACGACGCTCGAGTGGCAGACGCCGCAGACGCCGCCCGTGCACGGCAACTGGGGACCGAAGCTACCGGTCGTCTACCGCTGGGCGTACGACTACAGCGTGCCGGGCGAGGCGAAGGACTTCGTCCCGCAGAACGAGCCGCCGAAAGGCCATCAAACGTCGCTCGGCTAGCTCAAGAGCCAACGAAGCGAGACGCGTTCGATGTTCCCGGCGATGGTCATTGCGATCCTCACGGCGATCACCGCCTGGTGGTTGCTGGTGCAGCGCCTCCGGGAAAAGCCCTGGATGAAGCAGGGCGTCGTGCCGACGAGCCAGGAGACCGTGTTCTCGTCGGCACCGAAGATCGGGCTCTGGGTGTTCCTCGCCGTCGTCTCGAGCCTGTTCGGCTTGTTTTCGAGCGCATACGTGATGCGCCTGCACGACGCGCACGGCGAGATCACGACGTGGGCGCCGATCGTGAAGCCGAGCCTGCTCTGGCTCAACACCACGGTGCTCGTGCTCGCGAGCGGCGCGATGCAGATCGCACGCAACCGGGTCGATCGCGACGACTTCGGCGGCGTGCGCGTGTACTTCAGCGTGGCCGGCGTCTTGACGGTGCTATTCCTTGCCGGCCAAGTCCTCGCCTGGCGGCAAGTCGCTGCGGCGGGCAACTACGGCCCCGGCAACCCAGCCTTTGCGTTCTTCATCTTGATCACGGCGGTGCACGGCATTCACCTGATCGGCGGCATGTTCGTTCTCGCGCGCACGATCGCGCGCGTTTGGCGCGGCGCCGACAAGCTCGCGGTCGTCACGCGCAGCAGACTTCGCATGAGCGTGCAGCTTTGCACGACGTATTGGCACTGGCTGCTGCTGATCTGGCTCGGCCTGTTCGCCTTGTTGTTGTCGACTTAGGGGAATTCTAAGAGCTATGGCGCAAGAAGCAGTGCACGCGGGGGACGCGCAGCAACCCGCCTGGGAAACCATCGTCACCGATTGGTCCTCGGACAAACAAACGTTCCGAGTGCCATGGGGCAAGGCGATGATGTGGATTTTCCTGCTCAGCGACACGTTCATCTTCACGTGTTTCCTGACGGGCTACATGAACGTGCGGATGTCGACCACGGTGCCGTGGCCGAACCCGAGCGAGGTGTTCGGCCTCGACGTGTTCGGCGTCAGCGTGCCGCTGCTCCTGATCGGCATCATGACGTTCGACCTGATCACGAGCTCCGGCACGATGGCGCTCGCCGTTAACTTCGGCTATCGGCGCGACCGCGGCCGCGCGGCCGCGTTGATGTTCCTCACCGCGGGATTCGGCGCGATCTTCGTCGGCATGCAGGCGTTCGAGTGGACGAAGCTAATCACGCAAGAAGGCGTGCGGCCCTGGGGCAACCCGATGGGCGCATCGCAGTTCGGCGCGACGTTCTTCATGATCACGGGCTTCCACGGCCTGCACGTGTCTGCAGGCGTCGTGTACCTCTCGATCGTCGCAATGAAAGTGCTGCGCGGGGACTACGAGAAGAAGGGCTACGAGATCGTGGAGATCGCAGGCCTGTACTGGCACTTCGTCGACCTCGTCTGGGTATTCATTTTCGCGTTCTTCTATCTCTGGTAGGGAGCTTCCATGGCAGCAGAGGGACAACAACATCCGCTGAAGATCTATTTCGTGATTTGGGGACTGCTGTTCGTGTTCAGCGCGGCCTCTTATTTCACGGATTTCTTGCCGCACAACGCGTTCCGGCAGGGCCTCATCCTGCTGTTCATGGCCCTGAAGGCCGGTTTCATCGTCGCGATCTTCATGCACATGGCCTGGGAGCGGAAGGCGCTGATCTGGGCGATCTTGGGACCGCCGGTCGTGCTGCTCGTGCTGATTGGCCTCATGGCCGTCGAAGGCGACTACACGGAGCTCAAGCGGCTCGACTTCTTCTCGAAGCCGCTCGTGCCTTCGGGGCATGAAGCGGGACATGAGGCCGAGGCCGCGCGCTGACGGGCCCGGCCATCGAACAGACGGACGGACGCTATGTTGATATGGTTGCTCGGCGTCGCGGTTTTCGTGTTTCTCTGGAGCGGCCTGTGGCGAGTCCAGCCGAAGGCTGCGTTCGGCGTACTGCTCGGCCTCTTGCTTGCATGGATCTTTTCTAGGCTTCTTACACCTTATGTGACTGGTATGACTCCAATACCGATTTGGCTTCCCCCGCTTCCCATCGCAATCATCGCGCTCACGCTGTTCGTGTTCGGCACCGTCACCTGGCTTCGAGCGGACCGGCTGCCGCCGCCGCGAGACAGGGGCGACGACCACGATCATGAGCACGGGCACGATGATCACGCGCACGGCGAGCACGGCCACTCGCACGGCGGCGCCAACCACCACCACTGAGACCGTGCGTTGATTTCGCGCTGCTAGCGCGCCGTCCCGTCGTCCGGCGGCGTGCCGCTCTTGATCTTCTCGATGCGGCGCAGGAACACGCGCATCTCTTTCGCGGCTTGTTGGTCGCCGCGCGCGTCCGCTATGTCGATCCCGCGCCGGAAAGCGTCGGCCGCGCCGAGGCGGTCGCCGCTCGCCGCGCGAGCTTGCCCGAGCAGCTTCCAGCCGGCCGAGTACGTGGCGTCGAGCGCGACCGCTGCTTCCGCGTGGCGCACGGCGGCGGCAGCGTCGCCGGCGCCAAGGTAGCGTGTCGCAAGCGCGAATCGCAAGCTCGGCGCATCGCTGCCCTTAGCGAGTAGTGCTTCGAGATTCGCGATCAGATCCTGCGGCACGGCCGCGAGCCCACGCGTGTCGTTTTCCGGAGCGCTCAGCCGCGCGCCGCTTTCGGCTGCGCCGTGAGCTCGACGTAACGCGGCTGCGCCGCGACGCGTGCGAGCCACGCGCGCACCTTCGGGTACGGCGCGAGGTCGTGTCCACCCTCGTGCGCGACGTGCGTGTACGCATAAAGCGCGATGTCGCCGATCGTGTAGCGCTCGGCGACGAAGAAGGATCGCTCCGCGAGGTGCGTCTCCATCACTGCGAGCGCGGCGCGGCCCTTCGCGAGCCGGTCAGGCAGCTCCGCATAGCGCGCGTGCCCCGCCGGCAAGTGCTTCACGATGAAGCGCGGCGTCGCCACGAACGGCTCGTGACTGTATTGCTCGAAGAACATCCATTGCAGCACCTGTGCGCGACCGAGCCGATCGAGGGGCAGCAGCGGGGTCCCCTCGGCGAGGTAGTACAGAATCGCGTTCGACTCCGCGAGATGAGTCCCGTCGTCGAGCTCGAGTGTCGGGATGCGGCCGTTCGGATTGCGCTTCAGAAACTCGGGCGTGCGTGTCGCGCCCGCGTCGAGGTCGAGATTCGTCCATTCGTACGGCCGACCGAGCTGGGCGAGCAGTAGGCGAACCTTGTAGCCGTTGCCCGAATCGAGGTTGTCGAACAGGTGCATCGCGCGCATCTCCGCGGAGAACGAGCGACTAGTATCGACGCTCGCGGGGCGCTTCGCGAGGTTTGACCGTCTCGCGAGCGCGGGTGTAGCCTCGTCGCGAGCCAACGGCGCCCGCCGTGTTCGTAACACTCCGAACCAGAATGAACGTACCGCCCGCGATCGTTACCCGAGCGGCCGCGCTCAGCGCGCTGGCGGTGTTTGCGGCTTGCGGCAAAGCCCCGGGGTGGTCCGCCGAAGAGCGGCAGAACGCTCGCGAGCTCTGCTTGACACAAATCGGCGAGAGCTTCGAGCTCAGCAAAGCGCAGGCCTATTGCGGCTGTCTCGTTGCGAAGACGATCGAGGAGTTCCCGACCTACGTGGACGCGGACAAGCTCGGAACCGGGAAAGACGGCGACCGGCTCGGCGACGAGTGTGTGGAGGAGCTGCATCTGACCGAGCGCGATGCGTCGAGCGGCGGCGCTTCGGCGCAGCCCGGGTCGCTGCGCGCTCAGTCGTCGGTCGCGACCGATCCGAGGCCCTATGGCGAGTGGCAAGTCATCTTCGCCGCGGCCGACCCGAGCAACGACGAGGTCGACACGTGGCAGGCCGTGACGTCCGACGCGGCGGGCGGGTCGCTGCTCGCCTACGTCTGCGATCCGGACGGCTGCGGATTGCTGCTGGAGCCCGAGACGCCGTGCGATGCCGGCGACGGGAAGGCCGCGCGGTTTTCCCTGCTGTTCATGCAAGACGACTCGCAGAACGAGCTCGACGCCGACGCCCACTGCTTGCCGAACGGCGCTTGGGCCTTCGACGCGCTCGATCCGATCCTAGACCAGGTCCGTGGGCTGCCCGACGCCTTGCGTGTGACGCTGCGGGGCGCGAGTCTCGATTTCAGCTTGGATGGCGCGCCTAGCGCATTCAACTACGCCAAGAAGGAGTCGACAGCGCAAGGCGATGCGGCCGACGCCGGGCCAGCCCGCTAGCGCGCTCAGAACGACGCACCGACCTCGAACAGCCGCTCCACCTCGTCGATCTGCCGGCGGTCCGCGATGAACAGGATCACGTGATCGTCGGCCTTGATCTGCGTGTCGTGATGAGCCATCAGCACCTCGTCGCCGCGCACGATCGCGCTGATCGTGGCGCCGCGCGGTAGCTGGATCTCGTCGATCAGCCTGCCCACGACGCGCGACTCGCGCGCGTTGCCGTGCGCGACCGCCTCGATCGCCTCGGCCGCGCCGCGCCGCAGGCTGTGCACTTTCACGACGTCGCCGCGCCGCACGTGCGCGAGCAGCGTGCCGAGCGTGATCTGCTGCGGCGAGATCGCGACGTCGATCGTGCCGGACTCGACGAGCTCGGCGTACGCGATCTTGTTGATCAGCGCCATCACCTTGCGCGCGCCGAGCCGCTTCGCGAGCATCGCGGACAGAATGTTCGCTTCTTCTGCGTTCGTCACCGCGACGAACACGTCCGCGCTGTCGATGTTCTCCTCGAGCAACAGCTCCTCGTCCGCCGAGTCGCCGTGCAGCACGACCGCGCGGCTCAGTTGCTCGGAGATCTGGCGCGCGCGCGTCCAATCGCGCTCGATCACCTTGACCTGGTTCGTCGCCTCGAGCGCGCGCGCGAGGTCGAGGCCGATGTTGCCGCCGCCCGCGATCACGACTTTGCGGACCGGATCGTCGAGCTTGCGCATCTCGCGGAGCACGGTGCGAATGTCCTTGCGCGCCGCGATGAAGAACAC
>Ga0068858_100003287_pt1 | contig 16100 bp, 20 predicted proteins | sample KBSSwiS12_FD_66589 | JGI IMG/M metagenome (GOLD analysis project Ga0068858, IMG submission 66589) | Switchgrass rhizosphere microbial communities from Kellogg Biological Station, Michigan, USA - KBS Switchgrass S1-2 | ecosystem: Host-associated > Plants > Roots > Rhizosphere > Soil ...
GCGCTGGTGGAGGCCAAGGTCGCCTGCTCGGTGGTCAACAGCTACGCCGATGTCGAAGATGACCCGCAGGTGCGCCATCGCGAGGTGTTCATCGACATGCCGCATCCACTGTCGCCAACAGGCGTGGTCCGTGGCGTTGCCAATCCGGTGCGACTGTCACGAACGCCGGTCCGGTACGAGCGACACCCGCCGCTGCTGGGCGAACACAACGACGAAGTCCTTCGCGACCTTCTTGAATTCGATGCGGATACGCTTGCTGACTACCGCGCGCGCCGCGTGATCTGAACCGCCAACCGGCGCGGGGCGCTGTCACATTGGTCCAATGGAGGATCCTGCATGAGTGGTCTCGTTCTCGAGCGTGATGTTGCGCAAACATCTGCGGGAGGTCATAGTCTGCTTGCAAACAGGATGGCAGCCGGTGCAGCAGCGTTCCACCTGGATCCTGCCGATGGATGCCCCACACGCGAAGTCGTACTGATGAGCGCCTATCTTGCAGATGGTGAGGGAATAGACGATCTCGCTCGCTTGGGGCCCAAGGGAGCTGCGACCCGCCGTCGTCTGATGGATTCCGCTCGCGAGCTCCTGGAGGAGGGATCGGCCGTCGCGCTCACTTCATCTGCGATCGCGCAACGCGCCAACCTTTCGCCCGCCAGCTTCTACAAATACTTCGCCGACATAGAGTCGATCATCCACGCGCTGTGCCTGGAGGTTACGAAGAACTCCCGCAGCATCATCGACGCGATCCAGCCCTCGGCCGACGTACGGGACGCGCGCGTGATCGCGGCGCGTTTCGTCGACGCTTACGATGAATTCTGGTGTCGGCACCGCTCCATCCTCTCGATCCGCAACATGGAGGCGGAACGGGGCAACGCCGCATTCCGCTACATGCGGCGCACGTTCGTCGAGCAGATGATGAACGCGCTCCTGACCACCGCGCTGATAGTTCGCCGCGTCCCGCTGACCGAGCCGAGTGAACGCCTGGCCGGGCGCATTGCCGTGGTCGTCGCCGGGGTGGACCGGTTGGCCGCGGTCAACGGCCTGTATGATCCCGCATCGTCCTATCCGGCTACGCCCGCGAACGTGCTGCGCAAGGCGCAGATCGATATTCTGGCGGCGGTGCTCGATCCGCGGATCGTCTACGAGGAACTCCGACGAGACATCGAAGCTGCCGGGTCCTGAGGGTTGATCCCTTGACCACTGGTGCATGGTGGAGTGCTGCACATCGCATGCTCCGACGCCGGCATCACTTCCACAGCCGATAAGCAGCTTGCGGACCAACTCCGCCAACACGGTATCGGCGGTCCACTGTCCTGATCACAACCGATGTATGGGAGAGAAAGTATGAGCCTGGTAAACACACATTTCGACAACGGACTGTTCACGATCAGCTTCAATCGCCCTGATGTTCACAACGCATTCAATGATGCGAGCAGCGATGAATTCGAGGAGGCCATCAAGGAGGCGCGTGACCGATCCGACATCAAGGTCGTGATCCTGCGCGGCGAGGGGCGGTCCTTTTGCTCGGGCCGTGACTTCCGGGAGATGGGCCAGCGTGCCCCCGGCGTCACGCACTTCGAGTACATGACCGAAGGGCAGGGCAAGATCAAAATTCTCCTCGATCTGGGCAAGCCGCTGATCGCTGCGCTCAAGGGGGCCGTTTACGGCGGCGGCGCGGAATACGCGTTGGTTGCGGACATTCGCCTCGCCTCCCCAACCACACGCATCGCGCTTCCCGAAGTGAATTATGGGCTCGCGGTGGACCAGGGCGGGTCGGCGATGGCCACGGCGCTCATCGGCCCGTCACGGACCAAGTGGATGCTGATGACGGGCAAGCCGATCGACGCCGAAACCGCCCTGGGGTGGGGCATGGTCGATTTCATCGTCCCGAGCGAAGATCTCGACGCTCAGGCGGAAGAGCTTGGCCGCCACCTTTTGGCGCGGCCCTGGCGCGCGGTGCTGGCAGCCAAATCCCTGGTCGATGAGATCTGGGCGGATGGCGTGCGGGCGGCAATCCGCCGTGAGCTCACCCAGCAACTCGCGCTGTTCGCATCGGAAGACTTCGAGAAGCTGCGCGACGAGCGGAAGAGCAAAGGCTAGTTCGGAAAAACCATATGGCTTGGCCGGGGGCGAGGCGATCGGGCTACGAGATGGCCCGCCCCCGGGAGGGCTGTGGCCGTGCCAGCAGCGGTCGGGTCTGGACGGCCTGTGCGGGGTGCATGCCGTTGGCCAGGGCGAAGCCTTGGCTGACCAGCAGCTGACAATCGGCCAGCACGTCGCACAGCTAGCCCAAGCCGAAGCCATAGGGCAGCGGCGCTTCCAGCGTCAGCTCTTGGCGGCTTCCCTGTTCCCCTTGGTCATCTCTGCCAGCCCCGCCGTGGTGACCTGGCCATGGGTGGCCCAGGCATTGGCGTGGCCCAGCGAATGGGTCTGGAAGGCGAAATCCAAGGCCTGGTGCTGGCCCTGGGCATCGAGCATCGCATTAACCGACCGCTTGGCCATGCGCATCGCGTGGGGCGGCATCTGCGCGATCTGGCTGGCCAGCGCGAAGGTGGCAGTGTCGAGCTCGTCGCGGGGGACGATCCGGTTCACCATGCCAAGGCGGTGCGCTTCCTCCACGCCCATCCAGCCCGCGGTGAACAGCATTTCCTTGGCCTTGCGGGCGCCCCATTCCCAGCCATGGCCCTGATATTCCACACCGCCGATCCCCATGCGGGCCACCGGGTCGGAGAAGCGCGCGTCGTCGGCGGCGATGATCAGGTCCATCGGCCAGCACAGCATCAGTCCGGCCGCCACGCAGGCGCCCTGTACGGAAGCGATGGTGGGCTTGGGGATATCGCGCCACCGCCGCGAATAGCCGAAGTAATGCTGCGATTCCCAATCGTACATCCGCAGCAATCCGGTCTGCGCGACGTCGTCGAACATCGTGCTCCACGGCGGACGGCTGGTCACGTCCGGGGCGATGTCGTGGCCGGTGGAGAAGTGCTTGCCCTCGCTGCGCAGGATGATCACGCGGACCTCGTCGTCATCGACGGCGGCGGCGAAGGTCTCGTCCAGTTCCTTGAGCAGGGCGGCGCTCTGCGCATTGCCCGCCTCGGGGCGGTTGATCGTCACGATTCCGACGCGATCACGCAGTTCGTACAGGATATAAGTCACGGGTCTGCTCCTCTCGGCCGGCTGCGACTACGCGCCGACGATCTTCTGGATGGACGTGGCGGTGAACACCAGCCGGCCGTTGCTCTCGGCGCGGCATTGGGTGAACACCAGCGAGCGCGTGCGCTTGGTCGTCCACCCGTGGACTTCCAGCAGCTCGCCAAGCTTGGGTGCGGCAATGAACTGGAGTGACATTTCCACGGCGACGACCGGCGGGCCGTCGGGCTCCCAGGCGGTGCCGGCGCAGCCCACTTCGGCCATGCCCGCCATCAGCGAGCCGTGAGCCAACCCCCAGGTATTGACGTGATGGTCTTCGATGCGCAGCGCTGCGGAGACGACCTCATCGCCATCGGCATTGCGCGAGCGGCGCTGATAGACCTTGCCCATGTGGTTGATATAGGCGCTCGGCGAAGGGGTGTAGGTATAGCCTGCCGGCAGGGCATCCTCGGGCATCGGTTTCCTTCCATGGCGCGCGGCGGGTCGCGCCTCTTGGGCAATCAAACACTGCTTATGGCCTTCGTCAGAGGCATTACCAATCGCATTTCCGATCATTCGGTGCCTTCGGGGGCGGTGACGCGGTCGAGGGGGCAACGGGCCCAGATATCCGCATGCCGATGTTCTCGGCCGGCATCTTCGCGTCCCCCCGATGAACGTGCATGAATTCGCCTCTGTAGCATGGCTCAGCGCTCGGCTGAGGCCGGAATGAGGGAGATCTGGGGTGACGATCAGGCCGGAGGATGCGGTCCGCTATGCATTGCGTGTCGGCGTTGCGCTGCTCACCATCGATTTCCCACCGGTCAATGCGCTCGGTCATCCGGTGCGCGCGGGCATGTTGCAGCGGCTCGAGCAGGCGCAGGCCGATCCGGCGGCCAGCGCGATCGTCATCGTCGGCGCAAATGACCGGTTCATCGCTGGGGCCGATATTCGCGAATTCGGCAAGCCCAAGGAGCCGCCGGAGTTGGCGGCGATCCTGAAGGTCATGGAGCAATCGGCCAAGCCCATCGTGATCGCCATCGACGGCCATGCGCTGGGCGGAGGCCTTGAATTCGCCCTGGCGGCCCCCTTCCGCGTGGCGGCGGCGCGGGCGCAGGTGGGGCTGGTGGAGGTCAATCTGGGCCTGTTGCCGGGCGGGGGCGGCACGCAGCGGTTGCCGCGGCTAGTCGGCCCTGAAGTAGCCTTGGACCTGATCCTCAATGCGCGGCATGTGCCCGCCGCCGAAGCGCTGCAGCTGGGCATTGTCGATGAAGTCACCGAAGGCGACGTGGCCACTGCGGCGATCGACTTCGCTCGGAGCAAGGCGCAGGCGGGCGGCCCTTGGCCGATCGTGATCGAGCGGACGGACCGCATCGCCAATGTCGATCCGGCGCTGTTCGACGAGGTCCGCCGCAAGAACGCAGCGAAATGGCAAGGTACGGTCGCGCCGTTCCAGATCGTGAACTGCGTCGAGGCGGCCACCCGGCTATCGCCCGAGGAAGGGCTCAAGTTCGAGCGCGAGGCCTTCAAGGTGTGTCACGATGCGCCCAGCCGCCCGGCGCAGATCCATCTGTTCTTTGCCGAACGCGCCGCCGCCAAGGTGAACGGTGCCGACGGCATCCGGCCGCGTCCGATCCGCTCGGTCGGGATCATTGGCGCGGGGACAATGGGCGGCGGCATCGCGATGAGCGTGGCCAATGCCGGTTTGCCCGTGGTTCTGCTCGATGCCAGCCAGGCCGCGCTCGACGCCGGCATGGCCCGCGTGCGCAAGAACTATGCGACGTCGCTCGCCCGCGGATCCACCACTCAGGACGCAGTCGACGGTGCGCTGGGCCGGATCCGGACAGCGCTGGACTACGCGGCGCTGGCCGATGTCGATCTGGTCATCGAGGCCGTGTTCGAGAGCCTCGAGGTCAAGCATGATGTGTTCGGCAAGCTCGACCATGTGTGCAAGCCGGGAGCGATCCTGGCCTCCAACACCTCCGCGCTCGACATCGACCGGATTGCCGAAGCCACGTCCCGTCCCGGCGATGTGATCGGCCTGCACTTCTTCTCGCCGGCCAACATCATGCGCCTGATCGAGGTCGTCCGCGGCGATCTGGCCAGCATGGAGACCGCCGTCACCGCCATGGCCTTTGCCAAGGCCATCGGCAAAGTGCCGGTGCTGGCCGGCAACTGTTTCGGCTTCATCGGCAACCGGATCTTCCATCGCTATGGCGCCGAAGCCGATCTCTTGCTGATGGAAGGGGCGACGCCGTGGCAGATCGATGCCGCCCTCAAGGATTTCGGCTTTCCCATGGGCCTTTACTTGATGCGCGACATGGCCGGGCTCGATGTCAGCTATGCCGTCCGCAAGAACAAGGCGGCGATTGGCCTGCTCGACATGACGGCAAGAGCGTACAACCCGCTGGCAGACCGGCTGTGCCTGCAAGGTGATTTCGGCCAGAAAACCGGCCAGGGCTACTACGCCTACGAGGGGCGCAACCCTTCTCCTCGGCCCCAGATAGAAGAAATGTCGGCCCAGATCGCCGCCGAGAAGGGCATTCCCCGGCGTGCTATTGGCGAGGAGGAGATCGTGTGGCGCATACTCGCTGCGATGGTCAACGAAGGGGCCAGGATCGTCGATGAAGGCTACGCGCAGCGAGCTTCGGACATCGATGTGACCTATGTGTCTGGCTATGGCTTTCCCCGGCATCGGGGCGGGCCGATGTTCTGGGCCGAGCAGCAGGGGCTGGACAAGGTCTGCGCCAGGATCCGCGATTATGCCACGGACGATCCGGAGCGGTGGCCGGTGGCGCGGCTGCTTCAGGAGCGGGCGGAGGCCGGAATGGGGTGGAACGGCTAAACGCCATGGTTACGCGGCAGCTGGCGATAGCACGAAGATTTCCAGGATGTGGTGGTGAGCCCTGCTGGGTTCGAACCAGCGACCTACTGATTAAAAGTCGGTTTTGACTCAGCCCCCATGCAATCCCATCACTCCCCATACAACCCGATTTATGGCCGAATTCTGCGCATTGCCAGGGTCCCCTGATGTGCCATGCGCACCATATGATCCGGTCGTTTCCTACTTGCCGTGGTTGCAGGGTGGTTGCACAATGGGCGCATGGCCAAAATTACGAAGCGAACTGTCGATGCCCTGGTAGCTGTTAATGGCTCTCGGCAAATCCTCTGGGATGACCAACTTTCAGGGTTCGGGGTTCGAGCGCTGGCGAGCGGGCAAAAGTCCTACGTGGTGAAATACCGCACATCGGGGGGAGGGCGGTCTTCCAAGCAGCGTTGGCTGACGCTCGGCGCCCATGGGCACATTACGCCGGATCAGGCGAGGAACATGGCGCAGCAGGCACTGGCTGCAGTGGCCCGCGGCGAAGACCCGCAGGGAGAGAAACTCCTCAGGCGTGAGGCTGCTACGCTCACCGCACTCTGGACCCGCTATGAAACTGATGTGCTTCCCGACAAGAAGCCGACCACTCGGAGTGAATACAAGAGCCAGTGGACCAATGTGATCGAGCCAAGATTCGGGAACAGTAAGGTCGAGGAAATCTCAAGGGACGAGGTTGACCGGTTTCACAAGGGGCTGCGACACAGGCCCTACCGAGGCAATCGTATCTTGGCGCTGCTGTCGCATTTGATGTCGTTGGCGGAGATCTGGGAGTGGCGGCCGGCAGGTACAAACCCCTGCAAGGGCATCGCGCGTTTCAAGGAGACAGCGAGGAAACGCTATCTTAGCGGCGACGAAATCGGCCGACTCGGCACCTCGCTAGAGATGTTGGTTCGCGAAAGGAAACTGCCTCCCACCGGCGCAAACGCGATAAAATTGCTACTGCTCACAGGTGCGCGCGTGAGCGAGATCCTCACGTCGCGTTGGGAGTGGTTGGATTTGGACCGCAACATCCTGAACCTCCCTGACAGCAAAACGGGAGCGAAGCCGATCTACCTAAGCGATGCCGCCCTACGCGTCGTCGATGTGCAACGCGAATGCAGGGAGGGCAGCGAGTTCATATTTCCCTCTCTCACTGGCGCAAGTCACCTAGTTGGTTTTCAGAAGATGTGGCTGCGCGTGTGCGCTCATGCGAGAATCAGCGAGGTTCGGATGCACGACCTCCGGCACACGGCTGCCAGTATCGGAATTGGTCAAGGCGCGTCGCTGGCGATCATTGGCCGGCTGCTTGGTCACACCCAGGCGCAGACGACGTTGCGGTACGCCCATCTCGACCAGGACCCTGCCATGAGGGCGGCAAATGACATCGGGAACGCCGTAAGTGCGGCGTTGGGAGAAGTGCCGCGAGGAAAGAACGGCACGTTCAAGTCCGCTACGAAGGCCCGAAACGCCACGAAGGCTGACAGCCGAAAAGTACAAACCGATGAAGGCTCGCCCAAACGCAAAACACCTCGGAAAAAGACCGCGGTTGCAAGGGCAGGAACCGCAGTACCATCGGCATCGATCTCGAACGCGGACCACGACGACGACATCATCGAAATCGTCGACGACGGCAAGAAGCGGAAGCGGAAACGTCGCGTGCGCTCGGCCCCGCCGTGGCTTTCAAGCGATTCAGATGACGCCGATGATGGCATCATCTACATCGTCTAGACGGTAGCGTACTGGATCACGGCATTTCACACAAAATGTCATGATCGAGTGTGGCACAATGCCTAGCCCACATCCCTAATCGATCGGTACTAGTTCGAGCCTCAGGGCTTCAGAGGCACGAGTACGTTGATCTGCCCCCTTCTGAGTGGCCCAATTTCTATTTTAGAATTGGCCACGAAGGAGGAATGGAATGGCAAGGAAGCACAAGCCTGAGGAGATCATCGGCAAACTGCGCGAAGCGGAGATCGTGCTGGCGCAGGGCGGAACGGTTGCCGATGCGTGTCGCCGGATCGGCGTCACCGAACAGAGCTACTACCGCTGGCGCAAGGAGTATGGCGGTCTGAAGATCGATCAGGGTCGGCGGATGAAGGACCTTGAGAAGGAGAACGCCCGTTTGCGGCGGGCGGTGTCGGATCTGACGCTGGACAAGCTGATCCTGCAGGAGGCTACCCGGGGAAACTATTGAGCCCCGCGCGCCGCAGGCGCTGTATCGATCACATTCGAGGGATGATGCCGGTGTCCGAGCGGCGGGTCTGCCGCGTGCTCGGGCAACATCGATCCGCACAGCGCAAGACGCCGCGAGGGGCAGATGACGAGGTTGCACTGACCGAGGACATCATCGCGCTTGCCAGGCAATACGGTCGTTACGGTTATCGCCGGGTGACGGCCTTGCTGCGCGATGCCGGCTGGCATGTGAACCGTAAGCGGGTCGAGCGTATCTGGCGGCGCGAGGGGCTCAAAGTGCCGCAGAAGCAGCCGAAGCGCGGCCGTCTCTGCCTCAATGACGGATCGTGCATCCGGCTGCGGCCCGAGTATCCGGGGCACGTGTGGTCCTACGACTTCGTCGAAGGGCGCACCCACGACGGTCGCAAGTTCCGCATCCTGTCGATCATCGACGAGGCTAGCCGGGAGTGCCTGGCCTTGCCTGTGGCACGGCGGCTCAGGAGCGAGGACGTACTGGCGGCGCTAGCCGAGCTGTTCGTCACGCGCGGAACGCCTGCGCATATAAGGTCGGACAATGGCCCCGGATTTATCACCACGGCCGTCCAGCAGTGGCTGGCCAAGATCGGCGTGAAGACGATCTACATCACTCCTGGCAGCCCGTGGGAGAACGGCTACTGCGAGTCCTTCAACGGCTCGATGCGCGACGAGCTGCTCAACGGAGAGATCTTCTACACGCTGGCCGAAGCCCGTATCCTGATCGAAGCGTGGCGGCGGCACTACAACACCGTCAGGCCGCATAGCTCGCTGGGCTATCGCCCGCCGGCCCCGGAAACGGTGACGCCGCCATGGCGGCCTTCCGATTCCGCTTCGCTCCACCTACGACCGACCATGGCGCCGGAGACGGAAATGCACTAACAATCAAACCGGACCACTCGGTAGGGGCCGATGACGGGTAGCGGCAGGACATGGCGGCCGTCTCGCTTGGCGGCATGGGCGAGAAAGACCCGTTGCAGGTCACTGAGCGTGAGGGTGCGGGGCATGGGATTGCTCCTCCAGGTTGTGGGCGGCGATCATGCCGTCCCACTGCTTGAAGCTCCGGGGATCAGGACCCGGAGCGTGCTCGCGCCTCGCGCTGACACGAACAGCAATGCTCGGAATAGTCGTGAAGTCGAGTGGATTGTGCAGTTGAGTGGATGAGGGCCGCGGAGCGGACCTTGCGTTCGATGACTGGCTGCTCCCTATCCGCGCTTCGCCGCACCGGCCATGAGATGACCTCCATCCATCGTCAGAACAGTTCCCGTGATATAGGCGCCCGCGCGTGAGCAGAGATACAGGGCCGTGCCGGCAGCGTCCTCTGGACTTCCGCCGCGTCCGAGAGGGACGTTGTCTACCAGAGCATCTAACATGTCGCCCATCATCTTGCTTGGAAACGGGCCCGGAGCGATCGCATTAACGGTTATCCTGTCGCGAGCTAGATAATGGCCGAGGAGGCGCGACAATTGATGTATCGCTGCCTTGCTAGTGCCGTAGACGAAGTTGTTGTTGAGGCGAGAGCTCATCCCGTCGATCGACCCGATGTTTATGATGCGTGCGGGGTCCTCGTCGGTCGCCGCCGCGCGAAGTTGCGGAAGAAGCGCCTTGGCCAGGAAGAATGGAGCTTTAACGTTCAGCGTCATGGCCTTGTCCCAGCCCGCCTCCGGGTAATCGTCGAGACGCTGCGCCCAGCCTGTGCCTGCGTTGTTAATCAGGATATGTAACGCAGGCTCGCGTGAGGCAATTTCCCCCGCCAAGGCCTCAAGGCTGTCCTGCTTGCCGAGATCGACTTGTAGCGGCACGCATGCGCCCAATTGGGACAAATCTTCTGCAGTAGTCTCGCATTCCTCCAGCTTTCTGGAGGCGATGTACACTTTTACGCCATTCTGGACTAGCCCGTCTGCGATCATCCGACCGATGCCTGTGGCACCACCTGTCACCAGAGCCACCTTGCCCCGGACGGAAAACAGGCGTTCAATATTGAGTGTCATTATCATGGTCCTCGATGCAGGTAATGGGCGGCGGCGACCGCGGCACTCGTCAGGGGATCATCACCACGCGGCCGATGCGGCCACGCTCATCGGCGCGACGATGGGCGTCCACCGGTTTCGCGAGCGGGAATTCTTTGTCGATGACTGCCTTCAGTTCGCCAGCGGCGACCCTCGCCAGCACATCGTCGGCAAGTTGCCCGATTTTTGGGTCTTCGAGGATAGGACCGAACATGCAGCCGACCACCATAACGCCAACCATACGCATAATTTATTAAGGAAGCCTATTCGCCTCGGCGGCTGGCAAGCCGTCTCGTCCCGAGGCGATCAACTCGTCGGCATTGTGGCCGCAATTCCGAGCCGCTCCAGCAAGAGTTCGAGCTCCATCGCGCAGATGATGTGCTCGCCAGAGGTGAAGTGCACGGCTGTGCCATAGGCGCCTTGCCGCAAATATGTGATGAGATCGGTGTTCACGACAATCAAGTGATTCGCGTCGTGCTCGATAGTCACATAGGCCATGGTCTGCTTACCCCGTGCTGCGACGGGAGAATATTGTCCCGGACCGGTCACCCTGTCCAACAGGAGGAAGTTCGACCCGAACAGGACGGATCATGCCGATAATGGCTTGCCTCGTAGCAATGCGAGAGCCGGGTTCGGCTGACAAAGGGGGCGTACATGCGAGCAATTGCACGATTCAACGCGCAGGCCGATGATGGCACTATTCACGAGATCATCGAATACGGCTCTAGGATAGACATGTCCTCTCTATCTGGCCGGGACTACCTCGGAGGCCTGAGCGAACTGCGGACGGCCAAGGGTGCCCGCGTCAATGACCTAGGGGATGGCAGGTTCGAGATCGTGCAAACCGGCGTAATTCTCCGTAAGGTCGATTAGCGGAACCTTTTTCCACCGCACTTCGCCCTGGCGGGTGCTCAATGCACCCCGATGACGAAGGTCTTGGTCGCCTTCGCGTTCGTAAATCCCGCGCGAAGCCGCCCAGTCCGTTCAAAGGGTTCACTCGTCGCCGGAGGTAATCCGGCTGGTCGTCCTGATGTACGTGCGCCTCCCGCTCAGCTTGCGGAACGTCGAAGACCTCCTGTTCGAGCGCGGAATCGATCTGTGCCACGAGAGTGTACGGTTCTGATGGAACAGGTTTGGCCAATGCTCGCTGCCGACATTCGGCGCCAGCGGAACAGTCGGATGCGTGGGTTCCGGCACTGGAAGTGGCATCTCGACGAGATGTACGTGCGGGTGAACGGGGAGATGGTGTATCTGTGGCGCGCCGTCGATCACGAGGGCGAGGTGCTGGACAGCTACGTCACCAAGACGCGGGACAAGGCCGCAGCTCTGCGCTTCATGAAGAAGGCGCTGAAACGGCACGGTTCTCCCGCGGCGATCACCACCGATGGCTTGCGCTCATACCGTGCGGCGATGAGTCAGCTCGGCAACACTGAGAAGCAGGAGATTGGCCGCTATGCCAATAACCGGGCCGAGAACAGCCACTTGCCATTCCGACGACGCTGCGATTCAGGCAGATGAGGTCACTGCAGAAGTTCGCCTCGGTGCACGCCTCGCTCCACAACCACTTTGCTCAGGAACGCCACCTCGTCAACCGGACCACATTCAAAGAACGCCGCTCCGCCGCCTTGGCGGAATGGCAGATGCTGGCCAACTGAAGGCGTCAGTTCAAGACGCGAGTTCCGCCAAGTGGAGACTGGTTCGCAGAGGACTGACAGCACCCGGCCTGGTGGAAACAAGGGCAGCGCTGATCGACACGGCATCGGTTAACGGGGAACTGCTCTCGTTGACCTCCCATCTGCTGGGCGCGGGCACCGGCGTCGGCGCGGTGCTCGATGCTACGGGGCTGTTTTGCGCCGCTGCCGCCGGGCTGGTCAGCGCCGCCGGCACTGCGAGCGCAAGCCCTGCGGCGCATGCATAAGCTGTTCGAGCAATCATCGCATTCCCCTGTTCAGGGCGCTGCCAGCCGCGCGCAACTCCGCTGCTCACGCGGATGAGCCTCAATGCCCGGACACTTGCATCGGCTCCCGCGTTGAATGAGCAGCGACCAGGCTGGCCGATACTGATGGCCGGTTCAGCCAGGAGCCAGGAGAGGAGGACCGTCAGATGAAAGTCCGGGTGTTTGTGCCAAGCAATGGTAGCTGTGGCGATGACCCGGTCTTTTGCGGAAGCGACCACACGTTTCCAAGCCTTCCCGGCATTGGGCAGGCGCTAAGGTTCACTGATCACCGCAGAGGTGACTTTACCGTCGTGAACGTCGGCTACGTGCAGGATGGCGACGCCTTCACCCCGGCAGTTTGGCTGGCCTGCAGTGAGACGCAGATGGGGTACGCCGAGCCGGCGGGTACTTCGCCGGTGCCAGAATACCGTGATCTCAACCATGACGTGCCGCCCGCGTCCATGACCACGTATTGAGGCGGAGGGGTGTTGCGCTGAACCGACGGGAGGCACGAGGCAATCATGACGTCGCATATCGTCCAGGTCTTTCTCCCGCTTGGGCGCCCCGATGGCTCTCCCCAGCCAAGTGAAGCGTTCGCGGGTGTCCGCAAAGAACTGCTCGGCCGTTGCGGCGGCGTCACGATCTACGCGCGCGCCCCCGCTGAGGGGCTGTGGCAGGATGATGAGGGTGTCGCTGCCGACCGCATCGTCATCTTCGAGGTGATGGACGACAATTTTGATCCGGACTGGTGGAGCAGACACAAGGGCACCTTGCAGTCACAGTTCGATCAGGAGGAGATCCTCATCAGGGCCATAGCAGCTGTCCGTCTCTGATGTTGAGCTAGTCGGAGAGCAGTGGCCAGCGTGCGCCATGGCTGCAGCTTCTCGGATTGAAACCAGCCCTGGTGATCGGCCGTACTTTGTCCATGCTGACCACCTCAAAAGCGCAAAACGCGTCCGTGCCGCTCTTCGTCGGGACCGCGGGCTGGGCCATCCCAGCCGCTGTCCGCAACACGTTCCCACTGGAAGGCACTGCGCTGCAGCGCTACGCCGGCGTAATGGCATGCGCCGAGGTGAACTCCTCGTTCCACCGCCCCCATCGCCGCGCGACATGGGAACGCTGGGCAGACAGTGTGCCGGAGGGCTTTCGATTTTCGGTCAAGATTCCGAAGGCAATCAGTCACACCAGGCGGCTGGTTGATGCCGAGGCCGAACTCGCGCAGTTCATTGCCGAGGCAGCGGGCCTGGGCGGCCGACTGGCCATCTTCCTGCTGCAATTGCCGCCGAGCCTGGTGTTCGATCCCGAGACCACCGCGGCATTCCTATCAGCTACCCGTTCGCTGACCGACGTTCCCGTTGTCATTGAACCGCGGCATGCGAGCTGGTTTGAGCCCATAGCCGATGCCCTGCTTGCCGAACTGAGGGTAGCGCGCATTGCTGCCGACCCGGTGAAGGTCCCCGCCGCGGCCCGGCCTGGCGGCTGGCGGGGCCTGTCGTACTTTCGCTTGCACGGCTCTCCGGTTATGTACCGCTCAGCCTATGATGAGGATCGCTTGCAGGATTATGCAGCGGCGCTGACGCAGGACGTGGCAGCGGTGCGGCCGGTCTGGTGCATCTTCGACAACACCGCCAGCTCGGCTGCGCTGGCCGATGCTCTCAAGCTGACGCGCTTCCTGCAGGCCGCATCAAGCTGACGGACACAGAACAGCAATTGCCCGGCAGAGGCGGTGCCTCCTCGTGCGCCTGTTAATCTGAGAGCTCTGCCCAGACTGGCGCATGGTCGCTCGACTTTTCCCAGCCGCGCACCGCGCTGTCGACCTCGGCAGCGACCAAGCGCGGCCTCAGCTCCGGGCTGAGCAACAGGTGATCGATGCGTAGCCCGGCATCGCGGCCCCAGGCGTTTCTGAAGTAATCCCAGAAGGTGTAGACGGTCGCATCGGGATGCTGCTTGCGCAAGACGTCGCACCAGCCCTGCTTGAGGAGATCGGCGAACAGCGCGCGCACCTCGGGCGCGAACAGCGCATCATCGAGCCAGCGCTCGGGCTTGTAGACGTCGCGCTCGCTCGGGATCACGTTGAAGTCCCCGGCCAGGACCACCGGCAGGTTGTGCTCAATGAGCCCGGCCGCGTGGTCGAGCAGCCGGCGCATCCAGCGCAGCTTGTACTCGAACCTGGGCCCGGGCCGCGGATTGCCGTTGGGGAGGTACAGCGCGCCCACGATAATCCCGTTGACCGCGGCCTCGAGATAGCGGCTGTGGCTGTCGTCGGGATCACCCGGCAGCCCTCGCCGGGTCTCGTGAATTTGTCCGACCCGGCTCAGGATTGCCACCCCGTTCCAGCTCTTCTGGCCGTGCCAGATTGCGTCGTACCCCTGGCTGCGGATCGCCTCTGCCGGGAACTTCTCATCTGGAGCCTTGAGTTCCTGCAGGCAGACGATGTCAGGCCGGTACTGCTGCAGCCATTGCAGCAGCACTGGCAGGCGGCCGTTGATGCCGTTGACGTTGTAGGTGGCCACCTTCATGTCGTTGGTGCTCGGGCGTCAGCCAGGGCCATCAACTCCGGTGCGGGCGCTTCCACGCCGGGCCGAGCCAAGTCTACTGCAAGGCTGCCACTAGGGAGCAAACGGATCAGCTCGGCCTCCGGCTTGCTCAGGTAGAGCCAGTGCCCCCATTCAGCCGGACGCAGGATGGCGATCTGCCGGTCGTGGAACGGACGGACGTCCGGCCCGGGCTCGACCGTAAGCATGGTGAAGTGCGCGTCGGCTGCTTCACGGTGCCACAGGCCCGCAATGCCAAACACCTGTTCGCTAGGCACTGTGAAGCGCCATTTGGACTTTGGACTGCGGGTGCCGGTGAACTCGAAGAAGGCCGATGCCGGGATCACGCAGCGCTGGCTCGTGCCGAACCGCCGGCCATCTCCGCGGAAGTTGAAGACAGGTGCGCCGCCCAGCCGAGATGGGGAAAAGCCCCAGCGCATGGGCACAAGGGCAACTCCATTGCCCTCCGTTACGAGAACGGGCGCGGTGTCGCCGACCCGGACGTCGGCCGCCGGCGCGAGGGCAGGCTGCGGTCCGCTGCTGATGAGCGTCAATCCGGCGCTATCGAGTGCGGCGTTGAACGGTTCTCGGCTGACGTGGCGCTCGTAGTCATTGCACATGCTGGGATAATGCCAGCCCAGGGTCAGGGTTTCTCGGTTCGTGTGACCGCGCAGGCGGCGGCAGCTTTGTCGGGCAGTCCGGAACAGCCGGTTCCAGGCGTGTTCCGACCTGAGCTGCCCTTCGTTCACCTATGCGCAACCGGGCAGCGGAATGACCGAGATGTCGGACAGAAGGGACGATCCGGAAAGGCGGCTTCGCACCTGCGAAAACAGGATAGCGGACATTCGAATCCGTCGGAGCGGCTTCCGGTTCCGACTAACTCACGCCGTTCCCATGCAGCGCCGGCTACTTTCCCCTACGCCAAATCCGGGCACTACACGCACTCCGACCTGTTGGTCGCTTCCGCCGACACAGCGATCGTCTAAACAGATACCGTCGACCTTGGGAGCTGCTGCAAATTCATCTTCCTGGAGGGCAGGCCTGGATTGACAACAGCGAGGTACAGTATCCGATCACCTCCCTGCCACTTTCCACTTCAGCAGCATGGCGACGTTGGCTGGCACCCAGGCCTCCAGCCGCCCGTCAACCTGCTGCAGTTCCACCACGTCGTGCCGCGCAGTCCACAACTTGGCCGTGAGCTTCGCCTTGCCCTTGGGGATCAGCGCCAGCCGCACCGGGCCAAGCTCGTGCCCGTCGACCTTGAAGTTTAGCGTGGTGCGGTCGAGGCGATGGATTGCCCGAATAAAGCTGTAGCAGAACAGCATGAACGGCGCCTCGTCGATCCGGTGGAACGCGCGCGTAGCAAAGATCAGTGCAGCACCGCTACCATAGATCTCCTGGCCGACCTGGCCCGCCTGCTGGCCGTCGGGATA
>Ga0068858_100003288_pt1 | contig 16098 bp, 15 predicted proteins | sample KBSSwiS12_FD_66589 | JGI IMG/M metagenome (GOLD analysis project Ga0068858, IMG submission 66589) | Switchgrass rhizosphere microbial communities from Kellogg Biological Station, Michigan, USA - KBS Switchgrass S1-2 | ecosystem: Host-associated > Plants > Roots > Rhizosphere > Soil ...
CCGGCCAGATCCAGTTGGCCATGGCTTCGTTGACGATGACGACCGGCACGCTCTCCGTGCGGTCGGCGGCGGAGAAGTCGCGGCCGGCGAGGACGGTCGCCCCGAGCGCACGAAGCATGCCCGGACTTGCGACTGTGTATTGCGCAATCGGTGAGAGTGCGCCAGGCAAGAGTGCGGGCAGCGCTCCGTCCGGCGTGAACACCGTCGCCTGCTGCGCGCCGCTGAGCGGAAGCGGCTTCCCGATTCCTGCGGCGGACACGCCCGGCAGCGCGCGAATGTCGTTGAGTGAGGCATCGAGAAACCGGACAGCCGTGGCGTGGTCGATGCCTGTATCAAATGGCCGCTCCTGGTACCTGGCCGGGGGCAGCGAGACCTCGAAGGTCACGCCGCGAACCGCGTCGAATCCGCGTCTCGCCTCCAGCTGGAGAGACAGGCTGCGCACGAGCAGGCCCGCGCACGTAACAAGGACGAGCGACCCGGCGAGTTGGCCGACGATGAGCGCCCGGCGTGCCCGCAGGTGGAGACCACCGCGCCCCGCAACGCGTCCGCCGCCGCGCAGGAGTTCTACGATCGGGCGGCCGCGATCGACGAGCATCGGAATCACGCTGACGAGGATCGCCGCAAGCGAGGTCACGAGAAGCGCGGCGAACGAGGCGCGAGCATCGAAGGTCAGTTCCGCCGCGCGCGGCAGGCGCGTCGAGCCGTAGGCGCGCAGGAGCTTCACGCCCGCGATCCCTGCGGCGACACCAGCCACGCCGCCGGCGCCGACCAGCAGCCCGACCTCTGCCAACACTTCGCCCGCAAGGCGCGCCGTCGAACTTCCGAGTGCCGAGCGGATTGCCAGGTCCCGCCGGCGCCCGTGGAGCTGCGCGAGCACGAGTTGAGCGGTATTCACGCACGCGATCACGAGGACGAGCAGCACGGCCGCGAGCAGGCTGGCCAGCATCGCCTGCACGTCGCCGACCACCTGCTGTCGAAGTGGAACGAGCAGCTCTCCCGGGCGGGCACTTTTGACGACAGGGATCGAACGTTGCACCACGGCCATCACGCGATCCATGTCCTCGCGCGCCGCAGGGAGCGAGACGCCAGGCCGCAGGCGGCCGACGATCGCCAGGTCGGCGACGCCACCGGTCGGCGGCTTCAGCGGCACCCACAGAGCGGGAGTCGACGCGAACTGAAAGTCGCTCGGCATCTCCGACCCGCGCGGAAAGGCGAAGCCCGTTGCCGCGACGCCAATGACGGTGTACGGCTCGGCGTTCAGCGTGAGGACACGGCCGAGCACCTGCGGATCGGCACCGAAACGTCCCCGCCACACCGCGTCGCTCAGCACCACGACGCGGTCGGATCCCGGTGTCTCGTTCGCGCGCTCGAAGAAGTGTCCGATCTCCGGCGCGACGCCGAGTGCCGCGAAGAAATCTCCGGTCGCCTCGATCCCGTCGAGACGCTCGGGGCTGTTGATATCACCAAAGTTGAACGAGGCGCCCCGAAATGCGGCGAGCGACTCGAACGCCTGCGTGTTGTCGCGCATGATGCTGAACACCGCGCCGTGTGTAGGCTGCTCCGGAAACCCAAGGTTGGCGTTTGGATACCAGCCCCAACTCATGACGAGACGATCGGGGTCGCGGTACGGCAGGGGCTTGATCAGTACCGTCGAGACGACGCTCATCATGAGGGTGCAGGCGCCGATGCCGATCCCGAGCGTGAGGATGCTGGCGACCGAGACGAGCGGTGCGCGCCAGAGCTGGCGCGCGGCGTGACGAATGACGCGGGCGATGTTGTCCATGGAAACGTTTTCCTCATACATTCGCTTCGTCGATGGTCCCGAACTCCCGCACGAGGTGTTCGAGATGATCGACGGTGGCGTCGGCGCCGTTCCTCGCTGCGACCGCCAGACCCAGTGAGGCGGCGCGTCTGCGAATCCCGGAATCGTTGATGGCGGCATCAAGGCGATCCGCGAGGATGTCGGCGGTGAGCAGCGACGCCGGCAGTCCGCGCGGGCCCACGCCGAGCCGTTCGACACGGTGCGCCCAATAGAACTGATCGAGCAGATGAGGAACGATCACCTGCGGGACACCGGCAGATGCCGCGGCCGTCGTCGTCCCCGCTCCGCCATGGTGTATGACCGCGGCGACGCGAGGGAATACCGCGCGGTGCGGTGTCGGACCGATTGTCAGCAGATCGTCGGCGTCGGCGACGAAGCGCTCCAGTCCAGCCCAGCCCCCGGCGACGATCGCAGGGCGGCCGACTGCACGCGTGGCGGCGATCGCCTCCTCCGCCAGCTGCTGCGCGCGCGACGCCATCATGCTGCCGAAGCCGATGTACACCGGAGCTGGATCCTGATCGAGAAATGCTTCCAGCCGGGGATTCGGCGTGTGCGATTCGACGAAGATCATCGCGTCGGTGCTCACCACCGTCGGGAGCGAATCGCCCGCAGGGGGTGCCAGCTGCGGATCCGCCGAGACGATCACGAGGCTGCCGGAAATATGGTCGAGCGGTCGGTCGATGGATGGTAGACCCAGCGTCGACCGCCCGCGATTGATCGTGCGGCGCAGCAGCACGTCGGCGACGGGTGAGCCCACCTGCCACAGCAATCGATTGACCCATGGCGGCAGCGCCTGCGTTTTGACAGTGGGTGGCGGAGCGGCGGCGGACGGCATCGCGCACGGACAGAACGCGATCATCGCGTGCGGCACGTCGCGCAGGTCGGCGATTGAAGCGGTGACCAGTTGCGCGCCGGCTCCCACGATGACGTCGGCGCCTTCGCTCGCGCGGGCGATCGGTTCGAACATGCGCGCGGTCTGTTCCTTCAAGCGGCCGAACATCCATCGCACCGAATCCAGGTTGGCGTCCGGCGACCGCATCTCGGCTTGAATGTCGACGCCGTTCGACGTCACCTCGAATCCGTTCGCGTGAACCCACTCGACGAAGCCCGACGGCACGGAAAACACGGCCGCGTGCCCGCGCGCGCGCAGCGCGACGCCGAGCGCCAGCATCGGTTGGATGTCGCCGCGGGTTCCGTGGGGCGCGAGCAGCACACGCATGTCTCTCTGTATACTCTCGCAAGTTCGGACGAAGCGTGCCGGTCCAGCTGATACCGGGCGCGCCGCCTGTGGCGGACACGAGCGCTCAGCTGCAGGGATACGCATCACCCATGACACAGGTCACGTCCGGAACGAACCGTCCGATCAAGCTGACGCCGAATCAGGTGCGGGGATTCTGGGCCGCCTGGGGCGGCTGGGCCCTCGACGGCATGGACTCGTTCATCTACTCGCTGGTGCTCGTGCCGGCCCTCACCGAACTGCTGCCCCGTTCCGGCATCGAGGCCACGCCGGGAAACGTCGGGTTTTACGGCAGCGTGCTGTTCGCGTTGTTCCTGATCGGCTGGGGCGTCTCCATGATCTGGGGTCCCATCGCGGATCGGTTCGGTCGAGTGCGGACGCTCACGCTGACCATTCTGTGCTACTCGCTCTTCACGCTCCTGTGCGGCCTTGTCACTGGCATCTGGCAGCTTGCCGCGCTTCGGTTTCTCGCCGGCATCGGCATCGGCGGCGAGTGGGCGATGGGCGGCACGTTCATCGCCGAGGAGTGGCCCGAGGAGCGGCGCAAGGCCGGTGGCGGCTACATGCACACCGGCTACTACTTCGGATTCTTTCTGGCGGCGCTGGCGAATTACTCGGTCGGCGCAAAGTACGGGTGGCGATGGATGTTCGTGGTTGGCGGCACGCCGGCACTGCTCATCACCTTCATTCGGTACGGTGTGCGGGAGTCGGACACGTGGGCGCGACGAGCCGAGGCCAGCTCACATCCGCCGATGATGGAGGCGTTCAAGAAGATCTTCTCGCCGGTCTACGCACGCCGGACGCTGCTGAACTCGCTTTATCTGCTCGTTTCGATCGTTGGTCTCTGGGCGGGATCGGTCTACGTGCCGACATCGGTGCGGGAAATCGCCGTGCGGCAGGGCATTGCGGCTGCCGATGCCACGCGTCTCGCGTCGTACGGCACAATGGTGCTGTCGATCGGGACCATTCTTGGTTGCATCGTGCTGCCGCCCTTAGCGGAGCGCTACGGACGCCGCGTCACGCTCGGTCTCTACTTCGCGGTGATGTTCTTCTCCATCGCCGTCGGCTTCGGCTACATCTTCTATCTGCCGGCCGCGCTCGGCCCCTTCTTCGCCGTGCTGTTCTTTCTCGGCGTCGGCGGCGCGAACTTCGCGATGTATACGATCTGGCTGCCCGAGCAGTACTCGACCGAATGCCGTGGAAGCGCGTTCGCATTTGCGACGTCCGTCGGCCGGTTCGCCGGCGCGGGCATCACGTTTCTCGTCGGCGCGGGCGTCGCGTACTTTCACACCATCGGCACGCCGGTGGCGCTCACCTCGATCGCATTTCTGATCGGCCTCCTGCTGCTGCCATTCGGTGAGGAGACGCGGGGACAGGTGCTTCCGAGCTGAGGCCGCTACAGCCTGGGCACGAGATGAATCGACGTCGCCTTGATCGCGGCGGTCACCTGCGCGCCTGGTGCGAGGTTGAGCTCTTCGCGGGATCGCCGGGTAATCACCGCGTCGAGTCCGAATCCGCAATCGAGCGTCACGCGATCGATGGGTCCCTCGTGCGCGATCGAGACGACGAGCGCAGGGAGATGGTTGCGCGCGCTGGCGGGACCGCTGGCGCCGCTTTCGAGGGTCACATCCTCGGCTCGGATGCAGACATAGACGGCCGTGTCGTTCGGAATCGGATCGCGTTCGGCCGCATCCACTGACACGGCTCCGACGGCGACCCTGACGAGACCGTCAGACGTCCCATCGACCCGGCCTGGAACGACCGTTTCGATCCCCAACGACGTCGCGATCGCAGCGTCGGCCGGCCGGCTGAAAACATCGCTGACTGGGCCAACCTGCCTGACGCGGCCGCCGATGAGGACCGCGACCACGTCGCCCATCGCGAGTGCTTCACCGCGATCGTGTGTGACGAGGATCGCGGGCGTCCCGGTCAGCTGCAGCAGGGTCCGCACCTCGCGGCGGAGCCGGAGCCGCGTCGGCAGATCCAGCGCGGCGAACGGTTCGTCGAGGAGGAGGAGCTGGGGATCCGGCGCCAGCGCCCGAGCGAGCGCTACACGCTGTCCTTCTCCACCCGACAGCGCGCGCGGATAGCGATCCTCGAGACCCTCAATCCCCAGCACCTTCTCAATTTCTGCCACCGTCCGATGGGGTCTGACCCAGGTCTGACCCGGGTCTGACCCAGGTCTGACCCGGTCGCCAAATCCAGAGGCAGATCCGGACGCAGGGTCAGACCTGGGTCTGACCCTGATTCCGTAGTGGATGTTTTCGCGTACGGTCAGGTGCGGGAAGAGTGTCGGTTCTTGAAACACGACGCCGACGTGGCGGGACTGCGGCGGACGCCAGACGCCTTGCGTAGTGTCGCACCACGTGTCGTCGCCGAAACGGATCGCGCCGGCGTCGGGACGCTCCAACCCCGCAATCTGACGAAGGACCGTGGTCTTGCCGGCCGCCGATGGACCGAACAGGACGAGCATCGATCCTGGTTCGAGCGCGACGTCGAGTCGCGCGTCGATCGCAAATCCACTCGCAAACCGCTGATCGACGGCGACGTGCAGCGTCCGCGCCGCCGGGCGGCCTCCTAGCGGCGCGGCTTCAGCCATACCGATCGCTGGAGCGAGTACGTGCACGTCAGGATGAGAAACGAGACGATCAGCAACAGCAATGACGTCCGCGACGCCGACGCATAGTCGAGCGACTGCACCGCGTCATAGATTGAAATCGAGACCGTCCGCGTGACGCCGGGCAGGTTCCCGCCGACCATCAGCACGACGCCGAATTCCCCGAGTGTGTGGGCGAAGCTCAGGACAATCCCCGTCACGAGACCGCGCACGGAAAGCGGGATGACTACGCGGCGGAACGTTTCAAGGCGGGAGGCGCCGAGCGACCACGACGCCTCAAGGAGCCGGCGATCGACCGATGCGAACTCCGTCGCAAACGGCTGCACCGCGAACGGCATCGAGTACAGCACCGACGCGATCAGCAGGCCCTCGAACGTGAACGGCAACCCGTGACCGGCCACGCGCGCATACGCGCGGCCAAACGGGCTGAGCGGACCAATCGCCACGAGCACGTAGAATCCGAGGACTGTCGGTGGGAGCACCAGCGGCAGCGCGACAATCGATTCGACGAGGAACTTCCAGCGCGCCGGCGAGTACACGATCCAGTACGCCAGCGGAATGCCAACCGCCAGCAGCACCAGCGTCGTGGTGACAGCCAGGCGAACGCTGAGCCAGATTGCGCTCCAGTCCACGGTTAACGGTCCGGCACGGAAAACCCGAACTGCTTGAGAATGGCCTGACCGTCCGCGCTCAACAGGAACCCGCGGAACGCGCGCGCAGCATCCACGTCCTCCGCCCATTTGAGGATCGTCCCGCCCTGCTCGACGCGCGGGTAGCTGTTCGTCGGCACTTCGAACAGGCGGCCTTTCCCTTTGACGTTCGGGGCAAGCGCGAGCGACATGGCGACGAGTCCGACGTCAGCCGCGCCGCTCTGGACGAACTGCATCGCCTGCGCGACGTTTTCGCCGAGCACCAGCTTCGGCCGCACGGCATCGTACACGCCGGCCGCTTGCATCGCGGCTACAGCCGCGCGCCCATACGGCGCGTGCTCCGGGTTGGCAATCGACACGTGGGCGATCGAAGCCTGTTTCAACACCTGCAGGCCGTCGTGCTCCACGTCGAGCGGCGATGCAGGCGGCGTCCACAGGACCAGGTGCCCGAACGCATACGTGAACTCACTCTGCGGGATCGTCAACCCGCGCGAGGCGAGCTGATTCGGATACGTGACATCCGCCGACAGGAACACATCGAACGGCGCCTGATTGAGCAGCTGCGCGTAAAAGCTGCCCGACGATCCGTACGACACGGTGACGTCGACGTCGTGCGCCGCGCCAAAACGCGTGATGATGCCGGTGAGCGCGGCGTTCAGGTCGGACGCCGCCGCGACGCGCACGCGCCCGCGCTGTGCCGGCGGCTGAGGCGCAGGCCCGCAGCTTGCGGCAACGAATCCGGCGCAAAGCCACGCGGCGAGCCGCAGCCATCGGCGCGCCTTGACCCCGTCAAGCGATACCTGCGTTGCGTTCACCGCCGGTCAGTTTAATATGATTCGAGCTGAATCGTCTGCTCGCTCCAAGCCTTCACGCTATGACACTGCTCACCGTCAGACAGGCCGCGACCCGGCTCGGCATCGGTTACTCGACGCTCAAGCACTGGATCTACGAGGGACGCGTGCGCACGCGCGTCACGAGCGGAGGCCACCATCGCATCGCCGACACGGAAGTCGATCGGCTGCTGGCGCCCACCACGCTTCCCACGCCGCGGCCCGCTGGCTCGGAGCGCGTCGGCGTCATCGTCTCGCTGAGCGGAAGAAACCAGCTGCGCGGCTACGTGGACGAGGTCCGCGTCGAAGGACTCCTCGCGCAGGTTCGCCTGCGCATCGGCGACCAGACGCTCACGGCCGTGATTACGCGGGATGCCGTCGACGAGTTGAAGCTTCGACGAGGCGACGAGGCCCTGGCGATCGTCAAGTCGACCGAAGTCATGATCGCGCGCGAGGCGGACACCGCAGCGCCCGCGCCGCCGCGGAAAGGCGGACGACGCCGTTGACACGCCAATTCCCGATCGCATACTCTGACGGTTCGATGTTCACGGTTCACCATCACGGCCTCCATCATTTCCACCACGGCGAGAAGCCGGCGGGAGCGGCGTGATCCGGTTTTGGACTAGCGACTGAAGACCAAACACCAGCGACTACGAAGCCCCGCCCCGCATGGCGGGGTTTTTTATTTATGGACTACTCAAAACTCGACGGACTGATTCCGGCCGTCATCCAGGACGCCGACACCTCGGAAGTCCTGATGGTCGGCTTCATGAACGACGTGGCGCTCGCGGAAACGCGCCGCACCGGCTTCGCGACCTTCTTCAGCCGGACCCGCAACAAGCTCTGGATGAAGGGCGAGACCTCGGGCAACAAGCTCGAAGTCGTCGACATTCTCGTCGATTGCGATGACGACACGGTGCTGCTCAAGGTCAAACGTCTGGGCGACGGCAACGTGTGCCACACGGGCGCTCGGACGTGCTTTCGAACCCTGCATCAACACGAAGGACACTAAGGTCACAAAGGTTAGTCCAGTGTTTTTCCTTGGTGTCCTTTGTGTCCTTTGTGTTGAGTCGAAGATCGAACCATGAAACTTAAACTCGGTATTCCGAAAGGCTCGCTGCAGGACGCGACGGTCCAGCTCTTCGCACGCGCCGGCTTCAACATCTACGTGAGCTCGCGGTCGTATTTCCCGTCGATCGACGATCCCGAAATCGAGTGCATGCTGATTCGCGCGCAGGAAATGGCGCGCTATGTCTCGGACGGCGTCCTTGACGCCGGCCTCACCGGCCAGGACTGGATTGCCGAGCACGAAGCCGGCGACGGCAGGACCGGCGTGCTCACGAGCATCGCGGACCTGATTTACGCGAAGCAAAGCTTTGGAAAAGTGAAGTGGGTCCTGGCCGCGCCGGAAGATTCACCGTTCAGATCGGCGAAGGATCTCGAAGGCAAGACGATCGCCACCGAGCTCGTGCGAGCCACCCGCGCGTACTTCGCGAAGCAGCAGGTCAACGTCAGGGTGGAGTTTTCCTGGGGCGCAACGGAAGTTAAGCCGCCGATGCTCGCCGACGCGATCGTCGAAGTCACCGAGACCGGCTCCTCGCTGCGGGCCAATCGCCTCCGCATCCTCGACGTCGTGATGGAGTCGAACACGCAGCTCATTGCGAACAACACCGTGCTGGCCGATCCGGCGAAGCGAACGAAGCTCGAGAACGTGGCGCTGCTCCTCAAGGCAGCCATCGAGGCGCAAGGACGCGTCGGCCTCATGCTGAACGTGCGCCGCGCGGATCTTCCCGCGGTGCTCGGGCTGCTGCCCGCGCTCCAGCGCCCGACGATTTCGGCTCTGAGCGATGAGGAGTGGGTCGCGGTGAACACGATCATCGAGGAACGTACGGTGCGCGATCTGATCCCGAAGCTCAAGGCGGCTGGCGCGCAGGGGATCGTCGAATATCCGCTCAATAAGATCGTGCTCTAGTGGAGCGGGATGGGCAGGACAGGCGGGACGGGACAGGCAGGAGGGGCAGGACAGGCGGGACGGGACAGGACAGGCAGGAGGGGCAGGATAGGCGGGATGGGCAGGATGGGCAGAACAGGCAGGATGGGTGAATGAAAATCGTCGAGGCCAGCGATACACGGGCCCTCAATCGGTTGCTTGCGCGGCGTGAGCGCGACGATCGTCCGTTCGAACGCCGCGTTCAGCGCATCGTGGACGAGGTCCGGACCGGCGGCGATCGTGCGCTTGCCCGCTTCGCCAAACGGTTCGATCGCGTGACCGGATCGCTGGAGGTGACGCCGAAAGAGATGCGCGAAGGCGCGGCACGGGTCGATCCAGCTGTGCGGCGCGCGATCGCAACCGCCGCCTCGAACATCGCCGCCGTCGCGTTTCGGCAAATCCCGAAGCACTTCGACCTTACCGTCACGCGCGGCGTGACGATCGAGCAGCGTGTCGAGCCGCTCAACCGGGTGGGCTGTTACGTGCCGGGCGGACGCTTCCCGCTGCCCTCTTCCCTGTTGATGACCGCCGTGCCTGCTCGCGTAGCCGGCGTTCCTGACGTGATCGTCTGCTGTCCGCGGCCGGAGCCGGCGGTGATGGCGGCGGCGCTCGAAGCCGGCGTGACCCGGCTCTATCGCATCGGTGGCGCACATGCGGTCGCGGCGCTCGCGTTCGGGACGGTCAGCGTGCCGCGAGTGGACAAGATCGTGGGCCCCGGCAACAGATACGTGGCCGCCGCAAAGGCCGCGATCGCCCGGCAATGCGCCATCGACTTCTATGCGGGACCGTCAGAGATTGTCGTGGTCGCCGGCGGCGGACGGCCGGACTGGATTGCGGCCGACCTCGTCGCGCAGGCCGAGCACGATCCCGACGCGCGCGCGATGTTCGTCACCTGGAATCGTGCCCTGGCCAACCGCGTCGTGAAGGCCGTCGCGGCGCGGAGTGCGGGACGCGGCGTCGTCTCGCAGTCGATTGGCGCCAACGGCGCCGTGATCGTCGCGCGCAATGCAAGCGAGGCCATGGAAATCGCCAATCGCCTGGCCTCTGAGCATCTGGTGGTCGATCGTGAGGCCCTGGTCAAACGTCCGGTGACGGCAGGCGCGATCTTTATCGGCCCGTACAGCGCGCAGGCGGCCGGCGACTATGCGACAGGGTCGAACCATGTGCTTCCCACATCAGGAGCCGCGCGCTTCCGCGGCGGACTCTCGGCCGCGGATTTCGTGCGGGTGATGTCGGTGCAGCGCCTCACGCGCGACGGCCTCGCGCGCCTGGCGCCGACTATCCTCCCTCTCGCACGTGCCGAAGGTCTCGAGGCGCACGCGGAATCGATTGAGGTACGCCTGGGAAACGGATCCAGGCCCAGGCGCCGATGAACTGTAACGATGACCATCTGCCATAGCCATTGAGCCATTAGCCATCAGCGATAAGCCATGAGTCATTATCAGAAACCCCCTGAGCTCTACGAGGGGTTGCGCCTTCACCAGAACGAGAACACGGGCGGCTGTTCGCCTCGCGTCATCGACGCGCTTGCGCGGCTTCGGCCGGATCAGATCGGCTTCTACCCGCCTTACGCCGCCGCGACCGCCGCGGTCGCAAAGTATCTCGGCGTGTCGACCGAGGCCATCACGCTCGTCAACGGTCTCGACGAAGGGATCATGGCGGTCGCCGTCGCGTACCTGCGCGCCGCGATTGGCGGGTCGCAGCTGGAAGCGATCGTGCCCGAGCCCGCGTTCGAGATCTTCCGCTTCGACACGGCGGTCGCCGGCGGGAAGCTCGTGCAGGTGATGCCGCACGCCGACTTCAGCTTTCCCCTGGACGAAGTTCTCGCCGCCATCACTCCGAACACGCGCGTCGTCTTCGTGACGAACCCGAACAATCCGACCGGCGTCGACATGCCGCTCGACGCCATACGCACGATTGCCAGGCGAGTTCCGCCGGAGGCGGTCGTGTTCGTCGACGAGGCCTACGCTGAGTTCGCGGGTGTCAGCTTCATTCCCGAACTCGGCGCCTTCCCGAACGTCATCGTCGGGCGGACGTTCTCGAAGGCGTTCGGCCTCGCCGGGCTGCGCATCGGCTGCCTCGTGGGAGCCCCGGTCACTCTGGATCCCGTTCGGCGAGCGGTACCTGTCTACAGCGTGAACGTCGCGGCCGCGGTCGCGATTCTTGCGGCTCTCGAGGATCTGGATCACCTCAACGGCTATCTCCGACAGGTGGACGAGTCGAAGGCGCTGCTGTACGCCGCCTGCGATCGGCTGGGGCTCACGTACATCAGGAGCAAATCGAACTTCGTGCTCGTCCGCGCGGGCGATCGGACGGACGCGCTCGTCAAAGGAGCGTTCGCGAAGGGCATCTACCTGCGCGATCGCTCGACCGAGCCGGGGTGCTCCGGTTCGCTCCGGATTGCCGCGGGCATCGTGAGTCACACACAGCAGGCCATTGCGGTGATCGAAGAGGTCTTGTGCGAAAGGCGCTGATCGATCGCCGGACGACCGAGACGCACATCAAGCTGGGGATCGTCCTCGACGGCAAGGGACGCTACACGGTGCGCACCGGAATCCGTTTCCTCGATCACATGCTCGAGCTGTTCGCGCGCCACGGCGCATTCGACCTGACGGTTGACGCGCGCGGCGATCTCGACGTCGATCAGCATCACACCGTCGAGGATCTCGGCATCGCCCTCGGCGAGGCGGCCTCGAAGGCGCTCGGCAGCCGCCGCGGCATCAACCGGGCCGGATATTTCGTGATGCCGATGGACGAAACGCTCGCAGTTGCCGCCATCGATCTCGGCGGACGGCCACACGCGGTGGTGGAGCTCCAGGTGAAGACGCTTCGGGTCGGCGATCTGCAGACCGAGCTCGTGCACGACTTCTTCGAGGGCTTCGCGATCGGTGCGCGGGCCAACGTGCACGTCAAGGTGCTCTACGGCCGTTCGAGCCACCACAAGATCGAAGCCGTGTTCAAGGCGTTCGCGCGCGCGCTGCGCGTCGCCGTGGCCAAGGATCGCCGGCTTGCACGCATGTTGCCGAGTACGAAGGGCCTGTTGTGATCGCGCTCATCGACTACAAGGCCGGCAACCTGACGTCGGTGAAGAAGGCGCTGGCCACGATTGGCGCCGACGTGCTCGTGCCGCAGACGCCGGCAGATCTCGCCGACGCCGCCGGCATCATCGTGCCGGGCGTCGGTCATTTCGGCGCGACGCGCGCGCTGGATAGCGAGTGGATCGAGGCCATACTCGCCCGCGTGGGCGAGGGACGACCGCTGTTCGGCATCTGCCTCGGCATGCAGTGGCTGTTCGAGGGGAGCGACGAAGCGCCGGAGTTGCCAGGCCTCGGCCTGCTGGCCGGACGATGTTACCGGCTCGGGACGGTCCGGCTAAAGCCGGACACTACTGAGGAGACGGTCCGGCTGAAGCCGGACACGACCGACGGCGATGACGGAAACAAGGACGACGATTCCGGTAGTGTCCGCCTTCAGGCGGACCGGATCAAAATCCCGCACGTAGGCTGGAACAGCCTGGCCCTCCAGCGGGACACGTCGATCGTCGACGGCGTGGACGACGGTTCCCAGGTGTATTTCACGCACAGCTACGTCGCGCCGGTGACGGGCGATACGGTCGCCGTCACGGAGCACGGCGAAGCCTTCGCCGCCGTCGTCCAACGCGGATACATCGGCGGCGTTCAATTCCATCCCGAGAAATCCGGCGAGGTCGGACTGCAGATTCTCCGCAATTTCGTGGAGCTCGCGGGATGAGGACGCTCGAGGGCCCCCGTGCTCTCTAAACGAATCATCGCCTGCCTCGACGTCCGCAACGGGCAGGTCGTCAAGGGCGTCAACTTCGACAGCCTTCGGTCCGCTGGCGATCCCGCCGAGCTCGCGCGGCGGTACAACGGCGAGGGGATCGACGAGCTCGTGATCCTCGATATCACGGCGACGCTCGAGGCGCGGCGCGCGTTGGCCGACACGATCCGCGCGGTCGCGCGCGAGCTGTTCATCCCTCTCGCGGTCGGCGGCGGCATTCGCACCGAGGCCGACGCGGCGGCGGCCGTGGACGCCGGAGCCGACAAGGTGAGCCTGAATTCGGCGGCGCTCGCGGATCCTACGCTCATCACGCGCATCGCGGAGCGCTACGGCAGTCAGGCCGTGGTGATTGCGATCGATGCGAAACGGGCGGCGGCGGGACTGGAAGGCTTCTCGGTCTTCGCTCGGAGCGGCCAGGCCGATGCCGGACGCGACGCCGTGGAGTGGGCCCGCGAGGCGGAGTCCCGAGGCGCCGGCGAAATCCTCCTGACGTCGATCGACCGCGACGGCACGAAAGCCGGCTTCGATTGCGCGCTCACATCGGCGGTGTCCGCCGCGGTCTCGATCCCGGTGATCGCCTCGGGCGGCGCCGGCGGGCTCGACGACTTCGTCGAGGTCTTCACCAAAGGACGCGCCGATGCCGCCCTCGCCGCATCGATCTTCCACTACGCCGAGACCAGCGTGCGCAGCCTGAAAACGCACCTTCGACAGCACGGCATCCCCGTGCGCCTGTAGCCGATGATCACGCCGCAGGCCCGACAAGATGAAACCGCCGAGAAGATTTTCTTTGCGTGCTCCGCGAGCTCCGCGGTTCCATCTGTACGTTCGTTCGTTTGGTGGTGTCGTCACTCATGCTGATCCCCTCGATCGATCTCAAAGACGGCGCAGTCGTACAGCTGGTCCAGGGCGAGAAGCTCGCGATCCGCGACGACGATGTGTTCCGGTGGGTGCGAAAGTTCGCAGCGTTTCCCAAGGTGCAGGTGATCGATCTCGATGCGGCAATGGGGCGTGGCGACAACGTCGCGCTCGTCCGTCAGATTGCCGGGTCCTTGTCGTGCCGCGTCGGGGGCGGCATCCGCACCGTGGAACGCGCCCGAGAGGTGCTCGACGCCGGCGCCCAACACATCATCGCGGGTTCCTCGCTGTTCAGAGGCGGGACTCCCGATCTCGCCTTCGCGCAGTCGCTCTGCGACGGCATCGGCCGCGAGCGCATCATCGCCGCGGTAGACAGCCGCGGCGGCCACGTGGTCATTCACGGATGGAAAACGACGCTGCCGCTGACCGCCGTCGAGGCCGTGCGCGCGCTCGAGCCGTATTGCGACGAATTCCTCTATACCCACGTCGACACGGAAGGCCTCATGGGCGGCACCAGCTTCGAAGCGATTGCCGCCATACGAGCCGCGACCACCCGCCGGGTGACGGCAGCAGGCGGCATCACCACGCGCAAGGAAATCGACGACCTCCACGCGCTCGGCGTCGACGCCGTCGTCGGCATGGCGATCTACACGGGAACGCTGAACCTTGAACCCTGAACCCTGACATGAACTCTGAGTGCCCCTTTCCCGTCCAACGCTGCATGCGCACACTGGCTGCCGCTTTCGCCGTATTTGCGCTCGCGACGCCCGCACTCGCGACGCCGAGCGTGTTCGACGACACGGAGCACGTCAGCCGGACGCTCCCGATGGAGCCGGGCGGCACGCTCCGGCTCAAGAACTTCTCGGGACGGGTCACCATCACGGCGTCGGATCGGCCGGAGATCGTGATCGACGCCGTTCGCAGGGCCACCAAAGATCGCCTCGACCGCATCAAGCTCGACATCCACACCTCCGGCTCCAACGTCGTCGTGGTGGACGCCAACCAACGTGACCATAGCTGGTGGGATTTCGTCGGCAGCAACCATATCGTCGAAACCGATTTCGATATCAAAGTGCCGCGCCAGACGCAGCTCGACCTGTCGGTTTTCAGCTCACCCGTAAGCGTTACCGGCGTCGACGGGTCGCACCGCCTGCACGGCTTCTCATCCCCCCTCGTCCTGAACGATGTTTCCGGGTCGATCCAGGCGCACACCTTCAGCGGGCCGGTCACGATCCGCGAAAAGTCGTGGGAAGCCAGCCGAACCATCGACGTGGACACCTTCAGCGGCAGCATCGAGCTCCACGTGCCGGACTCGGCCCGGGGCACCGTCACGTTCAACTCGTTCAGCGGCCGCCTGAACTCCGAAATGCCTTTGACGATGCACAGCTCGACCCGTCGAGCCATCAAGGCGGAGCTGGGCGGCGGGGGCGACGGCGGGACCTTCCGCTTCAAGACCTTCAGCGGCAGCGTCAAGATCGACCGATAAACCGTCCTTCGACGGGCTCAGGGAGAGTGGCCAGTCGACGGCGCTCAGGCTGGCCCTTCGACAGGGCTCAGGGCGGGCCAAGCGACTGATACAATAGGTATTTGTCCCGCCACGTGGGCTGGGCACGTCTATTGTGAGCACTGCCTTTCAGGCCGAATCGGGGATCCGGCGCGAAACGCGCACGCCCTCCAGTGCGCGCATCGTGACCGAGGGCAAGTTCCTGCGCGTTCGGCCCTCGCCACGCGGGGATACCAGTGCGGCTGAATTCGAACGAGGCGCGGAGGCGCAGAACGCAGACGAGGTAGCCGGCGATCGGTTCCTCGTAAAAGGCGTCACTTACGGAACCTTCGCGCCCGACGCGGACGGCTACCAGTTTCCAGCACTCCAGCAAATCGCCGCCGACTTTCGCCAGATGGCGACGCTCGGCGTCAACACGGTCCGGACGTACACGCCGCCGCGCCGCGATCTGCTGGATGCGGCCGCGCGCGAGGGCCTGCGCGTCATGGTGGGCCTGCCGTGGTCGCAGCACGTCGCGTTTCTCGACGACCGCGCGCTGATGCGGGCGATCAGCCGCGACATCAGCGCCAAGGTCGAGGAGCTGGGCGATCACCCGGCGGTGCTCACCTTCGCGCTGGGAAACGAAATTCCACCCGGCGTCGTGCGCTGGCACGGGCGCATGCGCGTGGAGCGATTCCTCCGGCGCCTGTACGAAGACGCCAAGTCCGTCTCGCCTGAGAGCCTCTTCACCTACGTCAATTTCCCCCCGACGGAATTCCTGGATCTCTCGTTCCTGGACATCTGCGCGTTCAACGT
>Ga0068858_100003289_pt1 | contig 16097 bp, 18 predicted proteins | sample KBSSwiS12_FD_66589 | JGI IMG/M metagenome (GOLD analysis project Ga0068858, IMG submission 66589) | Switchgrass rhizosphere microbial communities from Kellogg Biological Station, Michigan, USA - KBS Switchgrass S1-2 | ecosystem: Host-associated > Plants > Roots > Rhizosphere > Soil ...
ATGACGCTGCAGGGTTCAGAAGTCCTGCAGGTCGATCCCCAAGGCTGGCCGACCGGCGTCGTTCTTTCCGGGGAGAGGCGCCTGGTAGGCACCAGCGACGTCGCTAATAAGACCATGATTTCGGTGGCCAAGAGCGGCAGTGTCCTGTATAACGTGGCGATCGGGGGAATCAGCTTCGAAGGGGTTGCCGGAACGGGCAGCATTTTGGATATGGCGCGGGTGCAGAACGCCTCCATCCGCGGCAACATTTCTAAGGGAACGCTGTCGAACCCGGGCATCAACTTCCTGGCGTCCTCGGGAGAAATTCGCGACAACTATATGTTCCAGTTACTCGCCGGCGCGTTCGTGAGCGGCGGCTACACGGCTTCGCCCGCCAATGTTATTTACAGCTCTAACCGGTCGGTCCACGGGCGCGTGGGGCTGTTCCTGGTGGGCACCAGTGAAGGAATCACGGACCCGGGCGATCATCTCAACATTGTGGTGCAGCACAATGACCTGAGCAACAACACCGCAGGCAACAGCGTGGGTTTGCGCATCACCATCAAGGGCAATGAAGCCCTAGGCACCGCCGGGCTTTCCGCCGGGTACATCCAGGCGGCCATATCCAGCAACAATCTGACCGGCAATACCACCGGGATCTCCATAGACGAGGGCTTCGTCACGCGTCTGAAGCCCGACGGAACCTGCGATCAGCGGACTTTCAGCGGAACCATGAGTTTGAGTTTCTCGGGGAATACGCTCAGCAGCACGGTGCGTAACTCTGTGGTGTCGCTGACGCAACTGCAGGCCACGCTGAGTCAGAATTTCAGCGCCGCCCAGTACCTGCACCACGCGACGTTTTTGATCGCCGACTCCGATCACCTGTTCCAGAATCTGACGACGATTGACCATCCGGTCAAGGATCGTTATGTAGGTCCGCCTTGCCCGATGGATATGACTGCGGAAGTGCTGAACAATACGCTAGTGATCAATACGCTGATCCCCGCAAAGAACTAGCCGTCCGCGAAAGCCTCGCCTAGAGGAGGGAAACGTATTCATCGGGGTAGATGCTGGGCAGATGCATCGGAGTGCATCTTTCCTGTGGACCTCGTTGCTCCGTCAAGCGCCTTGAAGCTACACTGATACCAGATCAACATTCTCTGTTAAACGGCTTTGAGGTGCTTCCGGGCCTGGACAAATTACTCGACCATAGTTCTCCTATGGCAGAGGCTCTAATTTCCCTCATCCGGCAGCAACGTATTGATCCTGCGGGCGCGTAGCTCAGGTGGATAGAGCATCAGCCTTCTAAGCTGAGGGTCGCTGGTTCGAGTCCAGCCGCGCCTACCATTATTTTGTGCCAGCGCTTGCTACGCGCCGGGCACGTAGCCGAGGAAATGGAGCAGCAGGTAGATCATTCCCAGGGCGATGACTCCGAAAACAATGCGTCCTGCAATCGAAAAATTAGGGCGGTCGGGCTGAGCCATGTTGGGCCTTAGGGATTCGTGGGACGGCGGAACAGGTGGGAGATCAGGCCGACCAGGAACAGGACGATGAAAATGAAGAACACGATGCGGGCGATCTCGGCGGCTGCGAAGGCTACGACTCCGAAGCCGAGGGCGCCGGCGATCAGGGCTAGCAAGAGAAACATCAAGGCGTAGTAAAGCATGGAGGGCTCCTTGGGCTAATTGTTTTTGCCGATGGCCACGAGCGCGATGCCGCCCACGAGAGCGAGGGCTCCGGCGATGGGCGGTAACGGCACTGAATGGGTCTTATCGCGCGAGGCATGGATGGGCCCTAGATCGACTACCTTCTCGCGCGTGGTATAGCTGAAGCCTCCCCAGGCTAGACCGATGATGCCGACTACAATCAGCACAATTCCCAGGATCTTATTCATAGACGCTCAGCTCCTTTGGGCTGTTGTCGTCATTAGTGCAGGTGTGTCGCCAAAGCGAATCGCCTTGTATTTGCAGCGAAGTGCGAAGAGGAGCGGGGGGACTAACTTCTATTTGAGGTCAGCCGCGCGCAGAATGTGCATGATCCGATTCGGCCTTAATCTGACGCGCTTTGCGATTGAGCGCCACGCCATTGGGTATAGCGGACCAAAAATTGAGTGTCGGAAGGGGACATCGCGAAGTCCAGGGACATGGCGACATCCCGTAAGATCAGGTGTTGCCGATTGCCCGGATCTTCCCGGAACTTCTCGTCGACTGCTTGGGCAATCGCCCGTTCGTGATCGTTGGTAGGGTCCATGATGGAGAACCCCCGATCTCATCCTGTTCAATATAGCACGCGCAAAAACGAAGTGCTAGGATTTTTCGACTCCTCTGCGCCGCAATGATTCGCTGAATCATTTTTCGTTCGTAGCCCGGTTCGCCTCCGCATCAACAGGCGTTAGCGCGCGGGGAGGGGACGCGGGGCGTGGAAGGACATCAGGACGATGGTGCCGTTGATGGTGCTGAACCAGTGCGGGGTTTTTTCGGGGACGATGATGAAATCGCCTTTCGCGACGGGGCGCGCGGAGCCGCCTTCTATCGCGGTCCCGGTGAGGTTCTCGGGGTTGGTGCGTTTTTCGTTGACTAGCTTGCCGCCGGTGACCAGAGTGGCGGAGCCGTCGATTACGTAGAACATTTCGGCTTCGGTTTCGTGGACGGCGGCGGGGCCTACGGCGCCGCGGTATTCGAGGCTCGCGGTGTAGGGCGCGAGTTGCAGGATGGGCTGGGCGAAGAGGGGCTGGTCGGGTTTGCGCTCGGCTTTGGCTTTGGCGATCATCGCGGCTACGTCGGAGGAGGACGCGAAGGTTTTGAGGGCTGGCGTTTGGGCTGCGACTAGGGCGGCTAGGAGGGTGATCGCGAAACCGATTTTTAGGGGGCGCATTCCAAGAATGCTATCACACGACTCAGCCGACTTCGAGCATTACCCGACTTCTAGCATGACCCAACCGGGGAGGCTGGCGGGTTGGTTGCCTTCGAAGACTACTCGGCGGGTTTTGGGGAACGGCATGCCGGTTTGGATGGCGCGCTGGTAGATGGGCATCTGGCGCAGAATTTTGCGGTAGGAATCGTCTTCCGTTTTGAGATACGCGGATTTGCCTAGGAGGCCGCCGCCCCATCCGATGGAGAGCAAGCAGGCGTGGTCACTGGCGCGGACTTCGGCTAGGCGGGCGGAGAGTTGATCTAGTTTCGCCGTTAATTTGGTCATGCCGGTGCGTTGGGCGTATTCGCGGTGGCGTTCGATTTGGCCTTCGGCGTAGCGGTTCGATGCCTGGAACATCTTGATGCGGTCGCCGATGGAGCGTTCGCGCCATTGGCCGTCGAAGGCGGTGCCGGGGGCGGCCATTTCGGCGAAGAGCGGAGTACTGTCGTCTACTCGTTTCGCTTCTACGGAGCCGCGGGCGGATTTCCATCCTAGCTCGAAGCGTTCGGCGCCGCGGGCGATTAGGGTCGCGGTGCGGAGGAGATAGACTTTCATGCCGGTGTAGTTGACTACGGCGGAGTCGGCTATCGACACACGGCGCATGCGGTTATTGCCCGAGCCGCCTAGCACCGCGTCTTCGGCTTTGTTCGCGAAGTAGCGGGGGACGCGGTCTTCCACGCGCTCGGCTAATTCGCTCACGGTTTTTTCGGTCCAGCGGTCGAAGACGGAGCCGGTGCGGAGGGCTCCTTTTAATGCTGTGGCGGGGAGGTAGGGGCCGCTGGCGTTCGTCGCAAAAGTTGGGATGAATAGGTCTGCCGACTGGGCGCGTTCGTAGAGGGGGATGGAGCTCGAGTGTTCGAAGGGGAGCCGGCGGCCGGCGAAGTTTTGGGCGAAGCCGCCCCAGGAGGCGAAGTCCAGTTTGTCGGCTTTCTTAAGTTGCGCGAGGTAGCCTTCGAGGCGCGGGCCCTTGGCTAGCAGGCGGAAGATGCGGCGCTGATCGAGAACGTTGACGTGGTCCTTCCAGACCATGTAATCGATGGGGGCTAGTTTTTGGCCGTCTCCGACGAGAGTAGGCGTTAAGCACGTCACGCGGTACTTCATGCGGGCACCTTCAATGGGACCGGCAGCGATAGGCCGAAGCCGGCGCGGTAGACGGGATGGGCGAAACCTTCGGGGGCTACATCGGCTGCCGCGCCTTTGGGTTCTGCGGACGCAACTAGCACGGAGCCTTCGGCTACCATGCGGGTGTTCTTTTTCATTTGGCCCCAGCCGGATTCGCTTTCTACTCGGCCGCCGCGGGTGGTTAGCGAATAGTTGCCGCGCTGCCAATCGATTGTTTCGGTAGATCCGGGATGGAAAAGTGCAAGCATCCAGTGGCCGGTTTCGGTTTCGGCGGTGGAGTTCGCTAGCAGCGTCGGGTTGTCACGGAAGTCAGGGGATTCGGAACGGCCCCAGCCTCGTGAGCGTTCGCCGCCGAAGCCGGAATCGGCCAGCAGGCGGATGGCGGCTTTTACGCGGTCAGTCCACTGGTCATCTGTGAATTCTGCAAGGAACCAGAGTCCGCTGCCGGGGGTGAATTCGAGGCACGCTACGGAGTGCGGGGTGGAGCTGTCGCCGGCGCGGTCGATGGCGGCGCTGGAACGGACTGATGCGCGGAACAAAGTTGAGCCGGCGGGGGCGGAGGACGGCATCAGGCATTCGCTTTCGCCGTCGACGGTCCAAGAGTCTTCGCTCAGGGACTTGCCGGAGAGAAGGGATTCTACGACGGAGAGCGGGACGAAGCGGGCGCCTTTCCAGCGGACTTTTGACGATGCGGCGGGGGGCCAGATGTGTTGGGGCGGGAGCACGTAGAGCGTCTCGTTGTGGAACGGGTAGCAGGAACTGAAGCGGACTGCGGGCTCGGTTGCGCGCGCGGTGGCGTCGAGCCATTCGTCTAAAACACCCAGACGCGACATGGCTCCGCAGACGGCGGAGTAGAGGGCATCGCTGTGATAGATGCGCTCGACGCGATCGCGGTCTCCGGAATCGGGGCCGATGCGCCAGGGGCCGGTGGGCCGCAGGCGGACCAAAACAGAGGGCATGTTTAACTCGCCAGTTTTTCGCCGAAGGCGGCGTCGTTGGCTAGGGCTTGCACGGCCGTCAAGTCTGCTGCGGATGCTAGTTCAGTTTCGGCGCTGCCGGAGGAATAGAAGGCTCGGTTGCGCCAGATCAATTTTAGATTTGCGAAGCGGATGCGGCCGCTGCCGCGCGAGCCGCCGCCGCCTAGTGCGTCGTCTTCTAGCAGGCGCAGTCCTTCGATTAGGCGCGCGGCTAGGGCTTTGTCTTCTTCGCAGAGGACGTCAAGCACCATGCGCACTTGGAAGCGGGCTCCGGCGGGGACGCGTTCCAATGTGCGCGGGTTCGCTTGCGAGGTGATGCGGTCTATGGCGTTCTCGCTTTTTACTTCGGTGATTTCGTCGTCGAGATTTTCGCGCATTTGCGCGGTAATGCTTTCGGCTACTAGGGGCGCATCGTAAATCGCCAGGCGCGCGGGGGTGGCGGCGCGGGTGTCCAGGGGCTCGCCGGCTACGCGGTCCATGCGGCCGGGATTGCGGCCGAAGAGTAAGCAAATTTCATCGTCGGGGCGGTCGCTCTGGTGGATGCGGACTTCCTGGCCTTTGCGTTTCGACAGGTACACTAGCTCGGCGGGAGTGGTCAGGCCGAGCGCGTTTTCTAGAAGCGAACGGATGCGGCCGCGCAGGGAGCTGCCGGGGATGTAGGGTAAGCCGAAGGCATCCTTGACGACGGGGTTGTCGGCTCCGCCGATTTCGAGAGACCCTTTGCCGGCTCCGATGTGGAGTCCGGTTTCGCAGTGCAGGTCGCCTGACAGAATCAGTTTGCCGACCAGTTGTAACTGTGTTTGAGCGGTATGTGAGCTCATAATCCTCTTCTACTCGTTGTAAGCGACAATCGCTTCGAACAAATCTTTGAAACGCTCGTAACCGCGGGCGTCGTTGCGGCGGGTTACTTGCAGCAGTAGGCGCTCCAGGGCGTCGAGGCTGCGTAAAGAATGGCGCGCGATGGTGTAGGCGAGGCGCGCGCGCAACATTACGAAATGGTGCTGGCGTTCCGCTTCGGGGGCGCGGACGGCGCGGCGGACTGCGTTATATAAACGGCGGAGCTGGCTCTTGGTGCCGGAATCCATATCGCGCATGCGCGCCACGACCGCATGGGCCTGGTTGTCTAGATACAGGCTGTCGGAGATTAACTTTTCTAGCTCGATCTCGGGCTGCATGTCGAAGGGGCGGCCGCCACCGGGGCGCCCTCCTTCGCGGCGGTCTCCGCCCGGGCGGCGGTCTCCTTGCGGACGGTCACCTGGGGGACGATCGCCACGGCCTTCGCGCTGTGGGCCACCGCCTCCGCGATTGTCAGGACGCGGGGGACGGTCTTCGCGCTTCTGTTGTCCTTGGGGGCGGGGGCCTTGCGGACGGCCTTCGGGTTTCGGCTTGGGGGCTTCGGCGGCGGCAGGCTCGGCGGCTTGCGCTGGCGCGGTTGCTTCGGGCGCGGCTGCTTCCGGTTCCGCGGCCGGCGTCGCCGTCACTTCGGGTTGGTCGGGTTGGACATCATCAGACATTCTGGTTTTCCTTCTACGCTTCGGCCGACAATCTGGCCCATTCTAACGCCACTCTCCCGGCGGGGCGCAACTTCACGGTTACTGCGCTGCGTCCGATCAGGTCGGCGATCAGGGCGGTGCGCACTTTTTGGTAATCTCCACGCGCGGGTCCCATCGCGGGGCGCGCGGCGCTTAGGATACGGCGGATGCGTCTATGATAGCGCCACGGGCGTTCGCCGCCCATTTTTCTCGCTTGGCGCTTGGACATTTTCGATTGGGTCTCGCGGTAAATTCCGCAGAGGTCCTTTAAGTATTGGGGCGAGACTCCGAAATCTGTGACCATGCGGAGGAGCAAGTCCTTCAAATCGGCGGCGTCGGTGAATTGTTTCCATTCGAGCGTTCGGCCTAGCAGATAGATGCAATCTTTGTCGGATGATTTGGCGGCTTCTAAGCGGCGGCCCGCCTCTTCAAAGACTGAGCCTAGCGAGGCGTCTTCGGCGGGGGCCAGGGCTAGCGACATCGTGATGGTTTTGCCCTCGGGGCCGGCGAAGTCCGTTAGATTCGTTTCGGTGAAGCGGCGGAAGAGGCGTTCCATTTCGCGGGCTAGTCCGATGAGGGCGTCCCAGGCGCCGTAGACGGCGAAGTCGTCGCCGCCGGAGTAGATCACCGTCACTTTGCGCCAGAATTCGGGCATGGAGCAGAGCACTTCTAGTTCGCCGGCGAAGAACTGTTTGTACATTACGGAGAGCTGGATGTGCTCTTCTATCGTCTGGGAGCGGCGGATGCGGATGTCGAAATTATCGACGTCGCCGCGCAAGACGCCCCAGGTGCCTAGGCCTGCGGCGCGCGACGCTAACGTTTCCGTCGAGGCTGGTTCGGTGCCGGCGTCGTTGGGGGCGGCGTGGCGGGCGAACGGGAGTGAGTCGGGGGATCCGGTTAAAGGCCAGACGTGTTTTCCTTCGCCGACCAGAATGCGGCCGGGGGTTTCGGGGGACCAACCTACGCTTTCGGCGTCGCGGAGTTTCCAGCCTAGTTGTCCTTCGAAATAGGCGTCGGCAGAGGACTCGCTGGGGGTGGACGATTGTTCCGACCAAGGAGTCCCGCGCAGGCGGGTCATTTGTTCGTTCAGGCGGCGGCGGACGTCGCTCCAGTCGCCTAGATTTTCGGTAACGCTCCAGATGAGTTTTACTACGCCGTCGCTGAGGGACGCGATTTCTTTGGCGGCGGCGTCGAGGAAGGCGTCGGCTGCGGGGCGCACTTCTTCGGGTAGCACTAGTAGAAATTGGCCGCCGCCGCTGGAACCTAGGAGGATTTTCGCTAGTCCTAATTCAGCTAGCAGGGCACGGGGGAGAATTTCGCCTAGCAGGCTGACCCAATGGGAGCGGCCGGTGAAGGCGTGGTCGCGCTCGCCGCCGGCGGGGGCCAGGAGGAAGTCTTCGATCCCGAGGAGCTTGCCTTGAAGAAAAATCTGCACAGAAGGATGTGTGAAAGCGAAACCCTCACTGTATCACGGCAGCCAAACACCGTGATAGTCTCTTACTGGAGGCGAAACATGAGATATCTGTTGATTACCGGCGTGCTGGCAACTGCCGCTTTCGCGCAGGACTTCAAGCTGCCTGCGCCGTTCGCTACTCCTTCGGTGCGTAACCAGTCGAAAGTGATCGACCGTCCGGCAGGGGCTCAGCTCAAGGTGCCGGCAGGGTTCACTGTCGAAGAATACATGACGGGGTTCGAGCGGCCGCGGAAGATGATCCTGGGTCCCAGCAAGGAACTGGTGATCGCGGATAGCGCGCCCAACGGCATGGGCGCGGTGTATGTCGCGCAGGGCAAGGACAAGCGCAAGTTGATCGAGGGGCTGGACCGGCCGTTCGGGCTGGCGTTCTGGAAGGATTATCTGTACGTCGGCGAGCCGACTTCCATCAAGCGCTATAAATATGACGCTAAGGCGATGACTGCCGGTAAGGGCGAGGAAGTGGTATCGCTCAAGGACTTCGGCAAGGGGCACAACACGCGCAACATTTTGTTCGATCGCAAGGGCGAGAAGATGTATATCAACATCGGGTCGCAATCGAACGTGAACGCCGGTGAGGACCCGATGCGCGCGGCGGTGAATCGCTTTAATCCAGACGGCTCGGGGCATGAGATTTTCGTTTCGGGGACGCGGAATCCGACCGGCATTCATTTGTATCCGGGGACGGATACGATTTGGATTACTGTCGAGGAGCGCGATGAGCTGGGTGACGATCTGGCGCCGGAGTACTTCACGCATATCGAGCAGGGGCGGTTTTATGGGTGGCCTTATGCTTATATCGGTCCCAACGAAGACCCGCGAAGGAAGGGCGAGCGGCCGGATATGGTGGACAAGACCGTGAAGCCGGACTTCCTGCTGCCGGCGCATGGGAGTGCTCTGGAATTCGCGTTCTACACTGGCAAGAGTTTCCCGAAAGAATATCAGGGCGGGGCGTTTATTGCGTTGCACGGGTCGTGGAACCGGTCGAAGCGGCAGGGGTACGAGATCGCTTTCGTGCCGTTCGCTAACGGCAAGCCGAACGGTCCGATGAAGGAATTTTTGACGGGATGGATGTTGTCGCCGGATAATCCGGAGGTTTGGGGGCGGCCGGTGGGAGTGGTGGAGATGCCGGACGGGAGTCTGTTGGTTTCCGATGACGGGGGGAAGAAGATTTGGCGGGTGGCGTATAGGCAGTAGCGTTTGGCGCAAGCTCAGTACGATCCTGAATCGATTCGGAAGCTCTTCGACGACATGGCGTCCACATACGGCCATGTAAATTTGATCTCGTCTTTCGGTTTCACCGCGCGATGGCGGCACAAGGTTGTGGCTGGCCTGCCGCTGGCTTCCGCGGATTTCATCGTCGATCTGATGTCAGGAATGGGAGAACTATGGCGTTCTCTCGCAACCCAACTGCCGGCGTCGGCGCGAGTGGTGGGGATCGGCATCTCCCCCGAAATGGCGCGGCGGACGCATCGCAAATGGCATTTTCCGGTTGAGGGCGGGTGGAGGACGTGCTGGAGTGGGATCCGCAACCGGGGATCGCAGACGTAGTCGTCTCGTCATTCGGACTCAAGACATTCGATCGCGAGCAGCAGCGGCGTCTGGCTCAGACCGTTTCTCAACTTCTGAAGCCGGGCGCGGTTTATTCAATCATTGAGATTTCAGTGCCGCCTTACCTTCCGCTGCGTGCGGCTTACATGTTTTACCTAAAATGGGTGATCCCGCTGGTGGGACGGCTGCTTCTGGGCGATCCGGATTGCTATCGCATGCTGGGCTTATATACTCAGGCTTTTGAAAATGCGAATCATTTTGCGGTGTGCTTGAGGGAGGCCGGCCTGGAGGCTATCACCGAGTCATACTTTTTCGGTTGCGCAACAGGTGTGAGAGGGGTCAAGCCTTCCTTAAACTCCGGCCAAGCGTTAGCAACTGGTGAGTGTAGTGGAGATACCAGACGGGAGGTTCTTGGTTTCGGATGACGGCAGCGGAATATTTGGCGGGTGGCGTATAGGCAGTAGCGTTTAGGACGCCAGCGCGTCCAACACTGCGGCGCGGTTCTTGCTGATAACGGCGAGGTAGGCGCGGGTGGTGGCGTCGGGTTTCCGGCGTCCTTGCTCCCATTCCTGCAGGGTTCTTGGATTGATGCAAAAGGCGCGCGCAAACTCGGCTTGCGACATTCGCGCACGGGCGCGGATGCGCCTCACATCGACTTCGTCGGGCAGCACGATTCGACGAGTCGGCAGTTTCGCTTCGGCTTTTACGTGGGCGAGTATTTCGCTGGCGCTCTGTTCCAAAGCCAAACCGAATTTGGTTCGACTTCCGGTTTTCACTTTCCTTGCGGGCATTAGTGTCGTCCTCGCTTCGCTGCTTTCTTGATTTGTGCTGCGAGTTTCGCGAGCACATGTCGATCGGCCGCCGAAAGATTTTCCTTTTGCGATTTCGCGTAAATTGCAGACATGTAGATCTGGCCTGCTTCGGTTAGGAAGTAGTAGATGACGCGAAAGCCCCGCTTTTACCCTGGCCTCGCCGGGCCCAGCGGGCTTTGCGAAAGCCTCCGGAGCCCGGAATCACCGGATGATCCTCGGGTGCACAGGCAATGAAAAACTCCATCACCATCCGTTCTTCCTCGTCGAGCAGCGCCGCTACCTGGGATTCGTATCCCGATAGGCTGACGACTTCGGCGATCACTACCCTGACTATACGTCATTGACGTATAGAGCGTCAAGTCGAAAAAAATAGGGACGGAGCCTGATTTGTTGGCGGGCACGGGCAAAATCAGGCTCCGTCCCTATTTTTTCAGGTGGTCGAGGTCTTTTTCGTTTTCGGTGCAGACGAACTCGATTACGTCGGAGTCGGGGATTAGGTTTAACGTCGTCTTGCTGGTGAAGGGGCGGGTGTAATATTTGGGATCTTCATAGCGGATCTCGAGATCGATGTGGCCGAAGTCGCGGCGATGGAAACGCTCGGTGATGAGCATCGACTGGCCTCGTGGGTGGCCGATGTTATCCAGCCAACCCTCCTCTTTGAAGCCGGTGGTTTGAACAACCAGGGTGTCGTTCTCCCATTTTCCGGTCGAGTATCCCATCCACGAAGGGTCGGGATCTTTCGGTAAGGCGCGGCCGTCGAGGTAGATCTGGCGCGGCGGCTCCTGGCTCTCGCCAATCACGATCAGTTCACTGGGCGCTTGCACCATCTTAAATGCGTAAACCATCATGATGCCGGGTACGCCTTGCGGCAGGCAGCGCACTTGAGGGGGCTGCTGATTCTGACGCTTGGAGAGCACCGCGATGGCCTCGGGCTTCAGCGGCTCCTCTTCGCGCTTCAGTCCGAAAAAAACGTTGCGATGGATGTCTGCCACGTCTAACTGATCGATTTGCATGCCCGGAGCAGGGGCGCTTCCTCCGGTGAAGGATCTTGCGGTATCGAGCGTCGGACGGGTGGCCTGCCAAACTCCAGAAAGGTCCGGCTTGCCGTTCAGCCGGGGCGCGGGCGCGGTCAGGATGGGCTTGCCGTCCCGAGTCCGCGGCGTGCGTGGATCGGGATGGAGCCACTGGGCGTACGCGGGCGCAACCAGTACGGCAAATGCAATGACACTTGCGAATTTCAGGTTGCTCATCTTCATGTCGACTCCCAAAGCTATCATACGCTTGGAGGCTATACTCAAGCGTATGTACAGAATGTTGATGGCAATTTCAGCGGTCGCGTTCGCGACGGTCGCGACTGCGCAGACTCCGGCGACGGCACAGACCGCAGTGATGGCGGTGGTGCGTCAGTTTGTGGACGGGTTCAACAAGGGCGACATGAAGGTGATGTCGGCGACTTGCGCGGAGCAGACATCCATTCTGGATGAATTTCCGCCGCATGAGTGGCATGGGGCGGGGGCTTGCGCGAAGTGGGCGGGCGACTATGACGCGGATGCCAAGAAGAATGGGATTACCGATGGGGTGGTCACGCTGAGCGCGCCCACGCATGTGGATGTTTCGGGGGACCGGGGTTACGTTGTGGTTCCGGCGGACTATCGTTTCAAGGTCAAGGGGAAGGCTGCGGGGGAGACTGGGTCGATTATTACGCTGGCGCTGGTGAAGAGTGCGGGGGGGTGGAAGATTACGGGGTGGGCTTGGGCTAAGCATTAGTGGTTGATCGCTTAAACGAAAAATAGGGACGGAGCCTGATTTGTTGGCGGGGCACGGGCGAAATCAGGCTCCGTCCCTATTTTTGGTTAGCGGATGGCGTAGCCGCCGTCGACGCGGATGGTTTCGCCGGTTACGAAGTCGGACGCGCGCGAAGACAGGTAGACTGCGGTACCGGCTACTTCTTCGGGTTGGCCCCATCTTGCGGCGGGGGTTCTTGCTAGGATTTCGTCGTTTAGGGGCATGCTGTGGACGGGTGCGGTCATGTCGGTTTCGATCCAGCCGGGCGCGATGGCGTTCACTTGAATGTTGTGCGGGGCTAGTTCGATGGCCAGGGACTTGGTTAGTTGGATGATGGCTCCTTTGGCGGCGCTGTAGGAGGGGATCAGGCCGGAGCCGAAGTACGAGTACATGCTGCCTAGGTTGATGATCTTGCCGGCCTTGCGCTTTAGCATGGACGCGGCGGCTAGCTTGGAGAGCAGGAAGACGGCGTTGAGCTGGGTTTCGATGACGTTATCCCAGTCCGCGGGGGTTTCGTTTAGCACGCCGCCGCTGAGCGAGACGTTGCCGGCGTTGTTGACCAGGATGCTTACGGGGCCGAGGTCTTTCTCCACTTGATTCAGCGCGGGTTCGAGGGCGGCGCGATCGGTGACGTCTAGTTTCACGGCGAGCGCGGGGACGCCGATGGCTTTCAATTCGGCTCGCACTTGCTGGTTCTTTTCTTCGTTGCGACCGAATATGGCGACGGCGGCTCCGGCTTCGGCTAATCCTAGAGCGATGCTGCGGCCGATTCCGCGGTTGCCGCCGGTCACGACGGCCACGCGGCCAGTTAGGTCGAAGAGTGCGGGGAGTTTCATAGGGAGACTTTATTGTAGGCTTTCACGGAACTTCGGTGGGGGGCGAATCGTATGGAAGTTCAATATGTGGAAGCGAATCTTTCCGGACACCTTCGACAATCGCTACCGCGGGCAGAAGTTTGCGCTGTGGCTGCTGTATCCGCTCACCTTCCTGAACCTGGCGATCGCCTTGGGCGGGATCTTCGCTAAAGATGGCGGGGCGCAATCGGCGGACGGGATTCCGCTGGACACTTTCGGGAATGGCGGGGCGGAGGCGGTCATACGGGTGGTGGCGATCCTGGGACTTTATAGTCTCTTGCTATGCGTGTTCTATGTTCTGGCGCTGGTTCGTTATCGCTCTATGATTCCCTTGATCTATGTGTTGCTGGTGGTGGATTACTTGGGCCGTCGAGGGATTGCCTGGATGAAACCTTATGCGCACATTGCGTCGACGTCGGCGGGCTACTTCAACCTGGGGCTGTTTGTTCTCAGTCTTGCGGGGCTGGTGCTGTCGTTGGTGGGGAACGAGACGGGGGAGCCTGATTTGTTGGCGGGCACGGGCGAAATCAGGCTCCGTCCCTATTTTTGGAAGAGGGATTTTAGGAAGCGGACGATTTGCAGGTGGGGGCCGGGACAGCGGGGCCAGGGGGCGAAGCTGATGATTTTGGTTTTGCGTTCGACCCAGAGGCCGAAGTCTTCAGCACCGGGGTAGGCTACGTCGAAAACTACGCCGGTGTCGCAAGAGTCAGAGTCCTTGACTTCTAGGGCGGCGGTGTTTTTGTAGAGGCCCATCGGGCCCCAGTCTTCGGAGAATTTCTCGGGCGGATAATACTTGGCGCTGTCGGGGGTCTGCCAGAGCTGGTAGGCTTCCTGATACTTTTGCTGCTTGAGCAGCGACACGAAGCGGTCTACGGTGCGCTCTTCGGTCCAGTTGCGGAAATAGAAGAACGCGGAAGTACCGACGATCACGGCTACGATGCCCCAGATGATGATGCGCTTGCGGAGGCGTTCGCGGCGGGCGTCGGTGACTCCGTATTCATCCAGGTATCCGGGCATTTACTTGACCAATTTATTTAACGGGGTAGGTCCGATCGTAGGCGGCTATGGATTCTTCGGTGATTTCGAGCGCCGGTTTGAAGAAGACGATGTTGGCGGAGTCGACTACTACGTCCAGTCCCTTGTCGTCCGCGAGTTTCTTGACTACGTCGGTCATGCGCTGGGTCGCGCGCTGCAGGATATCGTTGCGATCCTTCTCGGCGTCGGCCTGCACGTCTTCGGTGATGCGCTTGGCTTCGCGCTGCTTGCGCTGGCCATCGGCCTGCAGGTCGGCTGCGGCTCCGGGAGGCGTTTTGGGGTCTTGTAACTTATTCTGGATATCCGCCATTTCGCGTTGCAGCTTTTCGAGTTCGTCCTGCTGTGGCTTGTACTTGAGCAACAGATCATTGGACGCCTTTTTCATCTCGGAAGTTCCCAGAACGGCCCGCTGGAAATTGACGATCCCCACTTTGGCTTGGGCCGAGGCGGTGGAGGGGGACAAAACAGCGGCGGCGCACGCCAGCAGGGCGGGCAGGAACACAGTTCTCAACATTTTAGTAAGCGAGCTCCTTTTTCAGCTATTCTAGCAGCCTGCGGCGCGGGCGGCGCGTCCTTCGTTAAATCTGTTCCGGGGACTGCGCCCGGGGGGCCTTATTTCAACATTTCGGTGAGGACGCGGCCTACGCTGCCACTGGGGGTTTCGACGTCCAGGATCGTCGCGAGGGTAGGCGCGATATCGTTGGGGGCGACGTTGGCGTTGTAGCGGCCCGGCTTGATGTGTGGACCCAGAAACAAGACCGGTACATGGGTGTCGTAATCGAACGGTGAGCTGTGCGTCGTTCCCGTGCTTACGGAAAGCCAGTAGGGATCCAGAATCACGATTACATTGGCCGAGCGCACCTGGTTGAAGCCGTTGCGGACATCGACGCCAACCTGGTCTTCGAGAAGCGCGCCGTTCAGCAATTGGGTGCGGGTGTAGGCGCGGAAGACGTGGGGCATGCCGCGCAGCGCTTCGGCGGCGGCGGCTTCTACTTCTGACAGGTCGGCCTTTTGGGCGCGCGCGGTGGCGGGATTCAAATAGATGCCGGACTCGCCGGAGTCGGCGGTAAATAAAATCCAGTTGGAGCCGCCGAATCTTTTGTTTAACACCGTCTCGAGAGTGGCTCGAACTTGGGCGGGGTCGACGCGGCCGCCGGGGAGCTTGCGCTTCAGATTTTCTTCGGGGACGGGGGCGGCGCCGTGGTCGGCTGTCAGCACTACCAGAACGTTGCCGGCGCCGGCTTGGGCTTCGGCGGCGTGGATGAGATCGCCGATCAGCACGTCCACGCGGCGCGCGGCGTCGCGGACTTCTTCGGAATCCGGCCCATAGCGGTGGCCTACGTAATCGTTGCCGGAGTAGCTGACGGTGAGCACATCTACTTTTGCGGTGGTACCCAGTTTCTCGGCGGCTAGAGCCCGCAGGGCGAATTTCTGGATGAGTTCGTTGATGTAGGGGGTGTTCTGAATGGCGGTATTGAGCGCCGCGCCGGGGGCCGGCATTTTGTGCAGTAGCCATTCCTTGGCTGCGAAGGCGTCGCTGGGCCGGCCGGTATTGAATTCCTGGACCCAGGTGGGGAGCGCGGCGAAATAATAGGTGCTGCTGACGAAGTTGCCGGTGGGGCTGTCGAACCAGTAGGCTCCGTCGGCGGTGTGGCCTCCGGGGAGGATGGCGGCGCGATCTTTCATCGATACACCGATTACTTTGCCGCCTTTGCCGGAGCTTTTCAATTCGTCGCCGACGGTCGATTGCAAGAGGCGGCGCGGCGAGGAACCTGTGCCGGTTGCACCGAGTAATTGCGTTTGCGGATCGGAGACGCTGGTGACGGCGGCTCCAGTGGTGCGGTCCCACCATTCGTTGCCGATGATGCCGGATAGGGCGGGAGTGGCTCCGGTGAGAAATGTGGAGTGGCCTACGGCAGTCACGGTGGGGACGTGCTGGTAGCGGGCGTTGGTGAAATCGGCGCCTTGCTCGAGCAGGCGCTTCAGGCCACCGGTGTATTCGGAGCGGAAGCGCGTTAGATAGTCGTAGCGAAACTGATCGATTACGATGGCCAGGACTAGTTTGG
>Ga0068858_100003291_pt1 | contig 16091 bp, 12 predicted proteins | sample KBSSwiS12_FD_66589 | JGI IMG/M metagenome (GOLD analysis project Ga0068858, IMG submission 66589) | Switchgrass rhizosphere microbial communities from Kellogg Biological Station, Michigan, USA - KBS Switchgrass S1-2 | ecosystem: Host-associated > Plants > Roots > Rhizosphere > Soil ...
TCGCGCAGCATCGCCTCGGTCATCAGCTTCGAGGTGCCATAGGGGTTGATCGGCACTGTCGGGTCGCTCTCCGAAACCGGCACCTTTTCGGGCGTGCCATAGGTCGCGGCGGTCGAGGAGAAGATGAAATGCGGCACGCCGCATTCGACCGCGCTTTCGAGCAGGGCGCGGCTGGCGACGGTGTTGTTGCGATAATATTTGAGCGGATCGGTGACCGATTCGGGCACCACGATCGAGCCGGCGAAATGCATGATCGCGCGGACATTGTGTTCGCGGAGCGCCGGGCGCACCACATCATCGTCCTCGATATTGCCCTGGATAAACGTTGCGCGCGGATCGACCGCCCAGGCGAAGCCGGTTGTAAGATTGTCGATCACCACCACCCGGTGGCCGGCGTCGAGGAGCGCCAGCACCGCATGGCTGCCGATATAGCCTGCCCCACCCGTCACCAGCACCGCACCGTTCAGCATCGTGATTCCTCGCTTGACCGCCGCCGTGCTTAGCCGCTCCGCCGGATCAAAGTCGATCCGGAACCGGCCTGGAATCAGACGATGTCGAAAAGAACCGCGCGGCTCGTGCCGCGGGTCACTGGAACATGCAGTGGAACACCGCGCGGAACATGGAACAGCGCGCCAATGCGGGCACGCCCGTTCGCGCGCCCGTCATGGTCGAGAGCGGGAAAGTCGCCGCTTCAGCAGCGGGCCAGGAAATCCTCGAGTGCGTCGAGCGCTGTGTCGGTGAGATGGAGATAGGACCGGCGGCCGTCATGCGGATCGGCCTCGCGGAGGATCAGGCCATGTTCGATCAGCAGCTTGACCCAGCGCAGCCCCGTCGACATCGGCTTGCCCGATCCGATCGCGGCGCTCGTCACCGAAACCCGCTTGCCGCTCGCCTGGGCGACATAGAGATCGAGCATCAGATCCCAGCCCGGATCACCGAACAGCTCCGCACCGAGAATCTCGTCCCGCAACCGGCGTTGCGCCTGGATGTGGCGTGCCTTCTCGATCGGGGCCTGCTTACGGAGCAAGTCGACACGATTCCGTGGAATCGCAAAGTCGTGTGCCAGCATCTTTCGTCCCCCGCATGTATCCAGCGTTGCAGCGGAACATAACCATTACGGTGGCGACTCACGTGATCCCAAAATCGGAACACCGTGTTCCACCCACTGATGGGCATCATGTGGAACACCCCAAGGAGGGAAAAAGCCGATCGAAGGACGATCTGGTGCGCAATTGCACTCGCCAAACACGCTCTGATCGCTCATTTGGAACACACCGGGAGGCAGGGTTGGAACAGCGCAAAACTCAGATTGTGATCGTCGGCGGCGGCGCGGGCGGGCTCGAGCTCGCACGGCGGCTCGGCGCGAAATATGGGCGAAAGCGGCACGACATCATCCTCGTGGAACGCAACCGCACCCATATCTGGAAGCCCCTGCTCCACGAGGTCGCGGCGGGATCGCTCGACGCCAATCTCGACGAGGTCGGCTATCGCAGCCATTGCCACCGCTGGGGCTATCGCTTCTTTCTTGGAACGCTCGAAGGTGTGGACCGCGGTCAGCGCGAGATCATCGTTGCCCCCCTGCTCGACGAGGATGGCAGCGAACTGATCGGCCGGCACCGTATCCGCTATGACTATCTCGTCCTCGCGGTCGGCTCAGTGACCAATGATTTCGGCACGCCAGGCGCGCGCGACCATTGCATGGTGCTCGACGACCGGGCTGAGGCGGACCGGTTCCGCAACCGGCTGCTCAACCATTGCCTGCGCGTCTCCCGGGCAATGAGCACCGACCCTGCCTCCGACGAACATGTCCGCATCGCCGTGGTCGGCGGCGGCGCGACCGGCGTGGAGCTGACCGCCGAGCTGTTCAACTCGGCCGCGGCCCTGCGCTATTACGGGCTGGAGACGTTCGACGAGAGCCGGCTGCAGGTGACGCTGATCGAGGCCGGGCCACGCATCCTGCCTGCCCTCCCCGAAAAGCTTGCTCAGGCCGCGCATGACGAGCTGGAAACGCTCGGTGTGCGCGTATTGACCAATACCCGCGTCACCGAGGTGACTGACGACGCGATCGTCACCGGCGGCGGCGAGCGCATCCAGAGCGAGCTACGGGTCTGGGCGGCAGGGGTGCGCGGCGCCGCGACGCTCGACCATATCGGCGGGCTCGAAACCAACCCCAATTGCCAGCTGCTCGTCCGGCCGACACTCCAGACGACGCTTGACGACCGCATCTTCGCGCTCGGCGATTGCTGCTCCTGCCTCGACCCCAAGACCGGTCGCGCCGTGCCGCCGCGCGCCCAGGCGGCGCATCAGATGGCGAGCGTGGTGTTCCGCAATCTGGTGCGGCTGATGGAAGGGCGTGACCTCGTGACGTTCGAATATCACGACCATGGCTCGCTGGTGTCGATCAGCCGCTTCTCCACGGTGGGCAGCCTGATGGGCAATCTCATCGGCGGGCGGATGGCGATCGAGGGGCGGATCGCGCGCTTCGTCTATGTCTCGCTCTACCGCATGCATCTGATCGCGATCCATGGCTGGCTGCGCGGGCTGGGGCTGATCGTGATCGGGCGGGTCAACACCATCATCAGGCCGCGCCTCAAGCTGCACTAGGCAAATCGACAACCATCATCTGCCAGGGCCGGCTATGTGCCGGACATTGCGAACATCAATTTGGGTCAAGCTACCCCGCACGAGCTCCATGCCGGGCACCGCATCGATAAGACCGTCGATCAAAATTCTGCCCGGTGGAGCTCTCTTGCCGTTCCGATCGATGAAATATTGCGGAGTCCTGAGGTTGGGCGCAGCTTCCAGCCGCCCGCCGATCACCTCGATCGCGCTGGCGACAGGATAGCTGGAACCGAAGACCGCAGGGCTCGCATCATTTCCGCTATAATCGTCCTCCAGCCGGAAACGACAATTCTCGAAACGATGCACGCCGCCGGTCAGTCTGCTGGGTTGGCGCAACAGCAAGGAAACCCCCGTGGAGATGGTGGTGCAATTGCCCTGGGCGATCCCGCGCGCCACCACGCCACCATGCACGTTTCGGGTTGCCCGTTCGGGCGACGTATAGTTGGCGGGGAAGTGGCCCAGAATCTCTCCCACACGGTTGCCGCGCTCAACGACCTTCATGCTGAGACCAGGGGGGATGGCCGCCCCCAACTCATAGTGCAGCCGGGACAGCACGCAGTCGCTGACGCTGACGCGTTCGATCATCGCGGTGATCGTGATATCGCCCCGAACGCGGGGCCGCTTGCGTTCTATCGGCCAGAGCCGGTTGACGACGCGCTCGAACATCGCGTCGCCCACGCCCGGCACCGGACCACCGCGGATCGAGAAGCCGTCCGCGATCGGGTTGCGCACTTCGCAATCGCGGATATGGATCAGGCGGAAAGCATGCGCGGCCTTGGGCAGGAACTCGACCGCCCCGCAATGTTGCCACGCGAAATTGCCCTTCAGATCGACGGCCCCGGGCGGCAGGGGTTGTTGATCGCAGTTCATGTCGACCGTCAGACCGGTCATCTCGACCACGGCGTTCGTGCCCAGGCCCGTGAATCGCATCAGCACCTCACCGTTCCGATTGACGGAAGCGGCTGCCCGCCTGAAGCAGGTCCGGCCGATGCCCGCACCGACCATAGCCAGATGCTGCCCCTGCAAATCGAAGTTGTGCGTCGCCGCAAGCCGGAAAATCCCCGGCCCGGCTCGGGCGATGCGCCCGCGCGTCAGGGCTGCGAGGATCCAGGCGTGAAAGGCATCGTCAGCTGCGACCGTCCCGGTCGGATCGGGATGGAACTCTTCAAAATCGCAATATCCGACTGCTCCGGCAACCCTTACCGGCACCAGCGCGGCAAGGCCGGCGGCGAACACCGTGCGGCGATTCAGGCTCGAAGACATGCAGCTTCTTCCGTCCGATCCGATAGTTTGACCGGTGAGACGCACCGATTGCCGCAGCGTGTCAACTGATTAGCGGGAGCCAGCTTTCCGGGCGCGATCGGCCGCTGCCGGCGACGGCGACAGGCTGTCATCGATGGACTAGAGCGTCAGGAGAACCACCAGGGAGTTGCGCATGAGACTTCGATCCGTGTTGTTCGACCGGCCGCGCCTCAACCCGGTGCAGGCGGAACGGAAATGACAGCCGATTCGAGCGATATCACCGAGATTCGCGCTGCGGTGCGGCGGTTGTGCGCTGACTTTCCCGGCCGCTATTGGCAGGACCTCGACCGCGAGCGCGCCTATCCCGAGGCGTTCGTCTCGGCGCTCTCGGCGCAGGGCTATCTCTCGGTGCTGATCCCCGAGGCCTATGGCGGATCGGGGCTTGGCCTGTCCGTCGCGGCAGCGATCCTGGAAGAGGTGCATCGCTCGGGCGGCAACGGCGCCGCCTGCCATGCGCAGATGTACACGATGGGGACGTTGCTTCGGCACGGCAGCGACGCACAGAAGGAGCGCTACCTCCCCGCGATCGCGCGCGGCGACCTCCGGCTCCAGGCATTCGGCGTGACCGAGCCTGGCAGCGGGACGGACACCAGCCGGATCACAACCGTCGCGCGGCGCGATGGCGAGAGCTATGTGGTCAACGGCCAGAAGATCTGGATCAGCCGCGCCGAGCATAGCGACCTGATGGTGCTGCTCGTCCGCACCAGCCCGCGCGAGGACGCCGCCAAGCCGACCGACGGCCTGAGCGTGCTGCTGGTCGAGATGGGCGAGGCGATCGGCAACGGGCTGACCATCCGTCCGGTCCGGACAATGCTCAACCATGCCACCACCGAATTGTTCTTCGACGATCTGGTCGTCCCCGCCGCGAACCTGATCGGCGAGGAGGGCAAGGGCTTTCGCTACATCATCGACGGCATGAATGCCGAGCGGATCCTGATCGCCAGCGAATGCATCGGCGACGGGCGCTTCTTCATCGACCGCGCGGCCGCCTATGCGCGCGAGCGATCGGTATTCAGCCGGCCGATCGGGCAGAATCAGGGCGTGCAGTTCCCGATCGCCCGCGCCCATATCATGGTGACCGCGGCGGCGGAGATGGTCGCCAAGGCAGCGGCGCTGTTCGAGGCCGGCGCGCCGTGCGGCACCGAGGCGAACATGGCGAAGCTGCTTGCCTCAGAGGCTTCCTGGTACGCCGCCGATATGTGCCTGCAGACGCATGGCGGCTTCGGCTTTTCCGAGGAGTATGACGTGGAGCGCAAGTTCCGCGAGACCCGGCTCTACCAGGTGGCACCGATCTCGACGAACTTGATCCTCAGCCATGTCGCGACCCATGTGCTTGGGCTACCCAAATCCTTTTGACCCGGTCGACATATGGGCTTCGGTGGTGCGGGCCGCACCATTTCGTCACTCCGCCGGCTGAAGCTTATCCTGCGTTTTCGTCAGGAAATCGCTCGCATCATGGCGCTCGTGGAGCTGGCTGGCGGGGTCGCCGATCACGCGGTTGACCATGCGCCCGCGCTTGACCGCCGGGCGTTCGGCGATGGTGTCGACCCAGCGCTGGACGTTCCTGTACTCCTGGAGCTGCAGGAACTCGGCTGCGTCATTATAGGCGAACCCCTTGGCGAGGCTGCCGTACCAGGGCCAGGCGGCGATATCGGCGATCGTGTACGCGTCACCGGCGAGATATTCGCTCTCGGCGAGGCGGCGGTCGAGCACGTCGAACAGGCGCTTCACCTCCATCGAGAAGCGGTCGATGGCATATTCGATCTTGAACGGCGCATAGGCGTAGAAATGGCCAAAGCCGCCGCCGAGATAGGGCGCGCTGCCCATCTGCCACATCAGCCAGGACAGGCATTCAGCACGGGCTTGGCCGCCGGTGGGCAGGAAGGCGCCGAACTTCTCGGCGAGGTGCATCAGGATCGCGCCGGATTCGAAGATGCGGATCGGCTCGGGGCCGCTGCGATCCATCAAAGCGGGGATCTTCGAATTGGGGTTCACCGCGACGAAGCCGCTCCCGAACTGATCGCCCTGCTGGATGCGGATCAGCCAGGCGTCATACTCCGCGCCGGTGTGGCCGAGCGCCAGCAGTTCCTCGAGCATCACGGTGACCTTCACGCCATTGGGCGTGGCCAGCGAGTAAAGCTGCAAAGGATGGCGGCCGACAGGAAGTTCCTTGTCATGGGTGGGGCCGGCGATCGGCCGATTGATGTTGGCGAACTGCCCGCCATTCTCCTTGTCCCAGGTCCAGATTTTCGGCGGGGTATATTCGGGCGTTTCGGACATGGCGGGCTCCGGATGTGGCGGGCGAGGTCCTGGTTAGATGCTATCGCGCTACGGCTTTTGCTAGGGCTGCCGACGGCAAGCCCGAAATCGATGGTTGGTGTCAGGCGGCAAGAAGCCAACTCCTCGATAGCTGCCCTTCATTTCCGTCGCTAAGCTCCCACCCACACCATGTCTGGAGGCAGAATTGTCGTCATCTTTATTCGATCTGACCGGCCGCACCGCGCTCGTGACCGGCGCGAGCCAGGGCATTGGGTTCTGTATCGCCGAGGGACTGGCCGCCGCGGGCGCGGCGATCATCCTGAACGGACGCAGCCCCGATAAGCTGGAGCTCGCGGCCGACCGGCTGCGCGCGAGCGGGGCGACGGTCTCCACCATTTTGTTCGACGTCGCCGACGGAGCAGCCGTACGCGCGGCGATCGACGAGCTTGAGGCGCGGGGGGCCGCGATCGACATCCTCGTCAACAATGCGGGGATCCAGCGGCGACGCGCGCTCGAGGATTTCGATCATGACGACTGGCGCGATATCATGGCGACCAATGTCGATGGCGTCTTCTATGTCGGCCAGGCAGTAGCCCGGCACATGATCGCACGCGGTCGGGGCAAGATCATCAATATCGGGAGCGTCCAGTCCGAACTCGTGCGCGCCACGACCGCGCCCTACGCCACCTCGAAGGGCGCGGTGAGAAATCTGACGCGGGGGATGTGCGCTGAATGGGCAAAGTTCGGGCTCCAGATCAATGCGATCGGCCCGGGATATTTCCAGACGCCGCTGAACCAGGTGCTGGCCGATGATCCGGCGTTCGACGCCTGGCTGAAAAAGCGGACCCCAGCTGGGCGTTGGGGGCGGCTGGAAGATCTGCACGGGGCGGCGGTGTTCCTCGCTTCGTCCGCGTCCGACTTCGTCAACGGCCAGATGCTGCATGTCGATGGCGGCGTGACGGCTGTGATTTGACGCGCGACAGGCGAGGCGGCGAAGGGGACTGAAATGACGAAAACGGCCGTGGTCACCGGAGGCAATGACGGCCTCGGGCGCGAGATGGTGCTGGCGCTAGCCCGGCTGGACTGGGATGTCGCGTTCAACTATCTCACCGGCACGGACAAGGCGGAGAGCCTCGTCGCCGAGGTGGAGACGATCGGCCGACGCGCGCTCGCGCTGCGTTCCGATGTCGGCATCAAGGCCGATGTCGACGGTTTTTACGAGGCGGTGGGCGACTGGGGCGGTACGCCCGACGTGCTGGTCAACAATGCGGGCGTGCAGACCTGGTCGTCGCTGCTCGACCTGGCGGAAGAGGATTGGGACCGGGTGATCCGCACCAATTTGAAGGGCTGTTTCCTCAACACCCAGGCAGCCGCGCGGCGGATGGTGGCGGCGGGAACCGGCGGCGCGATCGTCAATCTGGGATCGGGGTGCAACCGGCTCGCCTTCCCCCGGCTGGTCGATTACACCGCATCGAAAGGCGGCATCGAACAGTTCACCAAGGTGGCCGCGGTCGAACTCGGGCCGCACGGCATCCGCGTCAACTGTGTCGCGCCCGGCGCGATCGAGACCGCCCGAACCCGCGCCGAAGCTCCCGATTATGCCGGCCAATGGTCTCCGCTGACGCCGCTCCGCCGTGTCGGCACGGTCGAGGATGTCGCGGCGGCGGTGGTGTGGCTGGCTGGATCGCAATCCGCCTTCGTCTCGGGTCAGACGCTGCTCGTCGATGGCGGCGTGTTCTCACAGGCGGTCTGGCCGGACTATTGAGTCCTCGGACTGCGCGGCTTTGCACCGGCCTGTCAGGGCTATACCACCTGTCGCGCGAGCAGAAGCATCAAGGGGGGAAAGATGATGAAACGGTGGATCGGCGCAGGACTGAGCCTGATAGCAGCCCTGACCGCAGCCCCTGCGATCGCCGCGCCGGCGAGCGGGGTGGTTGCTGCCCACGGAGGTCTGGCGGTTGCGGGCAACCGCGTCGTGGACGCGCACGGCCAGCCTGTCAGCCTCCACGGCATGTCGCTGTTCTGGAGCCAATGGACGCCCGCCTTCTACAATCCGCAGGCGATCGACTGGATCGCGCGAGACTGGCATGCAACCGCCATTCGCGCCGCGATCGCGGCGGCGAGCGGCGGCTATACCAGTGAGCCAGCTGTCGAGACAAAGCGCGCCGAGGAGGTGATCGACGCAGCGATCGCGGCGGGAGTCTATGTCGTGGTCGACTGGCATGCTCACGATCCGCTGCCCGATGAGGCCGTTCGCTTCTTCACGGATATCGCGCACAAATATCGCGGCGTGCCCAATCTCATCTATGAAACCTGGAACGAGCCGCTGCCGAAATATGGCTGGTCTGATGTCATCAAGCCCTATCATCTGAAGGTGATCGAAGCGATCAGGCGCGAAGATCCCGGCGCCTTCATCGTCGCAGGAACGCGGGGCTGGGACCAGGAAGTGGACGAAGCGGCGGCCGATCCGATCAAGCTGCCCAATATCGCCTATGGGCTCCATTTCTACGCCGCGACCCACAAGCAGGCGCTTCGCGACAAGGCCGATCTGGCGCTCAAACGCGGCGTGGCGTTGTTCGTCACTGAATATGGCACCACTGCGGCGAATGGCGATGCGCCGATCGACGCGGAGGAGACGCGGATCTGGTGGGCCTGGTGCGAGGCGCGCGGAATCAGCTATCTGAACTGGTCGCTCAGCGACAAGAACGAGGCATCCGCTGCGCTCCGCCCTGGCGCCGCGCCTGCAGGCGGCTGGCCGGCCTCCATGCTCACCCCGTCAGGCAATCTGGTGCGCGATCACCTCCTCACCCAGGCCGCCGCGCCCGCACGCTGAAGTGGTCTGACCCCAGTAACGGGAACAGTGCTCAGGCCTGAGCGCGGAGCTGTCCGGGATCCGGATCGCGCAGGAAGCGGCGGATGGCCAGGGCCGGTACGCTGCCGGCGGCGACGGCCCGGCTGAACAGATAACCCTGGCCGAGATCGCAGCCCTTGCGGCGCAGATAATTGCGCTGCTCGAGCGTCTCGATCCCTTCAGCCACGGTCATGATGCCGAGGCTATGCGCAAGGTAGAGGATCGCGTCGACGATCACCGCATCCTCCTCCTCGTCCCGATCATCGGTCAGCTTCGAGACGAAAGAGCGATCGATCTTCAAGACATCGACCGGAAATTGTTTGAGATGAGTGAGCGAGGCAAAGCCGGTGCCGAAATCGTCGAGCGCGATCGTCACCCCCGCCTCGCTCAGATTGGTGAGCGTGCGCTCGACGCTCTCGGCGTGCTGGCCGACAAAGACCGACTCAGTGACCTCGAGCTCGAGCCGCTCGGGCGGGATTTCGAAGCGACAGAGCCGATCCAGGACGCGATCCGCGAACTCGTCGCGGAAGAAATCGGCGGCCGCGCCATTGAGCGCGATCTTGCCGAACGGAATGTCCGCCTGCAGCCAGGTCCGCATGTCCGAGAATACACCGTCCATCATCCGATCGGTGAGATCGGCGGCGAGATCCTTGTCCTCGAGCGCGGCGCCGATCGAGCGTGGATGCTGCAGGCCGTCGCGCGGATGATACCAGCGCAGCAGCGCCTCGAAGCCGACGACCTCGCCCGTCATCAGCCTGACCTTGGGTTGATAGAAAGGGAGGATGCGGCCATCGCTGAGCGCACCCCGCGCCGCGGACAGCATCGTGGTGCGACGCTTGGCTGCCTCGCGCATCGCCGGGCGGAAGGCGCGGATCGTGCCGCCACGCGCTGTCTTTGCCACATATAAAGCGAGATCGGCGCTTTTGAGCAATTCGGTCGCGTCATCGCCGTCGCGCGGCCACAGCGCCACCCCGCCGCTGACATGCGCGTCCATCGTCCGGCCTTCGAACGGGATTGGCCGGTTGAGACCGCGCAGGATTGCGCGAACGGTCGCTTCATTCGCCTCTGCCGGTTTCAGGTTGGGCACAATGACCGCGAACTCGTCACCGCCGATCCGCGCAACCATCGCCGGGGCTGACAGGTTGCCCGACAGGCGCGCGCCAATCTCCTTCAGCAGCGCATCGCCGGCGGCATGGCCCATGCCATCGTTGACCGCCTTGAAATGATCGACGTCGAGGATGAGCAGCCCGACCAGATCATGCGACACGGCAGCGTCTTTCAACGCGGATTCGAGGCATTCGGCGAACAGGGCGCGGTTCGGCAGCCCGGTCAGATGATCGGTGTAGGCGAGCGTCCGGACCTTCGAATGCAGGATCACCTTGTGAACGAGATAGTGATGGTGATGGATGATCAGCAGCATGATAACGCCGAAGATCAGCAACAGATTGAGCCCGGTGACGAAACGTTCCTGATCGCCCGCAAAGAGCAGGCAGGCGATCACCGGCGCTGTCGCGAAGAGGAAGGTGGCGAAGGCGGCGCGGGGCAGGCTCGCCAGGCAGAAGGCGCAGGCGACCGAGCCGAGCGCGATGAACATCGGCACGAACGGCCTGTCGCCCACAGCCGAATCGAGCAGGAGGATGCTCCAGATCCCGAGCCCCATGGCACCGAAGCTCGCCACGAAGATGGTGCCGGCAAGATAGCGGCTGATCCTGGCCTCGCTCGGCGTGGCTTTGCCGCGCATGAGCCACATCACGGCCCGCACGATGATCAGGGGCAGGAAGGCAATGGGTGCAACAAGCGAAAGTGCGATGGGCACCAGGCCGTGAATCGAGAAAGCGAGAATACAGGTATTGATGGTAAGCAGGCCGTAGAGCAGCGGTACCTGGGTCTTCAGGATCTGGAATTGTTCGGCCTGCAGGTCTTTCCTGAGATCCGGTGCGAGCCGGCGGAACAAGAACTGGCCTGGTTTCATAACCGGCCAAACTAGATAGGCACCCTTAATAAAGCTTGAGCTTTGCAAAAACTGCCGGTGTTCCATGGCAAGTATAAAGGATGTTATTTGACACCTGCCCGAAATGCACGGACGCTGACATCCCGATCAGGCTGGCCATGATTGGATCAGCGGACGGTTGCCTCCGGTTCCTGCTGTGATTTTTTGTTTATTTTCCCGCATTTTCCGGTCGCCATGTGACGCTAGCTGAGTAGAAGTTGCAGCAAGCGCGCCGACGCCAGAGGAGCCCAAGGATGATGAAAGCCCGATTCTGCCGCTGGCTGGGCGTCGCTGCTGCTTTGGCAGGCGCACAAGCGGGCGCGGAAGCGCCAAAGCTGATGAAACACGGCAGCGCGACCCAGCTCAACGTGCAGGGCAAGCCGATGCTGGTGATCGCGGGCGAACTGGGCAATTCGAGTGCGTCGAGCGCCGCCTATATGGCACCGCACTGGGCGAAGCTGAGAGCGATGCACCTCAACACGGTGCTGACACCGGTGTCCTGGGAGCTGATCGAGCCGCAGGAAGGGCATTATGACTGGTCCTCGGTCGATGCGCTGCTGCGCGATGCCCGCGCCAATGACCTGAAGCTGGTGCTGCTGTGGTTCGGCGCGTGGAAGAACAGCATGTCGACCTATGTGCCCGCCTGGGTGAAGCGCGACCAGGAACGGTTCCCACGCGCGCAGCTGCCGAACGGACAGAGCGTCGAGATCCTCTCCGCCTTCGCGCCCGAGACGCTGAAGGCGGACCAGCGGGCGTTCGCGGCGCTGATGCAGCATCTCGCCGAAGTCGATGGCGCCCGGAACACGGTGCTGATGACCCAGGTCGAGAATGAGATCGGCATGTTGCCGGTCGCGCGCGATTATGGGCCGCTCGCGTCCGCCGCGTTTCGGGAGCCGGTGCCCGAGACGCTGATCCGCTATATGACGGAACATCATGCGACGCTTGAGCCGGAACTACGTCAGCGCTGGGAAGAGCATGGCGCGAGGACGTCGGGCGGCTGGACCGATCTGTTCGGCGAGGGCGATGCGACAGCGGAGATTTTCACAGCCTGGCATTATGCGCGCTTCGCCGATGGCCTCGCGGCGGCTGGCAAGGCGCGGTACCCCTTGCCGCTCTATGTCAACGTCGCGCTCAACCGGCCCGGGCGGGCACCGGGCGAATATCCGAGCGGAGGACCGCTGCCGCACCTGATGGATGTATGGAAGGCGGGGGCGCCGGCGCTCGACCTGCTCGCGCCCGATATTTATTTCCCGAGCTTTGTCGATCTCGCGACGCGCTACAAGCGCGCTGACAATCCGCTGTTCGTGCCCGAGGCGAATGGAGCCGAAAAGCCCGAGGTGCCGGCCAACGCCTTTTACGCATTCGGGAAGCTCGATGCGATCGGCTTTGGGCCGTTCTCGATCGAATCATTTGACGACAGGAAGCCCAATCCGCTGGCCGACGGCTATGACGTGCTGACGCAGATGAGCCCCTATATTCTCGCCGCGCAGGGCACCGGCCGCATGTCGGCATTCAAGCCGCGAGCGCTATACGACGAGACCGTGATTTATGCGCCAGTAACGGAGACGATTGGAGCCTATCGCTTCACCGTTGCATTCGCCGATATCCAGCTGCCCAAGCCAAGCCCCGATATGGCGAGCTATGGCGGGATCATCGTCCAGATCGGTCCCGAGGAATATCTGATCGCGGGCCAAGGCATCACGGTGACCATGGCTCCCATCGGCGACGGCCCGCCGCTCGCGGCGATCGACAGTGCCTGGGAAGGGGTTTTCGACGCTGCGGGCAAATGGGTGCCGGGGCGATTGCTCAACGGCGACCAGACCCATCAGGGACGGCATATCCGGCTTGCGCCGGGCGCCTTCCAGATCCAGCGGGTGAAGCTCTACCGGTATCGGTGAGCTCTCCCGCGACCGATCAGGGTTGGCTTGCCGCGCTGTTCGCCGGTGCGTCGCCGCGGCTCACGCGTGAGGTCATGCCGGTCGCGTCGGCATCGTCGCGGGTCTGCTCGTCGGGCGGGGTCGGGGCTTCGCGGACTTCGGCGGCTTCCGAAGTGTTGCTCGTTACCGCGTGCGTCGTGTTGGCCGGTGCGGCGGTGTTGACCGGTTCCGTGACATTGGTTTCGGGCACGGCGCCATTCTCGTTCGCAACGGGTTGATCGGGCGCGGACTTGTCGCATCCGGCAAGCGCCGTCAGGACCAGCAAGGCTGCCGCTCCGCGAAGCATCGTTTTCGTCATGACAGGACATCCCCCAGCGTGATGGTCGGGTGCGCCGACCGGGCTTCGATCTTGGCGGCCAAAGTGCGATCCCAGCCATAGGGATCGTCGCGGAAATTCATCTGGCCATTGCTACTGGCAAAAGCGGTCCAGTACAGCAGATAGACCGAGACCGGGCGCGGTATGCTGACGCGCTGCGTATTCTTGGTCGCAACCGCCGCAGCGATCTTCTCGGGCGTCCAGACGGGATCGCCCTTGAGCAGCAGCGCAGCGAGATCAGCGGGCTTTTCGAGACGCACACAGCCATGGCTGGCGAGGCGATCGAAACTGGCGAACTTCGCGCGCGACGGGGTGTCGTGGAGATAGACTGAATAGATATTGTCGAAATCGAACTTGTAGCGGCCGAGCGCGCTCTGGGTGCCGGCCTCCTGCTGGAGGCGGCCGTCGATCAGCTTGAAGCCGTTGCGCTTGAAATAGCCGGGGCTCTTCTTTTCCTTGGGAAACAGCTCGGCGGCCGCAATCGAGGGTGGAACATTCCACGGCGGATTGAGCACGATGCTGCGGATGACGGAGGACAGCATCGGTGTCTCATGGCCGGGACGGCCAGTGACGCCGCGCATCGACAGCACGGGCGTGTCGCCATCGAACACCGTCAGCACGGCGGCAGCGATATTGACCTGGATGCGATCACGCGGAAGCTCTTCGGGCAGCCAGCGCCAACGCTCGAGATTGGCCATGATCTGGCGAACGCGGTCAACCGCGGGCACGTTGAGAGCCGCCAGCGTCTTGGCTGAGACCACGCCGGCCGGGTTGAGTCCGTAGCGACGCTGCGCGCGCTGCACCGCGGCCTGGAGATCGGCGTCGAGCGTATCGCCGGTGAGAACGACGGTCTTGTCCTCGACCGCAAGCCGCTGGCGGAGCGCGAGCACGCGCGGACCGGTCGAGCCGAGGGTGAGATCAGGGCCGGGATCGAGCTTCGCCCAGCCGCCGGCCGCCGCGATAGCGCGATAATTTTCGAGACCCTTCACCAGGCCGTCATAGCCCGCATAGGGCGGCGGCAGTGCAGCGATCCAGGAGGCGAGCCGATCGCGCCGGACCGCATCGGCAAAACCTGGGAGCGGATCATAGGGAGCGGGCTTCAGGCCCCAATTATGGTCAAAATCGGCAGGGGCGAGGCGCCCGGAATGGACGGCGCGGGCATGATCGAGCGCAGCGCGGACCAGCGCGGCATTGTCGAGCGGCGCGGCCGGAGGGGGCGCCACCGAGCGCAGCCCCTGCTCCATCGCATTGTCGTCGAGCATCATGCGCAACTGCCCCGCCTGGGCGGGAGACAGGACCGGCGTGGGGATCGGCACGGCGGGGGGCAGGGTCGGCGATACCTGAGGCGGTGCCACGGCCTGCATGGCATAGAGCGGCGCCGCGACCAGTGCCGGCGCGAGCGCGAGCGCCGTCAGCCAGCCTGTGGCCCTGCCCTTGCGGTTTCCGGCGTCTTCCAAGTCTCGCGTCATATCCGTCCTGTTGTCGCCGGCCCTGTAATCACCAGCGTTATCGACCCTCTGGCACGTCGAATCTCGCCCTAAACTGAACGAGAGGGGGAAAGCCAGTGTCGGCTGATGGAAAAGGCCCCGGTTGATTCGCTCGATACACAATGTGTCGAAGGAACAAAAAGGGAAAAATTTTGTTAGCTTTGCCTCGTGATCAGGGCCCCTCCTCGAGCAATCGCCGGGCGATCACCTCGGCCTGGATTTCTCCGGCGCCTTCGAAGATGTTGAGGATGCGGGCATCAGCCAGCAGGCGGCTGACCTGATATTCAGTGGCGAAGCCGTTGCCGCCATGGATCTGCAGCGCATTGTCCGCCGCCGCCCATGCCGCACGGGCGGCGATCAGCTTGGCCATGCCGGCTTCGAGATCGCAGCGCTTGCCCTCGTCCTTGCGGCGGGCGGCGAAATAGGTGAGCTGGCGCGCGCCCATGATCTCGGCCGCCATGATCGCCAGCTTGTTGGCGACGCGGGGGAATTCGAAGATCGGCCGGCCGAACTGCCGGCGATCGAGCGCATAGCCAAGCCCGATATCGAGCGCCGCCTGGGCGACGCCGACAGCGCGCGCTGCGGTCTGGATACGGGCGCTTTCGAAGGTCGCCATGAGCTGCCTGAAGCCCTGGCCCTCGACGCCGCCAAGCAGGTTCTCGGACGCGACGCGGAAATCGTCGAAGCCGAGTTCATATTCCTTCATGCCGCGATAGCCGATCACGCCAATCTCCCCACCGCTGAGGCCGGGCGTCGGAAAAGGGTCGGCTCGGGTGCCGCGCTGCTTGGGCGCGATCAGCATCGACAAGCCCCTGTAATCGGTCGTCGCGGGATCGGTGCGGGCCAGCAGCGTCATCACATCGGCGCGGGCGGCATGGGTGATCCAGGTCTTGTTGCCGTTGATGCGGTATTCGCCACCCTCAAGCGTGGCGCGGGTGCGAAGCGCGCCGAGATCGGAGCCGGTATCGGGCTCGGTGAAGACGGCGGTGGGCAGGATTTCGGCGCTGGCGAGCCTGGGCAGCCAGTAGGCCTTTTGCCCCTCGGTGCCGCTGGTCAGGATGAGCTCGGCGGCGATTTCGGAGCGGGTGGCGAGCGAGCCGACGCCGATCCAGCCGCGCGACAGTTCCTCGGAGACGACGCACATCGCGGTCTTGCCCATGCCGAGGCCGCCATAGTGCTCGGGCACGGTCATGCCGAACACGCCGAGCGCACCGAGTTCCTCGACCAGAGGCAGAGGGATGAGCGCGTCAGCAAGGTGCCATTGGTGCGCGAAGGGGGCGACTTTTGCCTGAGAGAAGGCGAAGAACTGATCGCGGATCATGTCGAG
>Ga0068858_100003295_pt1 | contig 16077 bp, 10 predicted proteins | sample KBSSwiS12_FD_66589 | JGI IMG/M metagenome (GOLD analysis project Ga0068858, IMG submission 66589) | Switchgrass rhizosphere microbial communities from Kellogg Biological Station, Michigan, USA - KBS Switchgrass S1-2 | ecosystem: Host-associated > Plants > Roots > Rhizosphere > Soil ...
AAAAGTCGTCGAACCACGGCCGCGCCGTTATCTGAATACGCGCCGGTGACTAGCGCTCGTCGCCCCACCATATCCATAGAGCCGCTCCCATAACTGACCTTTAGCACCTGTCACGAGCTAGTGCCGAGACCGTGCGCCCATTTTAAAAAACAGCGTATAGCGGTCGCCTTACTTAATCGAGCGCACCCCGCAAAAAGGCCGCGAGCCAACGTATCATCTAGCGACTATCGGCTGAGAGGCCCATGCGACTGGAATATGATCAGTGGGCGATTAATCTCGCCGGCGCATTCGACCTGACTCGGCTGCGCGACCCTGAAGCTGGTACTTCTTCAACGCCCAGCGCTTTGACGAAGCCGCCCCATCCTCGCTCTGCGGGTCCCTGCCTCCAGCTCGCCCAACCGATACCGCCCCGGTTCTCCGAACCCAGTACCACCGCGCCGAGTCCGGCCACCGCGCGCCGCCATGGCGGTCAAGTTGATAGTCTTATCGTCAAATCTTCAGGAGGTTGCGGGCCATATTGTTTCGGTGCACCTCGGGAGTACCACCCGCGATTGTCGACGCGCGATGAGACAGGAAAACCGGGGTTGGCATCAAAGTGTGGCTTGGACCAGGCGCTGTGGAAGGCGAGCCCACCTGCCTTGCCTCCGGCACGAACGGAATCGCATAGTAACCAATCGCATCCACCGCTAACTGGGTAAGTGCCTGGACCACCTCGCGATTGCGGATGTTCAGAAGCTCTGCAATTGCGGGGGGCGGAACTGATGCATCATCGCCCTTGAGCGCTTGCTGTGCGGCGAAATTCAGCGCGGAAGTTGCGATCTCGGCCTCCGCGTAACGGCGTGCGAAATCTGGATCGTTGACCACCCGCCCGCCGTAACCGTCGCACTCTTGCTCGGCGATTTCGCGGACCCAGTCCAGTTGCCCCCTCATCGCGGCGTTGGCGCGTACAAGGCCGGCGCCGTGTTCGAATTGCAGTAGGTGGCGTGCGACATCCCATCCCTTGTTTTCTTCTCCGAGCCTACGGCTCTTAGGCACGAGGACATCAGTAAAGAAGATTTGGTTAAATTCGTGATCGCCCGTCATGTTGATGATTGGCTTGACCTCTATCCCGGGCGTATCCAGGTCGATCAAGAGCGCGGTGATACCCTCTTGCTTTTTACCTGTGCTATTCGTTCGAACAAGACAAAAGATTCTGTTCGCGTGCTGCGCATACGTCGTCCAGATCTTTGACCCATTTAGGACGTAGTTATCTCCGTCTGACACTGCAGAAAGCTTGAGCGAAGCAAGATCCGAACCAGCGCCCGGTTCTGAATAGCCCTGCGCCCACCAGTCATCGCCGGAAATGATCCTCGGCAGGAATTCAGCCTTTTGCTGATCGGTCCCGAATTTCATGATGCAGGGCGCGCAGAGATTCCTACCCAAGATCATTGGCTCAGGAGGGGAAGCCTTGGCTATCTCGAGCTCCCAAATCATTTTCTGGGTTGGGGTCCAGTCGCAGCCGCCGTACTCCACCGGCCAGTCGGGGGCGCCCCAACCTTTGGCGTGAAGTGCCTTTTGCCACTGCCGCCCATACTCGAATTCAGCAAACACTCTGGTGGTCTTCCGCGAGGCCTCGCGCATTTCAGGTGTCACGTTTTCCGCCAGAAAAGTACGGACTTCATCCCGGAAAATCAGTTCTTGCTCATTAAGCACGAGTTCGGGCTCAGATTCCTTATACCCCTCGTCGCGAAGTGCAATGTAGCGCCGGATGTGCTCGTCCGGGGTGCCGAACATCGCGCGCAACGCCGTCAGTCGTCGGAAATAGTGCGAGATGTCCAGCTCATCGGTGATTCCAATCGCGCCATGGATTTGAACTGCATTCTTTCCGACAAAGTCGGCATCACCACTGACCTGATATTTGGCTGCGGAGGCAGCAAGTGTGGCGCCGACAGCATCGCCCTGGTCCAGGGCGACGGCGAGCTTTACCGTCAAAGCGGCGGCGTACTCGTAGGCCACACGCATGTCGACGAGCCGATGCTGCAAAACCTGAAACTTGGAGAGCGGCTGACCGAACGCATCGCGAGTGCGAGCGTATTCGAGGGTTTTTTCGTTTAACGCCTCCATAATGCCGACGCTTTCCGCGCAGGCGGCGGAGATCGCCTCGTTCATCGCCATCTGCAGAGCCGGCAGCGCCTGGTCTTCCACCCCGATCAGAGCGTCTGCAGGCAGGCTGACATCGTGGAGTTCGATATCGCTTGCAGACATTCCGTCGATGGTGCGGTAGTCGCTGCGAACAAGACCTTGCGCATCCCCAGGGATCAGGAAGGTAGAAATGCCCGCTTCTGCTTGATCGGTGCCCGAGGTGCGCGCGGTAACTAGCAAGCCGTCGGCCCGGCACGCACCATAGACGACGACTTTGCGACCGTTCAGAACGTAGCTTTCGCTATCCTTCCGGGCGGTGGTCCGTACGTTGGCCAAGTTGTGCCGCGACTGCGGTTCGGCGTATGCGAGAGTATAGTATTTCTCTCCAGTCACTAGCTGCGGGATGAGACGCTTTGCCTGAAGTTCGTCAGCGGCGTGGCGCAGGACGCCGCCGGCGAGAATGATACAGGGCAGGTAGGGTTCAGCTAACAGCGCACGCCCGAATGCCTCCATGACAATCAGAGTGTCCAGCGGGCCGCCTCCGAGCCCCCCATGTCGCGCGGCAAATGGAAGGGCGAGCACTCCGAGGTCTGCTAGACTCGACCACGTCTCCGAAACTGCCCTACCTCCAAGGGAAATGTTGGCTCGCCGTTGCGAGAAGTCATACTTGTCTGCGAGGAACCTATTAAGAGTTTGGCGCAGTAAGTTCTGCTCTTCTGTGAATGCGAACCGCATACCTACACTCTACCTTATATAGGAAATTCTGGGGATAAACCTTGCCAGATTCAAAGTTGGAAATATAGGAATGCCCCGCATTCACTGCTAATACGGCGAGACACGACCCTAGCTAGCACCAACTTCTACGGGACATGCCGCTCATCGGATCTGAATAGCGCCGCGCCCACCGCGTCCAATCGTTCGTACGTCCACATAGCTTCATTGGTCTGCGCTCGGCCGATCGCGGGCCACTGATCGACCGTGCTCAGTTCCTTACCTGAGAACTGTATGACCTGTCCGGAGACCGGTAGAGATCTCGGTGAGACCAACCAACCAACCACTACCGCCACATTTTCCGGAGAGAGTTCTTCACGCCTGTCTTCAGTGAACGCCGCCCCGCCCCAAAGCGTATTTGTCATGCCGCTAAACGCAAGCGGTGCAATGGCATTCACCCGAACACCATAAGGCCGAAGCTCAAGAGCCAACGTCTTCGTCATACTGGCAATACCGCCCTTCGCGGCTACGTAGTTTATATGGCCGGGCGATCCGTGTAATCCCATACCTGATGTGGTCATTAGGACACTAGCGTCGACCGGCTTCCCCGTCACCTTAGCCTGACCTCGCCAATACATTGACGCGAATTTAGTACCGACGAACGATCCTTTTAGGTGTACATTGATGACACTGTCCCAATCATCCTCGGTCATGTTGAATATCATTCGAGGTCGGGAGATGCCCGCGTTATTTACTAGTATGTCGAGGTCACCAAAAACATCGACTGCAGCGTCGACCAGTGACTTACCGACGCTCCACTGAGAAACATCCCCAGCGACCGCGATCGCACGTCCACCCGCGTCGCGCACCATTGCAGCGGTCTCCTGCGCTGCATCGCCCCAGAAGTCATTCACTACGACACTCGCGCCGTCCGCAGCCAGTCGCAAGCACTCGCTACGTCCGATCCCCGACCCGCCACCAGTGACGACGGCCACCTTACCCTCAAGATCCACCATGACAGTTTAGCCCTCCGGGAAAATCAATTATCGGACGTACGAGCTCCACGCCCATGCTGCGCCCCCGACATGTGGCGAGCAAGCATGAGTATGAGTAAATCTCATATGCAATAAACGCGGTGCATGCTGTATCGACGACCGAGAGTGCGCTAGCTTCCCGGCTGACAAGAATAGCGATGCTCGGGCCGTGCTCTTGCACTGTACGCGGCTCACTGTAGGCGACCTCGGCCATCTATCGATCGTGACCCGAGGCAAACTCCGACCAGGAGGTGTGATGGATTCGACGGTATTGAATTACGACGTGCAGAATCGCGTCGCCTACGCCACCCTCAATAGACCCGAGAGAATGAATGCGCTAAATGCCGAGCTGTCAGATGCACTGATGAACGCTGTAAAGCTCGCGAGTAGCGACGACGACGTTCGTGTTCTTGTAGTCCGGGCCGCTGGAGAGAAGGCGTTTTGCAGTGGGCTCGACCTTGACGCACGCGCAGACGAGACGCCGATGGATCCGGCACGGGTCCGGGAGCGAACTCTCCATCCTGAGCGATCTCTTCACGGTGTTTTGCTTGGATGTGAGAAGCCGGTCATCGCGGCAGTAAACGGCGTTGCAGTCGGCGGAGGCTTGGGCATAGCACTTTGCGCCGATATTGTGGTTGCTTCTGACGCCGCTCGATTTGGAACCGCCCACGTCAAGCTCGCCCTCCCTCTTCTTGATATACTCGGGCACCTGCTCCCACACAGAGTCGGGCCTGGCCGGTCGGCAGATCTCGCCTTCACTGGTCGGCTCGTAGATGCCAAAGAGGCACTCGAAATTGGCCTAGCAGACCGCGTGGTTAAAGGGGTGGATCTCAGCGAGGAAGTCTGTAGTCTTGCTGAAGAGATAGCTCAACACGCGCCTATTTCTCTCTACTATTCGAAGCAAGCCATACGTCGTTCTTACGCGGAGACATATCTACAGTATATGCAGTACGAACGATATATATTTGGTGCAAGCTACTATTCAGATGATGCTAAGGAATCTGTTCGCGCGCGTCGGGATAAAAGAGCCCCTGTTTACAGGGGATCCTAGCAAGGCTCACGTATCGTACATCCTTTTTACTATTCACATTGCAGTTTCCACGCCGACGCAAGTTGCAATCATGATTGCTAGAACTTTGCCAGACACGGCTATAACAAGGTGATTATTATGTCGACTGTTGAGGAGGGGGTCAAGGCTCGGATCAGTGAGGCTCTTACGCCGGAAAAATTCGACGCCATGAAACGGCGAATTGGTATGCCGTTCGTTATGAACCTCCCGCCTTTCAATCGGACCGCGAGCGAAGACACCATTTGGCATTTCGCAAAGGGCAATGGAGATGACAACCCCCTCTGGTGCGAACCTGATTACGGCCGTAAGTCTCGTTGGAACAGCGTGATCGCGCCGCCGCTTTTCGTTTTCACGCTGGCTAAGAACGAAGTCCCGAAACTGCCCGACGATCTAAGTCATCTGAGAGGCGATCCGCTGCGCGGAATCCACGCTTTCTATTCAGGAGGAAGTTGGGAGTTTTTCGAGCCGGTGTTTCCAGGGGACACTGCTTCAATGTTGGACTATCTGGACGACATCGAAGACCGTCCGAGTAAATTCGGCGGGGGTAACACGTTCATTGTAACTCACGCGGCCCGTTATATGAATGGCCGTGGGCGCGTCATCGCAGTCAATCGGCGCCGCTTCCACCATGCGGCGAGAGATAAAGCTGCAAACAGCAAGAAAGAGGATCGCATTACGAGAGGCGTATGGAGCGCAGAAGATCTTTCCGCCATCGAGGCGCTGCACGAGAAGTATATTCGCCAAGGTGATGAACTCCGTTATTGGGAAGATGTACGTACGGGAGACGCACTTCAGACCATAGTCAAGGGGCCCATGACGATGACGGATATCATCGGGGCTTTCGTCGGTGCGAGCTTCGGCCCGTATGGAATGGCACCCTTTCGACTAGACCATCTCAATCGGAAGCGTGTTCCGGGCTTTTACGTTCCTAATCAGTGGGGAATCCCGGAGGGGGCGGGAAGCTGCCACTGGGACGATTGGTGGGCTCAACGAGTTGGTGCAGCCGCGGCTTATGATTTCGGTATGATGCGGGACAACTGGATCGTCGAGCTTCTAACCGCGTGGATGGGTGACGATGGATTTTTGTGGAAACTCGATACCCGCCTCAGGGGCTTCAATTACATCGGCGACGCCCAATGGGTGAGTGGCAAGGTTGTCGATAAGGGCAGTGACGCTGGTCGGTACTGGGTGAATGTCGAGATTTCGATGGCGAACCAGCGAGGCGAGGAAACAGTTCACGGTGCTGCAACAGTACTGCTTCCATCGAAGACTTTTGGAGCTGTTCGCCTTCCGACCCCCCCGAGCGACTTGCCGTTAGGGCTTGATGACCTTCGACGCCGACTTGGTCGAAACTGTTAATCAACCCCAGAGACGTTTCCAGTGCCGCGGCGGAATGCCGGATTTCGATGCCGTGATCAGGAGGCTAATGTGTCCCAAAAGGACGAGGTTATCGATCGTTTCGCAACGATTCTGCGCCTATCACCTACGACGTGGGCGATCGATTTCGAGTCGCGCGTAATAACTTGGGGCGAGCTCGGTAGAGGCGCGACTGCCGTATGTAGCGCGCTTCATGCCAGTGGCGTAACAGGTGGGAAGCCAGTGGCTTGGTTGGCGCACAACCAGCCCGAAGCGATCGCCGCTGCGTTGGGCATCATTCTTAGCGGCAACTCATGCTTCGTGGTCAATCCGCACCGCCCGAGTGATGCTATCAGGGACGAACTCGGCTCAGGCGCATTCGCGTGTGTCGTCGGGAGCCACAAGGCGGCACTCGAACTACGGCGCTACTTCAAGGGACCGATGGTTCTGGTTGAGGAGGATCTATCAGTAGCCCTGAATGGGCCAGAGGGAACTGATTACACGCAACCCGAGCTGACTGACGACATCGCTGTAGTCCTACTCTCAAGCGGGACCACGGGCGAACCGAAACGTGTGGCCTCGTCATGGGGTGAGTTCCAACGGATGCTGACGGCCGCCGCGCGGACAAAGGACGGAGGCGTAACTGCACCTACGGAGCCGCAGCGGAGTCCTAGTCTCCTAGTCAACCCCTTCAGCCACACAAGTGGTACATTTGCCATGTTCCTCGCGCTCTATCATGCGAGGCCCATAGTTCTTTTCAGGAAATTCGACCTTCACGCCTGGCTTGACGCGGTCGGTCGGCATCGGCCGCGCCTCGTATCGCTCGTACCCGCACTTGTCCGAATGCTTGTTGATGCCGACATCGACCCGACGCGGTTGGCAGGACTTACGGCGCTTCGAGTTGGTACAGCTCCACTTGAGCCTGAGGTTCAGGCGCTCTTCGAGGACAAATTCGGGGTGCCAATCCTCATCGATTACGGCGCCACTGAGTTCAAGGGGTCGGTGACGAGCTGGACCCTTGAGGATCACAGGCGATACCCAACGGAAAAGCGCGGCACAGTCGGCCGCGCGGCGCCGGGGATGGAGGTGAGGATTGTCGACCCGTCCGATGGACGGGTGCTCCCTACTGGGGAGATTGGCCTGGTCGATGTTAAGCGGCAGGGCGGCGAGGAAGCATGGGTGCGCACCACTGATCTTGGGCACGTTGACTCCGATGGCTTCCTATTCCTTCACGGACGCAGCGACGACGCCATCATCCGAGGCGGATTCAAGATATTACCGCAGTCCGTGGAAAAGATCTTACGGAGGCACGCTTCTATCTCTGATGTCGCTGTTGTGGCAGTACCTGATGATCGTCTCGGGCAGGTTCCCGTCGCTGTTATAGAGCTAGTGGCTGGTGCTTCAATCGACGTATCTGAGCTTGATGACCTCGTACGAAAAAGCTTGGCCGCATACCAAGCTCCGGTCGAATATATCGTAGTGGACGAGTTACCCCGCACCGCTTCTTTAAAGATTAAACGAGCTCAAGTCAGTGAACTAGCCGCGGGAGGCTCGACTCGATTGAGACGGGCCCACGTTGACACGCATTGACCGGGCCTCAGGCGTGAAGTTCGCCGTCACGCCGTAGGTAAGCTAAGACGTGACGGAAGGTAGATTGGAACGTTTCTAATGGGATACTCCATGATGCTCACCGGAAGTTGTGGGAGCCGAAAAGGCGCATCAAGCATAGATGGTATAGAATGACACACACATCCGATAACTGGCTTTTGGTCGAGGATAGAGATTGGCTGCTAAAGGTGGTGCTGAGACGGCCGGACCGTCTTAACGCAATTGTGCCCGAAGTTCTTGATCGCATCTATGAAGAGACCCTCAGATTCGAGAACGAAGCAAGATACCGAGTCCTCCTGATCACCGCCGAGGGTGCCTATTTCTCCTCAGGGATGGACTTGAGCCGTCCGGCTCCTGAGTTCTCAGGCAGTACGCTCGAAGCGCGCCGCTACTATCGGCACAATGGGGTGCAGAGGTTGGGAGATCTGTTCGAGTCCATCGAGAAGCCCGTCGTCGTGGCGCACCAAGGCCCTTGCCTCGGTGGTGCTCTCGAATTTTCACTCTGCTGCGACTTTCGGCTCGCTTCAGACTGTGCCGCCTATGGACTGCCCGAAATCCGGATCGGAGTGATTCCTGGGTCAGGCGGCGTCAGCCGGTTGACGCGCATCGCAGGACCTCATTGGACCCGTTGGCTGGCTATGGCAGGGGAGACTATAGATGCGCAGCGCGCATTGGCGATCGGCCTGGTGCATGACGTCTTTCCCGCGGAAGAGTTTGAAGAGCGAGTGTACGCCTTCTGCGAAAAGCTCAACGGCCTGCCGCCAGAGGCCCTCGGCGTAAGTAAGCTGACGATCGACCTTGCCGCTGACCTTGAGCGTGCACAGGCGCGCAATGTGGAGCGAATGGCCAATAGCATCTTGTTCGTTGGCCCTGAGTTAACGGCTCGGCGCACCAATTTTCTCAACCGTAAGGGTTCAAAATCCGGATAATCGCCAAAACAGAGGTAAACCCCCGAAGAGGTGGTCATATCTGCGCTCTACCTCGCCAGCCCCATGAGTTCATTTACCACAGGCACCTTGCTGCAGATCGACGGCGGCTTCTGATAAAAGGTCTCGAGGCGTGAATCTGAACCCTCGCGAGCAAACCTTCGGAGAGGACATGATGACCGTAAGAACGCTCACGGCGAGGCTCGGTGATTTCGGCGGTTTAGTGGACTGGGATCGGGTGCAGTCCTGGATTGATGCACACCCAGAAATCCCGGGCAGCGGCCCAATTGTGGAGGTGGCGCGGATTGACGGGGGATCGCAGAACAACCTCTTTTTGATCACCCGCGGCGAGGACAAGCTGGTAATGCGCCGCCCGCCCAAGCATCAGCGCGCGAATTCAAATGATACCATGCTTCGCGAAGCGCGACTGCTGAACGCCTTGCGCGGCACTGGCGTGCCGCACGCCGATCTGTATGCTGTCTGCGACGACATCTCGATCATTGGGGCGACATTCTACTTGATGAGGCCCCTTTCCGGCTTTGCGCCGGGCGGCAGCAAAGCGCTTCCTGGCCTCTATGGCTCCGAGCAGTCCTGGCGTTACGCGCTAGGCGAAGAACTCGTCCGCGCCGCCGTCACGCTTGAGGCGGTGGATCACATAGCCGCCGGTCTTGCCGATTACGGAAACCCCGACCACTGGCACGCGCGCCAAGCCGATCGATGGCGGTCACAACTGGAAAGTTACCGCAGCATACCGGGCTACGAAGGACCCGACGCCCTGCCCAACGTCGATTTCATTGGCCGTTGGCTTTCCGACAATGTGCCGAAGGATGGCCGCATCGGCATTATCCACGGCGACTACCAATTTCCGAACGTTATGTTCTCGCTCGAAAAGCCGGAAATTGCGGGTCTGATCGACTGGGAACTGTCCACCTTAGGAGACCCCCTACTCGACTTGGGATGGATGCTCACCTGCTGGTGGGAGCCAGGCGACCCGAAGCAACCGAACATTCAGCCCTGGGAAGGCTTCATGACACGTCGAGAGCTCGTCATGCTGTACGGTGAGTTATCCGGCCGCGATATGAGCGCCGCCCCGTGGTTCTTTGCTCTGGCTTGCTACAAGCTCGGCTGCATACTCGAGGGCAGCTACGCCCGCTCGAAGGCTGGCTACACCACCTACGAGACTGGCCAGCGGACGCGCAACTACGCGGTCTATCTGTTCACCAAAGCCATGCAGATCATCAAGACTGAGCGGATTTAATCCGAGTGCTGGGCCCTCCCCTGAAGACCTGCCCTGATCGACAACTTTCGGTGCATAACGGCTGAAACGAGAAGCGACACCATTCCTCTAAACGGCAGCTGCCGAACGTTGAAAAAGGAAACTCCGATGTGGGATTTCTCGACAGACCATGAGTTCGACGAAAAGCTCGAGTGGATCAAGATTTTCGTGAAGGAGGAGTGCGAGCCACTCGACCTCCTGTTCCCGCACCACAGCGCACCCTACGAGGTGACCAACAAGGCGTCGCGAACGATCGTCAAGCCGTTGCAAGAAGAGGTGAAGCGCAAAGGTTTGTGGGCGTGCCACCTGGGACCTGAACTGGGTGGCCCCGGCTACGGGCAGGTGAAGCTTGCGCTTATGAACGAGATCCTCGGCCGGTCGTATTGGGCGCCGACTGTGTTCGGCACCGCCGCACCTGACACTGGCAATGCCGAGATCCTGGCGATGTTCGGCACCGAAGAGCAGAAGGCGCGCTACTTGAAGCCCCTTTTAGACAATGACATTGTTTCCTGCTTCTCGATGACTGAGCCGCAAGCTGGTGCTGATCCGAAGGAGTTTATCTGCAAAGCCACCCGGGACGGCGACGGCTGGGTGATCGATGGCGAGAAGTGGTTCTCCTCCAACGCCCGACTGGCCTCGTTCCTCATTGTAATGGCGGTCACAGACCCGGACGCCACAGCATCCCGACGAATGAGCATGTTTATTGTCCCAGCTGAGACCCCGGGGATCAACATCATCCGCAATGTGGGCGTTTCGGACGAGCCGCTCGACACGGACTACGGGGTCCACGCCTATATCCGTTACGATAAGGTGCGGGTGCCTAATGACGCCATTTTGGGCGGCCCCGGGGAAGGCTTCGCCGTCGCGCAGGCACGCCTTGGGGGAGGCCGCGTGCACCACGCCATGCGGACTGTCGGCAAATGTCAGCGCGCGATAGACATGATGCTCGAGCGAGCCGTGTCGCGCATTACCCGGGGCAAGCCACTGGCTGAGCATGAGTTTGTGCAGGGCATGATCGCAGACAGCGTGATCGAGCTGGAACAGTACCGGATGATGGTGATGCATACCGCTTGGATCATCGACAACCAACCGCATGGCTCGGCACGCACTCATATCGCCATGTGCAAGGTCGCGATGGCTAAGATTTACCACGACATCGCACAGCGCGCCGTTCACCTACACGGCTCGCTCGGCGTGACAAACGAAATGCCATTGATGTCAATGATGGCGTCGGCCGAATGCCTTGCGCTCGCGGACGGTCCGACCGAGGTGCACAAGATCCAGGTGGCGAAGGCCTTGTTGCGTCAGGCGAGCCCCGCCCAAGGCCTGTTTCCCTCCGAGCACATCCCGACCCGACTCGCCCATGCCCGCAAAAAGCACGCCAAGGTGCTGCAGAACCTTGACCTCTCGACCGCCCAATGAGCCAACCCCGCTATCGTAGGCTCGGCCGCTACCGCGGAGGCACCGCCTAGGTCTTGACCGTGAGAAGATCGCACCGGGTACCCCGTGAGGCAACCACTTGCAATCATAGGTGAAACAATGCCACGCAGGACGCTAACTTATTATCACGGCTGGAACATAGTTTTCGCGTGCATCCTTTCACAGATGGCTGCGCTTGGCCTCACCATAAACTGCTTTTCGCTCTTTGTGCGAGATTGGAGCACGGAATTCCACACGCCAGTGAGTGCGCTCGCGCTAGGCGTCATGATCTTCGGACTGGCCTGCTCGGTCTTCGTCGTTCCAGCCGCCCTAGCAGTAGACAAGTTCCCGGTCCGGCTCGTCTTCGGCCTTGGGCTCATCGCGGTGGCCATTTTGCATGGCGCCGTCGCGTCGGTGAGTGCGGGGTGGCAGATCATTGCAATTTATTCACTGCTATTCCCAGCAGCCATCACCTTCTCATCTGGGGTGCCCGCGCAGGCCATTGTTTCGCGCTGGTTTGTCCGCCGACGCGGAACCGCCATGGGCCTCACAGCATTCGGTTTGGCGGTCGCCGCCGTGGTGTTCCCACCCGTGATTACCCACCTTATGCCGACACTGGGCTGGAGGGGCGTTTGGTGGTTGTTCGCTGCGCTCATCGGCTTGGGGGTCATGCCGACCACGGTGCTTATGCTTCGAGACCGGCCAATGCCAGAGGAGGCGGCCTCTTATATCCCGCGGAGCTCGCAATCTTCGGTCGCGCCTGCCACGAGCCTGAAGCAGGTGCTTTCGCGCGGTCGGTTCTGGGCAATCGTGGCGGTATTCCTATCGGTCCAGTCAGTTTCCGCTACGCTTGCGCTGTGCCTTGCCCCAATAGCGCTCAGCCGCGACCTGACACTACAGAACGCCGGCGTTCTACTATCGGTCTATGCAGTGTCTGCGCTCACCGGTAAGCTCATCAGCGGCTTGGTGGTAGACCGGATCGGCACCCGGATACCCTTCGCCGGAGTGGCGGCACTGGCTGCGGCGGGCGCGGCGCTTCTCGGCGTGGCGCAAACGGTTCCGCACTTCACCGCGGCAATGATCCTCATCGGTCTTTCGCAGGGGCATTGGACAATTCTGCCCTCCTCCATCGCTGCCGAGTTCGGACAGGGCGGATTTGCACGGGCGTACGGTGCAATCTGCGCCGCCACGCCAGTCGGGACGCTGGCGCCAACGTTAGTCGCTTGGTGGTACGAGCAAAGCGCCACGTATACGATATCTCTGTTCATCCTCGGAGGAGTGGCCTTGGCTGGGGCGGCGACAGCGCTGGCAGCGCTCAACGAACGGGAACCGAACGCAAGAGAGATCGCCGAGCTAGCTAAAGCCAACGTCTAAATTTGCAGCGGCTGGACCGAAAATCTGTGGGCACAAATAGCTTGAACGGGAGTAGACAGAATATCGGCACACTGCGACGAGTGTTGTACTGTGCCATCTAATGAACACAGCCATTAGACTTCCGAAGGCCCGCCATGACCATGTTTAAGGCAAGTCCTGAACTTGGCACGCGCCATTATTTTGTCAAAACATTCCACACGTCATTATCGGCCCGGTACGGCATAAATTAAATACGGGGCACCGGCAGTCAAAACTCCGTTCGATAAAATGTTCTAAGTGTCAACACGCCCGGGACTTGTCAAAGTCGATGCGATCGCAGTATGAGTTCCGCCACCTAGTTTTGGCTAGATTCAGCGTTTTGGCCATTGCGTTTAGAATTGGACTTCAACGCGAGCGACTCTTACGATGGAAATCATCGACTCCATAAGATGAGTACTTGTCGATAATATCTCGCATGATAGCCTCGTAGGACGAGGCATTCGCCATGATGCGTTCGGTTGGGGCGGCGAGGCTCAGTACAAGCGGCCTGTCGAAGCGGTCATTGAATGGCAACTTCATGGCGATTGACCCATAACTATTGTTCATCCTGCCACACACAACCGCAAAGCGCGACGCTCGCGCTGCACGCACCATCTCCAGAACCTCCTCAAGGTCCTCCTGAATGGCTGTAGCTTTCGACGCATTTACCCAACGAACAACTTTTGCCACCTCCGCGTCCGTGCATTCAGCCAACAGCAGGATCCCTGGTGCTAGCCTGCATATAGGCCTCAGAGATCCCGCCCGAAACCTGACAGACGTCACATGGCCTGGACGATCAAGAACATAGATGTACTCGATAAAAACTCCACTTCTGGTCGAAAGAATCACTCCTTCGCCAGATCGATCACGAAGTTCAGTGATCATATCAAAGAACTGGCTGGGACCAAGCTCCCCGTATTTAAGCCAGCTGCCGAGCAGACCCACTCTAAGCGTGGGAGCAAAAGCTCGCTTATCTGGGTCATAGCTCAGGTATCCGAGGCCCCGGAGGGTGTTCATTAGGAAGGACGTGCTCGACTGTGGGTAGCTTAACAGGTTAGCCGCCTCCGACACTCTCAAGGGGCGGCGCACCCGCTCAAAAAGGTCCAGTATCTCCAAAGCGCGTTTGGCTGATTTGATGTTGTTGCGGTCACCCGCCATCGCGATCTCCCTCTTGAAGCAGCTGCGCCTGCGCCTGCGCCTCCGCCCGTCACTTTACCTTAGTGGAACGAGCCTATCATGCACAGCGCGATGTTATCTGCGCGACCCTGGGGTGGATTACTCAGGTTGATCGTGATCAGGTGGCTGAGCCAGGTGAGCAGCGGCCCGAGGCTGCGGTAGCGGTATTGCAGCGGCGATGTTCATGATCCCTGATCGCGGCTTCATCGCGACGGATGAGAGGCATCGTTGGAGAATTCGCCCGCGTTCAGATGCGTCAGACCGAAGCCTTAAACTTCGCCGCACAGATATTGAAAATGAGCGCCTAGTCGAAAATCGCCTCGTTCGCTGTTGAAGCTATCTCGGAGCATGCGGCCACGGGCACCAACCAAGCGTGCACAAGTGGCACCTCGAAATCAAAAAAGTATCGACAAGCGCGCTCCTTGCCATCAGCCATTAGCCGGTCTTCCGTAGCCGCCGCGCAAAGCGCTTGCTCTAGCCACAACCAGGCGACGACGGCATGACCAAACGCCGCGGCGAATGGAGTGGCGTTCTCCACTGCCCGCGCGAATTCAAGCGATCGAAGCTTCTCTACAACGTTGCTTATTTCCCCCCATACGGCGAGCAGGCTCCCTGAACATGACGCTAGCCGAGGCTCTCGACCCGCGCGCTCGGCGCAGGCATGCACGCGCTCAAGTAGGATCGCGAGGCCCTTAGCCTCGCCTTTTAGAAGCTTGCGCCCAACCAAATCGAGCGCTTGAATACCAGTTGTCCCTTCATGGATAGGGTTCAGACGGTTGTCGCGATAGATCTGCTCAACTTCGAAATCCCGTGTGTAACCGTACCCCCCATGCACCTGAATCGCGAGATCGTTTGCCACTAGCCCGTTCTCCGCAGGCCAAGTCTTGGCAACAGGCGTGAGTAAGCTGAGCAGCTCGACGCAATCGGAATCGTCATCCTGATCGACCAGTTTCGCGCAATATAGGCAAAGCGCCAGAGCGCCCTCAGCTAACGCCTTCTGCGCCAGCAACATCCGCTTAACGTCGGCATGCTGAATGATAGGCACAGGGCGACCACCACGGGCGGAGGCCAACCGACCCTGCGTGCGTTCCTTTGCGTAACGCACAGAATGGCGATAACCTCGATAGGCCAGCGCCGCGGCGCCTATGCCCACACCAATCCGAGCTTCATTCATCATCATGAACATCTGAGCGAGCCCTTCGCCGGGAGAGCCGACAAGCCAGCCCTTAGCGCCCTGGACCTCACCGAAGTTCAGGATCGTGTTCGGAATGCCGCGATAGCCCATTTTGTGATTCAACCCGGCGATGCTGATGTCATTGCGCTCTCCATCCGGCAGGATCTTGGGGACAATGAACAGGGAGATGCCTTTTGTCCCTTCGGGGAGAGAGCCATCATCGTGCTGCACCTTTGCGAGCACAAGGTGGACAATGTTATCGGCCCCATCGTGATCACCGGCGCTTATCCACATCTTATTGCCGGTAATCCGATACCAGCATCCTAAGGTGTCCTCGCCGCTTAAAATAGCACGCGTGGTTATATCGCCAAGGCTGGAGCCGGCCTGAGGTTCTGAGAGGCACATGGTGGCCCACCATCGCCCCTCGATCTGAGGCAGAGCGAATGCATGAACTTGCGCGGGTGTGCCAAACGCGGCGATCAAGCGTGCATTTGCCGCGGTGATCATAGTGAATGAGGCCGCAGAAATATTGCCCGCCATAAACAAGGCGAACGCAGACGCGCAGGCAAGATAGGGCATCCCTGAACCGCCTATGTCGGGCGCGAAACCTGCTGATAACATTCCGAGATCAGCATGACGTCGTACCGCCTCTGCAACCTCCGGCAATATATGGACCTGGCCCTGCACGTCCTGCCACGGCTCTTTTTCATCGGAGAGCTTGTAATGGGGGAGGAAAGCCTCATGCGCGAGTTTCTCGGCGAGGTTCAAAAACGCGTCGATTGTTCCACGATCGTGTCCAAAAAATTGCGGTTTAC
>Ga0068858_100003302_pt1 | contig 16060 bp, 11 predicted proteins | sample KBSSwiS12_FD_66589 | JGI IMG/M metagenome (GOLD analysis project Ga0068858, IMG submission 66589) | Switchgrass rhizosphere microbial communities from Kellogg Biological Station, Michigan, USA - KBS Switchgrass S1-2 | ecosystem: Host-associated > Plants > Roots > Rhizosphere > Soil ...
ATGGCATACCTCTGAAATTCAATCTCCAAGCCGGGCGATTTCGGGATGAAGGTGATCCGGATATTCAGATCGAATGCTGGACTCAGGACCAAAATATCCCTCTTCACTCCAACGAACATTTCGCCTGGCGCTGCCGGGTTTCCGTCCTGGGCGGCGGTTTGATCAGACGTGCGGCCCCATTCGCCTTTGAAGCGCCCGTGGATGGCTACGTGGACGCTGACATCATCGAAATGCCGGCGGCTTCCGCCGATTGGAAAGATGAGGTAAGTCGGGAATATTTCTTCAAGTTGCACAGCGGGTTGTATGCGCGTGCGAGCTTCACCATTTCCGCCGGCCGCTACCAATTCGTGAAACTCGACTCTTACCTCAACCCGGAGAATGGCTCCAGAAATCTGGAATATGATAGCCGCAAAAAATTAGCGGCGCCATAATTACGCCTGGCCGTCACAGCAAACCGTGCGTCATTCGTCTTGTGAGCGGCAAAATGGCTGACTTCGCCACAAAGAGGCACAAAAGACACAAGATAGGACAACCGGCTAGGTTCACCTTTCTTCTCACTACTTTACCAAGACCGGGAAGGTTCTGTAGGAACACCCCTATGAGATCGTCCCTTCACGCTTTCGCGATTCGCCTTGCGACTCTTCTCGCGACAATTTTTTGGACGGCCCACGCGGTGCAGGCTGCGGAACGGCTGCCCAATGTGATCCTCATCGTCGCGGATGATCTCGGCTATGCCGATGTCGGCGTGTATGGCGCGCAGGGGTTCGCAACGCCGAACTTTGACCGGCTCGCGCATGAAGGGAGACGCTTCACGGACTTCCACGTCGCGCAGGCCGTGTGCTCGGCGTCGCGGGCGGCCATCATGACGGGTTGTTATCCCAACCGCATCGGCATCGAGGGAGCGATGGAACCGTGGTATAAATTCGGCATTCACGAGCGGGAACTGACGCTTCCACAGATGTTCAAGCAAAAGGGCTACGCGACCGGCATGGTGGGCAAATGGCACCTCGGCACACCCACGGAATATCTCCCCACGCACCGCGGATTCGACGAATGGTTCGGCCTGCCCTACTCGAACGACCAATGGCCGCTGCACCCGGAAAAGCCGGGGAAATTCCCGCCGTTGCCGCTTTACGATGGCGACAAGATCGTCAATCCCGGCATCAGCCATCGCGACATGGAGCAACTCACAACGCAATACACCGAGCGCGCGGTGAGCTTCATTGACCGCAACCACGATAAGCCTTTCTTCCTCTACGTCGCGCAGACCATGCCGCACGTGCCGCTGGCCGTGAGCGAAAAGTTCCGTGGCACGACGAAGCGCGGCCTCTACGGCGACGCGGTCGAGGAAATCGACTGGAGCACCGGCGAGATTCTCGCAGCGCTGAAAAAGCACGGCCTGGAAAAGGACACCATCATCCTGTTCCTCTCCGACAACGGCCCGTGGCTCGTCTTCGGAAACCATGGCGGCTCCGCCTATCCGCTGCGCGAAGGCAAAACGACGACCTGGGATGGCGGCACGCGCGTTCCGTTCATCATCTGGTGGCCGGGACACATCCCCACCGGCACCACCTGCGGCGAGATGGCCTGCGCGATCGATCTGCTGCCAACCCTGGCAAAGCTGGTCGGCGCCAAGTTGCCCGACCACAAGATCGACGGCCTCGACATCTGGCCCCTGCTGGCCGGGGAAAAGGACGCCCGGAATCCGCATGAAGCCTATTTCTTCTACGGCGTGCCGTTCGGCAGCTGGAGCGGTGCAGAACTCGAATCCGTGCGCCTGCGCGAGTGGAAGCTCATCCTGCCGCACGCCTACCGCACGCTCGGCGGCCACAAGCCCGGCATGGACGGCTGGCCCGGCGAGTATGTGAAGCAGCCCATCCTCGAGCCGGAACTCTACGACATGCGCAACGACATCGAGGAGAAGCACGACGTCGCCGCGCAGCACGTGGACATCGTGAAACACCTGCTCGACATGGCCGAGCAATGCCGCGTCGACCTGGGCGACACCACGCTCAACCGCAAAGGCCTGGGCGTGCGCGAACCAGGCGGGGTAAAAGAGTAATCGCCCTCTGCGATTTGGTCTGATTCCGCATTGCATCCGCCGCTCATCTCCGCATCGTCGTCGTCCAACCCCATGCGCCTCGAAGTCCTCAATACCGGCACGGAACTCCTCCTCGGCAGCGTGCTCAACACGCATCTCCAGTTTATCGCCCAGGCACTTTTCCCCCTCGGCCTGCGCATCGAGCGCCAGGTCACGGTGCCCGATGGCGACGCCATCCGCCAGGCCGTGGCCGAGACCTTTGGCCGGGCCGAAGTGGTGCTGATCACCGGTGGCTTGGGCCCCACCACCGACGATATCACCCGCGAAGCGGTCGCCGAGCTGTTGGGCCTCGAACTGATTCACGATGAAACCGTCATGGCCGCCATCGAGCGTCGCTTCGCCCGGCGCAATATGACCATGAGCCCGCGCAATCGACGCCAGGCCCAGCGCCCCGCCGAGGCGATTGTCCTGCACAATCCCAATGGCACCGCGCCCGGCCTGTATCTTCCGGCGCGATCCCACGGCACGCAAACCACCCCGCACCTCTTCCTGCTCCCCGGTCCCCCGCGCGAATTGCACCCCATGGTCACCGACCAGGTGGTCCCGCTCCTGAAAAAACTGCTACCCGCCCGCCCCGCCGTCGAGATGCGCCTTGCCCGCATCGCCGGTCTCGGCGAATCCGCCGTGGAGTCCCTCGTCGGCGAACCTTTGCTCGCCCTCGGCCTCGAGCTCGGCTACTGCGCCCGCCCCGGTGAGGTGGACCTCCGCACCATCGGATCGCCCGCGGTCCTCGACCAAGCGGACCGTATCATCGTCGAAAAGCTCGGCCCCCACATCGTCTCCCACGATCAGCGCCCGCTGGAAAAAGTGCTCGTCGACCTGCTCACGGCGCGGAGCGACACCCTGGCCTGCGCGGAATCCTGCACCGGCGGTTTTCTCGCCCACCGCATCACCAATGTGCCCGGCGCTTCAGCCGTCTTTCTCGGCGGCTACGTCACCTACGCCAATGCCGTTAAAACGAGCGCCCTCGGTGTCCCCGCCGCTCTCATCGAAGCCCACGGCGCCGTGAGCGAGCCCGTCGCCGCCGCCATGGCCGAAGGCGCCCGGCGCCATACCGGCGCCGATTACGCCCTCTCCACCACCGGCATCGCCGGGCCCGACGGTGGCACCGAGGAAAAGCCCGTCGGTACCGTCTTCATCGCCCTGGCCGGAAAAATGGGCGCGACCCTCGTGGAGCAGCATCGCTTTCCCACCGATCGCAAGACCTTCAAGGACCTCGTCAGCCTTACCGCCTTCGAGCTCCTCCGCCGTCACCTTGGTCCTTAGTCCCCAATGACCGCCGGCGTCCCGACTTTCACCTTCTGGTAAATCAACGGCGCGATATCCGACGGGAGCCGCACACACCCGTGCGAAGCCGCATATCCCGGCAGGATGCCCACGTGCATCCCCACGCCGCTCTGCGTGAGGCGGCAAAACCACTTCATCGATGCGCCCTGATAGTGGGTGCCGCTCGGCGCGGAGTCGATCTGGGTGCTGACCCCCGAGCGCACCACCCGTCCGCTGCGGTCCACGAAATCCCCATAGATGCTCGAATGATGGTCCGGATCCTTTTCCAGCACGTGAAAATCCCCTTTGGGCGTCTCGTGTCCGCGCTTGCCCGAGGAAATCGGCGAATCGATGTAGATCTGCTCCCCAACCATCAAATACACCCGTTGCTTGCTCAGCGAGACGATGACGTGCGAGTTGTCCGGGTTGATCACCGACTCCAGGCCCTTGTCGATCTTCGGCCCCGGCTGCCCGCGGCGGATGAGGTCCGACGGCTTTTTCATCGGCGGCCCGGGATTGCGCGATCCGAAAAGCTGCGCCGAGGCGTGTTGCTCGAAGACGCCAAAAGTGCAAAAAAGGACGGCCAGGAGCGTTTTGTAGTAGCCAGCGAATCTCATGCGACGGAAAAAGTTGCTGTTTCATACGGAGCCCACCGCGCGGCGGCAATCACATAAATCGCGCCTCTCTTGAAAGCTCCGGCGAAAAGTTTTGGACGTGAACGTATGTTCACATCAACGTTGTCGCCACCGTGCCATTGAATACCCCCCGCTTGTTTCTGCTTTTCTGCGCGTTTTGCGTTGTCCTGGGGGTTCCGGCCCAGGCCGAACGCAAGCCGGCGGCTGTGGTCGGCACCGCCCCGCCCCAGCCGGTCGAGTTGAACATCAAGGTTCGCCGGGAAGGCAAAACGGAAATCCCCCTCCGTATCTACGGCAAGGCCGGCGAGCCCTTGAAGTACCTCATCCGCGTCCCCCCGGTGCATGGGCGCCTTTCGGAGCCGCGGGCCACGGAACGCGAAACTTCCGTTGTCATCTACGAACCACCCGCCGACCTGGACGTCACCACGGACAAGTTTTCCTTCGCCGTCCAAAGCAACAACGGGGTCTCCGCGGCGGTCGAGGTTTCCATGACCATCGTAGATCAACCCCCGCAGCTCGCCATCCAGGACGCCATCGATTTTTCCACTGTCCGCGCGGGAGCCAGCAATTTCCGGATGCTCGAAATCAGCAACCGCGGCGGGCTCATTGCCTCCGGCGACGTCATTGTCGATGCACCGTGGAAAATCGACGGCAAGGCCGGCTATCGCCTGCGCGCAGGCGAGATCGCGGTGCTCAAGATCGTCTTTTCTCCCGAGCTCGGCGGAAAATTCGAGGGGGTAGCCCGTTACACCTCCGAGCCGGAGCACAGCACCACCTTGCGCGGCGTCTCCCAGGCCGCCATTACCGCCGATCCCACGGAATGGACCTTGCAGCAGATTCCCGGCGATGCCACCCGCAGCGGCTCCTTTGAACTCGCAAATCAGCTCGATGAACCGCGCACTTTGCAGCTCAAGACCGATGCGCGCCTGAAGATTCCCGCCCAGGTCACCATCCCACCCCACGGCAGGGCCACCATTCCAGTTGAGGCCTCCTCGCAGGCCCCCCAATCGATGGATACGGAGATCCGGCTCGAGGCCGGTGATTTTTCCATCGCCGTGCCAGTGCATGTGCCGGTGCTCGCCGCCGTCTTTCGCCCGGCCACGCCCCTCGTGGCCTTTGGTCTCCTCGCCGCCGGCCACGCCACAAGCGCCCGCTTCGCTTTGGAAAACGTCGGCGGCAGCTCGGGCAGGATTTCGTGGGAAATCAGCCCGCCCTTTCACCTCACGGAAAGCTCGGCACTCTTTCAGCCCGGCGAGAAGAAGGAATTCCCGCTCGCCATCGATGGCAAGGTTCCAGGCCGCTACCGCACCTGGCTGAAATTCAAGGCTGGCGATCAGTCGTTCGACATCCCCGTGGAAGCCGAGATCGCCGGTGCCCCACCCTCTCCGGCGGGCGCAGGCGGCACTCCCATCGTCAGCGCTGCCCCCGCCGAATCGAATCCTCTGCCGGAGCCAGCGGAGACCGCCCCGACCACGGCCGCCCCCCTCATGCCCTTGGATCCCGACCTGGACCCCCGGCTGCCCAGAGGCGTGGTGGTCAAAAATATCACCACCACCAGTGCCGTCATCGAATGGCCGGGCAGCCTGAGCCCCGCGAAACAATTCCGGGTGGATATGCGACAGCTTCGGGTTGGCCACGATGGCCAATTGGAGATCTCCTGGCTGCAGCCCACCGGCATTCCGATTGAAGCGCGCGGGTCCAACTACGCCGCCATCCTCACGGATTTGCAGTCCGGTTCTCCCTGGACCGTCCGCATCATGCCCATCTTTGCCAACGGCGAAGTCGGCCCGCGTCTCTTCGTCGTGACCTTTCAAACCCCGCCGAAAAGCTCGTTCCTGGGGCGGGTGCCCAAGCCTTCCCCATTACAGGGACTCCTCATCGTCCTGGCCGCCCTGGTCGGCTGGCGGGGCTGGCAGCGTTGGCAGCGGCGCAACGCATTCTGACCGCAAATCCCTCTCGACGCGCGCCTGTGCGTTGCCAAGATTTGGCCACGATGCAAGTCCCTCTCCTCGATCTCAAGCTCCAGTACGCTCCCCTCAAGGCCCAACTGCTCAAGGAGATCGAAGCCGTAACCGACTCCCAAGCCCTCCTCCTCGGGCCGCAAACGGAGAAGCTGGAAAAGGCCGTGGCCGCCTACTGCGGCGCGGGCCACGCCATCGGCGTCTCCTCGGGCACGGATGCCCAGCTCGTGCTCCTCATGGCGCTCGGCATCGGCCCCGGCGACAAGATCATCACCACCCCATACACCTTTTTCGCCACTGCCAGTTGCGTGGCGCGCCTTGGCGCGACGCCGGTCTTTGTCGATATCGATCCCGTCACTTTCAATCTCTCGGTTCCGGAACTGGAAGCCGCCCTCGCCCGCACGCCGGACGCCAAGGCGATCATCCCCGTGCACCTTTACGGCCAGTGCGCCGACATGGCGGGCATCGTCGCCTTGGGGAAAAAATACGGCATCCCCGTGCTTGAGGACGCAGCCCAGGCGCTCGGCGCCCATCACCCCCTCGGCGCTGCCGGCGCCATCGGCGAAGCCGGCTGGTTCTCCTTTTACCCCACGAAGAATCTTGGCGCCTTCGGCGATGCCGGCATGGTCGTCTGCCGCGACGCCGCACTCGCCGCCAAAATCCGCGCCTTGCGTAATCACGGGATGGAAGTGCGCTATTTCCACAAGTGGATCGGCGGCAATTTCCGCATCGATGCCATTCAGTCCGCCGTGCTCAACGTGAAGCTCCCGCATCTCGACGAGTGGAGCGCGGGACGCCGCGCCCGCGCCGCCTTTTACCGCGAGGCGTTCACCGCCCGGTCCCTGCCGATCACGCTCCCGGCCGAGGTCTATGCCGATAGCGGTGTCACGAATCATCACATCTACAACCAGTTCATCATCCGCGTGCCGGACCGCGAATCCCTCCGCACCCATCTTACCAAGGCCGGCGTCGCCACTGAGATCTACTACCCGCTGTCCCTCCACATGCAGGAGTGCTTCGCCTACCTCGGCCATCGCGAAGGCGACTTCCCCGAATCCGAACGCGCCGCCCGGGAAACCCTCGCCCTCCCCATCTTCCCCGAGCTCACTGAAGACCAGCAGTCCTACGTCATCGCTCAGATCGCCGCCTTCTACCAGTAGGGCCCGCTTCGACCAGGGAATGCGCGCCGGAAAAATGACGATTTCCGGCAATAAATAAGCGCTTTTCCGCTACGCAGCCCACCGAGCCCACGAAAGCCCTCTCCAAAGCTCCAGCTTGGGAATGCCCGTGATGGCGAAGCTCCAGCTTCGCGCCGCGTGGAGCCGTGCACACCGCCCTCACCTCGACATTCACCCCCATTTCATCATCCTCCCCACCATGCGTTACGCCCTTGTTCTTCTGGCTGTTCTCTCCCCGTTCATCCCCTCCCACGCCTCCGCCGCAGATAAAAAGCCTGTCGACCCCGCGCTGGTTCGCAACATCACCGCCAAACAACCGGTCAAGCTCAGCGATGCCGTGGCCAGCTTCGTCATCGATCTCATCCACAAGAACACCGCCGGGGTGCAGGATGACTATGCCAAACTCACCGCCGATACCGAAGCCCTCGCGGGCGGCCGCTACGAGACCCACCCCTTCGAGGGCATCCAGTGGTTCGTCGTGGAAGTTTCCTGGGACAACCGCGACCCAAACTCTTCTTCCGAGGAGGGCGAATACATCTACCTGGCCCGGCAACAACTCGTCGCCGGCATCCATCGCGGTTACGGTATTCCGACCAACGTCGTCGCCCAGGTCCGCGTCGTCACCTCCTTCAGCGGCAAAAGCGCCAAATCGCTCAAAGGCGACCAGGTCTCTCCCGGCACCAAGATCACCCTCACGTTCGAGGGCTTCCTCAAGAGCGTCCCGCTGACCCCCCCCGAGAACTGATCGACACCCGGCCTACGCCACGATCTCCGTGCCGACGCCGGTGTTCGTGAATACCTCCAGCAGCAGCGAGTGCGGCGTGCGGCCGTCGATGAAGTGCACCTTGTCCACGCCCTCCGCCAGCGCGTGCAGCGCACTCTCCACTTTCGGGATCATGCCGCCGCTGATGATTTCGTCCTCGCGCAGTTGCTCGATCTCCGCCCGGGTCACCGATGGGATGAGCGATTCCTTGTCCATCGGGTCGCGCATGATCCCCGGCACATCGCTCAGATAGATGAACTTGGCCGCGCGCAGGCGCCCCGCCACCGTGCCCGCGGCGATGTCCGCATTGATATTCAAGGAGTGTCCCGCGGCGTCGCGCGCCAGCGGCGAAATCACCGGTACCGATTCCGCGGCCACCGCCGCCTGGATGATTGCCGTCTGCACCTCGACCACCTCCCCCACAAAACCCATGTCGATCTTCGTCGATTTGCCTTCCGTCTGCGGCGGTAGCTTTTTGCCCACCAGCACATCCCGGCCGCGAATCCCCACGGCTCTTCCGCCGAAGCCCTGCATCATCTTCACGATCGCTGGGTTGATCTCCCCATCGAGCACTTCCTCGACGATGCGGATCGATTGCTCGTCCGTCACCCGCAGCCCATTGACGAAGCGTGGCTTGAGCCCTGCGTCGCGCATCCGACTCGTGATCGCCTTGCCGCCCCCGTGAATCACCACGGGATTGATCCCTACGGCCTCGAGAAACACGACGTCGCGCAGGAACCGCTCGACGACCTGCTCATCCTCCATCGCGCTGCCCCCATACTTGATGACAAAGAGCTGGCCACGAAACTTCTGGATGAAGGGCAGCGCTTCGATGAGCGCCTCGGCTCGGACATTAGGTGGTTGGGCCATGAAAGAAGGGACAAGAGGAAAAAGCGATCTACTCGCCCATGTTCAGCTTAACGTATTCCGTACTCAAGTCGGTCGTGAAAACCGTGTAGTCCGCGTTGCCGAGATGCAGGTCGATGGTGATGGTGATTTTCTTCTGCGCGACGATTTTCTTGAGCTTGGAAAATGGCGTCTTGCTCGGCATGCCGCCCTTCACCGCGATGAGTCCGTCGTAAAAAATGTCCACCGTCTCTTCGCGCAGCTTCGCGCCGCAGTAGCCCAGCGCATCCATGATGCGGCCCCAGTTCGGGTCGCCGCCGAACCACGCGCACTTGGTCAGCGTGGAATTCGCCACCGCCTCGGCGGCTTTCCGCGCATCGATCATGTTCGCCGCGCCATTGACATGTATTTCCACGAATTTCGTCACGCCCTCGCCGTCCTCCACGATCATCCGCGCCAGGTTGCGCGTCACGTGATCGAGCGCCCGTTGGAAAACCTTCAGCCCCGGCGCACCCTGGCGCAACGGTTTATTCCCCGCGGTGCTATTCGCGAGCAAGATCACCGTGTCGTTGGTGCTCATGTCGCCATCGACCGTGATGCGATTGAAGGACTGCTCGACCGATGCGGACAGCGCGTCCTGGAGTTGCTTTTTGTCGATCACCGCGTCCGTGGAGAGGAAGCAAAGCATCGTCGCCATGTTCGGGTCGATCATGCCCGCGCCTTTGGCAATGCCGCCGATCCGCACCGGCTTGCCGTCGATCTCGCACTCCACCGCAAATTCCTTGGCGAAAGTGTCGCTCGTCATGATCGCTTCCGCCGCCCGCTTGCTCCCGTTGCTCTTCAAGGCGGCTGGCAGTTTACGAATCGCCGTTTCCATCTTCTTGATCGGCAGCGGCACGCCGATGCGCCCCGTGGAGCACACCATCACCTGCCGTGGGCGCAGTTTCAGCGACTTCGCCGCCACCGCCACCATGCGCTTGGCTGTCTCGATGCCGGCGACGCCCGTGCAGGCATTGGCATTGCCGGCATTGGCCACGATGGCGCGCACGTCGTTGCTGCGCAGATGCGCCATGGAAACACGCACCGGCGCCGCCTTCACTTTGTTCGTCGTGAACGTCGCTGCGGCCACCGTCGGCTGCGGCGAATAGATGAGCGCGATGTCGGGACGGCTCGCATTGGCCGCCTTCACGCCGCAATAAACGCTGCCGGCGAGAAAGCCTTGGGCCGCGGTGACGCCGCCGGAGATTTCGGTATACGACATGGCTGTGCTGTGAATGGGTGCTCGAAGGACGCGCGCGGCGCGGAGTGAAAGCAGAGCGCATTTCGCGCCGCCGCACGAGATTCTTTGCAAAAAAAATTCCGCCTCCCCTTTGCTTCTGGATAAAGTAGGGAAGACCCGCATGCCGGCCCCGGACTCCCCCACCCCCGAAGCGGCTCCCCGCCGCCGGCCCATCTGCACCATCGCCTCCTGGATCGTGCCCGCCCTCGGCGGCTTGATCACCTTCGCCGTCTACCAGGTCGCGGTGGTCCGCCGCTCCAACGGCGACTGGCTGCCCGGGATCGGCCAACTCCTCATCGGCACCATCCTGACGGCGTTTGCCGCCTTCGCCTTGGGCCTCGCCGCGCTACTCCGGCGGGAACAGAATCGCTGGCTGGCGCTGCTGCCCTTTCTCGCCGGTCTCGGGTTCGTCCTCTACTTCGGTTGCAACTTTTTGCGCAACTGGATGGAAAGCCATTGAGTTGACCCGAGCCGAAGTCACATTCGCGGAATAGCATCTCGGCGCCGCGCGATGCTCGTAACCGTGGCTTTCAACGACCGGGGACTTTCTCCACATCCACATACACGCCTCGGAGCGTCGGAACGTCGTGGAGGTAGAGCAGGCGCCCTGGGCTCACCTCGCGGATCGAGGCGTAGTTGAAACCGTTTTGCTCGGAGATGACGTGATGGGAAGTCCACGAATGTCCGCCATCGACGCTGAACATGAGACAGGAGGCGGGGTGGCCGTAGCTGCACGCGAGCACGCCGTTGCTCATCAGTTCCAGATCGGGAGCGACCGTGCCCACTTCGAGGGTGACGGGTTTGGTCCACGTTTTCCCCGCATCATGGGAAAACACCTGCATCATCTGCGAGGGATCGCGGGTCACCGCCACCCATTCCAAAGCGGACAAACGCGCTACTGCCGGTTCACCGCCCAAGGCAATGGTAGAGACGTAATTCCAGGTGTGACCGTCGTCCGTCGACTTCACCAAATGCGAGACCCGGAAAGTCCTCATCCTTCCGTCGGGAAGCGGCATCGCCTTGCGGCTCCAGACCACCATGGTGACGGCACCGTCCGCCTCGTTCCAAATCTGGCGTTCCGTGATGACCACGTCGCCCTTCGCCGCCGGCATGTATTCCTTCGGCAGCGTCAGCGTATTGTCGTGCATCGTAAACTGCGTCGCGTCCGCATTGAAGTGCACGGTGTTGCTGTGCAGCGATCCGTCCTCCTTCAACCATGACCAGCGCGAAACGCCCAGGATGCTCCCGTCGGGGCGGCGCAGCATCGGGAGCGGCGCATACTCGACCAGATCGAGCCCCGGGATCGGCGTCCAGGTTTTCCCCGCGTCCGTCGATTTGAGCACGCCATACGGTTCGTAGAGATAATCGCCACCTTGCGCCACGCTGACGAGCAACAGCCCCTGGCCCAAGTCGTAGAGATACGGGCGCGTCTGCCGCACCTTCGCCCGCGGGATCTCCCAATGGTCGCTTACGGTGACCTTCACTGGTGTCGGCGGTGGCGGCTCACCGGGTGTACGCACGCCGAGCTTCACCGACCGCCAGAGCGCCTCGCCCATCGCGCGCGGCGCCGTCGAGCCAAAGCGAATGAACGGCTCCGGCGAATCCGCGGGTTTCCAAAATGCATTCTGCCCCTGCACCTTTTCCACGCCGTCCACCAGGATGCGCATGTCGGTGTCGCGAATAATCAGGCGGTAAGTGCGAAAAGCGCCGGTCGTGGAGAAAAGGGGGATGAACCGATCGGTGTAATTCTCGACCCGGTTGGGGAGAAGGACCAACCCCTCCTGATGCCGGCCATCGCTGACCTGCACCGTCACCGGCGCACCGTCCTCCCAGGGGGCCAGATAGATAGCCGAGGCCGACACCACTTTGACCACGGCTTCGACAACAATCTCCTGCCCCGGTTGCGCCTTCCACGGTGCGGAGTAATAGCCGACGCCGGGGCCGTCATCCGTCAACCGCAGCGCACCTCCGCCCTCAATCTTCGCATGGGGCTCGCCGGTGCCGGCCCAGGGCGCCGCCGGCAAGGCATTCCCCTCATATTGAACGAGCCACGTAATGTCTTCGTCGGCGGCAAACAGGCTGACGGCTCCGATCATCAGGAATGCCGCGAAGGTGGAGGGGAGGAATCTCAGCACATACATAATATAACGACCTCAAGCAGAACTGTTTGTTTGAGCGTGTTTTCCAAACCATTTCTTCCATCGCTCCATGAGTTTTTACGCAACGCCGTAAGACGTGACTCCTTTTCTAAGACTCGTGCCGCCACCAGATTGCGCTTCGGGGTTTACCGAAACTTGTCCGTGCTCGCGTCGTTGAACCCGAAGTGATTCCCAAACGAATCTCCGTTCCCCATCCGCCCCCTCGAATGAATATCCATTGCCGCCGCCCCAATCTTTTCCGCCGGTGCTCGATCACCGCGGGGCTGGCCCTGTTTTCATATCAGTTCCTGGCGGGCAACGCGTCCGCCGCGGAGAGCGTCGATTTCGCGCGTGACGTGTATCCGATTTTCCAGCGCTCGTGCTTCGAGTGCCATGGCGCGGAGAAGCACAAGGGCGGCCTGCGGCTGGACGACCGAGAGGCCGCGTTCAAAGGCGGCGACAGTGGCGACACCATCATCAAGGGCCAGCCGGACAAAAGCGAATTGGTGAACCGCATTTCCTTGCCGAAGGAAGATCACGACGTGATGCCCAACCGCGGCGACAAACTCACCAAACCCGAGGTCGACCGCATCCGCGGCTGGATCGCCGCCGGCGCACCCTGGCCGGATGGCGTGAAACCCGCGAAGCATTGGGCCTATGTGCCGCCCGTGCGCTCACCGGTGCCCCAAATGCCAAACGCTCCCGGCAATCCGATCGACGCCTTCGTGCGGGCCCGCTTGAGCGAAGAAAAGCTCCAGCCATCGCCAGCCGCAGAACCGCACGTCCTCGCCCGCCGCCTGTATCTCGATCTCACCGGCCTGCCGCCCACTCCCGCCGAGGTCGACGCCTTCACTCAGCAAGCCGCCAGGACTGATCTGCAAACCGCCGTCGAAAATCTCACCGACCGCCTGCTGGCCTCTCCGCAATTTGGAGAAAAGTGGGCGCGCCAATGGCTCGATGTCGCACGCTATGCCGACTCACATGGTTTCCAACGCGACGATCTGGTCGATCTCTGGCCGTATCGCGACTGGGTGATCCGCGCCTTCAATGCGGACATGCCGTTCGATCAATTCACGATCGAGCAGCTCGCCGGCGATCTCCTGCCCAACGCCACGGAACAGCAGCACATCGCCACCGGTTTCAACCGCTGCACTGTGTGCAACGTCGAGGCCGGCACCGACCCGGAGGAGAACCGCATCAACCAGGTGATCGACCGCGTGAACACCCTCGGCATGGCCTGGCTGGGCACGACCCTGGAATGCACCCAGTGCCACGATCACAAATACGACCCTTTCAAGCAGCGCGACTACTACGGCCTCTTCGCCTTTTTCAATACCACCGATTTGGAAGCCGACCGGAGCAACCCCAAGGCGCCCGGCTCGATCCGTTTTCTCGGGCCCTACATGAAGGTGAGCGACCCGGCGGAAGAAGCGGAGCTGCAACGCGTAAACAAGGAAATCGCCACCACAAAGTCGCAGATTGCGCAGCGGACGGCGAAAGCGGCGGGCACGCCGGCCAGTGGCACTGCCGCGGCGCAGGAGCACGTGCTGACTCCCTCGGATTTCGATTCCGCGGGCGGCGCCAATCACCAACTGCAGGACGACGGCTCCGTGCTGCTCCTCGGTGATGCGCCCGTCACGGACACCTACACCGTCACCGTCCGCACACCGCTGAAAAATATCGTCGGCTTCAAGCTGGAGACGCTCACCGACCCTGCGTTGCCGGGCATGGGCCCCGGACGTGGCGATCCCGAGCGGGCGAATTTCGTGCTCCACACCTTCGCCGTCACTGCTGCGCCCTTCGGGCAGGAAGCGGAGGCGAAGCCCATGAAGCTCACCGATGCGCGGGCCGATTTTTCGCAGGGCAACTGGGACGTGAGCGGCGCGATCGATGAGAATGGCAAAACGGGTTGGGCCATCGCGCCGCAGTTTCACCGTCCGCACTGGGCGACCTTTCGCGCCATCGAACCGCTGGCCAACGACAGCGGCACGGTGCTGACCTTCCGGCTCGTCCAGGAGTTCGGCCAGGCACGCACGATCGGCAAGTTCCGCCTCTCCGCGATCACCGGCGCCTATCCCTCCGCCCCGGCACCACCGAAGGACGATGTGGAATTGAAACGGCTGAATACCCACCTGGCCGAACTCGAGAAGGCGCAAAAGGCCGTCCGCCTGCCGCAAACGCTGGTCATGCAGGAGACCACGGCCGCGCGTACGAATGCGATTTTCCGCCGCGGCGATTTCCGCAATCCCGGTGACACGGTCGAGCCCGCCACGCCGGCGGTGCTGCATCCCTTGCGCGAGGAAGGGCCGCGCAACCGGCTGACGCTCGCCCGTTGGCTGATCAGCCGCGAGAACCCGCTGGTCGCCCGCGTGATCGTGAACCGGCTCTGGGCGGAGATCTTCGGCGAGGGCATCGTCAGCACGCCCGAGGACTTCGGCATGAAGGGCGAGCGGCCTTCGCACCCGGAGTTGCTCGACTGGCTGGCCGTGGAATTCATGGATCGCGGCTGGTCACAGAAAAAACTGCTGCGGCTCATCGTGACGAGCGGGACCTACCGGCAAAGCTCGCGCGCCACGCCGGACCTGCTGGAGCGCGACCCGCGCAATCGCTTGCTCGCCCGCGGACCACGCTTCCGCCTGAGCGCCGAGGCGATCCGCGACAATGCGCTGGCCGTCGGCGGCTTGCTCAATCTCAAGCAATTCGGCCCGCCCATTCGTCCGCCACAGCCCGACGGGCTCTGGGCCAAGGTGGGTGGCCAGCAGTACGACTATGTGGTCAGCCCCGGCGATGAACAGTATCGCCGCGGCGTTTACGTCGTGCTCAAGCGGGCCTCGCCTTATCCGAGCTTCGCCAACTTCGATGCCACCTCGCGCCCTGCCTGCCGCGTGAAGCGCACGCGTTCGAACACGCCGCTCCAGGCGCTCACCCTGCTGAACGATCCCGTTTACGTGCAGGCCGCGCACGGCTTCGCCTCGCGCATCATTCGCGAGCAGCCGTCCGCCGATGTCGACGGGCGGCTCACCTATGCGTTCCGCCTCGCGCTGGGCCGCCCACCGGCCACCTCGGAACTTTCCACGCTGCTCCAGCTCTACAACTCCGAACTCACCGCCACTGGGAAACCGGAGGAGGCCTGGTTCTCCATCGCCAGCGCGCTGCTGAACGTCGACGAAGCCATCACGAAAGACTGAGCCATGATCCACACGCATCTCCTGCACCGCCGTCATTTCTTCCAAAAGACCGGCCTCGGCCTCGGCGCGCTCGCCCTCGGCTCACTCCTGCGCGATGCCTCGGCGGCTTCCGTGAATCCGCTCACCCCAAAGCAGCCGCACTTCGCGCCCAAGGCAAAGCGGGTGATCTACCTCCACATGATCGGCGCGCCGTCGCAGCTCGATCTGTTCGACCCGAAGCCGGAGCTCGTGAAGCGCGACGGCGAAAAGTGCCCGGAATCGCTGCTGGCCGGCAAGCGCTTCGCCTTCATCGGCGGCGAAATGAAGCTGGCGGGCTCGCACTTCAATTTCGCCACGCACGGCCAAAGCGGCCAGACCCTTTCGGAGCTGCTACCAAATCTGGCGCGGGTAGCCGATGACATCACGGTTGTCCGCTCGCTGCATACTGAGGAGATCAATCACGCACCGGCGCAGATGTTCCTGCACACCGGCTTCGGCCGCGGCGGTCGGCCCAGTTTCGGCTCGTGGGTGACCTACGGACTCGGCTCGCAAAACGCCGATCTCCCCGCCTACGTCGTGCTCCTCAGCGGCGTGGCTGGCGGCGCCGGCACGAGCATGTGGTCGAGCGGATTTCTTCCGAGCGTGTACCAAGGCATTCAATTCCGCACGCAAGGCGATGCGGTGCTTTTCCTCTCGAACCCCGAGGGCTACGGAACGGAACGCCGC
>Ga0068858_100003313_pt1 | contig 16037 bp, 21 predicted proteins | sample KBSSwiS12_FD_66589 | JGI IMG/M metagenome (GOLD analysis project Ga0068858, IMG submission 66589) | Switchgrass rhizosphere microbial communities from Kellogg Biological Station, Michigan, USA - KBS Switchgrass S1-2 | ecosystem: Host-associated > Plants > Roots > Rhizosphere > Soil ...
ACCTTCGAGGGCAGCTACAACGTCACGCCGCGCGTCAGCCCGGACGGCAAGACCCTGGTATACATCGCGCGCAACAACGGCCGCTTCCAGCTCACCGCCATGGACCTGTCCAGCCGCCAGGTACAGACGCTCACGAATACCCAGAAAGACGAGTCGCCCAGCTTCGCGCCCAACAGCCGCGTCATCCTCTACGCCACCGACCTCGGCGGGCGCGGAGTGCTGGCGCGGGTGTCGAGCGACGGGCGTTTCAGCCAGCGAATCCCGGACCAGGCGGCCGACGTGCGCGAGCCGGCATGGGGTCCTTTCCTAGGAGACCAAAAATGAACAGGACATTGAAGCTCGTGGCGGTGGCGTTGAGCGCGGCCATGATGGTGTGGGGCTGCGGCAGCGAACCCACGGCGGACAGCGGCAAGCCCGCGGTGGAAGACCGCAATCCCACCCCGGTGATCCCGCCGCCCGAGCGGCCCAGGACCGGGTCGGCCGACCAATCGGGCGTGAGCACCCGGCCGCTGGATTCCGCCGGCCAAGGGGCCAATGTGCTCAAGGACCCCAACAACATCCTGTCCAAGCGCTCGATTTTCTATGAGTACGACAGCGACGCCATCCGCGACGAATTCAAGCCCGTCATTGCAGCGCACGGCCGCTACCTGTCCTCCAACCGCGGCGCCAAGGTACTCGTCCAGGGCAACACCGACGAGCGCGGTAGCCGCGAGTACAACATCGCGCTGGGCCAGCGCCGCGCCGAGGCCGTGAAGCGCATGCTGGTGCTGCAGGGCGCCCAGGAGTCGCAAGTGGAGGCGGTGAGCCTCGGCAAGGAAAAGCCGCGCTGCGAGCAGTCCGGCGAGGAATGCTGGTCGCAGAACCGCCGCAGCGATATCCTTTACGGGGGCGAATACTGATCGGACGCAGTTTCGGCCGCACACGGGAGAACGGCATGGCAGCACGATATGGGGCCGCGCGATCCAGGGTCGCGCAACTGCGGCGGGTGTTGGCAGGCGCGGTGCTCGCGGCCTTGCCGCTGGCCGGCTTGCCGACAACTGCGCATGCCGCCCTGTTCGACGACGACGAGGCGCGGCGCCAGATCAATGACTTGCGCGCCCGCGTCGATGCCACGCAGCGCGCCGTGAACGACCGCCTCGACAAGCTCGATGCCGCGGTGCAGGACAAGAAACCCCTGCTCGACCTCGCCGCCATGGTGGAAGGCCTGCGCGGCGACATCGCCAAGCTGCGCGGCCAGAACGAGGTGCTGCTCAACCAGTCGGAAAACCTGGAGAAGCGCCAGCGCGACCTGTACGTGGACCTGGACACGCGGCTGCGCAAGCTGGAGCAGGCCCAGGCGGCGCTACAGGACAAGCTGGCCGCGCCCGAACGCGACGCGGCCAAGGAGAAAGAGGCCTACGACGGGGCGCTGAACCAGTTCCGCCAGAACAATTTCGGCGCCGCCATCACGGCCTTCCAGGGCTTCATGTCCACCTATTCGTCCAGCCAGCTCCTGCCCAGCGCCCAATACTGGATCGGCAACGCCTACTACGCCATGCGCGACTACAAGAGCGCCATCGCCGCCCAGCAGAAGGTCGTGGCCACCTGGCCCGACAATCCCAAGGCGGCCGACGCGCTGCTCAACATCGCCAGCTCCCAGGCCGAACTGGGCGACGCAAAGGCCGCGCGCGAGTCGCTGCAGCAACTGGTGAAAAAATATCCCGGCACCCCCGCCGCCGAGCAGGCAAAGCAGCGTCTGAGCAAACGCTAGCAGAGCCTTGATGCAGGGGATAATTCCCCTGCTGAAACGGCGCCGTCGCCAAGGTGCAAATGCGCGCCATCCTACGCCCCAAAGCGCTCATTTCATTGACCGCTACACCGCCCCATAATAGAATTCGCGGTCTTTTTCGGGTCGTTAGCTCAGTTGGTAGAGCAGCGGACTTTTAATCCGTTGGTCGCTGGTTCGAATCCAGCACGGCCTACCATATAAATCAGGCAGTTGCGCGACTTCTGGCCGCAGCCGCCTTTTTCGGGTGTGCATTTTTCTGGCGTCGGCGTGCAGGCTTGCTCACCCCGCGCATCACTTCCTTCAGCCGTTGCTGGTACAGGTGGGAGTAGCGTTTGCTGCTCACCACGCTGTCATGATCGAGCGCGGCGCCCACGTCCGTGAGGGTCTTGCCGCCGCTGATGATCGCGCTGGCCAGGGCGTGCCGCATATCGTGGGCGGTCCAGTCTTCCAGCTTCATGGCGGCCACCGCGTCTTCGTAGCTGGCATACCGGGTGCGCCAGTGGCGCGTGTCATCGAAGGGCAGGAAGGCCAGCGCCCACCGCGCTTCCACGGGCACGTACTTCATCCGCGGCGTGCCGTTCTTGGTGATGCCCGCCACCAGCCACACGTCACGGCCGTTGCGTATCACTTCGGTGGGCACACGGGGGAGCACCGACGCGCGCCAGCGCAGGCCGCACCAAAAGGCCAGGGTGAACACAGCGCGGTCTTCCTGGTGCCTGATCTTGGCCAGCAGCTTGCGCACTGTGTCCACCTTTTCGTAGCGCTGGCGTTCGTTCTTGACCGTGGGCAGGATGATGCGCTGCGAGTAATTTTGATCGCCATAACTGTGTCGGCGCCACGCATAGCGGATCGCGGCCTTCAGGTAGGCGAGCCGGTTGCGGATGGTGGCGGGGGCGAGTTCACCGCGCTGCTCATCAGCGTAGGCGTGGGCCACATCGGGCGCGGCTGAAAGGGGTTGCCCCTTGATCTTGGGGAACAGGTGCGCAAGCTCGCGCTCGATGTTGGCCTTGTCGCGCAGATCGGGCAGGTGGTGCTTGATGTAGAGCAGCACCGCGCCCGAAATCGTTTGATCGCCCGGCTCTACGCCCGAGTTCTGCGCGTAAAGGGCAGCACCTTGCTGCTGATCGTACTTCTCGGCTTGCCGCTGGCTCCAACCTTTTGGAAGTAGTTTTGTAGCGCGGTATCGGCGTCTGTTGGGGCCACTGCTGATGATACGATTGAAGGTGAATCGCCAGCGCCCCTTCGTTTTGTCCCAATAGACCGACATTTGGCTTTGTGCTCTTCCAGGTCAGCAATGGCCCACCTGGTCAGGCGGGGGCCGTATTTATAGCACGGGATTTCCAGATCGTAAAAAGAGCGCAGCGGAATGCCCAACAGCCTGGCGCCGCCGTGGGCGTCCACCATGTCGCTGTCGGCTTCATCAGCCAGGGGCTTCCGCTTGCCCATCTGCTCAGATCACGCCTTCACTGCGGGCGGATCGACTTCGCCCGTGAACGGGTTGCGGCCCTTCTCGATCTCGATCAGCTTTTCCAGGTAGTGCTTGGCCTTCTCAAGATCGGGCACACCGCCCTTGCGGCGCCACCGGCTGACGTACTTGACGATGTTGCCTTCGAAAAATCCAAGGCCATTGATCGCCACGTAGTCCCACGGCTCCATGCCGCCCTTGTAGTGGTTGCCGCCCACCTGCGTATCGTTAGCTGCCATTGCCTTGTCCCTCCCTGAAGAGTGCCATCGTCCGCGGGAACGTCTGTTCAAGCAGCGACGCCACCGCGTTGGCGTACTGCCTGATTTCCCATTGGGCGTTGGGCGCCATGCGCAGCGCCAGGAACTGCATCCAGTTGCGCAGGTTCGCGCTCGCGCGCATGCGGCTGTAGCGCGCCACGGGCACCGACAGCCGCGCCAGTTCCTTCGGGACGCCGAGCTTCAGGCCATCCTCATAGACGGCCTGGCAGCAGGTATAAAGGGCTTCCAGGCGGGCGATCCAATCGCGCGCCGCTTCGCAGGTGATGGCCAGATCGGCGACACCCTGCGCCTGCTTGTTGGCGCCCCCGCTCACCCTGAGCCGCGCCACCGTGGGCACGTAGTTCTCATCCGGCAGCGGGATGTACCGCGCGCTCATTTCGTTGTAGCTCTGCGTGCGATGGCGGTGCCACTCACGGAAGACGAAGATGGGGGCCTTCACTTCGATCACGGCGCCTGCCATTTCGAAGGGCGTCATGTGCTTGTTGGTGTAGAGGAAGCGCAGCAGCTTGGCGTCGCTGTTCCAGTCCACGAACCCCTTGTTGGTGGACATACGCGCGGCTTCGATGATCCGCTCATCGCTGCCCCAATGCTCGATGGCTGCCACGTAGCCGTTATCCAGAACCTGAATTGTTCCCATCATCACCCCCGTTTTTTCATGGCTTGCAGCAGCAATTCCTGCACGCTCACCTTGTTGTCCACCCGCAGAATCACTTCCTCATCGATGGTGTCGCGGGCCACAATGTCGTAGATGAACACCGGCCGCTTCTTGCCCGCCTGTAGCTGGCGCACCGGACCAACGCGCTCGATGAACTGCGCCCGCGTGTCGGCGTCCCACCAGTGGCCAAAGAAGCAAACGATGTTGCACACTTCCTGAAGGCCATCGATGCCGTGGCCGATGCTCTGCGGGTGGCCGACGCCGAGCCGGTACTTGCCGGTCTTGAATGCCTTCATTTCGGCATCGTCGGCCAGCAGCTTCGCGTCGGGGAAAGCCTTCTTGATCCGCTCCACGTCGCTTTTGAAGTGGTAGGCGCACAGCACCGGGGCGCCATTGGCCTCTTCCACCACTTCCTCTAAGACTTGCAGCTTTTCGTCATGCACTTCGCGCCAGTTCTGCCGGTCATCGATGTAGGCCGCGCCGTTGGCCAGTTGCAGGCATTTGATGGTGCGCGCGGCCGCGCTGAAGGCTTCGATCTCCACGCCGTCCAGTTCCATGAACATCTTGCGTTCCATGTCGCGGTAAAGCTCGCGGGCCTTGGGCGGCAGATCAACGTACTTCGGGGTGGCGATGGGCTTTTCCAGGTCGAACCAATCGGCCGGATCGATGGTGATACACACGTCCCTGAGCCTAGCTTCGATCTCGGCCTGTGCGTTGGGCAGCGGGCTGATGCCGTAGCCGTCGAAGCTTTTCTGGAACCAGCGTTCGCGGAAGGCGGTGAAGGTGCGGCCGAGCCGTTGGCCAGCGTCCACGAACCACATTTGGCCCCACAGATCGGCCAGGCCGTTGGGCGCGGGCTTGCCGGTTAGCTCGATCAGCCGCTTCACCTTGGTGTGCGCAACACGGGCCAGGGACTGCGCGCGCTTGCCGCCCTGCTTCAACCGAAAGGACTTGACCTTGGTGGCCTCATCGATGACCACGGTGCGGTAGGGCCAGCGTTCGCCCCAATGCTCGATCAGCCAGGGCAGATTGTCATAGTTGGTGGTGTAGAGCGCGGCGTCATAGCGCAGGGCCGCGCGACGTTCCTTCTCGCTGCCCACGATGGGCATGATGGTGGTGTTGCGCAGGTGGTTCCACTTCCGCGCTTCGTCCGGCCAGGTGCTGCGCGCCACGCGCAGCGGGGCCAGGATCAGCGTGGGATGGGATTCCCCCGCCATCATGCAGGCGTCCAGCGCGGTGAGCGTGGACACGGTTTTGCCCATGCCCATGCCCGCCCACACCGCGCAGCGGTCATAAGCCAGGATGTGCTGGCCGATCAACTGCTGATAGCCGCGGGCGGTGTAGTCTTCGCGCTTCATTGCGTTGATCTCTTCATCCGCGTCCACGGGTCCAGCAACGCTTCGATCTGTTCGATGGAGTCGATCACCAGCACGCACTGCCAGAAGTCGCGCAGCCGCTTGTGCTCGCGTTCCTGGTGCGGCTCGGGCTTCTTGCCGGGGGCCTTCAACTCCACCCATGCGCAATAGGCGATCAGGCTGCCTTCCGTCCAGATCGGGGGAAGCAGCAGCAGGCGATCAGGCGCCCCGCGGCGCCCCACCCACTTCACCTTGCGCACTTCGCCGCCGCACTCCATCGCGCGGCGGGCAAGATGCTGCTCTATTTGCGATTCGCGCACTTGCGGACCAGCGTGGTGTTGAACCAGTCTTGCATGTACTGTGCCACGCGCAGCGCTTCGGCAACCTTCTCCGGTTCGTGGACGTTGTGGGCCATCGCTGCCCACAGCCGTACCGCCTGCGCGGCGAGCGGATCGTTGGCGCGCAGGACGAAAATAGGTTCCTCCGGGTCCGCTTTGTTCAAGCAGCTTGTTTGGGTGGCGAGTTCGGCACGCTTCAGCATGTCAGTCATCCTTCTTGTAACGGGGGCCTTCGTACCCGGCCGCGGCGAGTGGCATGCCTTCGGCCCACCAAGGAAGCTCTTGCATTAGCTCGATCATTTCACCCGCGCTGTAGCGCGGTTCATCAGGCGTTTCGGTGAGCGGCTCATCGTGGACGGTCAACACCAGCGGATAGCCGCGGGCTTCAAGGCGCGGCATGGCCCACGCCAGGAAGTCGCGGGCGGTGGCCTGGTCGATGTTCTCGGCGAACTTGCCGCCGTAGGTGCCGATGCGGCACCACTGCCGGGTGTACTGGTTGACACCCATGTAGGTGATCTTGCCTTCGTGCAGCTTGGGCTGCGGGTAGCACAGCGCGCGGCCGGAAGGAAGCACGCAGCGCAGCCACGCCCCATCGCGGCGGAACTTCACACGGCGGCAGGGGATGGTCTTGCCGGGTGAATCGATGGCGTTCCTAGCCGCGTCTTCCAGATCGGCCCACCACGATTCGACGCGGGGATGCGCGCGGCGCCAACCGCGCTTGAACACATCGCAGGTGATGAAGGCGTTATCGGATAGCTTGAACGTGGGCCGCTTGTTCTTGCGCGTCCACTCCAAAAATCCGGTGGCCTCATAAACGAGATCGCCCGGCAGGTGGGGCCACGCTACTGCGGTCATCTTCTCGATATCGAGCTTGTAGTTGGCCGCCATGGACACGAACGCGCCAACGCCACCCTGAAAGCCCAAGCTCAATTCCATCACCTTGCCGATCTGGCGCTGGTTGCCGCTGCGCTTCTTGTCTTCCATCACCGATTCGGGGGTGACGTGGAAGCTCTTGGCGTAGGCGATGGCGTAGAGATCGTGCCCCTTGCCCAAATCGAAATCCCGGAAGGCTTGCAACTTCCACTCTTCGCCCGCGTGCCACACCAGCCCGCGGCCTTCGATGTTCGACCAGTCGGCCACGCACAGCTTGCAACCTGGCCCCGCGATGATGGAGCCGCGCAGGGCGCTGGATGTGAGGCCCATGATGTTTTCGTAGACCAGCCCGGCCGTGCCCTGCTTGACGGCGGTGATGGCCTCTTCGATGTACTCGGCGCCGAACTTCGGCCGCGGCAGGTTGTGGGGCTGGAACACCCGGCCCGCCCACCGGCCGGTGCGGCCCGCGCCGCAATACTGCATCGTGGTGCGCAGGCGCCCGCCCACCTGCGCGCGCAGGATGGCGTTGTATTTGCTGGTGCTGGTGGTGGCTGCTTCCAGCCGAATGCGGATCAGTTCTTTGACGCCTTCGGGGATATCGGGATCGGCCAGCCGCTTTTCCAGCGTGGCCTTCTGCATATTGGGCAGCGCGACGCCGTACTCTTCCAGGATGTGCGCCAGCAATTCGTCGCGCTCGGTGGCCGACTGCACCGCGTTGTCCGTGGCTTCCTGCACGCGGCCGCGCAGCACTTCCTGCTCGGCGTCCACGGCCTGCACGGCCGCCCTGGCCAGATCGAGATCGGCGGCGAAGCCGCGCTCGTTGATGCGCTGGTCTAGGTGCCACAGGCTCACTTCGAACCGGGACAGGTCGCTCACGTCGCCGTAGTTCCAGGCAGGCATGCGCTTGTGGACGGCCCGCATGGCGTCGATATCCATGCCCGCGTAGACCTTGAACTGCTCCCACTCAACCGGGTGGGTGTGGCGCGTCGCGCGGCGAATCTTGGCCGTGGCCGGGCGCGGCTTGCAGAACAGCCGCACCAGGTCTTTGCCGATCTTCAGTTTCCGGGCGTCCTGCGGCACCTGAAGGATGGTGCAGAGCGGGTCTAGGCCCCCTGGCAGCGAGTGGGCCAGGGCCTGCGCCATGGTGCAGCGCCAGCGCTCAATGGGGATATCCAACCCGTGCCGCTTGTAGAGCAGCCTGTCGAACATGGCGTTGTGGGCATACACTTCATCGGCTTCGAAGGCGGCCAGGGCCAGATCACTGTTCAGCAGATCGTCGCCCGCGGTGTGATCCAGCACGCGCCACGGCTCATCGTCCACGGCCCACGCAGTCAGCAATAGCTCGGTGTCCTGGACGTAGCGATACGTTCCCCACTCGATTGGGGTTTCGGAAAACGATTCGCCGTCGATCCAGAGTTTCATTGTGTTCAAGTTCAGCCGTTGCCTGACTTACTGCGCCATATCCGTTTGCTGGCTCCCTGGTGCCCACATAGCCCACCGCCATGAATGCTTACGGGCAAGCGGTGGTGTGGTGCTCGCAGTCAGGCCCATTCGCGCCCTGTGGCTGAAGGCAGGGCAACTACCGTGAGGAGGGAAGCCGCCCGCACCAGCCGATCAGACAAGCGCTTCCGCGTTGGCACCGTCCGCTATCTCGGCGAACTCATCCGCGCTCACCGCGCGGCCGCCCGAGAATGCTTCGCCATCGGCCCGGAACTGAACCCACCGGATCGTTGCGTTGATGCGCTTGCCCCAACTGTTGTCCTGCGCCCACATTTCGATGGACAGATCGACGTAGCAGCCGCCGTAGGGCTTGCCGTCCGCGGCCGTGAGCGGCGTCTTGTCCTTGTCCACCACCACCGGCCGCTTCTTGCTGCTGGCGTTGAGCGAGAACATGCCTTCGAAGCCTTCATACGGCTCGCCGTCCTTGGTGAGCGGCGATTCCTTGAAGCACACGCGGCCCTTGCTCTTCAGTTCGGTGAGGATGGCGTCGGCCTTGTTGCCCCACTTGTCCTTGGCCACGGCCACCATGCCTTCCTTCAGGATTTTGTGGTTCTCGGAGTTGGGGACGATCACGGTGGCCAGGCTGAACATCGGTTCGCCGTCATTCACCGATTTCGCTTCGTGCAGGTGCGGGAATGCGCATCGCAGGTTGGTGAGTTTGAAGTCCATGGCTGCTTCCTTTCGTGGTGGGTACTGCGTTGGTTAGATGATGCTCAGGTCGGGGTGCGCAAGCCTGCGCACGTCTTCGATGGGGCAGTTGAGCAGCAGGATCGGCGTGTGAGCCATGAGCCGTTCCAACCGCACAACCTCTTCGCGGTGCTCGGCGAGCCGGGCGTTGATGGTGTCGCGCACCGTGGGGCGTCGCGGGCGGCCGTCGCAGCCATCGGTGGCCATGCGGCCGTTCTCGGTGCCTGCGGCTTGCGCGAGCGTGGCCACCTTGTCGGTTTGCTGTTGCATGTCGGTTCCTTATCGAAAGTGTTTCGGGTAGAGAAGTTGGATGCGGGTGATCGCTGCATCCACGGCGCGGGCGCGTTCGGGGCTGCCGGTTGATCCGGTTGCTGCGGCCCGTTGCAGCAACGCCCTGGCTTCGGATGGAAGGGAGCAGGACGGTGGCAACCCCGGCCGCACGTTTTGCGGCGGTTTGGCGTTGTGCGAACTGCGCCGGGTCATACCAGGTCAGCCCCCACTTCAATGGGGCTGATCTCATCGATCAACGGGCGCATGGCCAGGGCCGGGCGCGGGTCCGTCACGCGGGCCACGCTCGGCTTGCCGTCCGACTGCTTGATATGGGTGCTGCTGTTCAGGACTTCCCACCGTTTCGGGTTGTCCTTGAGCAGCGTTTCGGCCTTGGTGGGCGAGATCAGTTCGCTCTTGTAGATCACGTCATTCTTCAGCCGCCACTTCTTGAGTTGGGCTTCGACCACGGCCGGGTCCACCCACTCGCGCGCACCGCGCTTGCCCTGCACCAGCTTCCACCCGGCCACGGGCGTGCCCTGAAGCAGCCTGCCTTCGGTGGCAGCACGCACGGCGCGGCACCAGCCTTCGATCAGTTCCACCGCGTCCATCTTGGCGCCGAGATCAGGAATGTCGGTGAGCAGCTTGCGCACGATGGCTTCTTGCTCGGGCACATCGGCCGTGGTGAGATCAGTGATCTCGGCCGTCAGGGCCTGCGTCACCACCTTGTTCAGCGCCGGGCACTTGGCCTTGGCACGGCACCACTTGCAGGTGGCCGCACTCGGCGACAGGTAGCTGTCATCCTTGTTGAACCAGTTGACGATGTGCTTCTGCGCCAGCCGGGCATCGTCAGCCGCCTGTAGCGCGTCCATGGGGAAGTTGTGCAGTTCGGCGAAGGTGCCTTCCCACACCGATGGCTGGTCGAACAGGCGGGGCTGGCTGATGACGGCCCGGAACCGGGTGAACTCGCCGAGCAGCGCGTAGGCGTGCAGCGCGCCGAACAGGTACATCTTCAACTGCGGGTTGAACTCGGCCGACACCACGTTGTTGGGGTTGGCCCCATACTTCAGATCGATCACGGTGATCCTGTCGCCTTCCAGGATCACGGCATCGCCCGTGCCCGCGGCGCCGTCTTCGCCAGTCAGGTGCGCGATGGGCAGTTCCTGCTCGATCAGCAGTTCGCTGGCGCCTGCAAGCTCGCGCACCAGGTGGACGTAGCGACGGACGGCGCCCACCATTTCCTCATCCACGGTGAACTGGTTGCGGATTTCAAGGCCAAGCTCGACGCGCCCCTTGAAGGCGTCCAGCCAGTCGGCCCCTTCGCTGTCGGACTCGGGGTGTACCCACACCGCGATTTCCTTTTTGAAATACTGCGCAGGATCGCGGTTGGTGCGCAGGCATTCGGCTGCGAGAAAGTGCGCGGCCGTACCGTGGTCCGCGTCTTCGCTTGGGTTGTCCGGCTCATCTGCTTCCAGCGCGGTGCTGCCGGTGCAGTTGAGCCAGCGGTGCGCCGTGGACGGCGCAAAGATGGCGTGTTTGCTCATGGTTGGATGAACCCCTGTTTAAGTTGACGCACCCGGCGCTCGCACTCGCGCTGCCCCTGGTGCGGGTAGTAGCGGCTGTTGGCGGGATTGCCCTTGCGCTGCACAGGCACGCCCCGTTTGTCCATCGCCACGTAACGCTTGCTCGCGTGATGGGGCGTTCGGCCGCCGTGGCCACGCGAGTTCAGCGGCCCAAGCTGCGCCAGCAGCGCGTTGAGCATCGCCATTTCCCCGGCGTAGGCCGTTTGCAAGAAGGTGATCTCGCGTGCGCGGATCACCGCGGCCCTGAAAGGTGTGCCGGGCTTGACGGTGGACGCGATCTGCTTGCGCTGATCGCGCATTTGGTCGAAGCCCATGGCAACCTTTCGTTCGTCGGGGAGGGCGGCGGTCATGGACTTAGGCAGCCTTGGGAATGCTGGCCAGGGCCGCGTTCACGTCCGCGAGGATGGCCGCGTACTGCTCTGGCTTCGACTGGCTCAACAGCTTCACGCCGTGCTTGGCCAGCACTTCCTCGGCCTTGGCCCTGAAGCCGTTGGCCAGTTGCAGGAAGGGCGTCTTTACCATGTCGAAGGTGACGGAACCGGCCGGTGCAGCAGCGGCCGCGGCAGCCTGAGCAACCGCGGGGGCGGCCGCTGCTGCGGCGGGGGCTGCTGCGGCGGGGGCCGCGGCGGCCGGTGCGCCTTCGACGCGGGCGACAATGGCCTGGCCGAAGTGCTTCACGATGGCTTCGGTGTTGGCGATCTTGGCCGCGGTGTTGGCCTCAACGGCCTTGATGAGATTCAGCAGGTGGTCTTCGATGCTCATGGTTGTTGCCCTTTCGGTGGGTTGGTGACGCTGGTGGAGTTCCGAAGACGTGCCGCCTTCGGCAATGAACCTGTCGATTTCAAGCTGCACGCCGCTGCTCCCACACGCGGTGATGCGTGCCTTCCTTCATGGCCTGAAGGACGTTGGATCGCTGGCTGCCGCCCTGTAGGTGCTCGGGGTTGCAGCACAGCGACGTGTGGGGGCACAGGTGCTTGGCCACGTCCTTGCGGGTCATACGCCGCCCCTTGAAGACCTGAAGCACCAGCCGCGCGACGCGAACCGAAACGTGCTTGCCCTTGATCCGCAGGTTGATGACGCCGTACTTTTTGCTGCTGTGCGCGCTGTTGACGGTCTTGCCGATCCAAATCCAGCAGTAGCTGCCGTTCCAATAGAACTCATCGAGCAGCACGCTGTTGGCGATGATTCGGTCTTCAAGGGATGCATAGCGGCGGGCCATTTACGTGAGCGGCCGCACCGAAACGCGGCTGCGTTCGCGCGCCCGGAAGGTGTTGCCCTTCAGCGGGTGGAAGCTCGGCAGGTGCTGCGCCCACTGCTCGATGGCCTGCTTGATGTAGGCCGCCACCACGGCACGGGGCACCGGGAGAAGCGGCACGGACACCTGGAATTGCTGGCTGCGGGGCATGTGGATTGACGGCTACCTACGTGTCATTACAGTTCGATTATTACAAATCTAATTGATGGAGTCAATAGGAATGTAATAATTTCGGGCGCAGGGCAGCGGCCGGGCGGTTAAAAACCGCTCAGATCAGGGGGTTATGCAGAAGATTACAAAGTGGGGTTGCCCGTATCGGGCGGGGGCGGCTTTGGCTTTGGCTTTTCATCTGGCATTTGAGCAATCCACGCAACAGCAGCAATCAGGATCGCCAAGGCAGTTAGCTCGCTGTTGAACGCAGCACCCACGATGCCCGCGAGCACTAGGGCGCCGATGAACAGCCAGCCTTTCTTCCAAGTGAAAGTGAAATTCACACGTAGCTCACTGGTTTTTCCCGCACGACGCCGCAGAACACATCGCCTTCCTGTAGCTCGATGTTGGGGAATTGGGGGTTGAGCGGATGCAGGATGAACTTGTCACCATCGCGGATCAGTTGCTTGAAGGTGGCCGTTCCCTCTTCCTCACGGCGCACGATGACGAACAGGTTGACCAGGCGTTCCGGCCGGTCGATCAAGTTGGGTTCCACGATGATCTTGCTGCCATCGGGGAAGGTGGGTTCCTGGCCGGTGGGGTTGGTCATGCTCGATCCGCTGACGCGTAGCGCGTAGGTGTGTTGGTTGACCGGCTTTGTAGTCTCAACCCACTCTTCGGCGTCGCCAGGCTGGAAGTTGTCAACGGCGGCCGCGAAGTTGCTGGCCGCCACCCATGAGATCAATGGCACCCTGCCCCTGATCTCCGGGCCTTCCATCACGTTCATGAGGCCGGGCTGGCGTGAGCCCTTGCCTTCGGCGAGCCACAGCGGCGACACCTGTAGCGCGCTGGCCAGGGCGAAGACATAGCGGCTGCCTTTATTGCGGCCGCTTTCGATCTGGCCGATCAACCCCTGAGACACGCCCGAGCGCGCAGCAAGCTGATCCTGCGTGAGCTTGGCGTCCTCGCGGGCTTCCTTGAGCCGATCCCCCATAAGTTTCATGGGATCAATTAGATAACTAATCTTCATTACAAAGGTCTTGGCATTGTCATTACGTTTGTAATACTCTGTGGCCGCTATGTGGCAAGCCCTAGTCAACCAACTACAGGCGGCTGGCTTCACTCAATCCGAGATTGGGGAGCGCACCGGCCTGTCCCAACCCGCGATCTCCAACATGGCCCGCGGCACGTACAAGCACGGCCCGCGCGGCAACAGCGCCCTGAAGCTGATCCGGCTGGCCGAGCGGATCAAGGCAAAGAGGAAAAAGCGATGAGCACACGCGGCAAGGACTTCCGCACGGAACTGGACCCTGACGTGCATGACATGCTGCGCGTGATGGCCGACTTCTACGCCGAGGGCAACATGGGCGCGCTCGGCGAAAAGCTGCTCACGAAGGCGGTGGTGGGCGAGTTCCATGAGTTCACTCTAATGCGCGAGCGGATGGAGCGCTGCGGAACTTTGCGGAAAAGTGCGGAAACCCGCGGAAAGGCGGGGTAGGCCGTGGTGTCGCAACGCAAGGGTGCGCTATGAGTCTGCGCAGCGTGCCCATGACACTGGACCGTGCGCAAGCCTTTGTGGGGCTGCTGCATCGCCACCATGACGCGCCCGTAGGCCACCGTTTCAGTTTGGGCTGTGCCACCGCCGATGATGTTCTGCGCGGCGTGGCCGTGGTGAGCAGGCCCGTGGCGCGCAAGACGGATCGGCAAGCCGTGGCTGAAGTCACGCGCCTATGCACCGATGGCCACAAAAATGCCTGCTCTTACCTGTACGCGCTCGCCGCCAGAGTCTGCAAGGAAATGGGCTTCCGGCGCATCCAGACTTTTATTCTTGATTCGGAATCGGGCGTGTCGTTGTTGGCCGCAGGGTGGCGCTTCGATGGGTGGGTGAATCCCGCGAGCTGGAAGACACGCTCGGGCCGTAAGGACGTGCCGGGAAGGCGGCAGCGGTGGGTTAAGGATTTGAACACATGATGCTGCGCTACCTATCCTTGTTCAGCGGCATCGAAGCCGCCACGGTGGCGTGGCGCCCGTTGGGGTGGGAGTGCGCCGCGGTCGCCGAGATCGAGCCTTTTCCGTGCGCGGTGCTCGCACATCACTACCCGCATGTGGTGAACCTTGGCGATGTAACCCGGATCGATGAATCCGATATCGCCATGCTCGGGCCGCTCGACATTGTGGTGTTCGGCTCGCCGTGTCAGGACTTGTCCGTAGCGGGGAAGCGCGCGGGCCTTCAGGGGGAGCGAAGTGGACTCTTTTTTGACGCCATTCGAATCATCGGTTGGGCGCGAAAGTGGTGCGGGGTGCGATTTGCTATATGGGAAAACGTGCCCGGTGCCTTCAGCAGCAACAAGGGCAGAGACTTTGCAGTGGTGGTTAGCGAGTTGGCAGGTAGCCCCTTCGACCCTCCCCCGAAAGGATGGGGCAACGAAGGCGCGGCCGGCGGCGAAGCGGCCCTGGTTGAATGGAGCACTCTGGACGCGCAGTGGTTCGGAGTGGCGCAGCGGCGCCGTCGCGTGTTCGCTGTCGCAGATTTTGGAGACTGGACAAGTCGGTGCCCAATACTTCTTGAGCCCGAAAGCCTGCGCGGGGATTCTGCGCCGCGCCGCGAAGCGGGGCAAGGTATTGCCGGAACGCTTACACGCCGCCTTGGAAGCTGTAGCCCGGATGAAGGCGAGCGTGGAACCCTCATCGGGTGCGGACCTGATATAGCCCCCACGCTCGCCTATGGCGGGGGAAACACCAGCGGGCCGATAACGGTAGCAGCAGCCGTGAACGCAGGCGGCACAGGGCGCTTGGACTTCGACAGCGAAACGCTGGTGACGCACGCCCTCCGCGCTGACGGTTTCGACGCGAGCGAAGACGGCACCGGCCAGGGCACGCCATTAATCCCTGTCGGCTTTCCCGCGCGATTGAGCGGTACGCAGCGAGCCACAACAGAAGACCTTGCGCCAGCTTTGGGTTCCGCCAACCCCACAGCGGTGATGACGCTGGCGCTCAGAGGGCGTGGGGATTCGCCAAATCTGGAATACCGCGAAGACGGCACGGCCAACGCGGTACTGACGCCGAATGGTGGCCGTGGAGGCATCGGCGTGGGCGCAGTGATGGCCGCAGCGCAGGTGCGCCGCCTCACACCCCGCGAATGCGAGCGGTTGCAAGCATTTCCCGACAACTACACGTTGATACTGAACAAACAGAAGCCCGTGGCCGATGGCCCGCGCTACAAAGCGTTGGGCAACAGCATGTGCACCAAGGTGATGCGGTGGATCGGGCGGCAGATCGAACTGGCACTGCTCTTCTGATGACACCAAGCAATATCATCCCCTTCGCGCCGAAGGGGCCGGGGGCGTCGCCGGCTGAGTGGGCACACTTCGATCTCGGCCTTGAGCTTGGCCCCGATCTGCTCCCCTGTGTATCCAACACGGGGGCGAAGATCAGCCCGATCTCCACGCTGAAGGAATTGGGCAAGACGCCATCCCGCTACAACGCGCAACGGCTGGCTGCGGGGATCAAGGACTGGACGGTGATGCGTGCGACGCCCGAGCAGATCAGGGCATGGTCGGCCGAGCCGGACTATGGCATCTGCCTGCAAACGCGGACGGTGCGCGCGCTCGATATCGACGTGCCCGAACCCGCGCAGGCGCTGCCTATCATCCACCACATTGAGCAGTACCTTGGTGCGCTGCCCGCACGCGGCCGATCCAACACCGGCAAGAAGCTGCTCGCCTTCACCCTGCGCGGCGAGTTCACCAAGCGCAGCTTCCACACCGAAGGCGGCTTGGTGGAATTCCTGGCCACCGGCCAGCAGTTCATCGTGGCGGGCACGCATCCATCCGGTGTTCGCTACGAATGGGACAACGGGCTGC
>Ga0068858_100003316_pt1 | contig 16031 bp, 13 predicted proteins | sample KBSSwiS12_FD_66589 | JGI IMG/M metagenome (GOLD analysis project Ga0068858, IMG submission 66589) | Switchgrass rhizosphere microbial communities from Kellogg Biological Station, Michigan, USA - KBS Switchgrass S1-2 | ecosystem: Host-associated > Plants > Roots > Rhizosphere > Soil ...
CCCACAATCTTGTCCACACGCGCAATCGTCTCCGTCCCATACGCCAGCGCCGCAACGGCATGAGCCCCACCCACGCGATAGAACTCCGCAATCCCCAGCAGATGCGCCGCCGCCAGCGTCTCCTTCGCCGGCTTCGGCGACACCGCCACAATCCGCTCCACTCCCGCCACCTGCGCCGGAGTCGCCGTCATCAGCAGCGTCGAAGGCAGCGGATGCCGCCCGCTCGGCACATAGCACCCAACCGAATCGATCGCCCTCACCACCTGCCCCACAGTAAGCCCCGTGCCTGCCTTCGCACTCCCCGCCTTCGCGCTAAAGGCCTTCGGCATCTGCTTTTTCGCAAATGCCCGAATCTGCCTCGCCGCAGTCGACAGAGCATCGCGCAGACCGTCATCCGTCTCCGCCCACGCCTCCGCCATCTCTTCCTGCGTCACCCGAAACCGCGCCCGATCCGTCAGCCCATCGAGCTTCGCGGCATACTTGAACAGCGCCCGATCCCCGCCGCGCCGCACATCCGCAACAATGCGCTGCACCGCCGGCATCACCGCATCCAGCGCCGCCCCGCCGCGCCTCTCCAACTGCGCGAGAACTGCCGCCGCATCCCGCGCCCCCCGACCCTGCGTTCGAATCAGCCTCATCCCGTCCCGTCCTAAGCAGAAGTCCTACAGCACAACTTTGTTCAGCGGATACTCCACAATCCCGGTCGCCCGCGCCGCCTTCAGCTTCGGAATCACATCCCGCGCCACGCGCTCTTCCACAATCGTGTTCACCGCAACCCACTCCGAATTGCTCAACTGCGAAACCGTTGGCGAATTCAGCGCCGGCAGCACCGCCAACACCGATTCCAGATCCTCTCGCTTCACGTTCAGCATCAGCCCCACCTGGCTCTGCGCATCAATCGCCCCCCGCAGCATCACCGCGATCTGGTCGATCTTCTCCCGCTTCCACTCATCGTCCAGCGCCGCCTTGTTCGCGATCAGGTGTGTCTCGCTCTCCATCACCGTGTCGATGATCTTCAGGTGATTCGCCTTCAGCGAACTCCCCGTCTCTGTCACCTCTACAATCGCGTCCGCCAGCATCGGCGGCTTCACTTCCGTGGCGCCCCAGCTGAACTCCACCTTCACGTTCACGCCCCGATCCGCGAAATACTTCTTCGTCACCTCAACCAGTTCCGTCGCGATGATCTTCCCTTCCAGATCCTCCGCCTTCAGGAACCCGCTCGCTTCCGGCACGGCCAGCACCCATCGCACCTTCCGCCGGCTCTGCTTCGCATAGGTCAATGTCGTCACGCTCGTTACCTCGAGCCCGCTCTCCACCACCCAGTCGATGCCCGTCAACCCTGCATCCAGCACGCCGTGATCCACGTACCGCGCCATCTCCTGCGCGCGAATCAGCATGCACTCGATCTCCTGGTCATCCACCGACGGAAAATACGAACGCCCATCCGCGTAGATGTTCCAGCCCGCCCGCTTGAACAGCGCAATCGTCGAGTCCTGTAGGCTCCCTTTCGGCAATCCCAGTCGCAGCTTGTTACCCACGCTTCACCTCCACTGCATTCGCAAACGTCAGCGGCTTCGTAAAGCAGCTCACCGTTCCCTCGTGGCACACCAGCCCATCGCCCTCTACCTCGACGCGAAACAATAGCGCATCATTGTCGCAATCCGTCGCCGCCGAAACCACGCGCAGCCGGTTCCCGCTCGTCTCGCCTTTCATCCACAGCTTCTGCCGCGTCCTGCTCCAGAACGTCACAAAGCCTGTCTCCAGCGTCTTTGTGTAGCTCTCCGGATTCAGAAAACCCAGCATCAGCACCTCGCCAGTCCTGGCGTCCTGCACAATCCCCGCCACCAGCCCGTCCATCTTCTCGAAATCAACTTCCGGTTGCGTATTCATCATTCTTCCTGAACTTGGATTCAATTCCGCTGCACAAACTAAAAAGCCCGTCGGCTGCTTCGCCGGCGGGCTTGGAATTCTTTAGATCTCTCTGGCCTTCTTTAGCTCAGGCCATCGCAGTCCGCCGGCACATTGGTCCCGTGATGGTGATGATGACCGTGATGGCGGTGGCTCTGCATCTCTTTCAAACTTACGGTATCGACCTTATCGTGTCAATCGTAGATTCCAGCGTCACAACCTCGCTCTCAATCCTTGGCCGCCATCACAGTCGCCGTTCCAGTACCCGTTCCCGGATCCCGCAGCACCTCGATCAACCTCTGATACATCTTATTGCGCAGCTCGAACCGATCCGATGCCCGCGTCACATACCGCACCACAACGTCGATTCCATTGGCAGACGGCCGCAGATTCTCCACCGCCGTCGCGCTGAATCGGCTAAGGCTGCTGCCATGTGCCCCTCGTTTCCACTCCGCCTCCGCCTGGCTTGCATTCTTCTCCGTTTCGGCCACAACGGCTTTCTGAATGCGCTCAAGCACTTCGTGCACGTTATCGCTCGTCGGCAGGCTCAGGTTTATTTCGTCCCACATCCACTGGCCGCTGGTGGAGAAATTGAAATACTTGCCGCGAATCGCATATCCATTCATGAACGTGATTCGGCGTCCGGTCGGAAGCCCCTTGTCTGAAAGCGTTCCCGTCTCCAGCAGCGTGGTCGTGAACAGCCTCACATCCGTGACCTCGCCGCCGACGCCATTGATCTCTACCCAATCGCCGACATGAATTCCATTCTTCCCGATCAACACAAACCAACCCAGAAACGCGATGATGAAGTCCTGCAACGCGATCGTCAGCGCTGCAGTAGCCAATCCCAGAATCGTCGGCGTCTCTTGCGGCGGACCGAAAATCACCAGCAGAATCACAACTACGCCAACGGCCTGTATTGACATCTTCAGAATGCTGCGCAGCGTCTGCGATCGCCGGCTGTCAAGAGACGGCTTCGACATGAAGCGCTGCACCAGCCAGTCCGCAAACACCATGCATATTCCGATAAAAGCAATCAGCGCCAGCGATTGCAGAAGCAGGTGCACAATGATCCGCCGTTGCAGCAACACTTGCGCAGACCACTTGCTGTAGACGCTCACAAGCTGCTGTTCAGTCTGGATTCGATCGTCCGCGATGCTCAGGATCTGGCGCAGCGCCGTACGGTCTCTCAATCCCTGCAGTTTTTCATCGAGATCGTCTGTGCTGACAGCGCCCATGGTGCTGATCTTGGTCTCAATAGCGCTCTGCTGCGCATTCAACATCCCGACATCTCTGCGCGTCTGGTCGATCGCCTGCTGCAGCAGTGCCGTCCGGCTACCCAATCTGGACCACGCTCCCAGCCGTCCGGCCAGTGTTCCGAACCGTCGCGCTGAAACCGTGGCAATCTGCCCACCCTCGCGCACCTGTTTGTCATAGCCGCGCATCGCGGCCTCATGCGAGGTCAGCTCCGCTTGGATCTGCGATGTCTGATCTCCGGAAGCTTGATCGAAATCGTGCTGGATATCGACAAGTTCATCCGCGTCGAGCGCGAGCTGCGCCTTCGCTACCTCCAGATCGCCCTCATCGTATTCCGCGGGCCTGCCATCCTTTGGCGACGGCGCCTTCAGCGCTGCCGTGATTGTCTGGATATCATCTTTGTCCTGGGAGATGAGCTGCTGGAGCTGGCCCACCTTCTTCGAGAGCGCCTGAGCATCGCCGCTCAGCTTCAAGTGCTGCGCATCCAGGGTGGCCTGCCGCAGCGCGGAGGCAAACGCCTGGTCCACCTCGTGATCTGCAAGCCTCTCCGCCTCTTGCGCGTACTCCTTCTCTTCCGCCGTGTACGCGAGAGCCGCAAGCGCCTGCGCCGTCTGCCACGGCTTGATATCGACGAGCGCCTTCTTGGTCCCGTTGGAACGGTTGGTACTGTTCCTGGGATTCAGGAACGACAGGTTGCTCATCACGTCGCCCGTTTCCCAGGTAAAAATCAGGCAGACAACTAGAACTGCAATCAGGGATAGAAGGATAGTCAGCCGCGTGCTGCCGAAAACACGGCTGCGCAGCTTCTGGCCTGCTGAGGAAGCAATTTGGGGGATTGCCATGCCCAATTGTTGCAGGACAAACCCGCTTCTCTCCACAAGAATCTGGTCAGGTGATGAGTACTATTTACTCGGAATTCACGGCAGTAGAGAATCAATGGCATGAGATTATCCGCTCAAATCTCGCTGACTCTCGCAGTTCTCGCCTTGGCCTGCAACTTCTCTGATCGCGGCTTCGTTTCACCCGTTCAGGCACAGGCGCATGCAACGCGAACACCGCTCGCTGCAGACCCCACCGACATCAATACTGCCACCCTCGAACAGTTAATGAAGGTCCCCGGGCTGACGCGCACCTGGGCGGCACGCATCATCCGTTCCCGTCCTTACCGTGGCAAAAATGAGCTGCTCGATCGCGGCATCGTCAGTGCTGAGGTCTACGCCCGCATCAAGGACCACATCATTGCCCACCGCCCGCGAAACTAGCTCTCTAGAGCCACACCGTGCTCGCCTCTGTGCACATCGCCTCGCCTCAGCAACCGGCTCAACAGCACATAAAGCACCGGGATGAAGACCAGGTTCAGCACCGTCGACAGCAACATGCCTCCCACGATCGTCGTTCCCACCGAGCGCCTGCCCAGTGCACCCGCGCCAGTCGCGAAGTAAAGAGGCATCACTCCCAGAATGAAGGCGAACGACGTCATCAGAATCGGACGAAGCCGCAACTCAGCGGCCTCAATCGCAGCATCTGCAATCGAGCGGCCTTTAGCCCTCAACTGCTCAGCAAACTCGACAATCAGAATTGAGTTCTTCGCAGACAGACCGATCAACATCACCAGCCCGATCTGGCAATATACGTCATTCGATAATCCGCGAAGAGCTACAAGACCCAGTGCACCCAGCACCGCCATCGGAACCGCCAGCAAAATAATGAACGGCAGCGCGAAGCTCTCATACTGAGCCGAAAGCGTGAGATACACCACCAGGATTCCCAATCCGAAGATCAGCAGTGCGCGCCCGCTCGACTCAATTTCATCCAGCGTCAATCCTGTCCACTCATACTGCATCCCCGGCATCATGTTCTGCTTCGCCAGATCCTCCATGCTGGAAATGCCTTGGCCCGAGCTATATCCTGCCGCCGGCGAACCGTCGATCTCCACCGCACGGAACAGGTTGTAATGCGTAATCACCGGCGGACCCGCGCTCTCCGCAACCGTCGCCAGGTTATCCAGCGAAATCATCTGTCCTGCATCCGAACGCACATAAAACGAATGCAGATCCTTCGAAGTCATCCGATATTTCTGGTCCGCCTGCGCATACACCCTGTACGTCCGGTTGTTGAAGTCGAAGTCGTTCACATACTGCGACCCCATGAAGACACCCAGCGCAGTCGTCACCTGCGACAGCGGAACCCCCATCGACTTCGCTTTCTCGCGATCGATCGTCACCAGCACCTGTGGATCATTTGCCGAGTAAGTCGTGAGCAGACCCGTCAGGTCCTTGCGCGCCCGTCCCGTGTTCACAATCTGGTGCGCTACCCGGTCCAGATCCGACAGCGTGTTGACGCCCGTATCCTGCAGCATGAACGTGAACCCGCCGTAGCTTCCCACACCACTCACCGCCGGAGGCTGAATCACGAACACCATTCCCCCGTCCGGCTGGAACATTAGACCGCCCAATTTCGGCGATAGGTCCGCAACAATATCCGCGGCAGAGTGCCCCTTCCCACGCCGCTCCCCAGCCGGCTTGGTGCTGATGAACATCATGCCCGCATTCGAAGCGTTCCCTGCAAAGCTAAAACCAACCACAGAGAATGCACCTAAAACGTCCTTATTCGAATAGATGATCGCCTGCGCCTTATCGGTAAGTGCTTCCGTGTACGCCAGCGATGATCCCGGCGGTGCCTGAACGATTCCCATCAGAAAGCTCTGGTCTTCCTGCGGAATAAACCCGGTCGGAACCGTCTTGTATATCCACCACGTCCCCCACAGTCCGACAAAAAACACCACGACCAGCACATACCTCAACTGCAGACCGAAGTGAATGACCTTCGCGTACGTCTTCGACAGCCATGTCACAAAACCGTCTGCGCCGTGGATGAACGCCGCAAACGCCCTCGAAAGCGGCCTGATGTGCAGAAAGTCCAGCTGCCTCGGCCGCGCTTCCTCACCACGCAGAAACAGCGCCGACAAAGCCGGCGACAGCGTCAGTGCGTTGAACGCCGAGATCGCAATCGAAAACGCAATCGTCAGCGAAAACTGCCGGTACAAAATGCCCGTCGTGCCCGGAAAGAATGACACCGGCACAAACACCGCAATCAACACCAGAGACGTTGCGATCACGGCGCTCGTCACTTCGCTCATCGCGCGTGACGTCGCCTCGTGCGGATCCGAGTGCTCCATTGCAATATGTCGCTGCACGTTCTCGATGACCACAATCGCGTCATCAACCACCAGACCGGTAGCGAGCGTGATTCCAAACAGTGTCAGCGAATTGATGGAAAAATTGAAAATTCGAATAAACGCAAACGTTCCAATCAGAGAAACCGGAATCGTCACCGCCGGAATGATCGTTGCGCGCCAGTCCAGCAGGAAGAGGAAGATCACCAGGATGACGATCCCAATCGCCTCCGCCAGCGTGACCAGCACTTCATGAATCGACTCGCCCACCACCGTCGTCGAATCGAACGCGATCGCATACTCCAGCCCCGGCGGGAAGCTCTTCGAGAGCTGCGCCAGTACCGCTCTTGCCTTTCGGTCCACATCCAGCGCATTCGCACTCGTTAACTGCAGCACGCCAACACCCTGTGCCACGTGCCCGTTATATTCCAGAGCCGAACTGTAATCCTCAGCTCCAACCTCGGCGTGTCCCACGTTCTTCAGAAGAATCAGCCCATTTGCGTTGCTCTTCAGAATGATGTTCTCAAACTGCTCGGGGCTCGAGAGTCTCCCCACCACGCGCACAGGGATTTGATAAGCCTGCTTCTGGTCAGCCGGCTGTTGACCCAGCTGCCCAGCCGGAATTTCTACGTTCTGTTCCTGCAACGCGCTGATCACATCCGTTGCAGTCAGACTGTATGACGCTAGCTTCAGCGGGTCGATCCACACCCGCATCGCATACTTGCGCTCGCCAAAGATGTTCACATCGCCGACGCCTGGAACTCGCTTCAGAGCATCCTTTACATAAACGTCCAGATAGTTCGAGATAAACTCGTTCGAATATCGTCCGTCCCTTGTGAAAAATCCCGCGCCAAATACAAAATTCCGATTCGCCTTCGTGATCGAAATGCCAGTTGCATTCACTGCCGAAGGCAACCGTCCCGTCACGCTGGCCACTCGGTTCTGCACGTCCACCGCCGCGATGTCCAGGTCGTAGCCCGTCTGGAACGTCGCTGTGATCATGCTCGTGCCGTTGTTGGTGCTGGAGGACGACATGTACCGCATGCCTTCTACGCCGTTGATCGCTTCTTCCAGCGGAATCGTTACTGCCTTCTCCACCGTGTCCGCATTGGCGCCCACGTAGTTACACGCCACCGATACCTGGGGTGGATTCAGCGTCGGGTACATCGCGATCGGAAGATTCGGGATACACACCGCTCCCGTCAGAATGATCAGCAGGGCGCAAACCGTCGCAAATACAGGTCGATGGATAAAGAAATCAACAAACAAGATGAGCCCTCTTTCGTTATGTCCCCGATCGCAGCTTCCCGTCCTTATTTCTCAGCCATTGATGGAAGCGACCTGCTCAACCCGGAATCGGAGAAACCGGCATCCCGTTCACAAGGAACTGCGTGCTCGACACCACCACTTCGTCGCCCGCATTCAGACCCGACTTGATGGAATACGCATTCCCTACCGCATCGCCCAGACTCACCGGCGCCTGCGACGCAACGTACTGGCCGTTCCCCTGTTTTTTTGCGACAAACACAAACGTCTGCCCGCCCTGCCGCGTCACAGCCAGCACCGGCACCACTACCATGGGCTTCGTGCTCCAGATGACCTTCGCTTTAATCAGCTGTGCATTGCGCATGATATCCGCAGTTCTGTGAACCGTCGCCTTCGCAAGGATTCCTTGAAGACTCGGGTCCACTTGCGGCGAAACAAAATCGATCTTCGACTTCTCCAGCAGTTTCCCCGACGTGTCATACAGCTCTACCGCCAGCCCGGAGTGAACTTCGCTCGCGCGCTCCGTGGGAATGTAGATGTACGCTTCCAGATCTCCGCCCTGGTCCACGGTCGTCAGCGCCATCGAGTTCGCTCCCATTGTCGGCGATACGTAATCGCCCACATGCACTGGAACATCACCGACAACTCCATCGAACGGCGCGCGTATCGTGTAGTACCCCAGCGTTTGCTCCTGCATCTCGCGGGTTCCATGCGAGGCTTCGTAGTCCGCCTTCGCGTTATCGAACGCCTGCTGCGCCTGGTCCAGTGCTTCCTTGCTGGTCACCCCGGCGGCAAACAGCTTCTTCTGCCGCTCCAGTTCGACATTGTCGTAGTCGTACGTCGCCTTCTTCTGCCGCTCCGTCGCCGTCTGCGATGCCACATTGGCCTGCTGCTGCCGAGGATCGATCGTCATCAGCACCTGGCCGGACTTCACACGCTCCCCGCTGTGCACCGTGATCGACGTCAGCATCCCTGCCACCTGGGGCAGTATCGTTGCCGATCGCCGCGACTTCACCGTCGCCATGTACTCGCTGCTCTGCGCTACTGGTTGCAGCGATACAGCCACCGTCTTCACCGGCATCGCCTGCATCCCCGCGCCGCCGCCCTGCGGAGCTTTCGGTTGGTCCTTCTGGCATCCCGCCAGGCCCAGGCACAATACGGCTGCGCTTAACAAAAAAGTGCGTTTCAAGATACGAACCCCTTGCCGGCGTCTTCCGCCGCTGTTGCAGTTCCTGAGTTCTCCGCCCTCAAACCATTCAATCCGGGTGATGGCCTTCGGTTGCCACTCTGCCCGGACTGCATCCGACGCGTCCACCTGGAGCTGCTCTGGATCACTAAACAATTCAGCATCCATGTTACAACCCGACCACCTCGATTTCTGTGATGGCGGAATCGATAACGTGTGCAGGCAAAAAGAACTTCTACTGATACTTAGCTGACGATCAACTCACCCGGATTGTCGCAAAAAATCGCTCCGGCAACAGCAGTCCTGTTGCCATCCGGTCCCTCGGTGTTCTCAATCACTTGATTAGGAGCCCGGCATTCGTCCAGGTACAGGCTCAGATGATCCAGCCGCCGCCAACCACCTCGTCGCCGTCGTAGAACACGGCCGACTGCCCCGGCGTCACCGCCCGCTGCGGCTCATCAAAGGTGGCCGCAACCTCGTCGATTCCCGCAGGCGCAAGCATCGCCCACGCCGGCTCGTGCCGGTGCCGTATCTTCGCCTTCACCCGCATAGGCCCAGTCAGTTCCGCAACACTGATCCAGTTCAGCCGGTTAGCACGCAACTTGTCGGTTGCCAGTTCCGCATCCGCCCCAACCGTCACCCGATGGCTCGCCGGATCGATATTCAATACATACAGCGGCGATGGCGAAGCAACCTTCAACCCCTTCCGCTGTCCGACTGTAAAGTTGGAGATCCCTTCGTGCCGTCCAATCACCTCTCCATTCGAGGCCACCAGTTCACCCGCCGTATCCGGCATCTCCTCGCCCTGCTCCTCCAGGTACGCCATTAGAAACTGCTTGTAGTCTCCGCCTGGAATAAAGCAGATCTCCTGCGAATCCGGCTTCTCCGCCAGCGCCAGCCCCTTCTGCCGCGCCACCTCCCGCACCTCCGGCTTCGTCATCCGGCCCAGCGGAAACAGCGTGTGCGCCAGTTGCTCTTGCGTCAGCCCGAACAGAAAATACGTCTGATCCTTCGCCAAGTCCGCCGGCCGCTTCAGGATCCATCGCCGACGTCCCTCGTCATACTCATTCGCCGCGTAATGCCCCGTCGCAATCGAGTCCGCCCCGATCGACCGCGCCGTCTTCAGCAATTGATCAAACTTCAGGTGGTTATTGCACAGCGAACAAGGAATCGGCGTGCGCCCCGCCAGGTACTCGCTCACAAAAGGACGCACCACATCCTTCTCAAACCGCTCCTGCTGATTCACCACGTAATAAGGAATGCCCAGGTGCTCCGCCACCCGCCTCGCATCATACACATCATCCAGCGAGCAGCACCGCCCCGCCTTCGGCGCCTCCGGAATTCCATGCTTCCCCGCCAGCCGCGTCTGATCCCAAAGCTGCAACGTCAGTCCGACAACACGGTTGCCATCGCCCAACCGGGCGAGGATCGCCGCCACCGTCGAGGAATCCACCCCTCCAGACATAGCAACCGCAATTGTGCGCGCCTCGCTCATTTCCTTCCCTGTATGTCGAATGTTCCGCTAGCTCCGCGAACCCGCGCGAAAGCGCGCCTAACTCCGCTAGCCCCGCTGCTCTTACGCCAGCGTCCCCGCCGAAACCGGCGCCAGCGCCCGAAGACTCTGCACCGCCTCCGGCAAAACCTCCAGCACCCGGTCGATCTGGGCTTCCGTCACCGTCTTCAGAAGGCTGAACCTCAAGCTTGCCCCCGCACGGTGTTTATTCAGCCCCATCGCCATCAGCACATGGCTCGGCTCCGTCGCACCCGAGTGGCACGCTGATCCACCCGAAACCGCAACTCCCTTCAGATCAAGCGCGATCACCAGCGCCTCGCCTTCCAGGTTGTCGAACCAGATATTCGTCGTATTCGCCACCCGCGAAGCCGGCTTTCCATCCGACAGCGCTCCATTCAGCCCCGTCGCCGGCAAAGCCAGAACACCCGTCTCCAGCTTGTCCCGCAATCCGGCTAGCCGCGTCATCGTGCCGTCCTCAATGCTATGCATCGCGACCTCGACTGCCTTGGCCAGGGCTACAATCCCGGGAACATTTTCCGTTCCCGCGCGCCGCCTCCGCTCGTGACTTCCGCCCACAATCAGCGAATCCACAGGTGTTCCCTTGCGCACAAACATCGCGCCCACGCCCTTCGGCGCATGAACCTTGTGCCCGCTGATCGAAACCAGGTGGGCTCCCCACTGGCGCACATCAAACTTGACCTTACCCGCGCCCTGCACCGCGTCGATGTGGAAGAAAACACCCGTATCCGCCGCGATCTTTCCGATCTCCGCAACCGGCTGCAAAACTCCGGTCTCGTTGTTCGCCAGCATCACGCTGATCAGCCGCGTCTCCGGCCGGATCGCCCTCAAAATATCCGTCGGCTCGATCAATCCGCTCGCCTGCGGCGCTACATAGGTCGTCGTGACCCCAAACCGCTCCAGTTTCTTCGCTGCCTGCAGCACTGCCGAGTGCTCAATCGACGTCGTAATCAGGTGATCGCCCGGATGCAGAATCCCGAACAGGGCCGTGTTATCGCCCTCTGTCCCGCCCGAATTGAAAACGACCTCAGCCTCATGGCAGTTGAAGAACTCTGCCAGCGTCTCCCGCGCCCGATCGATCGCCGTCCGCGCCTGCTGCCCGTCCAGATGAATCGAAGAAGCATTCCCAAACTGTTCGGTCCAGTACGGCCGCATCGCCTCCACAACCTCCGGCAACAGCGGAGTTGTAGCGTTGGCATCCATATAGATCCGGCCGACCTGTGACTTTCCTGCAGACATGAACAGAACCCTCTCCTTTTGCGAGGGTACCATAGCATCAGAATCACATCGTGGTACAAAATCCCGCTCCAATCCTGCTTCTTCGCGATCCACTCATCCCTTCTCGTCTGCCGGCGTTTGCAGGCAATTACCCCCAGTTCTGGCACAATGATGTTGAAGTCAAAAACATGCACTCACTAGGGAACGCAACACCGAACTGTGTGCCCTCACCTGCAGTCAGCGCCCAACACAAGGCTCCAGAAACCCGCTGGCTCGACGACTGTTTCCGTCGGCGCGCAGCAAACAGCATCGCGTTCGAGCAACCCGCTGACTTGCTGACTCGCCATCGGCGCTCGAGCGCCGGCTAACTCGCTAAGAGATCAGAAAGAACTGCGGAAACCTGCGCAAATGCCAGCCCCGCAGGACCGCCCAATACAGCCCGCTTGATAGAGATAACCCCTGTTGCATGTGTCAGCTACAAAAACGTGGGCAGAAAGGGATGCGGCTCCCAGGACTAATGGCCACGGGCCAGACCTCTAAATGCCATGTTTTCTATTAACTACCAGTAAGTCCTGTGTCATCTATTAGTTGCAAAAAATGGGGAAAAGAGAAATACATGTTAGATCACGGGCGGCGCGTCGGCTAAAACTGCCCCAGTAGCTTGTAGCTCCTTCTAGCGAGCTACCGACCCACAGCCGCTAAGTGCCATGTTTTCTATTAGGTACAACTAAATCATTTGTTATGTATTAGTTGCAAAAAACAAGAGAAATGCAGTTAGATCTTGGTGCGGAACAGTCTCAAAGGGCTAGAAGCAGCTGATTACCGCTAAGTGCCATGCTTTCTATTATGTAAAGGTAAGCCCTTTGTCATGTATTAGATATAAAAAGCAGGCAGTTTAGACTGCGGTGCCAGGCCGACTAGAACGCTGTAAGTTCCGGCTAAAGGGTTAGAGCCCGCTAAGTGCCATGTTTTCTATTAAGTACCCATAAGTCATTTGCCATGTATTACGTACAAAAACTAGGGGAAAATTGGGATGCAGTCAGAGCACAATGCGACCCGACTCTGCCGGCTTCCCGGCGGTCGGCGATCGGCCCCCAGCCGCTAAGTGCCATGCTTTCTATTAAGTACACATAAGTCCTTTGCCATGTATTACGTGCAAAAGACCGGGCGGGAGGGAGATGCAGCCTGACCCACCGTGCCACCCGACTCAGAGCTACCGGCTCCGGGCCAGAGGGGCCATTGCTCGGAGGGTATCAGATCGGCGAATGAGGCCCGCCCTGGTGAGGATCTTGCGGGCGAGGCCGGTGAGGGGCATGGACCATGCCCCTTCTAGCGATACCCAACTCCTGTTCGCTAAGGACGATGAGACTCGGTCGGCCGTGATCGTCTGGACACGGACGACATAGTTGACCTGCATAATGGCGTGTCGGACGGTGAAAATAGCATCTGTTGCCGGAGCATGAGCAGCTTCGAGAGCGGGTAGTTCCCACAGACCCGGCATAACCGTGTTGCTGGCGGAGCGTTGTTCAAGCAGGACTTCCGATCCAGCGCCCGTCTCCCGGGTCACCAGAGCAGAGGTGATCTCGCGAGTCGTCATAGGGGCGCGTTTCGGGGTGCGGTGCTCCCCGAGCGTATGACACTCGACCGCCCAGGGGCAGACGAGGCAGTGCGGGTTCCGCGGAGTGCAGACCGTGGCGCCGAGTTCCATGATCGCTTGGTTGTAGTCGCCGGGTTGGCGCGGATCAATGAGTGTTTGCGCGAACTCGTTGACCTTCCGGCGAACAGCCGCCTCGGATACCGTGTCGTGAGAGTGCCAGCCTTGGATGCGGCTGAGGACTCGTTCGACATTGCCGTCGACAACGGCGATGGGTTCGGTGTAGGCGATGCTGGCGATGGCGGCGGCGGTGTAAGAACCGATGCCGGGAAGCGCGCGGAGTTCTTCGGCCGAAGTGGGCATGGCACCGGAGTGGTCGGAGACAATGGCCTGGGCGGCCTTGTGCAGCATGCGGGCGCGGCGGTAGTAGCCCAGTCCGCTCCACAGTGCGAGAACGTCTTGCTCGTCAGCCTGGGCCAGCGATTGAATGGTCGGGAAGCGCTGGAGAAAGACGGTATAGCGCTCGACGACAACGGCGACACGGGTTTGCTGGAGCATGACCTCTGAAACCCAGATGGCGTATGGATCGGTCGTCTGCCGCCACGGAAGATCGCGCTTGTTGCGGTGGTACCACCCCAGGAGCTCACTACGCATGCGAGCAAGAGTCTCCGGAGCGTACCGGCGGCGACGGGGCATGAGGAAAGATTATGCTATGCCAGTGAATGTACATGAGGATTCCATGCACCATTTGAAAGTCGCCTGCCTTCTCGCCGCCGCACTCGCCGCACCTTCCGCCGCAATCTCTCAATCCTCCGCCGCAGATACAAATAGCGTGCCTGCAATCTCCGGCCTTCCTCCCGCCACCCGTGCCGCAGCAGCCTCGATCGACCCCGAAAAGATCCGCGCCCACGTCCGCTTCCTCTCTCTCGATCTCATGGAAGGGCGCGGCCCCGGTACCCGCGGCGACAAGCTCGCCGCAGAATACATCGCCACTCAATTCGCTCTCGAAGGCCTTCAGCCCGCCGGCGAAAACAACACCTTCTTCCAACAAGTCCCTCTCATCGCCGTCCACACCGTCGAGGAAAAAACAAAGTTCTCCTTCGTCCCAGCCAGCGGCCAGAATGTCGATCTTGCGTACGGCTCGCAGATCGTCTCCAAGGACCAGACCGGTCAGCCCACCGCCGACTTCGACGCTCCCATCGTCTTTGTCGGATACGGTATCCACGCGCCCGAGTACAAATGGAACGACTACGCCGGCGCCGACGGAAAAGACATCGACCTCCACGGCAAAATTGCCCTCGTCATCGTCAACGAGCCGACCACGGACGACGAGAAATTCTTCAACGGCAAAGCGCTCACCTACTACGGTCGCTGGACCTACAAATACGAAGAAGCCGCCCGCCGCGGCGCTGTAGGAGTCCTCATAATCCATCGCACCGATCTCGCCAGTTACGGCTGGCAAGTCGTACAGAACTCACAGGCGATCGAGAAGAGCTATCTTGCCGGCGACCCCCTGAGCACTCTCCGCGCCGCTGCATGGATCCAGCACGACGTTGCACAGCATCTCTTCACCCTCGCCGGCCTGGGCGACCTCGATCAGGCTATCGATCGTGCTGGAAAGCCCGGCTTCCACCCGCAGGAGATCAACGTCCGCCTCAAGGCTCATGTTGAGAGCCGCGTCCGTCAGTACAACTCCACAACGTAGTCGCCCGCGTCCCCGGCGCATCAGCAGGTCCTGAGAGCTCCGTCCTCTACACCGCGCATTACGACCACCTCGGCATCGATCCAGACGCCAAAGGGGATGGCATCTACAACGGAGCTGCCGACAACGGCACCGGTTGCGGAATCCTCCTTGAACTCGCTCGCGCCTACGCGCAATCCGCGCAGCGGCCGCCACACTCGATGTACTTCGCCGCCGTCACCGCCGAAGAACAAGGCCTCCTCGGTTCGCAGTATCTCGGTCAGCACCCACCCGTTCCCGCCCGCGACATCACCCTCGACCTCAACTTCGACATGCTCCTGCCACTCGGCATTCCACGTTCTGTCACTCTTGGCGGAGCCGAACGCATCGATTTCTGGCCGACGGTCCAAACCATCGCCAAGGCTTTCGACCTAAAGATCCAGCCAGACTCCCAGCCTTCCGCCGGTCACTATTACCGCTCCGACCACTTCTCTCTCGCTCGCGTCGGCATCCCCGCCTTCTCCATCGATCCCGGAACTCTTTTCGAAGGCCACGACGAAGCTTGGGGAAAAGCGCAATTCGAAGATTACGTCGCCCACCACTACCATCAGCCCTCCGACGAATTCCAGGAAAGCTGGGATTTCCGGGGCAACGCCAGGCTCGCCCGCTTCGGCTTCGTTCTCGGCTGGCTGGCTGGTGCTCAACCCAAGTCGATCGGATGGCACCCTGGCGACGAATTCGAAGCCCCGCGCAAGAAAAGCGAAACCGGAAGCAAACCACAGTAGCGAAAGTGGAAGCAGAAAAGGCCGGCGCATGAACTCGCGCCGGCCCTGTTCCTTCGTTCATTTGTTCGAGGATGCTATTTCGCCGCTGCCTCCGCCTTTTTCTTTTGCATCGCAACCGTCCAGGGCGGCACGATCCCATTCTGGCGCGCGTAAGCAATCAGTTGGCCCAGATGCTCATGCGCATCGGCCACAAGAATATAGACGACATCGCCTTCGTTTGCCTCCGGCCCCAGTTTAGGAACAAGCTTCGCGAATTCCGCGTTGCTCATCCCGTTGATCGTTTTGCTTGTGAAGTCCCACGACTGGTTGAGATTCTCCACAATTCGATCCCTTTCGGTTGTGGACTTCTCAAAATCTTTTGCCTTGAATCCTTCGGGAGGAGTCGCACCCATCATGCTCAGAATTCCATAGCGTTCCCCCGCGACGTGAA
>Ga0068858_100003322_pt1 | contig 16018 bp, 17 predicted proteins | sample KBSSwiS12_FD_66589 | JGI IMG/M metagenome (GOLD analysis project Ga0068858, IMG submission 66589) | Switchgrass rhizosphere microbial communities from Kellogg Biological Station, Michigan, USA - KBS Switchgrass S1-2 | ecosystem: Host-associated > Plants > Roots > Rhizosphere > Soil ...
CAAGGCTTTCCTCGGCACGGACGCCTCGCAAATCGAGATCAATCCGCTCGCAGTGGACGAAAAGGGCAGGCTGCTGGTGCTCGACGCCAAGGTCGGGTTCGACAACAATGCCGAGTTCCGTCACCCGGACCTCGAGGGACTTCGCGACCTCACCGAAGAAGAGCCGATGGAGATCGAGGCCTCGAAATACGACCTCAGCTACATCAAGCTGGACGGGAGCATCGGCTGCATGGTCAATGGCGCGGGCCTTGCCATGGCGACGATGGACATCATCAAGCTCGAAGGCGGCGAACCGGCCAACTTCCTCGATGTCGGCGGTGGGGCGTCCAAAGAGAAAGTCACTGCGGCGTTCAAGATCATCCTCAGCGATCCGGCCGTGAAGGGCATTTTGGTCAACATCTTCGGCGGAATCATGCGCTGCGACATCATCGCTGAGGGAATCGTCGCCGCCGCCCGCGAAGTCGACCTGCATGTTCCACTGGTCGTGCGGCTCGAAGGGACCAATGTTCAACAGGGCAAGGACATACTGGCGTCCAGCGGCCTGCCCATCATCCCGGCGAACGATCTCGGCGACGCGGCGAAGAAGATCGTCGCGGAAGTCAAAGCGCCTGTCGCCGCCTGAACTGGAGAAACCGATGAAAGTGCTTGTCGCCGTCAAGCGGGTGATCGATTTCAACGTCAAGCCGCGCGTCAAGATGGACGGATCGGGCGTCGATCTCATGAACGTCAAGATGAGCATGAATCCGTTCGACGAGATCGCGGTCGAGGAGGCAATTCGCCTCAAGGAAAAAGGCGTGGTGAACGAGATCGTCGCAGTGTCGATCGGCCCGGCCAAGGCGCAGGAAACCTTGCGCACTGCGCTCGCGATGGGCGCCGACCGGGCGATCCTTGTCCAGACGGACGAGGAGGTTGAGCCCCTGGCGGTCGCGAAGATCATCGCAAAGATCGCCGCGGACGAGCAGCCGCAGGTCGTCATCCTCGGCAAGCAGGCGATCGACGATGACAACAATGCGACCGGCCAGATGCTGGCGGCGCTGCTGGGCTGGCCGCAGGGGACCTTCGCGTCGAAGGTTGAAATCTCCGACAGCGCAACCGTGACCCGCGAGGTGGACGGAGGGCTGGAGACGGTGAAGCTGCAGCTTCCGGCAGTGGTCACTACCGACCTCCGCCTCAACGAGCCGCGCTACGCGAGTTTGCCGAACATCATGAAGGCGAAGTCGAAGCCGCTCGCGACCAAGTCGCCCGCCGATTACGGAGTGGACGTTGCGCGCCGGCTAGAGACTCTGAAGGTGACAGAGCCCACAAAACGCCAGGCGGGAATCAAGGTGGCCAGCGTCGACGAGCTCGTCGAAAAGCTCAAAGGTTTGGGGATTGCGAAATGAGCGTACTTGTCCTGGTCGAGCATGACGGAAGCCACGTCAAGGACGCGACACTCGCGACGGTAACGGCCGGCTCGAAGCTGGGCGAAGTGCACGCCCTGGTTGCCGGCAACAATGCCGATGCTGCAGCCCAGGCGGCAGCGAAGATCGCCGGTGTGGCGAAGGTCTATGTCGCCAATTCGGCTGCGCTCGAACACCAGCTCGCCGAAGCAGTCGCTCCCGTGGTTGCGAAGCTCATGGAAAGCCACGACGCATTCCTCGCTCCGGCCACGACTACCGGCAAGAATATCGCTCCACGCGTCGCGGCTCTGCTCGACGTGATGCAGATCACCGACATTCTTTCGGTCGAAGGTCCTGACACGTTCACGCGCCCGATCTACGCGGGCAATGCGATTGCGACGGTGAAGACGAAGGACGCGAAGAAAGTCATCACCGTCCGAACCACGGCGTTCGAAAATGCTGCTTCCGAGGGTGGATCTGCGGCCGTCGAGCCGGTCGATGCCGGCGGCGATCCGGGCTCCAGCAGCTTCGTTTCCGCAGAAGCGTCGGAAAGCGAGCGCCCTGAGCTCACCAGTGCAAAAGTCATTGTCTCGGGTGGCCGCGCGTTCGGCAGCAGCGAGCAGTTCCATTCATTGCTCGATCCGCTCGCCGACAAGCTCGGCGCTGGTGTCGGCGCAAGCCGTGCAGCGGTCGATGCTGGCTATGCGCCCAACGATTACCAGGTCGGCCAGACGGGCAAGATCGTCGCTCCCGAGGTCTATATCGCGATCGGAATTTCCGGCGCGATCCAGCACCTCGCCGGAATGAAGGATTCCAAGACGATCATCGCCATCAACAAGGACGAAGAAGCGCCGATCTTCCAGGTCGCGGACATCGGACTGGTTGGCGACCTGTTCAAGATCGTGCCGGAGCTGACCGAGAAGCTCTAGAAGCCGCCGAGGAAGCTCGCGACGTTGTCGCCGAGCGCCTCGACCGCATAGCCGCCTTCCATCACGATCAGGGTCGGCAGGCCCATCGACGCGATCCGCCGTGCCATCGGTGCGTAATCGCTCGTCTTGAGCTTGAAGTGGCTAATCGGGTCAGCTTCGTGCGTATCGGCCCCGTAGCTGACGATCAGCAGGTCGGGTGCGCTCTCCTCCAGCCAGTCGATCGCGTGGGTCAGCGCCGGCTCATAACGGTTCCAGTCGGTGCCTCGGGGCAAAGGCAGGTTCAGGATATTGCCCACGCTCTCGTCCGCGTGGCCCCAGAAGAATGGATAGTCCGTCGACGGATCGGCATGAATGGACGCGAAGATGACATCTTCCCGGCCGGCGAAAATGTCCTGCGTGCCGTTCCCATGGTGATAATCGACGTCGAGGATCGCGATGCGCGTGCGCCCAGCCGCCAGTGCCGCCTCGGCAGCGATGGCCGCATGGTTCAAATAGGAATAGCCGCCGAGATAATCCCGCCCAGCATGATGTCCGGGCGGGCGAGTGAACGCAAAGGCGGTGCGATCTCCCTCGATGACGGCGGACAGGGCGCCCAGCGCCGCCTGGACGCTCCAGTAGCTGGCCTCCCACGTTCCAGGGCCGATCGGGGTCGATGTGTCGAAGCTGTGCTGCCCAAGCCTTGCGTCGATTCGGGAAAGGCTCAGCGGGCGCCTGCCCACGATCGGGAATGTGTAGGGGAACGCGTCGCCCTCGCGCCCCGCGGCGAGCCATTCGTCATGCGCGTCGCGAAGCAGGTCCAGATAATCGTCGCCATGGACTCGCCGTACCGGCTCCATGCCCAGGTCCACGGGCGTTTCGGTGCTCCCGAGGGAGGCGAGAACGGCGTCTACGCGGCCGTCATGCTCGGCAGCCGGGTGCAGCCCGCCGTTGAAGAATTCGGCGGCCGGCTTGTGAGCCCTCTGACGTTCGTCCCAGAAACATCGCATAGGATCGGTCTAACGACCGCTGCGAGCGCGAAAAAGGGGCTGCGCTTCCGCTCAGAAGGCAATGTTGTGCGTGATGACCCAGCGCTGGCCGGCTCGGTGCCACACGGTCAGGTAGCGTCCTGAAGCCTGACGGGTCTTGCCGCGGCTCTGGACGGTCATCGTTGCACTCCCCCATTCGTACACATCGTCGGGATCGGCTGCAGTTCGCCCCTCGCTCTTGATGCGGGCGTTGAGCACCTTCACGTCGGCCCGGCGTTTTGCATACATGGCGCGGACGGCGTCGCGGCCGCGAACTTCGACTCCATCGGGTCCAATGAAGATTCCATGCTCGTCATAAGGAGCAGCCATCGCCCCGGCGTCGCCGCCGACGATCGCCTGTGCCCATTCCTCGTTTGATCTGTCGATGAAGGGCGCTGCGGAAGCCAGGGCTTGCCGCTCCCATGCCGGAGCCGCGGCGATCAGCACCGGCGCAGCCGCCATTACCACTAGAAACATGTTCGTACGCATAACGGATCTCCCACGCCGACTGGATCGATTTAGGCCGATGCCAGGTGCCTGCTCAAGTCTGGTTTGCTGCGAAAAGGGTCCTTTCAACGAACAATCCGGCGGCTTTCGCCTGTTGGACCGAAATCGGGTGTCCGTTCGTTGCGGGGGGCGGGAATGAGACTTCTAAACACTATCGAAGGTGGTCACGTGAGCCTTATGAATCGGGGTGCCGTCCTCGTCACCGGGGGCGCCGGTTTCATTGGGTCGAACCTCTGTGGAAAGCTCGTCGCCGAAGGCGAATATGTCGTCTGCCTGGATAATCTCGAGACGGGCCGCGTCGACAATCTAAGGTGGCTCGAGCGCGAACCCCGGTTCGAGTTCGTCGAGCATGACGTGATCGATGATCTTCCTGCCTGGCTGGGGGACGGACGCTTGAAGTTCAGGCGAATCTATCATCTGGCCTGTGCCGCATCGCCTCTACATTACCAGGCCGATCCCGAGCATACGTTGCTCACCAACGTCATGGGCACGCGCAACCTGCTTCGGCTGGCTGAGAGCACCGGTGCCCGGTTCCTCCTGACGTCGACCAGCGAAGTTTATGGCGATCCCGAGTTGCATCCGCAGGTCGAGGATTATCGTGGCTGGGTCAGCTGCACCGGCCCGCGCGCCTGCTATGATGAAGGGAAGCGCGCGGCGGAGACGCTGACGTTCGATTTCCTCCGGGCCGGTCGCGCCGATGTCAGGGTTGCGCGCCTCTTCAACACCTACGGTCCGAATATGCGCTGCGACGACGGTCGCGTGGTTTCGAACCTGGTCTGCCAGGCGCTCTCGGGCGAAGATATGACCATCTATGGCGATGGGTCCCAGACTCGCAGCTTCTGCTTCGTCGACGATACGATCGAGGGTCTGACGCGATTGATGGAAAGCGACCGTGCGGTCGGAATGCCCGTCAATCTCGGCAATCCCGACGAGCGGACAATCAAGCAATTGGTCGACCTGGTTGTCGCGATGACGGGGACGGAATCTCGCGTCGTTTACGAACCGTTGCCCGAAGACGATCCGCGGCGGCGGAAGCCCGACATTTCGCGTGCCATGAAGCTCCTCGGGTGGCGGCCAACGGTCGATCTCGAGTCGGGGCTAGAAGCAACGATCGCCTGGTTCGGCGATGCAGCAAACCGCGTTCCATTGCCCATGTTTGCCGATCTGCCGGCCATTGCGACTGCGGCGGAATAGAGGGATCGATGCGCGCTGCAGTGCTGACCGGTGCTGGACAATATGAAATCCTGGAAGTGCCCCTGCCGCAGCCGGGACCCGGCCAGGTCCGAATCCGGGTCGAAGGCTGCGGGGTCTGCTCTTCCAACCTGACGATGTGGGAAGGCCCGGACTGGATGCGGTTTCCGACGGACCCGGGGGCGTTCGGCCACGAAGGCTGGGGTATCGTCGATGCCATCGGCGAGGGAGTGAGCTCGGTCGGGATCGGAGAGCGCGTCGCCTTCATCGGAGGCAAGGCCTACGCCGAATATGACATCGCCAGCGCCTCCCACCTGGTTCGCTTGCCCAAGGAGCTGGAAAAGCTCGACCTGCCGCTGGAGCCCTTCGGATGCGCAATGAACATTTTCCGGCGCAGCCACATTGAGGCGGGCCACACCGTCGCCATTGTCGGAATCGGATTCATCGGCGCAATTCTCGTCGGCCTTGCATGCAATGCCGGCGCGAAAGTGATCGCCATCTCGCGCCGCGAAGAATCGCTAAAGCTCGCGACACTCATGGGCCCTTGCCACACCGTCCCGATGCACGACCATATGGAAATCATCGAACGAGTCCGCGAACTGACCGCCGGGAAATTCTGCGAAAGGGCCATAGAAGCCGTCGGCAAGCAATGGCCGCTGGACCTTTCGGCCGAGCTGACGCGCCAAGGTGGGCGGCTGGTCATCGCGGGCTATCACCTGGGCGGGCCCCGGCAGGTGAATATGGAGCTTTGGAACTGGCGCGGGTTCGACGTCGTCAACGCTCACGAACGGGATCCGGCCGTTTCAGTGCAGGGCATGTGCGAGGCGGTCGCCGCGATTGAGTCAGGACTGATCGATCCAAAGCTCCTGATCACGCACCGTTTTCCGCTGGAACGCCTCGGGGACGCACTGGATGCGACGCGCGAGCGTCAGGGCAATTTCGTGAAGGCGGTCGTGCTCCCCGCTTGATCTACCAGCCGTTGACCCTGTCCCACGTACCAACCATCTCCTCGCCGCCGGCAGTCACGTGATAGACATCGTGTGCGGCGGCCGTGGCGCAGGCGTGATTGGGAAGGATTTTCACTCGGCTTCCCACTGGGAATCGGCCGAGGTCGATCGCACTGTTTCGGCTCGTAATGATACCATGCTCCTGATTGGTCGATGAGACGGTCACGCCTTCGATGATGGCGCCGCTCACTGGGTCGCAAACAGCGCCATAACCCCAGTCGACAGGCAGGTCCGAGGTTCCACGGTCGCGGCTCAACGCCAGAAATCCGGCGTCGATCAGCACCCGCCCATGCTGCCGGTTGTGGCCGATGACACTGGCAAGCACTCCGATGGCGATATCCTCGGCGCTGCACGTTCCAAGCTCGACTTGGACGAGGTCGCCGAACGCATAGACGCCGGCGCGTGCTTCGGTAACTCCGTCGAGGGCGCGCCCGTAATGGACCGTCGGGGTTGAGCCGACGCTGACGACCGGGCAGCCGAGCCCTGATGCCCGAAGGCGTTCGGCAGCCGCCACGGTGAGCGCGCGCTCCTGCTCCGCCATGGCCTCGAACTCGCCGAGATTACGGCAGCCGTACGACGCTCCGGCGTGGGTCATGACCCCGCCGAGGTTGTTCGAAAGCCTGCGCCCTATCTCGATCAGCTGCGCGTCGTCGGAGGCTACCCCGGCCCGCTGGCCGTCACTGTCGATCTCGATCAGCACCTGGAGCGGCAGATTCTCGGTATCGACGAACGCGCGGACTGCTTCGGCAGCCTCGAGCGTGTCGAGGATGATGCGCAAGTTGCAGCCGGCGCGGACCAGTTCCGCGACCTCCGGCAGCTTCACCGGCGCAATTCCGACCGCATAGAGAATGTCGCGCACGCCATGCTCGAAGAAATAGCGCGCCTCGGCCAGTGTCGAGACAGTGATCGGCAGGTCCGCTCCGCCTGCGAGGACGTTGAGGACATCAATCGATTTCGATGTCTTCACATGGGGCCGCAGAGTGACGCCGAGCTCCCGCGCCTTGTCTCGCATGCGCGCGGCATTCCGCTCCAGCCTGGGAAGGTCGAGGAGCAGGGCGGGCGTGGGCAAGTCGAAGATGGTGCCCAGGGGCGGAATCGAACCACCGACACCGTGATTTTCAGTCACGTGCTCTACCAACTGAGCTACCTGGGCTCTCGGAGCAGGCAGGGGTGCCTGCTCAAGCGAAGGCGCTCCCTAAACGTCGCTATCATCGCTGTCCACCCTCTCGGGCTCGCTGGGCGGACCGGCGATTCGATAACCTTCGCCGAGCCACTTCAAAAGGTCGCGATCCTTGCAGCCCCGGCTGCAGAACGGCGCGTGCTCGGGCACCTCCGCCTTGCCGCAAAGCGGGCAGATCTTCGTCTTGTCAGGCTGCTTCGGCATATCCGCCCGACATGGGAAGATTGCGGTCGGACCGCAAGCCGACGGCTCCCCCGACCTGCCGCGAAAGCGCCTCGATCCAATCGGGCCGTGCCTCGATCGTCCCAATTAAAGCCGGCGACCCGACGAGCCTCTTGGGGCCCGCATTTTCGAGAGCCACCCGGCGTAGCAATGCGCGCGCTTCGAACGCTGCTCGATCCAGCGCCAGCTCGATCAGCGAGGCTCGAGTCCTCGGCCGCACAATCTGGACGAAGCCGAAGCCGTTGACCGAAGTCCGCTCGAATGGCTGCGGAAGCACGGCGTCGATCGCCTGCGCGGCCGACTGCCTCGTGACTTTGCTTCCGGTGGTCGGCAGGTCGATCCCGATCGAGCCGCCAATATCCAGGCGGCGAATGGCACGCGCTGCCTCTGAAGCGCCAAGGATTGCGAGGTCTTCGGGCGCAAGATAACCATCCACGTCGATCAGGGTCATCGCCGGCGTCGCTGAAATTCGAAGCTCGCCACCGGCGAAAGTGATGATTCCGGAGCGCGCCTGGTCGAGCAGTTCGTTCCACCCGGCATCCGAGAGCCGATCGGCTGGAGCCGGAAATGCGATCTCGCGGCCGTTCAGCCTCGCCGAGAGAGGCGCTGCAGCGGCGGGCGGCTTGTCGGTCGTCCGGGCAAGCGGCCTCTTCCACAATTCCGGACCGGGGATCGCTTCCCGGGTGACCTCGATCGTCAATGTCGCCCCGTGAGAGACTCCCGACGCTCCGCGCGGGAGCAGAAATTCGGTTCCGCCCTCGGCCACTGCGACGGCATTGCGGCCGTTCGTTCCGATGTTAGCGAGCCGCGCGCGAATGACGCTCCCGGCCAGCACCGCTCCATCCAGCTCGATCAGAGCCTCCACGATGTCACCATCCTGAACCAACGCGGCCCGGGTCTCTCCGATGCCCCGTTCCACGAGCCAGTCAGGCGATGCCATATCCTGCGCTCTTCAGAAGCACGCGCGTCTCCGCCAGCGGCAATCCCACGACGTTCGAATAGCTGCCCGCGATGTGACGGACATAGACTTCGCCATAGCCCTGGAGCGCATAGCCGCCGGCCTTACCACGCCACTCACCATGGCCGGCATAATAGTCGATCTCTTCATCGCTGAGGCGCTTCATGGCGATCATCGTTTCGACGAGCCGCTGCCGAATGCCCTTGCCGGGTACGGCCAGCGCAACACCCGAAAGGACGCGATGACGACGGCCTGAAAGCAGCTTCATGCAGGCCCGGAGCGTCGTCTCATCCTCGACTTTCGGAAGGATCCTTCTGCCGACCGCCACGACCGTATCCGCTGCAAGCACGAGTGCTTCAGGTTCGATTGCCGCCACCGCCGCCGCCTTCTCGGCGGCAAGCCGCAATGCGTGTTGCCGTGGCAGCTCTCCCCTAGGCACGCTCTCGTCGATGTCGGCAGGAAGCACCGCGTCAGGTTCAACGCCGATGCGGGCGAGCAGATCGATGCGGCGCGGGCTCGCCGAAGCGAGTACGAGCCTCATCAGGGATATCCGGGCGGGCCTCCGCGGCCAGGCATGAAGCGGTAGGTGATGCGGCCCTTGGTGAGGTCGTACGGAGTCAGCTCGACCAGGACTTCGTCGCCGGTCAGGACGCGGATGCGGTTCTTGCGCATCTTGCCCGCTGTATGGCCCAGGATCTCATGGCCATTCTCGAGACGGACGCGGAACATCGCATTGGGCAGCAGTTCCACAACCTGCCCGCGCATCTCGAGCAATTCTTCCTTGGCCAAAAGATCAGTCTCCGTCTGTTCAAAAAAAGTCGCGGAGACTTAGCGGGCGCCCGGGAAAATGTGAAGGCGGCTGTCTAGATCGTCAAAATCGTCGATCCGCTGGTCTTTCTGGACTCCAGCGCGCGATGGGCTTCGGCCGCCTCATTCAATGGAAATCGCTGATTGACCTCGACCTTCACTTTTCCGGCCACGACCATTTCGAACAGCTCGCTTGCAGCGGTTTCAAGGTCGTCGCGCGCAGCGACATAATCATGGACTCCCGGTCGCGTGAGGAACAGCGAGCCTTTTCGTGCAAGAAGCAAAGGCGGGATTGGGTCGACCGGTCCGGATGCGTTGCCGAAGCTGACCATCATTCCGCGCGGTGCAAGACAATCCAGCGACTTCATGAATGTGTCGCGGCCCACTCCGTCATAAACCACGGGCACTTTCCGGCCCTCGGTGATGCGCTCGACCTCGGCCACGAAATCCTGCCGCGTGTAGACGATCGGGTAATCGCAGCCATGGGCGCGGACGAGATCGGCCTTTTCGTCGCTTCCAACGGTGCCGATGACCGTGGCGCCAAGCGCCTTGGCCCATTGGCAGGCGATCAACCCCACGCCGCCCGCAGCAGCGTGGATCAGGATCACATCGCCGCTTTTGACTGCATAAACCTTCCGAAGCAGCATGTGCGCCGTGAGCCCCTGGAGCATCATCGCCGCGGCCTGCTCGGATGAAATCGAATCCGGCAGCTTCACGATTCGATCGGCGGGAATCAGACGGACTTCCGCATAGCCACCCAGCGGACCGCCATAAGCAACCCGGTCGCCGACCTTTACGTTCGTGACGTCCGGTCCGACCGCTTCGACGATGCCGGCTCCTTCCACTCCCGGGGTGAACGGGCGGTCCAGCTCGTAAAGACCGGTTCGGTAATAGACGTCGATGAAGTTGAGGCCCGCCGCTTCCTGCCGCAGCTTCACCTGACCGACCGCGGGTTCGCCAACTTCGATCTCTTCCCATTTGAGGACTTCGGGTCCGCCAGTCTCATGGACTCGAATGGCATGCGGCATGGTCTGCTCCAAACGAAAAGCCCCGCTCCACAGGTGGTGAAGCGGGGCTGGAGTTTAAAGCGTTGGCTCGATCAGCGCGCGGCGTGAGCCGCCAGCGCCGCGAGCAGGAGCAGCGCGACGATGTTGGTGATCTTGATCATCGGATTGACGGCCGGTCCGGCGGTGTCCTTGTAGGGATCGCCGACGGTGTCGCCGGTCACCGCTGCCTTGTGGGCCTCGGAGCCTTTGCCGCCGTAATTGCCGTCCTCGATATATTTCTTGGCATTGTCCCATGCGCCGCCGCCGCTCGTCATCGAGATGGCGACGAACAGGCCGGATACGATCACGCCGAGAAGCAGCGCGCCTACCGCGGCGAGCCCGTTTTCCTTGCCCGCTACCGCGCCGATTGCGAAATAGACGACGATCGGAGCCAGCACCGGAAGGAGCGACGGGAGGATCATCTCACGAATCGCTGCCTTGGTGACGAGGTCGACCGTGCGCGCATAGTTCGGACGTACAGAACCATCCATGATCCCCGGATTGTCGCGGAACTGTTGGCGCACTTCCTCGACGACTGCGCCTCCCGCCCGGCCGACGGCAGTCATGCCCATCGCGCCAAACAGATAGGGCAGCAATGCGCCGAGCAGCAGGCCGACGATGACGTATGGGTTCGACAGGCTGAACAAGGTGTCGAGATTGGTCGAAACGCCGATCTGCCCGCCGAACTCGCGAAGGTCGGCGGTGTAGGCGCCGAACAGCACGAGAGCAGCGAGGCCGGCAGAGCCGATCGCGTAACCCTTGGTGACGGCCTTGGTCGTGTTGCCGACCGCGTCGAGGGCATCGGTCTTGTGCCGGACCTCTTCCTCGAGGCCCGCCATTTCGGCGATGCCGCCGGCATTGTCGGTGACCGGGCCGTAGGCATCGAGCGCCACAACCATGCCCGCAAGAGCCAGCATCGCCGACGCTGCGAAGGCGACGCCGAGGAAGCCCGCCAGCTGGTAGCTGGCGATCAATCCGACGACGATCACGATGGTCGGGAGTGCCGTGGATTCAAGGCTGATGGCCAGGCCCTGGATGATGTTGGTGCCGTGACCGGTCTGCGAGGCACGGGCGATCGATTGCACCGGGCGATAGTTGGTGCCGGTGTAATATTCAGTGATCCAGACGATCAGGGCCGTGACTGCAAGACCGATGAAGCTCGACCAGATCAGGCTCGTCGCCGGGAAGCTGAGGCCGACGGTGGTTGTGATGGTCTGCTGGAGGTCGCCTCCGAGCGCATACCAAAAGGCACCGTAGATGGCCGGAACGGCGAGCAAAGTCGCGGTCCAGAAGCCCTTATACAGCGCCCCCATGATCGAGCCCTTGGCCCCAAGGCGGACCATGTAGGTGCCGATGACGGACGTGATGATGCAGACGCCCCCGATCAGCAGCGGAAGGCTCATCAGCGGCATCAGCAGCGGCGAAGCGCCGATTGCAAGTGCAACCGATACCATGGTGATGCCGACCGTAACGACATAGGTCTCGAAGAGATCGGCAGCCATGCCGGCGCAGTCGCCGACATTGTCGCCGACGTTGTCGGCAATCACGGCCGGGTTGCGTGGATCGTCTTCCGGAATTCCGGCTTCGACCTTGCCCACCAGGTCGGCGCCGACGTCGGCGGCCTTGGTGAAGATGCCGCCACCGAGACGCGCGAAGATGGAGACGAGCGAAGCGCCAAGCGCGAGGGCCGTGAGGGCGGTGACGACCGGACGGTCGTTCGGCTGGAATCCGCCCGGGCCGGTCAGGTACCAAAAGAGGCCGGCGATCGCGAGCAGCGCAAGGCCGGCAACCAGCATGCCCGTGATGGCGCCTGCACGGAATGCAGTGGTGAGGCCGCTTTGCAGACTCTGTCGCGCAGCTTCCGCCGTGCGGACGTTGGCCCGCACCGAGATGTTCATGCCGATGAAGCCCGTCGCCCCCGACAGGACCGCACCGAGTACGAACGCGGCAGCGCTGAGGCCACCGAGGAAAAAGAAGATGATCGCGGCGACGACGACGCCCACAATCGCGATCGTCGTATACTGGCGGCGGAGGTAGGCGCCGGCGCCTTCCTGGATCGCGGCCGACACTTCAATCATGCGTTGGTTGCCGGCAGACATGCCGAGCACCTGGCGGCTGGTGATGATGCCGTAGAGCACCGCAATCACGCCGCAGATAATGGCGATATACAGCAAGTTCATGAGTTCAAGCTTCCCCGTTCTTGAAGCAGGTGAAAGCGGCCGGATAAACGGCGGCCGCGCTGGAAACGGCGAAGGTTTAGGGAGCGTTTTCGCGGCTGGCAACCGCGTGGATCAAGCGATCAGTGAAGGAGCAGCGCGATCGTCATTCCGGAGATGACGCCGCTAAGGCCGATCACCCACTGTCGGAGCGGAAGACCGGCGATCGTCAATATCCCGTTCGACACCCGCATGCTCGAATCCCAGCCTCTTCGGCAAATCGACAGGCCCGCCGGCGCTGGTGAGGGAAAGGGAAGCCCCGCCCGCGGCCAGCGAGCCGATACGGCTGATCCTCGTCCCTCTTGGTAAAGAAAGCGTTGCTGGATCGAAAACGGCGGGGAAAGCGGCGAGTAGCGCATAATCGTCCCCGCCCGTCGCGGCGAACATTCTTGCGTTTAGATCCTGACCACGCTCGGCAACGAAGGCGCTCGACAAGGGAAGCTGGTCGAGGTCGATCTCGATTCTACATCGGCTCGCTTCCGCCATCCGCCGAGCATCGAGGAGAAGGCCGTCAGAAATGTCCATCATTGCATGGGCGTGCTCGGCAAGTGCCTGCCCCGCGCCGAGCTGGGGCACGGGCCTCCGGTAGATGTCGACGAGCGGCCCTGTGGCGTGACGGTCGGCAAGCAGTTGCACCAAGCCCGCCGCGGCATCGCCGACCGTGCCGACCAGCCAAAGTTCGTCTCCGGCCTTGCCGTCGCCTCGGTGCGGAACCCGGCCGTTGGAGCGGCCGAATGCAGTCAATCCCAATACTCGGGGCGCGCCGATGGGAAGCGCGATCGTGTCGCCCCCAATAAGTGGAAGTCCATAGCTTTCGCATGCCGCTTCCACGCCGCCCAGGAAGTGCTCTTCCCAATGGCCCGGCCCGGAAATCGTCAGCGAGAGCAGCGCCCCCGCCGGCGCCGCTCCCTTGGCGGCAAGGTCCGAGAGATTGACGGTAACGAGTTTCCACCCAACGCTCGCCGGCGGGTCGTGGGAGAGGAAATGAACGCCCTCCGCCAGGCTGTCGTGAGTGATGACGAGCCCGTCCAGCACAGCGACGTCATCGGCAAGACCGCGTGCCGCCGGTGTCGTCGCAATTCGACGCAGTCGTTCGATCACTTCGGATTCGCGCACCGGTGGTTCCTCCCGGGCTCAAGTTCGCGCGGGGCGGGCTTCCTTGGCAATGGCATCGAGCAGGCCATTTACGAAGCCGCTCTCCCTTTTGTCGTAGAAAGCGTGCGCTACGTCGACATATTCGGAAATGACCGAACCGACGGGCACGTCGGCGCGGGCGACCAGCTCATAGGCTCCGGCCCGGAGGATCGCCCGCATCGGCCGGTCGAGCCGCTCGAGGCTCCAGCCTTCGGCAAGCCGCTCGGCGATCAGTGAGTCGATCTCGTCGCGCCGAGCGTCCGTGCCGGTAACGATGTCGTCGAAAAAGTCCCGCTCGGCATGGTGGTAGGTCTTATCCTCGATGGTCGCCCCGAGACGGTGGTCGTGGAACTCCTTAAGCAGGCGGGGAAGGGGGGTCCCTTCCATCTCGTGCTGGTAGAGCGCCTGAACGGCTGCAAGGCGTGCGGCAGAACGCGAACGGGAACGAGTCTCGGTCATGGCGCTGCCGCACTAGCCGCGCCTTCGCCGGCAAGGAAGGGCCCGAGCGCCTTCGCGACCGCTTCGCCAGCCTCCCACGGGGCGAAATGCCCGATATCGGAAAGCCTGATGATCGTCAGGTCGTCGACCAGCGCTTCGAGTCCGTCGAGCTGGACGGGAAGCAATGCCGAATCTTTCATTCCCCACACGACCAGGGTCGGCACCTTCACGTGAGGAAAGGCGCGAAGAACCCAATCGGGCAGCGGAACCGTCACTCCAGGCGGAGGCACGATCACGCGCGACGCGCGATACCAATTGAGCATCGCGTTGAAGGCCCCCGGTTGCGACCAGTCGGCAACATACTGCTGCTTCTCGCTCTCCGGGATGAGGCTCATGTCGACATGGCGAGCAAACGTGGTCTCGAAGAACCAGTCAAATCCCTTGGCTTTGACCATCTTGTCAAAGCCGGGCGCCTTGAAGGCATTCATATATTGGGAGGCGGCGCGCTGATCGGCGTCCTCGATGAGGCTCTTCTGGAAGATCACTGGGTGGGGTGAATTGACGATGGCGAGACGTGTCAGCCGCGGATCGGCGCGGAGTGCCCCGGCCCAGGCGATCGCTCCTCCCCAGTCATGGCCGACAAGCGCAAACTCTCCGATGCCCAGCGAATCCGCCAGCGCGAAGATATCGGCGATCAGCGTATCTGCTTCATAGTCCTTTACGTCTTGCGGGAGGTCGGAACCCGCAAAGCCGCGCTGGTCCGGCATGACCAGGAAGAAACTGTCTTCGAGCCGGGGTGCGATCTCGCGCCAGGTCCGGTGCGATTCCGGGAAACCGTGGAGAAGGATTACGGCCGGACTTGAACGATCGCCCGCCAGGGCGACGTTCAGCGTCACTCCAGTGCGAAGCTCGATGCGCCTCATCTCACTCACGGATAGCTGACCGTCAGCGGCACCTCGGGAAGCGGAATATATTCCTGGTCGTCGCCCGGGATCAGCGCGAATCGAAGTGCCTTCCAGTCGTCCTTGGCCTGGTTGATCCGATCGCGCGAAGAGGAGACGAAATTCCAGAAAACGTATCGCCGGGTCGCGAAAGCCTGGCCGCCCATCAGCATCAAACGGCCGCCCGTAGCGCTCGACAAGCGAGCTTCATGCCCGGGCCGAAGGATATACAGCGCGAAGAGGTCGAGCTTCTGGCCGTCGAGCTCAGCATTGCCGCCAACCAGCATCACCGCGCGCTCGTCCGCATCCGAATCGATCGGGATCGATCCGCCCTCCCCGAGCAGCATGTCGGCATAGATCGTCGGCGAGTGGCATGGGGTCGCGGCCGTCGCGCCCCACAGGGTGCCCATCAGGACCCGGGCGCTGGACCCGTCGTCCTCGACCAGCGGCAGATTGTCTGGAGCCACGTGATCGAATGCCGGCGCGATCTCCTCCTGTCCGTCTGGAAGCGCCAGCCAGGTCTGCATTCCGTAGAGGCTCGGACCATCGGCCCGAATGTGTCGGGGTGAGCGCTCTGAATGAACGATGCCGCTGCCGGCGGTCATCAGGTTGATCGCACCGGGTTCGATCACCTGGTGCGAGCCGATGCTGTCGCGATGCTCGATGGCGCCTTCGAACAGATAGGTGACCGTGGCGAGATTGATGTGCGGATGCGGGCGGACGTCCATGCCTCGGCCGGCGGGAAGCCGCGCCGGTCCGAACTCATCGACGAATATGAATGGGCCGACCATCGTTCGCTCTCGGCCGGGCAGAGTTCGATTGACCTTGAAGTCGCCAAGGTCGTGAGTGACCGGGGTGACAGTCTGGATCACATTTTCTTCGATTGTGGCCATCACGACTCTCCCGGTGCTGTTGCTCGGATCGACAAGGCATGGACTCGGACATCCATGAGGTCGCCGAGCGCCGCATAAATCATGCGCTGCCGTTCCACACGACTCCTGCCCGCGAATGCCGGGCTTTCGATGTGCAAAGAGAAATGGCTTTCGCCTTCCGGATTGT
>Ga0068858_100003327_pt1 | contig 16004 bp, 11 predicted proteins | sample KBSSwiS12_FD_66589 | JGI IMG/M metagenome (GOLD analysis project Ga0068858, IMG submission 66589) | Switchgrass rhizosphere microbial communities from Kellogg Biological Station, Michigan, USA - KBS Switchgrass S1-2 | ecosystem: Host-associated > Plants > Roots > Rhizosphere > Soil ...
CACTGCGCTCGCGCTGAACTGGTGGAACCATGCCCCCTGCAACGTGCTGTCCCAGCCGAGCACCGATGTACCGCGGGAGAAGGCGATCAAAGCTTGCACGTCGGGGTCGGACTCTTTGAGATGGGCAAAGCCATACCGCAGAAATCCTTGATTGCTGTTGTTGAACCGATGGTCCAAACGTGCTGAAACATTGTGTTGCCGAGTTGGAAAGGGGAATAGTCCCCCGTCTTTTTCGAATTGGCTAACAATGAACTCGTTCAGCGCCAGGTGACCTGGGCTTACAAAAGGATTGCCGCTGGCGGTGGGGTCAACAGTCAGAATGCTCTGCAATCCGAAAGCACAGGTAGCGGCCGGAAGGAACGTCGGGGAGCCGCCGGTTGTGAAATTGGAAAAGCACGGTACCATCGGATTCCCAGGTGTATTCGCCAGAGCAGCTAGGATCGGCAATTGGGCAGCGGTCGGTGCGAAGACATTGCTCTTCGTTAGCAGTGGAACGGAATCCTGCGCGTCAGATCGCAGGCCCTCATAACCAACAAAGAGAAATGTTCGGTCTTTAATTAGAGGAAGGCTGAGAGTGCCGCCGAATTGCTGGCGATCCAGTGAATTCTTTACTGGCGAGCCCACAGCATTGAGTCTGAAGTTGGCGAAGGTCGGGTCGAGCGACAGAGCCGGAGTAAGGGCAAACGGATTTCGAGCATCCATCACATCGTTGCGGAAGAATCCAAAAAAACTCCCGTGTAGGTCATTTGTGCCGGACCTCGTCACGATGTTGACCGAAGCGCCGCTTGCGCTCCCTAGTTCGGCTGAGTAATTGCTGCGATTGATCACAAACTCCTGCACCGCCTCCTGGCTCAGGTTCAACCGAACACCTCCGGTGTCGTCGTTGGCCTCGCCTCCATCCACGGTGATGTTGTTGCCCCTTCCGTTATTCCCGTAGAAGGACAGTCCACTCTGCGGCGTTTGCTTCACTCGAAAATCGGCATTATCCGCAATGGTGTTGGAGTTGCTTACGCCCGGCATGAGCAAAGAGAAGGTGAGATAGTCTCTTTGATCAATTGGTAATTCCTGAATGTCGCTTTGTTCGACCACGCCGGCTTGCGAACCTCTTGCTGTGTCCACAACCGGTGGTTCTGACGTGATTTCCACGACCTGTTTGCCTGCGGACACCTTCATGCGAAAGTCCACCACCAGCGTCTCGCCCAAATTGAGCACTACATTCTTCTGGATTTGGGACTCAAATCCCGGCATTGCCACGCTTACGTCGTAGACCGCGGGCAGAAGGCTTGTGATTTTATATCGGCCGGCGGTATCGGTCGTGGCCGTGCGACGAACACCTCTCGCTGCGTCCACAAGCGCCACGGCGACATTCCGCATGATGGCACCGGAACTGTCTCTTATCGTGCCGCCGATATCGCCGGATGCACCCACGCCTTGAGCAAAGACTCCGACTGTGGACACCAAGAGGCTGAGACACCAGACGAAGGTGCGCAAGTTCATAACCCCTCCCCAGAACAGGGCGGGCCTCTCTACGTGAACATTTGGCCCTGTGCAATATACGCCTGACGAAGCTCCGTGAGACCCGTATTTCTGAAACAGCGTTGAAATTGAGGACCCCACGTATGTTTGTTGTGCCAGTGACTGCCCCGAAGGTCAATCCCGACGATCTCTCCTAATGCTCTCTCATCCATCTCTGAGTGAGGTAGCCCAGTAATACCAGTTTGGAGGACGGTGAGTTCAGTTGCTTTTCTGGAGGTTAGCTCAAAACGTCCCGTTGGCATTTATGAAAGAATTCTTCGCAACGAGGATAAGAAACGGCACTGGCAAGCATTCTGCAACAAGAATCGGGATTTGGTGGTCCCAGCAACGCTGGAACAAGTTTGCAGCAGATTGGTTCTTTTCTGCTTCCCGTATTGCGCAGTGTGGTGGGCAAAACTGAACTGTCGAAAAAGTGGGAGAAAGGCCCTTGGATTCGCTAATTTATGTTCAATCCAGCAGTATTGCCGAGTAATGCAGGCAGCCCGGTCCCATTTGACGCACGACTCGCAAACCCTAGGGATTCAGGACGAGTATCTTCATGACTCTTCCCTGCTCTCTGACTGATGGGCCGACATCCGGACTCTTTCTAGTGGCTCAGGCATTGCAAAGTGTGTACGACGCGCTGCTGAGCAGCAATCGATTAAGGATCCGCTTTATGCTTTCCAAGATTTTGTGGAGATGATCGGACTTCAACAAGTCTGGGACTTCGAAGAAAAGTACTGGGCACCCACCCCTTTCCCCAAGGGGTGGGTGCCCGCGGATTGTGATTCTCTATAGTGGTTTGTTGCCGAAGAGCAATGTTGTTACAGTCGCAGAGTTGTTGGCCGGGTTCGGATCGAAGTTGGGCGAACTGACCGTTGCGGTGTTGGTGATCGACGACTTGTTCGGTAATTTCGAAATTTGCACCGTGATGGTCACTGTCGCCGAGGCTCCGCTGGCCACGTTTCCAAGGTTGCAGGTAACGGTTCCGACCTGGCCGGGCGCTGGGGCCGTACAGGACGCCCCGCCTGAGTTCACCGACAAAAACGTCGACAGCGCAGGAACTGGATCAACCAAAGTGACCGCTGACGCCTGGAATGGGCCCAGGTTCGTTACCGTCACTGTGTAGACCAGAGTCCCCCCAAACTTTACAGCGGTAAAGTTGGCCTTCGCGGTCACGAACAGGTCGGACTTGTTCTGCACCGTGATGCTCGCCGATCCCGCCGATCCGGAGTTATTGCTGGGATCCGGGTCAGACACGCTGGAAGTTACCGATGGAGTGTTTGCTAGAGTCGTGCCGTCGGTAATAGTAGCGCTCAACGTGGCCTGAATCGTGATCGTGACAGTTGCACCATCAGGCAAAGTTCCGAGGTTAAGGCTCGCTCCTCCACCGGACACCGTACAGGCACCCAACGTCGAGCTGCAGGAATTGAAGGTGACACCAGCCGGTGGGACATCGCTAAAGACGACGTCGGCGGCGTCGTCTGGTCCGGCATTACTCAATTGCACGGTGTAGGTAAACGAACCGCCAGCCACAATCTGCGCTGCCGAGGTTTGGCTGGTCAGAGTCAAATCCGCAGACTTAGCGAATTCGAAGGCTCCAATGTCACTGTGTGGGCCTTGCGGACGTGCGACTCCCCGCTGATCCGTCGAAAGGAATCGAGAATCATCGGCGGCATCCACCGCAGGACTGTCCAATGGCAGCGCCATGGTAGGCGTGCCTATCTTGCTCCGCGGATCCAGTGCCAAGGGAGCCAGATGGGGATCAACACTGACCGCGACGCCAGCGCATCCATTGTTATTCAGGATCAAATTTCCGCTGCCGTTCGCATCGACAGTGCCCTCCAGTAAGCAGTCGTTGGAGCCGTTTCGAGAAAGGATTGTGTTATGCAGTGTGAACAAAGCCTTCGCTGGGACATTCGTGACCAATGGGAACCCCACGACCACGACACCACCGCCGGCCTGATTGTCGGAACCGGTGGCAAAGTTGTCGCTGATGGTCGAGTTCTCAAGAGTAAGCGACCCATTCAGCGAGAAGATCGCCGCACCGGCATCCGCGCCATTGCTTGCCTTGTCGGTTGGGTCCGTCTCCGAGGTTCCACCCTCCCCCCTGTCCACATCGTTATGGGTGAAGGTGCTGTTGCGGATAATAACGGTACCGCTCTCATTGAAGATGGCGCCTCCGAGAGCTCCACCCCCACCGCCACAGCAACTGCCGTTGCCACCTCCTCCGAAAGGGCCTCGGTTTCCGGGAGCGCCGTGCAAATCAATGTCGGTGCCAATGCCGAAGCCTGCGCCGCCGCCAAATCCGCCATTTCCTCCGTGACTGCCAGTGAGGGTAGACCGCACCGTTCCGGAGCCAGCACCACCGCCGCCAAATCCGCCATTACCGCCACTTCCGCTCGCGTGCTGGTCACCGCCTTCGCTGGGTTCGCCAGCGCCGCCGCCACCGCCACCGCCGCCGTAGGCGCCATCGGCTCCATCGGATCCTTCGAGGCTCTCGATGATGCTCCCGCCGAACTCTCCACCGCCACCGCCACCGCCGCCGGGGCAGGTGGCATTATGGCCATGATTATCGCGGCCGCCGCCTGAGCCACCGCAGAGGTATGCGCCACTGCCGCCCGTATCTGAAAAGAGACTGTCTCCACCATCGAAGATGGTGCCACCGCCGCCGGCTCCACTTTCACCGGCATTCCCACCGTTACCTCTGGAGCCGCCGCCTCCACCTCCGCCACCGCCACTGCCGGCACCCCCGCCGCTACCGGATAGGCCACCGCCGCCGCCGCCGGCACCTTGACCGAAAATAGAAAGGCAACCTGTGTGGCTGCCATTGCCGCCAACTGCAAAGTTGGAATCGAAGGTGCTGTTCTCGACGTCGAGTGTTGGGACACCGGAATCGACCTTGCCGACGTATATCGCTCCACCTGCTCCCAACCCTCCAGCGCCACCGCAGGATCCGTCACCACCTTTGATTTTGAATCCCTTGACGTAAACAGCTTCGAGCCTCAATGTTCCTGTTCCCGAAACCGTCTTGTTATCCAAATCGTCGAAAATGGACGCACTTCCCACGGCAAACAGCCGGGAATTTCCGCTTCCCGTCCATTGCAGCGTTGCTCCGTTTCCCTGGATGGTGATGTTCGTGAAAATGATCGGCGTCGCCGTCAGCCCAAACGGATTATGCGCATCGCGGTCCCAGAAAGTGGTGAAGGCATACACGGTCTTTTGCAGGGCGATGGTGAATGGCCCACTGTCGCCCTGTAATACGCAACCGGTCTTATAAAAATGGTCGGGATCGGTGAAATCTAAAGCTGTGTTGCTTTCAAATTCCGCAGCATAGATCGCTTCTTGCAGAGAGCAATGGCTGGCGTCGGTGACACCTTGACGTGTGGTTGTGACCTGAATCGTGGTCTGCGCCACAGCCAGCTGCGTGGAGCCCAGCGTGAGCAGAGGGATCGCTGCAAGCGCGATCCAGTAACCAATCTGAGCCAAAAAGCTGGTTGCTTGTTTCATCCGACAGAGAGTCAATAAAGGTCGACTACGGTTCACGGTACCCCTCCTCAGGGTTCAAATCAGTGGCCTACGACTTCTGCTCTAGTAATCGAAAATGTCAGGAATAAAACGACAGAGTGGGGACGATTTTTTCCAGCGAACTGGCACTGCGGTTGTCCGCTACCCCCTAAAGCCGGTGTGGCGACTACAGTCAACTAGTGTCGCCCTCGAGGTCTTCATCGATGACCGCGCTTCCCTCTACGTACCTGCGGAGGTTTACATGGCAGGGTCTTCCGACCACAGCAGAAAACGATTTGTGAATCTCGTTTAGACTTGGGGGCAGGAAGACATATGAATCCGAGAGAATTTCGCGAAGTTGGTCATCGAGTGGTTGACTTATTGGCCAGCTACTTAGAGCAGATCGAAGAAAAGCCGGTGTTTCCCAATGTCGAGCCAGCCACGCTGACAAGACTCTTCTCCGAACCCCTGCCTGAGGATTCCAGTACCGCCGAAGAAGTTCTCAGCGAGCTCGAAGAAAAACTTCTGCCCTACTGCACCAATGTTGGCCATCCTGGGTACATGGGCCTTATCACTCCGTCTCCCAGCCCGACCGGAGTCATTGCCGACTTCATCTGTTCGGCGCTGAATCAAAACATTGGAGCTTACACGATAGGCCCAGCCGGCGTGGCCATGGAACGTCGCACGGTTCGCTGGCTCACTGACTTGGTTGGCTACGGCGAGAAGGCGGGAGGAAACCTCACCAGCGGCGGAATGATGGCGAATTTCATCGGCCTGAAGCTGGCCCGGGACTCGGTCTCCGGCGACCGGATACAGCACCACGGTATTCAAGAGCGTTGGGCAGTGTATACGTCTGAAGAACGGCACGTTTCGGTGGACAAAGCAGTGGATGCTGTTGGTCTTGGCCGAACTGCTTTGCGTGCGTTGCCGACCAACGCTCGATTCCAGCTGCGTTTGGATGCGCTTGAAGCTGCCATTGCAGAGGATCGTAAACACGGCATTCGCCCTCTTTGCGTCGTAGGTATTTTCGGGACCACAAACACTGGCGCTATCGATCCCGTACATGAGTTACGCAAGATAGCGGACCGAGAAAGCATGTGGCTCCACATCGATGCTGCCTACGGTGGAGGCATGCTGCTATCCCATGAATTTCGTATCCCGGATCATGGGCTAGAACTCGCAGATTCGATCACCATCGATCCACATAAATGGTTTTATGCCCCACTCGATGCCGGAGCAATACTAGTGAAAGATGAGCGGCGGCTGACCGCTTCGTTTGGAATTAAGCCTTCATACCTCACCGACGAACTGGATCGCGAGAATGAGCGTTATCAGTATTATGTTCACGGATTCGAACAATCACGACGATTTCGTGGATTGAAAGTGTGGATGAGTTTCAAACGCTATGGAACTCGACAGATCGGAGAGTGGATCGACGGCAATATCCGCCAGGCTAAACATCTTTACTCCCTGGCGGTAAAACATCCTGGCTTTGAGCCTGCATGTGAACCGCCGATGTCGGCAATCTGTATTCGATACAAGGATCCGGAATTGGACGAAGTGCAGTCAAAGCAATTGCACGCAGACGTTGCCCGACGAGTTGAGTTGAGTGGAAGGTTCTGGATTTCAACTACTGAACTAAAGAGGAAGAGTTGGTTTCGGATCAATCCGGTGAACTTCCGCACGCGCATCGAGCATATGGATCAACTGCTTGCTTTGCTCGAAGTGGAATGCCACTCAGCGTTTCAGGCCAAAAGACTCAGCAGCGCCGGGAATTCATTGGCACCGTAACCGGCACAAGGCATCGGGTCTCGCTAATGGGTAGTGCTATTATTCGGGGAAACGACGCGACCATACTCGGATGCGCGACCCAGCCGGTCGAACATTCGGTAAGCAGCGGCAGAGATTCGCGCAATGGCTTCTTCGCCATCACGCTCGTTTTGCAGGTACGTGGTCATCACGCAAATCACGTAAGGTCGATTTTGCACAAACACGATTCCTGAATCGTTGCGTACTCCTTCGAGCGATCCAGGTTTGTTTGCAATCCGTAGCCCGTCGGGCAAGTTCCGCGGAATCCAACTGTCTTTGTGCGTGCTGAGGACTTTGAAGAAGTCCGCAGTCATTTCTTTGTTCAGCACCTTGCCTCGATAAATCTGCTCGAGCAGGGCCATCATCTCTTTGGGAGTCGAGATGTTTTCCCTGCCTTCGCTGGCTGCTTTCAAGTCCATCATCTTGCGGCGCAGACGAGTATGCGCTAGCCCCAGGCTGTCCATCAGTGCGTTGACGTTCCCCATCCCGACCCGGTCGATAAGCACGTTCGCTGCAGAGTTATCACTGACCGCTACCATCATGGTTGCCAGATCACGGTTGGTGACTCGCGTGACCGAAGGTGTAAGACCCTGCATGATGTCGCTGTCCGGGACTAGATCCTTGGCATCAACCGTGTAGAAATCCGACAGCCTTGCTTTTCCACTCGCACCTTCAGCCGAGAGCTGCGCCTGATGATAAAGCTCAGCCAGCACCACGATCTTGATGGAACTGGCTTGAGGGAACATTTCATCTTCGCGCAAAAAGAACTTCTCTCCAGTCGTAAGATCCTCGATAGCTATACCCAGCACGCCGTCGAAATCTGAGTCGATCGCCTGAATCGTTGATTTGAGTTTCTGCCAGAGCACGTGTTGCTTGCTCGTTGCAGGCTGTGGTTCAGTTGCGCCAGTCTGCGCCCATAGATTTCCAGCAAGCACCAGAAAACAAACGATCATATTCAAACCACGCATTCTCATATGGAGTGATGGTTGTGTTTTCCCGACCAGCAGTCTACGTATAGGCTTGCCATTTGTTGTTGGCATTTTTCAAGGAGTTGGATGCAGGGGAATAATATACAGGAGTGGACTGCATGGGGCGCGAACTTGCCTTATTAATTCTGGCAGCTCGTTGGTTTTGACGCGTTGCACGATCGGCTGAACAAACAGCGTTTCGGGAGCCCTGACGCCAGGGACACGCATCCAATCCCGCTAGGAGGACGATGAGGATGCATCACGTGCGCCAAGAGAACCTGCCTTCCCTGTTCACGATCCTGTAGCACATAAGGACCACATGCACGAAATAGCCGCTCTTTTATTTGGCAGCTTGCGCATGCCGATGCCGGACGCCGTAGTATTGGATGTACGGTAGATCACCCAGATGAGAGTCCAAGTAACATTGAACAAGACGAATACTCAATAAAGGAAGGAAGGTAAAACTCATGGGTAGAATTCAATTAAATTATGGAGCGTTGTTGTCGGCGTGGTTATGCCTTCTTTTCGTGGTGCCCCTCCATGCCAAGAATGATGTTCTTGGAGAAGTCGAGCTCATTGGCGCCACCAAGGTCGAGAAAACATCCGGCGTGTGGGTCGACGGTCAGTATCTGGGATATTTGAACGAACTGAAAGGATCGAAGAAGATTCTGCTATTACCCGGACGACATGAGATCGTAGTGCGTCAGGCAGGCTACCAAGATTTTGCGCAACAAGTAGTTACTGAACCTGGCACCAAGCAAGTCATTCAAGTGACCATGCAGAAAGACCCTCGTGTCCAGCTTCCAACGGTGACCGCGGCAGTGAAGCTCTCCGTCAGTCCGAATAGGGCAGCGGTATTCGTAGACGGTGCGTTCGTCGGCCATGTTGACGAATTCGACGGTCCTGGGCAAGCAATGCTGATCGCGCCGGGCAAACACAAAATTACCATTAGTCTGCCTGGATATCAGAATTTTGAGACCGAAGTTACACTTGTTCCTGACCAGCAATTTCAGTTGAAGACGGATCTACAAAAGGCGGGAAGTCCGAGTGGTGTGCCATCCAACGAAGAGTGACGATGTCGCAGGATCATGAGTTTTTGGTGACCCCATAGTTGCTCAACGAGATGTGCGATTTCACGACCAGAATAGTGACAGGCGACCACTGAACACCAATCAGTGTTCGTCTCTGGCATCGCGAAAGGAAATTAAGTCCCATTTCCCGTCGGGGCTGGACGTTTGTTGTCGAAGAATATAGAGGTTTCCATCGTCCGCGCGGATTTTATAGAAGATGTTCTCCGGGTCGTACCACTGGTCCACAACTTCCTCAACCAGATACAGCCGATTATCGAGCCAAAACCTGGTAGGCCGTTGGTCGGCTTTTCGGCCTGCATAGCACTCGACCATCAACTTCATGGCTTTCATTATCTAGCATCATGAACCTGTTTTGGATCGCTAGAGCGCGGCCGGTTGCGGAGTCTGTCTAGACGAGGAAAGCTCAGCAAGATCTCGTGTTGCGCCTGCCTTAGCTCAGATCAGCGAATCGCCATCATCGGATCGAGCATCGAATTTATTATTGGAGTTAACCATGCAAGTATGGGAGCGTTTGGAGAGTGAAATTTCTCAATGGCCGCACATAACATCTCACCCGCATCGTTTTGGCGGGCGGGAATTTCTGTTCGGTAAGGCTGAAGTGGGTCACATCCATCTTGGAGGCGTAGTTGATATTCCCTTCACACGCCCGATTCATGATGCTCTCTTGGCTGAAGGACTGGTGGAGAAGCACCGCTGGGTACCAGATTCTGGTTGGATCACCTTGCAAGTGCAAAACGCACAAGATTTCCAACACGCGCTCTGGCTCATGCGGTTGTCATACCTGCGATATCTACTAAAGAGTGCTGCCAATCCCCGACCGTTGTTCGAACGGCAATGCGAAGAATTGCATTTGAGCCCTCGATTCAAATCTTTGTTAGAACCGTTTGTTCCAAAGCAACCCAACATCCCGGCTGAGCCGGTCCCCGCCTAATCGGGTGGGGGCAGATCTTATACCTCCAAAACCATCTTCCATCCCTTATGAAAAGAGTTAAACAACATGGCAGACATGAAAGCAATCCGAATCCACAATTTCGGCGGGCCGGAGGTACTCCGGTTCGAAGATGTGCGGCGTCTCACACCGGCTGTTCAACAACTGCCGTTGCGGCACAATGGCTCATCGGTCCTCAGCCACTTGTTTGTGGGAACGCGGTGATCCGCAGTTTCGCGCCGGCATAAGGAACAAGCATGATTTTTTCTTCGGGCTCGTTGCTTGTCACTGGACTCTGTGGGACGGGAGTTGCCGCGCCCTCTTCCGCCCGCCACCCTGGTACTTTCTTTGCTCGCAGTTGTAGTTTTACCGGTGCTTGATCCGCAGCAAAGGGACGACTTCCGATTTCTGTCTCGATCGTTGAAATGTCATGGGAATGGGCGGTCGGATCGAGCGACAGGGCGTAGTTCCATTGAGTTGTCGGGTAGACCTGCCAGTCCGCTGTAAGTCCGCGGTCGCGCAACTTTACCCAAGCTGCTCCGATCGGATAGGAAAAAACAAGTGGACCACGCTCCACCGCGACCGAGTCGTTAAAGCCTCGGGAAACACGAGGAGTGAGTGGAAAATTGATCTCAACGCGATCGTTGGCTTTCCATTTTCGCTGAACGCGCGCAAAACTGCCGCGCGCGGGTGAGATCTGCATTTCTTGGTTCACCCGAACTGTCGCTTCAGCCGCCCACCCGGGGATTCTGCAGAGCAGTGGAAACTCTACCGGGGCCGAGGGATTGATAGTGAGACGGATCGACCCCCGGAATGGGTAATTCGTTTCTTCCGTGATGTGGACCGGAGTATTTCGAATTTTGCTACGGACTTCGCAGGGGGAATAGGCAGTCGCCACCAAGCCATCGTCCGGCGACATCATGAACAAACTCGCCGCAAACTTCGGCCAGCCCTGATGGTAGTTTGCGGTGCAGCAACCAAAATTTGGTTCGAGCCCGAACAAATTCGACTCCGGGCCATTGGTAGACCATGGTTCCCGGTGCAAACTGCATTCGACCTGATTCGGTTGCTGGTCATACTGATGGGCCCACATATCGTCCGTCGTCGTTCCGGGTAGCGCGTTGAAGGCGAGAAGTTCAAGACGATCACCCAACCGAGGGTCCCCCAGGATGGCGAGCGAGTGCTCCAGCGAAAACATGTACTCCACTACGGTGCAGAACTCCGAGCCCTGCGACGGATTCCTTCCAGCCAGATGTTCATCGCAGGAGAACATGCCGTTGGGCAGGCCGTGGTATTTGTCCAGCTCGGCAATCTGGCGCAGAACAGCTTTGCGATCATCCTCATTGGAAGTGAACAGATAGGAGACCGGGCCGACTTTTATCGCCTGTCCATTGTTGACGCCATGGGTTGCGAGAGAAATGTCACCACGCAAATCGGTTTCCAGTTCTTTGAGCTTGGCTAGGGTAGTCCGCTCCTTGAAGTGAAAATCGACGAATGAACCGACCCAATCGTAGCCCTGTTCGCGCAACAGCTTCAAAAGACCGAGTAGCCTGGTATCTCCGGTTCGGTTATAGAGCCAGATCACGCTAAGTGCTTCATCTTGCCATCTGAACTGTCCCCAATCTCGTAATTTCCGAGTGGGCAACTGTGCAATTTGATAGTCAAAGTACTTTTGCATTACAGGTATGACACGCATATCGCCCGTCACTTCCTGATATTGCGTCAAAGCTTTCAACATCACCATGCGTGGCCACCAGTCGTCATTTGCCCGTGGCCCAATCATTCCGTTGGTGGCCTGATTCTCTAGAGTCCAATCAACAAATTTTTGGGCTTTTGCTTTTAATCTTGCGTCATCCAGAAGGTATGCGAGTGGAATCAGGCCATCTAGAAAATAGGGGCCGCGTTCCCAGGCTTCCCCAGTTCCTCCCAGCCATCCGCTGTTTGGTCCGACATCGGGCCAAGTCTCATCCAGTCGCCCACTCAGACCATTGGCCTGGATCTTGAGCTGAGAAAGCAGCCAGCCTGCCGGTCGTATCGACCCTAGCGGCAGTGGATAGAAGGCGCTTGGCGCAAGCGGGGTCCGGTTCTTGAATACGTCACCGATCTTTGCGTCACCCGCGGTTGAGTCTGATGCCCATGCCTTCACCGAAATCTGAGAGGATAACGACGCAGCACTGAGGCGACCAATTTGTTTAAGAAATCCGCGACGACTGGAATTGTCGAACAATGAACCGGACAATGGCGTGCTCCTTCCGAAGAGACCTCGCCATGTTAGCGAATGCAACGAAATGTGACATGGTTCATGTGTTCTACCGGGTGAACTATACGGAGGTCAGTAGAACAAACAGTTTCGGCTAATCGACGCCAATAATTCCGCGCTGTATTGCCGTGGTTGCAGCTTCGGTCCGGTCGGCAGCGTCCAACTTTTCAATAAGGCTGTTTACGTGGTTCCGCACCGTATGACTGCTAATTTCCAAAACACGGCCGATCTGCTTGTTAGTTAGGCCTTTGACGACCATGCTCAAGATTTCAAGCTCACGCGATGTCAGCTCCGTCCTCATCATGCGTTCGGTCAACCGAGATGCAATGTGACGAGGGATATATCGGCTACCGGCATGTACGGTACGGATTGCCTCTACCATTTCAGCCTGTGAAGTATTCTTTAGCAAGTAGCCTTCAGCACCCGCTTGGACCGAGCGGTAAATATCCTCATCTGTTTCGAAACTGGTGAGAACAATGACGTGCGTGGTCAGTCCCTCGCGCCTCATCGCGAGGAGCACGTCGATTCCGTTCATCTCAGGCATGCGCAGATCGAGCAGCACGAGATCAATGCCTTCCCCTGTCCTTAATGTTTCCAGCGCTTCTGTACCACTGGATGCAGAACCGACGACTTGCAGTCCTGGTTGGGTGCCGAGCAGTGTCGTGAGTCCGGCGCGAACAACCGGATGATCATCCACGATTAAGATTCGAATGTTGTTGGCGAGTTGGCTGTACATGATTTTGATGCTCCAAAAGATGTTTCCCGAACTTTAGTGCGCGCGAAAGTAGGCTTAGGCGCGGAGGCAAGGCGCAACGAATCATGACTTCTGTTCCCCGCCCAGGCTCGCTTGAAACATGCAAGTCCGCACGAATGGTAGCTGCGCGGCGGCGCATGCCCTGCAAACCAAAACCTCGTTGATTTCCCATTTTTTGGAAGCCGACACCATCATCCGCAAGCACCAGCATGATACTTTCATTTTCGTAAGCAATTGAAAGTGTGATCTGCCGCGGGCGCCCGTGTTGTACGGCATTGGCAATAGCTTCTTGACCCATTCGGTAGAGTGTCTCAGTCATTCGGAGCGGCAAAATTCGAACCTCACCCGTAACAGATGTTCGAATTTCAACGGTTCCACCCTCCACCATCCGGTGAGCACAAGTCTCCAGTGCCGTGATCAAATCACCAGATTGCAGTGATACTGGCCGCAGGCTGGCGATGCTGCGACGCGCCTCCTCGTGACTGTGACGGGCCAGATCGCTCGCGACATCGAGTTGGTGATGTATCACACCTAGATCCTGTGGAACTCCGTTCCGTATTGCATCAAGCTGGAAGCCGATACCAGCAAAACTTTGTGCGAGCGTGTCGTGCACTTCATGCGCGAGCCTCTCCCGTTCTTCAAGAACTGCAGTGAGACGCCAATGCTGTATGCGGCCGTAAAGAATATTTAAGAGAAGTGCGGCAACCAGAAGGCCGATCGTCAGCGCCACCATATGCCCTGCGTTCCACCACGGAGGCCCTGCCAAAATCTTAAGGTCGTCGGTCGAACGCAACAAAAGAACGAATGGAGTGAGATTCTCGGTATAGGAAGCGTCTGCGACACAAATGCCCCGCAAACGGAGGAGGCTATTGATCTTCACATCTTTGAAAAAGGCGTCGCTGCGCCCCCGACTCACGATTGCACGGAAGGCCTCGGGACCTGAATCGAGATCAAGAATAAAAGTATTGTTCGGACCGAGATCTTTGTTACGCAAATGCCCTTCCAACTCGATGAAATTAGCGTCAAAGGCGCCGGTTGCCGCCTGGCTGGCAGTTACAGAAACTGCTGGCGTCGGCGACCTTGCCCACAGCACGTGGACCTTCGCGTCCTCGAGCACAGAACTGAAATCTCCCGGGCGAACTCTGCCCGAGGCCTCAACTTCATCTCCGATTTTCAGAGGGGGGCCGTCCGGATTCGAGATGGAAACGCCGCCGGTCGCATCCTGAATGATCAGTGACGGGGAGGTCAGGATGACGACTCCGCGAACGGTGACGCTTTCTTTGTTCGAGAAAGGAAACAACCCTAAGTCGGCGATCGGACGAAATGTCTCTTTCGATTCCGAGATCGCTTTTTCTGTGCTGTCGTGCGAAGCAGTTGGCACTACCACATGCTTCTCACTCATCGCTGGAGTCTTCGTTTCTGCCTGCTGTAGCCGTCCAAGTGAGGCCATCATTGCAGTCATTTCGTTCGGATCGGCTTTGCGAACGGTAACGTTTCTCCACACCCCGCCCGAAGAGTAAGAACGCAAGCCGATGCGTCCTGAGTGAATACAGTTTTTGTCTTTCAGCGCGATTGAACTTACGTTCGCGCTGGCCGGCATGGTTGCCTCGCCGACAATCTGGCAGTCGTACGCAAGCATCTTCAGGTGATACCAGCGGAAGGGCTGAACTCCGAATGGATCTAAGCTCAAATTGCTGCTGGTTTCAGTCCAACCATGCTCAGCGCGCCCAATCACCAGAGCGTTTCCCCTCCTGCGCAAACCGAAGTAATAGCCGGTGTATGAATCAACTCCTTCTTCTTCGTTGCTGGAACGAAGTGTAAGCCCGGCATCTCCATCTACTCCTAACAACATTACGTCGGCTTCGACGACATAGTTTTTCCACTTAGTTGAACCAGTAACGAGTTTCGCTCCTCTTTCGTCGGAGTCGTTCCTCATCTCGCCCCGTACCACCTCCCACGTACCTCCGAAGGCTTGCCACTCGTCAGCTCTGCCTGAAGAAAATGAATCGCTGTAAGGCAAAGAGTGCATTGGCACACGGAGATAAATCGTCAGCAAACCGCAAACCAGCACTGCGATGGCCGCCCCCGCGGCGATTGCGCGCCATGAGTTCGCGATCCCCCTGCGATTCATCGCGACACCATCGCTTCCTCGGGAAATACCCGCCAATCCATCCAGATCAATTTTCGAATAGCAGGCTCGTTAATATTGTCGCGGTTGACTAACGTCGGCGGCAGTTTGACCGAACTCGGTCCTGACTGGCCGCGGACTTGCGCGGCAACGAGTTCCACAGCTTTCTCTCCCATCGCCTCCGTATTCTGCATGACAACCGAATCGAGGTTGGGAATATCAAAGGGAAGCGGAGACCCATCGGGATCAAAGCCGATCACCTTGACGCTGTCCGGATCATGCCTTGTTCGCGCGGCGCTAAGGGCTCCGCGGGTTGAGGGCCACATAAGCCCGACGATTGCCTCCACCTTTGTTGTCGATCTCAACACTTCTTCAGCGGTTTGCTGCTCGTGTAGAGCGTTAAAAGACCCTCTCCTCTTTTCGATGTGAATGTCGGGAAAGCTTTGAGACAAATACAACTCAAAGCTGCGTGCTCTGATCATGATTCCGGCAATGTCCGGATTCACGCCCAGCAGGATCACTGTGCCGCGTCCATGCAGCAATTCGGCGACACGTTTCGCTGCAAGTTGTCCAGCTGTTTCATCATCATTCACCACATAAGAGAGTTTGCCTCCAGCGGGAATCGGGAGAGGCGAACTGATGATCACTGTTGGGATGTTTTTCGCCAACGCCCTGCGCACGGGTGTGATCAAGGCCAAGGTATGGTCGGGTGCAATTACGAGACCTTGATAGCCCTTATCCACGACTTGATTGATCAGAGCGATCTGGCCTTCGACGTCGTCTTCCCGGGTAGGCGCATTCCAATAGACGCGCGCGCTGATTTTTGCCGCCGCGCTGTCAGCTCCTCGATGCACCGGTTCCCAGAGCCCCATTCCCGCAGTGCGAGGGATCAGCGCGATACGCAGTGGCACATTCCTGCTGCAACTTGGAAAACCAACGAGGAAGCATCCAAGAAGACACACTAGGACGGCAATCGGCTTTCGGGGCCCCGCGATGGAAACCACTGGGTTCTCCATGCAACCGGAACCGAGTTTATGCGAATGC
>Ga0068858_100003330_pt1 | contig 15999 bp, 13 predicted proteins | sample KBSSwiS12_FD_66589 | JGI IMG/M metagenome (GOLD analysis project Ga0068858, IMG submission 66589) | Switchgrass rhizosphere microbial communities from Kellogg Biological Station, Michigan, USA - KBS Switchgrass S1-2 | ecosystem: Host-associated > Plants > Roots > Rhizosphere > Soil ...
GAATCGCAGGTCGAGGACGTGTGGCTCGCCGCGGGCCAGCGCGTGCGGCTCGTCGGTGAAGGCCTCGCCGTCCTGGAAGCGAAGGGCAACGCGCGCCTGCGCATCGAGTAGCGCCCCGGCATAATGGGGCGATGGACCGCCCCGGAGCCAAGACCCACAACTACGTCCGGACCCTGGCACTCGTGCTGGGGTTGATCGCGGTCGCGATGATCCTCGCCTCCGGCCCCGGCACCCGCGCGGGCTGGTGGGACTGGAAGACCGGCCTCGGGATGGTGAAATGGTCGTTCTACGTCGGCGCTGCCGCCGTCGTGGTCGGCACGGCGCTCCTGCTGCTCCATGCGTTCCCGCGCTATCGCTCGCACCTCTGGATCCCGTTGACCGCGATCGTTTGCGGCCTCGTGGCGGCGATCCCTCCCTTCTACCTGCTGCACCTCGCAGGGTCGGTGCCGCCGATCCACGACGTCACCACCGATTTCGTCGATCCTCCCGCGTTCGTGTTCCTGGCCGAGATCCGCCGCAAGTCCGACAACGGCCTCGACTACGGGGGCGACGCGATCGCCGCCCAGCAGAAGAAGGCCTATCCGCAGATCAAGCCACTGATCGTCAAGGCGCCGCCGAAGGATGCCGTGCAGGGCGCGATCGACGCCGCGCGCTCCTGCGGCTGGGAGGTGATGTCGAGCGACGCGCCCGCCGGCCGCATCGAGGCCACCGACACCACGGCGTGGTTCGGCTTCAAGGACGACATCGTGATCCGCGTGCGTCCGGAGGGCGGCGGCAGCCGCGTCGACGTGCGCAGCGTCTCGCGCGTGGGCGACAGCGACCTCGGCGCCAACGCGGCGCGCGTGAAGAAGTTCCTCTCGAAGATGTCCTGAGCCCGCGGGCTTCAGGCGACCGGAACCGCGAACACCTCGATCGGCTCGTTGCGGCCGCGGATCTGCACCGCGCCCAGCGCGTGCGTGGCGACCGCCTTTCCCAGCGCCCGGCGGGTCTCGCCGTCCACCAGGATCGGCTCGCCCGCCTGCTTGGTGTGTGTTTCCAGGCGCGCCGCGAGATTCACGGTGTTGCCGACGCAGGTGTAGGTCGCGCGGTCGTGCGTGCCGGTGTAGCCCGCCACCACGTCGCCGGTCGCGATGCCGATGCCGATCGCGAGCTCGGGCTTGCCCGCGGCCTTCCGGTCGGCGTTCAGCAACCGCAGCATCTCCATCATCTCGCGCGCGGCATTCACTGCCGCGCCCGCGGAGTCCGCGAGCGGCAGCGGCGCGCCGAACACCGCCATGAGCCCGTCGCCCACCATCTGGTTCACCACGCCGCCCTGTCCGCCGATGGCATCGAACATGAGCGTGTAGTAGGTGTTGAGGAGCTCGATGGTTTCCTCGGGCGGCTGCGAGTCCACCATCGAGGTGAAGCCGCGGATGTCGGAGAACATCACCGTCGCGCGCACGTGCTTTCCGCCCAGGGCGAAGCCCGACGCGTCGAGGTCGGCGGCGACGGCGCGCGTGGCGAAGCGCTGCACCATCTCCTTCTGCAGGTCGCGCAGCCGCTTCTTCTCGAGGCTGGCGCCGATGCGCGCCTTGAGCAGCACCGGGTTCACCGGCTTGTGCAGGTAGTCCTCGGCGCCCAGCTCGATGCAGCGCACCACGTGGTCCATGCCCTCGAGGGAGGAGGTGACGATCACCGGCACGTCGCGCAGGTGCGGGTCGGCCGCCATGCGCTCGAGCACCTCGAAGCCCGTCATCTCGGGCATCTCGATGTCGAGGAGGAGGAGGTCGAAGGGCTCGCGCGCGAGCATCTCGAGGGCGATGCGGCCGTTCTCCGCCATGGCGACGCGGTGCCCCTGCAGCTCGAGGCCGCGCGCCAGCAGCAACCGGTTCACCTTGTTGTCGTCGGCCACCAGCAGGCGCGCGGGCGCGGACTTGATCTCACGCACGGGCCAGGGCCTCCAGCGCCGCGGCGGCGCTCCTGTACTCCGCGGCCAGCGCGGCGAGCGGATCGCCGCCCTGCGCCTTCACGGCCGCCAGCCCCGCGAGCTCGAGCGTCTTCGCCTGCGCGGCGAACGCGAGCGCGCCGAAGGTGAGCCCGTTGGACTTGAGCGAATGCGCGGTGCGCCGGAAACGCTCCACGTCGCCGGCATCGAACGCGCTCCGCAGCTCCGCGATCATGCGCGGGGCCTCCTCGAGGAAGGTGCCCACCAGCTCGCCCACGAAGTCCGCGCCCGCCGCATCCTGCAGCGCGCGGAACGTCGCCGCGTCGATCGTCCCCGCCATCAGGCGTCTTCCCGCGCGTGCACGAGCTCCAGCGCCTCGGCCAGCCGCTCGACGCGGATCGGCTTGGTGAGGTAGTCGTCCATCCCCGCGTCGAGGCATTGCTCGCGGTCGCCCTGCATCGCGTTCGCGGTCATGGCGATGATGCGCGGGCGTTTCGCCGCCTGCCATTGCGCGCAGATCCGCCGCGCGGCCTCCAGCCCGTCCATCTCGGGCATCTGCACGTCCATGAGGACCACGTCGTAGGGCTGGCGGCCGACCGACTCGACCGCCTCGATGCCGTTGGAAGCCACGTCGGCTCGGTAGCCCATCTGCTGCAGGATGCGAAGGGCGAGCTTCTGGTTCACCGCGTTGTCCTCGGCGAGCAGGATTCGCAGCGGATGCCGGCTCGCCATCGCCGGGTCGAGGCGCGGGGCGCTCGGCGCCGGCTCGTCGCGCCGCGCTTCGTGGGTGAGGAGGCCCGCGAGCGTATCGAAGAGGTGGGACTGGTGGACCGGCTTCGACAGCGCCGCGTCGAAGAGCTCCTCCGTGTCGCCCGCCTCGCGACGGCCGAGCGAGCTGAAGAGCACCAGCGGCAGCTTCGGCCGCGCGGCGCGGATGCGCCTCGCGAGCGTGAGCCCATCCATCTCGGGCATGTGCATGTCGAGGATGGCGACGTCGAACGGCTCGCCCGACTCGATCGCCGCGAGCGCCTCCTTCGGCGTCGTGGCCGACTTCGAATGCATGCCCCACTTCGCGGTCTGCAGCGCCAGCACGCGGCGGTTGGTGGCGTTGTCGTCGACCACCAGCACGCGCTTGCCGCGCAGCTCGGGCTGGACGCCCACGAAGTCGCGCGAGCGCGAGGCGGGCAGCGCCGCGGGGCGCGCCACGACGGTGAAGTGGAACGTGGCGCCGAGGCCGGGACCCTCGCTCTCGACCCACATGCGCCCGCCCATGAGCTCGGCGAGCCGCTTGCTGATGGCGAGGCCCAGCCCGGTGCCGCCGTAGCGCCGCGTGGTGGACGAGTCCGCTTGCGTGAAGGAGCGGAAAAGGCGCTCCATCTGCTCGTTCGACAGTCCTATGCCGGTGTCGCGCACTGCGAACGCCACCTCGTGCGCGCCGTCTTCGAGCGGCTTCGACGACACGGTGACGACCACCTCGCCCGTGTCGGTGAATTTCACCGCGTTGGCGAGGAGGTTGAGCAGCACCTGGCGAAGCCGCGTGACGTCGCCCTCGATCGCCGCCGGCACGTCGCCCTCGAAGAGGCACGCCGTCTCCAGCCGCTTGTCGAGCGCGCGCGGATTGACGAGGTCCAGCGCCGACTCCACGCACTCGCGGATGTCGAAGGGCTGGTTCTCGATGTCCATCCGGCCCGCCTCGATCTTCGAGAAGTCGAGGATGTCGTTGATGATCGTGAGCAGGGCATCGCCGGAATCGCGGATGGTCGCGGCGAAGTCCCGCTGCTCGGCATCGAGCGGCGTGTCGAGCAGCAGCCCGCTCATCCCGATCACCGCGTTCATCGGCGTGCGGATCTCGTGGCTCATGGTGGCGAGGAAGGCGCTCTTCGCCTCGTTGGCGGATTCGGCCGCGGCGCGCGCCTCCTGCGTCTCGCGGAAGAGCCGGGCGTTCTGGATCGCGATGGCGGCCTGGTCCGCGAAGGTGCTGAGCAGCGCTTCCTCCTTCGCCGTGAACGGCGCCGGTGGCTGGCGGAAGACGCAGATGGCCCCAATGCCCTGGCCCTCCCAGAACATGGGCGCGTAGACCGCGGCGTAGTTGTCGAGCTCCTGCAGCGCGATCCTCGCGCTCGGGTGGTCGGTGGAGCGTGCGTCCGCGAGCTGCACCACCCGGCGTTCGGCGATGGCCTTCCCGGTGAAGGTCTCCTCGAGGGGCGCCGCGCCCCGCCGCTGCAGCTGGGCGAGGACCTTTCCGCGCCACTGGCCGACGCGGACCATGCCGTCGTCGACCAGGAAGATGCCGACCTGGTCGCTCTCGAACAGGTGCTGGCAGCTCTCCAGGATCTTGTCGAACACGGGCGCGGTATCCGAGATGGAGCTCGAGATGACGCGCAGCACCTCGGCGGTTGCCGTCTGCTGCTCGAGCGCTTCCTTGGTCTCGTTGAAGAGCCGGACGTTCTCGATCGCGATCACCGCCTGGTCGGCGAAGGTGCGCATGAGCTCGATCTCCTTGGGCAGGAAGGAGCCCGGGAGTTTGCGGGTCACGCTGATGAGGCCTTCGAACCGGCCCTCGCGCACCATCGGCACCGTGAGCATGGCGCGGTAGCCGCGCTTGCGCGCCACGTTGCGCCAGATTTCGGGCAGCTCCGCGTGCGTCTCGATGTCGGGGATGTGGATGGTGTGGCCCGCCTGCAGCTCGCGCGGGAAGAACTCCCAGTCGTTGAGCGCCATGGGCGAGTGCGCGAGCAGCGTGGCGATGCCTTCCTGGTTGGTCTTGGTGAGGGCGGAGAGCACGAGCTGCGAATCGACGCGGCGCCAGAGGGTCGCCGAGTAGTTGCCCACGAGCGAGCGCGCCTTCTCGACGATCGCGTCCAGCACCGGCTGCACGTCCGCGGGCGAGGCCGCGATCACCTTGAGGATGTCGGCGGTCGCGGTCTGGCGCTCGAGCGCCTGCTGCGTCTCCTCGAAGAGCCGCGCGTTGCGCAGGGCGATGCCGACGTTGGCGGCGATGGTGGTGAGCAGCCGCTGCTCGTCGGCGCCGTAGGCGCGCTCGCGCTCCGTGGTCTGCACCGACAGCACGCCTTCGCCGCGGCCGTCGACCGTGATCGGCACCATGAGGATCGACTTGGCGTGCTTGCCGCTCACGCGCGCGCCGAGGGCTTCGCCGCGGCGCGTCGCGTCCTCGTTGAGCACCAGCGGCTCGCCGGTCTCGATCACGCGGCTGGTGAGGCCCTCGCCGTAGGGCAGCGGCGTCACGTCCTCGCCATGCTGGTAGGGGAACTCGACCGTACCCGTCGAGCGGTCGAGGAGCGCCACGTACGCGATGTCGGAATCGAAGACGCGCCGGATCTCCTCGCCCACCAGCGCGATCAGCGCCGCGAGATCCAGCTTGCCCGCGAGCTGCCGCGACACCGCGTTCACCGTCGCCATCTCGGCGGCGCGCTTCTGCGTCTCGTCGAAGAGCTGCGCGTTCTCGAGCGCCGCGCCGAGGCTCGCCGCGAGCGTCGAGAGCAGGCGGACGTGCGATTCGTTGTAGGCGTCGGTCTTGTAGCTCTGCACGCTCACCATGCCGAAGACACGCCCGCCGCGCAGGATCGGCACGCCCAGCCAGCTCTGGTTCATGTCGCGGTCGTGGCCGGGGGAGGGCACGTCCACCGCGTCGGCGGCCTGCTCCGCGGTGTTGCGATAGAGCAGCGCCTTGCCCGAGCCGATGACCTTCTCGGTGAGCCCGCGGCCGGACTTCCGCCGGCGCGCCGAGCGCTGCAGCATCTCGGGCACCTGCCCGCGGTCGACGAAGTAGGGCCACACGACCTCGTCGGTCGCGCGGTCGTGGTACGCGATGTAGGTCGTGTCGGCGGCGAAGATCTCGCGGATCTTGTCGCCCACGAGCTGGTAGATGCCGTCCATGTCCAGGCGCGAGGCGAGGCCTTCCTGGACGCTGTTGATGATCGCGAGCTCGGCGGCGCGCTGCTCGCTCTCCTTGTAGAGGCGCTGGGTCTCGTCGAAGAGGCGCGCATTCTCGAGCGCCACGCTCATCGTGCCGGCAAGCGTCTCGAGCAGCCGCAGGTCCGCGTCCGAGAAGGCGTGCTCGCGCTCGTGGCTGAAGAGGTTGATGAGGCCGATGGCTCGGTCGCCCACCACCAGCGGGACCATGATCAACGACTTCTCGAGCGCGCCGTGGGTGAGGTTGAACGCACCGAAACGCTCCGCCGCGGCGGCGAGGCCCTCGTTGATCATGAGCGGCTCGCGCGTGCGGATCACGTGCGGCCCGAACCCCGCCTCGCCGAAGGCGACGGGATCGAGGTGCATGCGCTTGCCGTCCTCGAAGAGGTAGGGGAACGAGACGGTCCCGGCTTCCCGGTCGAGGATGCGGATGCCGCCATCGCAGTGGCGGAAGATCTCGCGAAGCTTCTCGCCCACCGCTTCGTAGATGCCGGCCATGTCGAGCCGGGCGGCGAGCGCCTGCTGCACGCTCGAGATGATCGCGAGCTCCGCGGCGCGCTGCTCGCTCTCCTTGTAGAGGCGCTGGGTCTCGTCGAAGAGGCGCGCGTTCTCGAGCGCGGCGCCGATCGACGCGCCGACCGTCTGCACGAGGCGAACGGTCGAATCCGGAAATGCGTCCTCGCGCCGGTAGTCCTCGAGGGAGATCTCGCCGATCACCTCGTCGCGCCCCAGGATCGGCACGAACAGAACGCAAAGCGAGTCGTCGGTGCCGGGCACCGTCGGGATGCCCGCCGCCTCGATCTCGGCCCGATTGCGGTAGAGGAGCGGCTGGCGGGTGCTCGCCATGATCTCGGAAGGACCCCCAAGCATCTTCTCCATGGGCCCGATCTGGATTCGCCTGCCATGCTCGTACACGAAGAGGGGATGCAAGGTTCGCGTGCCGCGCTCGTACCAGGAAATCCCGACGTCGACCCCGCCCAGCATCTCGCGCAGCTTGTCGCCCACGAGGTCGACGATGCCCTGGAAGTCGAGCGAGCCGGCCATGCCTTGCTGGATGCTGTTCAGCACCGCGAGCTCGGCGTTGCGCTGCTCGGTTTCCTTCAGCAGGCGCTGGGTCTCGTCGAAGAGGCGCGCGTTCTCGAGCGTGGCCCCCATGGAGGCGCCGATGGTCTGCAACAGGCGGATCGTGGACTCCGAGAATTCATCCTCGCGCTCGTAGCCCTCGATGCTGATCTTGCCGATCACCCGGTCACGGCCCAGGATCGGCACGAAGAGGACGCACAGGGATGGGTCGGTCCCCGGTATCGTCTCGATGCCGGCGGCCTTCCACTCGGCGGGATTGCGGTAGTAGAGCGGGGCGCGCGTGCGCTCCATGATTTCCGCGGGCCCGCCGGGCTTCCTTTCGACCGGCGATATCTGCAGTCGCTCCCCGTGCTCGTAGACATACAGGTTGTGTACGAGGTTGGTGGCCGCCTCGTACCAGCTGATGCCGAGGTTCTCGCCGCCGCGGCCGAGCACCTCGCGCAGCTTGTCGCCCACGAGGTCCACGATCCCCTGGAAGTCGAGCGAGCCCGAGATCCCCTGCTGGATGCTGTTGAGGACCGCGAGCTCGGCGTTGCGCTGCTCGGTTTCCTTGAGGAGGCGCTGCGTCTCGTCGGCGTGCCGCGCGTTCTCGAGCGCCACGCCCATCGAGGCCGCGATGGTCTGCAGCAACTGGATGTCCGATTCGGCGAAGGCATCCTCGCGCTCGAAGCTCTCGAGCGTGATGCTCCCCAGCACCCGGTCGCCGGCGAGGATCGGCACGAACACCGAGCATTGGCTGCGGTCGGTCCCCGGCACGATGTGGTGGTTCTCGCGCGGGTTGCTGATCAGCACCGGCTTGCGCGTGGCGAGCATGCGATCGCCGGGGCCGCCCTGCCGCAACGGATAGGGCTTCACGTGGAATCGCTTGCCATGCTCGAGGGCGTAGAGCGGTGTCACCGTCCGCGTCGTGGCGTCGAACCAGACGATGGTGAGGTCGTCGCTGTGGAACACCTCGCGCAGCTTGTCGCCCACGAGGTCCACGATGCCCTGGAAGTCGAGCGAGCCCGAGATCCCCTGCTGGATGCGGTTGATGATGGCGAGCTCGGCATTTCGCTGCTTCGTCTCCTCGAGCAGGCGAGCATTCTCGAGCGCGACCGAGAGCGATGCGGCGACGGTCTCCAGCAGCTTCACGGCTTCCTTCGGGAAGGCGTGCTCGCGGTCGATGTTCTGGAGCGTCACCACGCCGTGCACCTCGCCGTCCGCGAGGAGCGGAACATACACGGCGGACTTCACCCGGGCGCCGGCGACGATGACGGAACCCACCGCCTTCGCATGCGCTTCGAAGCGGTCGTTCACGACGATCGTGCGCCTCGTGCGCACGAGCTTGCCCATGAACCCCTTGCCGTCGACCTTGAAGTCGGGCGGGTGGAAGCGCTTGCCCTTCTCGACCAGGTAGCCGCGGCCCATGATGTCCGTGCGGGCGTCATAGCGGGCGATGCCGACGACTTGCGAGCGGAAGATCGCGCGCAGCTTGCGGCCGGCCAGGACGTAGATCTTCTGGAGGTCGAGGCCCGCGGCGATGGCGGCCTGGACGCTGGTGACGAGGTCGAGCTCCGCCGCGCGCTGCGCGGGGCGCGCCGCGGGCTTGCGCGCCGCGGGTTTCGCCTTGTCCACCGTTTTCCTCGTCGCCTTCCGGGTCGCCATGGAATTCTCCCTCGCGGGCGATCTTCCCATGATTCGGGTCCCGCCGAAATCAACTATTCACGCGGTCAGGCTCACGTAATATCGGAGGTTTCCACGCCCCGACCGCCATGAGCCGCGATTCCGAGATCATCTCCACGCTGGAAAAGGTCACCACCGCCACCCTCACCACGCTGCTGCTCAAGAAGGGGCTGCGCAACGTCTGGATGCGCGGCACGCGCCCGATCAGCCCCGGCTACCCGCGCATCGTCGGAAAAGCCTTCACGCTGCGTTTCGTGCCCGCGCGGGAGGACCTCGCGACGCCGGAGTCGTGGTCGAAGCCGATCTCGACGCGCGGCGCGATCGAGGCGATGCCCGAAGGCTGCATCTGCGTGGCCGACGCCATGGGCGTGACCGACGCCGGGATCTTCGGTGACATCCTCTGCGCTCGCATGAAGAAAAAAGGCGTCGCGGCATTGGTGACCGACGGGGCGGTTCGCGACATCGCGGGCGTGCGCGGCACGAAGCTGCCGGTGTGGTGCCAGGGTGCGGCGGCGCCTCCGTCGGTGGCGGGCCTCACCTTCGTGAACTGGAACGAGCCCATCGGCTGCGGTGGGGTGGCGGTATTCCCGGACGACTGGGTCGTCGTGGACGACGACGGCGCGGTACTGATCCCCGCGGCTCTCATTGACGACATCTGCGCGACTGCCCCCGAGCAGGAACGCCTCGAGGGCTGGATCATGTCGGAAGTGGAGAACGGCCACGTGCTGCCGGGCCTCTATCCGCCGAACGCCGAGAACAAGGCGCGCTACGAAAAAACCAAGACCAAAGCGGAACACGAAGAACACAAAGAAGGCACGAAGAACACAAAGAAAAAGCGATGAATGCCTCGACACCTTTGATATGGGCACGAACATGCTCCGGCAGTTTCTTCGTGTCCTTCGTGCCTTCTTTGTGTTCTTCGTGTTCAGCTTGGGTGTAATCGAATGAAACATATCGAAGCAAAAGGCGTGTACGTCATCGCGCCCACGCCCTTCGTGCCGGACGGCAAGATCGACGAGTCCTCGATCGACCGCATGACCGACTTTTTCCTCAAGGCGGGCGTGGACGGGATCACGGTGCTGGGCCAGCTGGGCGAGGCGCCGAAGATGACCCACGAGGAGTCGGTCGGCATCGTGAAGCGCGTCATCGCGCGCGCGAAGGTGCCGATCGTGGTCGGCGTCTCGGCGCCGGGCTTCGCCGCCATGCGCGCGCTCACGCAGGACGTGATGGCGCTCGGCGCCACGGGCGTGATGATCGCGCCGCCGAACACGCTGCGCACCGACGACTCGATCGTGCAGTACTACAAGCAGGCGTCGGAGGCGATCGGTTCCGACGTCCCGTTCGTGATCCAGGACTATCCGCTCACGTTCTCGGTGCAGATGACGCCGGCCGTGATCAAGCGCATCGCCACCGACAACCCGTCGTGCTGGTTCCTCAAGCACGAGGACTGGCCGGGGCTGGACAAGATCTCGACGCTGAAGGGCTGGGAGAAGGACGGCTCGATGAGGAAGCTCCCGATCCTCATCGGCAACAACGCGCTCTTCCTCGACTTCGAGGTGGAGCGCGGCGCCGACGGCGCCAATACCGGGTACTGCTTTCCCGACATGCTCGTGGACGTGGTGAGGCTTTCGAAAGCCGGCAGGCGCGACGAGGCCCACGACCTCTTCGATGCGCACCTGCCGCTCATCCGCTACGAGCAGCAGCCCGGTCCCGGCATGGCGGTGCGCAAGTACGTCATGATGAAGCGCGGGATCATCGCCCACGACACGCTGCGCAAGCCCGGTGCCTCGCTCTCGCCCACGGCGAAGGCGGAGGTCGACTACCTGCTGGCGCGCGTCGCGCGCGTGGACCCGCGGGCGAAAACCTGACCGGCTAGGTAATCACCGCCATCCGCTTCTTCACCAGCGCGGTGAGGTGCTCGACGCGCGAGTCGCGGATGCCGTGCTGGCGCAGGGTCTCGGTCGTCTTGAAGAGGTAGTCGTGCGCCGCGCCATAGCGGCCGCGGGCGCTCGCGATCGCCTCGACCGCGACCTCCAGCGGGATCTCGCCGGTGTAGCCGGTGCATTGCCGGTTCACCGTGAACGCGAGCGCGCGAATGCTTTGCTCGCCCACGATGCAGTTGAGCCACTTGGGCCGGTACGAGCCATAGGTCATCTCGCGCTTCCAGATGCGCGACATCTCTTCCTGCACGCGGTCGGGGTCGATGCGGTAGATGAGGCCGCGGCAGCTGCCGCCGCATTCGAGCGTGAGCACGAGGCCCGGGTTATCCGGCGTGCCGCGATTGATGCGCGACCAGATGCGGAAGGCGCGGTGGTAGCCGCGGATCGTCGCCACGTGGCGTGCGTCCCACGCGAACTCCGGGTTCCACATGAGCGAGCCGTAGGCGAAGATCCAGAACGGCGTGCCGGGCTCCCAGGGATCGAGCGCGTTGCGCAGCGTGGCGAGGAGCTCCGTCGGCGAAAGCGGCTTGGCGTCGGCCGGCGGCGGCGTGTACGTCTCGAGCTTGCTCATGGCGCGAGGCGCGCGATCTTCCAGCCGCCGCCCTCGCGCGTGTAGGCGACGCGGTCGTGCAGGCGGCTGCGGCGTCCCTGCCAGAACTCGAGGTAGTCCGGCTTCACGCGATAGCCGCCCCAGTGCGGCGGGCGCGGCGGCTCGCCGCCGTGCTCGCGCCCGAGCTCGGCCCAGCGCTCCTCGAGCCAGCCGCGGCTCTGGATCACCTGGCTCTGCGGGCTCGCCCACGCGCCGATGCGCGAGCCGAGCGGGCGCGTCTGGTAATACTCGTCGGATTCGGCCGGCGTCACCTTCTCGACCGTGCCCTCGATGCGCACCTGGCGCTCGAGCTCCTTCCACAGGAAGGCGAGCGCCGCCACCGGGTTCGCGGCCATCTCGCGTCCCTTGCGGCTTTCGTAGTTGGTGTAGAAGACGAACCCGCGCGGATCGATGCCCTTCAGCAACACGATGCGCGCCGACGGCCGGCCCTTTGCGTCAATCGTTGCGAGCGTCATCGCCGTGGGCTCGGGCACCTGGGCGTGCAGCGCCTCGGCCATCCAGACGCCGAACTGCTTCATCGGCTCGCGGTCGACGGAGGCTTCCTCCAGCGTCTTCAGCGCGTACTCGGTGCGAATCGAGGCGAGGTCGGGAGCGCTCATGCGTAGTTGGAGACCTCGACCAGGTTGCCGTCGGGATCGCGGAAGTAGACCGACTGCATCGGGCCCAGGGCGCCGGTCTTGGCCACCGGGCCCTCGATGATGGCGACGTTGGATTCCTTCAGCGACGCAATCACCTGGTCGAGGGCGGTGGAGGCGATGAAGCAGAGGTCGATGGCGCCCGGGGCGGGCTTGAGGGCCTTGGGCTCGTACTCGCGCCCCGCCTGGTGGAGGTTGAGCTTCTGGCGCCCGAAGGCGAGCGCCCGGCGCCCGCCGGCGAAGGTCACGGGCTCCATGCCGAGCACGCGCGAGTAGAAGTCGAGCGTGCGGTCGATGTCGAAGACCGTGAGGACGATGTGGTCGATCCGGTCGATCACGATGGCCATGGGGTATATTTTACGCATGATCCGCTCGGTGAAGGCCCACGTTTCCCCCGAGGAATGGGCGGTACGCACCGACCTCGCGGCGGCGTACCGTGCCGTTGCCCATTACGGCTGGGACGACCTCGTCTTCACGCACATCTCGGCGCGCGTGCCCGGCCCGGGGCACCATTTCCTCATCAATCCCTACGGGATGATGTTCGAGGAGATCACGGCCTCCAGCCTGGTGAAGATCGACCTCGCGGGCGACAAGGTCATGGACTCGCCCTTCGAGATCAACCCGGCGGGGTTCACCATCCACAGCGCCGTGCACGAGGCGCGGGCGGACGCCCACTGCGTGATGCACCTGCACACGATCGAGGGCGTCGCGGTCTCCTGCCAGAAAGAGGGGCTGCGAGCGCTGTCGCAGCAGTCGATCTTCCCGCTGGCATCGATCGCGTACCACGACTACGAGGGGGTGGCGCTCAATCCCGAGGAGAAGGTGCGCCTCGTGCGCGACCTGGGCGACAAGCACAACCTCATCCTCCGCAACCATGGCCTGCTTACCTGCGCGGATACGGTGGCCGACGCCTTCCTCTACATGTACATCCTGCAGAAGGCCTGCGAGGTGCAGGTGCGCGCGCAGGCGGGCGGTGGCGAGCTCATCCCCGTGCCGCAGGCGATCGTCGACGGCGTCCGCAAGGCTTCGAAGGCGGTCCTGCGGCAGTCGGGGGGCATGATCGCGTGGCCCGGCATCCTGAGAAAACTCGATCGGATCGATCCATCCTGGCGCGACTAGTCTTAGAATTGTCAGGCTGCTTCCCCGGAGAGGAATCGAGTGCAACGAGAATGTGACGTCGTCGTCATCGGCGGCGGGCCCGCCGGCTCGACCACCGCGGCGCTCCTGGCCGACCGCGGCCACCACGTCGTCCTGGTGGAAAAAGATTCCCATCCGCGTTTCCACATCGGGGAATCGCTGCTGCCGGCCAACATGCCGCTGTTCGAGAAGCTGGGCGTCGCCGACGAGGTGCGCAAGATCGGCATGGAGAAGTACGGAGCGACCTTCGTCTCGCCGTGGCACGACCGCACCTCCGGCTTCCAGTTCGCCGACGCGATGGATCCGTCGATGCCCATGGCCTACCAGGTGCGCCGCTCGGAGTTCGACGAGATCCTCTTCCGCCGCGCCGAGCGCGTGGTCGCCGAGGCGCGCGAGAACTGCCGCGTGCGCGAGGTGACGCTGGGCGATCGCGACACGCGGCCGACCGTGAGCGCGAGCGATGCCGACGGCACCGTGCACGAGTGGCGCCCGAAGATGGTGATCGACGCCACCGGCCGCGACACGCTCATCGGCAACCGCCTCAAGATGAAGCGCAAGAACCCGGACCACAACAGCGCCGCCCTCTTCGGCCACTTCCGCCACGCGCAGCGCGACTGCGGGCGCGAAGAGGGCAACATCATCATCTTCTGGTTCGACCACGGCTGGTTCTGGTTCATCCCGCTGAAGGACGGCGTGACCAGCGTGGGGGCGGTGGTCTGGCCGTACTACATGAAGACGCGGGCGAAGCCGGTGCGCGAGTTCCTCATGGACACCATCGCCCTGTGCCCGCAGCTCTCGGCGCGGCTCGCGGGCGCGGAGCTGGTCGAGGAGCCCACGGCGACCGGCAACTATTCCTACCAGTGCGACGACTGCCAGGGGCACAACTACCTCCTGGTGGGCGATGCCTACGCCTTCATCGACCCGGTGTTCTCCTCGGGGGTGATGCTCGCGATGAACAGCGGCTTCGCCGCGGCCGACGTCGTCGAGGCCCGCCTGCAGGGCGAGGCGATGGCCGAGGTCCGCGCGCGCAAGCGCTTCGACTGGGTCATGCGCCACGGCCCGAAGGAATTCTCCTGGTTCATCTACCGCGTGACCAATCCGACGCTTCGCGACCTTTTCATGTCGCCCAGCGACAAGCTCGACATGAAGAAGGCGCTGCTCTCGGTGCTCGCCGGCGACCTCTTCAAGGGCACGCCCATCCGGAAAGGGATCTTCTTCTTCCGCATCGTCTACTACGCGTTCTCCATCGCGAACCTGCGCCGGACCTTCAATGCCTGGCGCCGGCGCGCGTTCAACATCCGCGAAGAGTCCCAGATGCCGCTGGCGCGCGGGTGACCGGTTGACGATCGCCCGAGCCGCCGCGGCCATGGCCGCCATGCTGACGACCCTGCCCGCCGCCGCCCGCGAGGCACCCCTGTGGGAGGCGGGTTTCGGCATCGCGGGCCTCGAGTTCCCCGACTATCGCGGCTCGTCCCACTCGCGCGGCTGGGTGTTGCCCACGCCGTACTTCGTCTATCGCGGCGACTTCATCAAGTCGGACCGCGAGGGCATGCGCGGCTCGTTCTTCCGCAACGAGAATGTCGACGTGAACCTGAGCGTGGGGGCGTCGCTGCCGGTCGCGAGCGACAAGAACCCCGAGCGCGAGGGCATGCCGGACCTCAAGCCCTCGCTGGAGATCGGTCCCGCCATGGACATCACGCTGTGGCGGGCGAGCGACGAGCGGCTCAAGCTGGATCTCAGGCTGCCGTTGCGCGCCGCGTTCACCGTGGAATCGAGCCCGCGCTTCGCCGGCACCCAGTTTTTCCCGAACCTGAACCTGGACGTGCACGAGCCGTTCGGCTTCACCGGCTGGAAGCTCGGCATGCTGGGCGGGCCGGTGTTCAACGACGGCCGCTACAACGAGCGCTTCTACGAGGTGAAGCCGGAGTTCGCGGCCCCGGGTCGCCCGGCGTTCGCGGCCCCCGGTGGCGGCTTCGGCGGCTTCGAGTTCATCGTGGCGCTGTCGAAGCGCTATCCCTCGTTCTGGGTCGGCGGGTTCGCGCGCTACGACACGCTGAAGGGCGCCGTGTTCGAGGCGAGCCCGCTCGTCACGTCGAAGCATTACGTCGCCGGCGGCATCGCGATCACCTGGATCTTCAAGGAATCGACCACGCGCGTGCCGGTGAACGAGTTCGGCGAGGAGATCCGCAAGTGAGCCTGCGCCGCCCGATGTGGCGCAGCGCCTGGGACTTTGCGCTCGTCCTGTTCGGATTCGCGTTCCTCGCGCTCGTGTGCTTCGTCTGGGCGCTGGCGGCGCTGGCGCTCTACCCGGTGCTGCCCGCGGCGGCGGGACGGCGCGCGGGACGGCGCGGCGCCATGTGGGGATTCCGGATCTACCTCGGCACCATGGAAGCGCTCGGTGCATGGCGGCTCGACCTCACGCAGATCGACTCGCTGCGCGATGCCGGCCCGCTCATCATCGCCCCCAACCATCCGTGCCTGCTCGACGCGGTGCTGGTGGTCTCGCGGTTGCCCGATGCCGTCTGCGTGATGAAGGGCACGCTCCTCAACACCTTCTTCCTCGGGCCCGCCGCGCGCCTCGCGCGCTACGTGCGCAACGACACGCTGCTCAGGCTCGTCACGCGCGCGGGCGAGGAATTGCGCGCCGGCGGCCAGCTGCTGCTCTTTCCCGAGGCGACGCGCTCGATCGCGCAACCCATCGGCCCGTTCACCGAAGCGGTCGGCGCCATCGCCAGGCGCGCCCAGGTTCCGGTGCAGACGCTGATCGTCGAGGCCGACGCCGATTTCCTCGGCAAGGGGTGGTCGCTCGCACGCGTGCCGGCGCTGCCGCTCACGTATCGGGTGCGGATGGGACGCCGGTTCGATCCGCCGGCCGACGTGCGCTCCTTCACCGCGTCGCTCGAGCAGTATTTCCGCCGCGAGCTCGGGCGCGAGGCGGTCGCGGACGAGGCGATCGCGCAGCAGCCCATCGCCGAGCCGCCGCGTGCCCATGGCTGAACGCTCGAAGACGCACCTCGTCCTCATCCCGAGCTACAACCCGGGCGCGAAGGTTTACGAGACGGTGCGGGGCGCGTT
>Ga0068858_100003334_pt1 | contig 15994 bp, 13 predicted proteins | sample KBSSwiS12_FD_66589 | JGI IMG/M metagenome (GOLD analysis project Ga0068858, IMG submission 66589) | Switchgrass rhizosphere microbial communities from Kellogg Biological Station, Michigan, USA - KBS Switchgrass S1-2 | ecosystem: Host-associated > Plants > Roots > Rhizosphere > Soil ...
GAGCCTGGCAAGTGCCGGGGCATTGGCGACTTCCGGCCACGGGTGATTGCGCATGCTCTCGATCCGTTCCTGCAAAATCTGACTGCCATTCGCAAGGAGTCGCGTGCTACGCAGGATCTGCAAGCTCTGCGTGTTCATCGCGAAGACGGCGCCAAGCCCGAGGAAGATGAGCAGCGACGAGGTAAGAACCTCGATGATGGTGACCCCTCTTTTACCAACCAACTTGAAGTGTGCAGCGGACTTCATGCAGGGATATACAGGATTCTGTGTATTGAACCGGCGCATATATACATATTTACCCTTACTACGTGCACTAAAATCTTTAGGTGTTTTTGATAAGAACTATTAATACAATAAAGGTATACGTGGTTTTACGTGTCGCATAAGAGGAGCTACGTATTGTGGTAACATCCTGTTAAATCGCGTTTTGGGCGAGTTTTGCCGGTGCTCCGCACCTTGAAATTGCGAATTTTCGTCGGCGATCATATCAATAGATGCGCGTCTGGCGGCCCCGTGTGCCGCCATTTTGCTGCATTCCCTTCCAATGCATGAAAACCATGAAAGCCTTTTCCTTGAGCGACTCCACGTCCGATCCCGCACTCGTCGAACGTGATCTTCCACTTCCCGCAGCGACAGGTGCCGAGGTGCTCATCCGTGTCCACGCGGCCGGGGTCACGCCCACCGAGCTGGGATGGTATCCTACCACCCACACGAAGGATGGCGCTGCCCGGCCGCATGCCGTGCCGGGGCACGAGTTCTCGGGAGTCGTCGCCGCTGTGGGCGCGCAGGTATCTGGCTTTCACGTCGGCCAGGAAGTCTACGGCATGAATGATTGGTTCGCAGATGGCGCCACCGCGGAATACTGCCGCACGCAGCCAGCCTGCATCGCCGCGAAACCGGCGCGCTTGAGTCATGCGGAGGCGGCGTCGGTGCCGATCGGGGCGCTCACCGCGTGGCAGGGCCTTTACGATCGCGCAAAGCTGCGAGCGGGAGAGCGCGTGCTCATCCATGGCGGCTCGGGAGCCGTCGGCGTCTTCGCCGTTCAGCTCGCCTGGCGCAAGGGCGCGCAGGTTTTCACCACGGCCTCGGCGCGCCATGCCGATTTCCTCGAGCAACTCGGCGCCAGCCACGTCATCGATCATAAATCCGAACGCTTCGAGGACCATGTGGGTGAAGTCGATGTCGTCTTCGACGCCGTAGGCGGCGACATCCTCCAGCGCTCGTGGAATGTCCTCGGGCATGACGGCCGCATGGTGACCATCGCCTCCAACAGCGAAAGCGCGCCGGATGAACGCACGAAGGCCGCCTTCTTCATCGTCGAGCCGAAGCAGGAGCAATTGAGGGAGATCGCGAACCTGCTCGACCGCGGCGAACTGAAACCCTTTGTCGACGGCATCGTCCCGCTCGCGCGGGCACCCGACGCCTATCTCGGCAAAGCGCCACGCCCAAGCGGGCGGGGGAAGGTCGTGATCGCGATAGCGGAGTAGCGTGCCGCCTCAGTGCTTCTTGCGGGGAGCCGGCGTCGCCTCCGCTTTGGCGGGTGGGGGAGTGGCGGCGCCGTCGGTCGGATACTTCTTGGTGGTGGGCCAGATCAGTCGCCAGGGTTGGTGTTTCACGGTGTCGCTGGCCTGGCTCAGATTCGCGCCGACTTGCTTAAACTGGGCGCTCAACTCGGTCATGGTCGTGTTCAAGTCGCTGGTCAGCTTCTGCGTATTGTTCAACGTCTTCTCCAGGGAGCTGTTGGGGCTGGTCAACTTGTCGAGATGGTCTGCCGCGCCTTTGACAGAGGCGAGTGCGGCGTCGGCATTGGCGCCGATGCTCTCGATCGGCAACGCCTTGAACTTATCCAGCAAGGCGCCGGCTTTCTCCTGGAGTTCGTCCAGGCCGGGAGTCGGGATGGTCGGCAGCACCGCATAATCTCCGACGCCGGTAATGACCGCTGGAGGCGCGTCTTTTTGGAAATCCAATTCCACGAAAAGTTGACCGGTGAGCAAACTTCCCGTTTTCAAGCTGGCCCGGAGCCCGCTGGCGACGCCCTCCGAGATCAAGGCCTGCGTGGCGGCGGGATCGCCGCCGGGTTTGTTCGTCAGCACCGTCGGATCGATTTTGATGAGCACCGGCACGCGATGCTCCGGATCGCTGGGCAGATATTTGAACGAAGCGGCCACGACGCTGCCGACACGAATGCCGCGGAACTCCACGGGGGCATCGGGGCTCAATCCACGCACGCTTCCCGTGAAAAGAAGAAGATACGGAATCGAAGGGTTGAAATCGACCTTCCTGGCATCACTGAGACTGCCGTAGAGCACGAAATTTTGACCTTCCGGGATGGATTTGACGTGTTGTTCATTCGGGTCGGGATCCGTGAACGTGATGCTCGATGTCAGCAGCGATTCCAATGTTCCAAGGCGCATTTGCACCCCTTCCGCGCCGATCTTGAGGTCGAGCCCCCCGGAGTTATAAAAGCGCGTCTCCTGGTTTACCAAGGTCACGTAAGCCCCTTCGATGAACGCGTCGAATTCCACCTGGGCCGGCTCGGTATGAAAGCTGCGCGATTCCAGTTTTCCGACCTGGATCCCTTTATACATGATTGGTGCGCCCGGTCCCAGGCCCCCGGCTTCATTGGCGATGAGCTTGAAATGAACCCCAGGTACCCCCGGTGGAGTGGGGGGAGGATTCTCCAGGCCGGTGAAATCCTGCCGCGCTTTTTTCGAGATTCCCGGCTGAAGCTGGATGTAGTTTCCGGAAACCAGCGTGTTCAGTCCGGAAATTCCCGCCGAGGAGTAACGGGCGCGTTCTACCCAAATCTGCGAATCTTCCACCAGCAGTCGCGTGGCTTCCCGCGTCATGGCGAGCTTCACGATGACGCTCTTGTTGTCGGGTGATAGTTGCAGGTCCGACACGGTGCCGATGTTGACGCTGCGGCAGAGCACCGGTGTCTTCCCGGCGATGATACCGTCCGCATTTTCAAACCGCACCGTCACCATCTCCCCTTTGGCCGAATAGTAGCGCGCGACCAGCCAGAGTCCCAGCAGAAGAGAAACCAAGGGCACGATCCAAATGGGAGAGAAGCGGGCGCGGGCGGGAGTGCGATACACCGGGGCTATGGGCGGTGCGGAGAATGACGGTGGATCGGCGATTTCAGGCATGGGAAGCGGGATGGGCGGCGTTGGTTGGGTCGCTGGATTCCAAGTTAGTCTCTTCGGTCCCCGTGCGGCCATGCGCCGCCGAAGCGTCCCAAATGAGGCGGGGATCAAAGGAGCGAGCGGCGAGCATCGTCAGCACGACCACGCTGGCGAAGGCGACGGCTCCGCCCCCCGGGTCGATGCGCAAGACCGACCCCAGTTGCACGACGCCCACGAGGACTGCCACGACGAACACATCCACCATGGACCATCGGCCGATGTATTCCGTCATCCGATACAGGCGCGTCATCGCTTCAGGGGAACGTCCGGACCGGGCGGCCAGGCAGAGGGCGATGATGGCCAGGACTTTCAAGATAGGAATCACCACGCTGGCCGTGAAGATGATGACCGCCACGGGGTAATCTCTGTCCTGCCAAAACTGGTGGACGCCGGAAAGAATGGTATTCTGCTGCTCGCCCTTGAGGCTGCTTTCGATGCGCAGCACCGGCAGGAGATTCGCCGGAAAATAGAGCAGCACCGCGCCCATGGTGAGGGCGACGGTTCGCTCCAGGGATGCCGGTTTCCGCAGATGCAGCGGCGCTTCGCAAATGGGGCAATGCCGCGATTGCACCGGTTCCACCCTGCCGCAGGAATGGCATCGGGCGAGATCCCGAGCGGCCGCGGTCGAAAGGTCTGACTTCATCGGCGTGCCTTTTCCAGTTTTCTCCACAGCTCCGGCGGATCAACAATCGAGAGGGCTGCGGCGAGGCAGACGATCAGTCCCACGAACGCCCAAAATGAAACGCCCAGGGTGAGCGTGGCCAGTTTCTCGAGCTTCAGGAGACTCACCAGGACACCGAGGAGATAAACCTCCATCATATTCCAGCGCCGAGCCTCGGAGAGGGCCCGGCAAACCGGAAGCGCCCAGCGAAGTCGGTGTCCACTCCGGAGCGGAATAAGCAGGTAAAGCAGCGCCCCAATTACCAGCGCCGGCGCCGCCAGCATGAACATTCCGACCATTCCTCCCAGGATAAAGAAACCCTGCAGCTCCAAGCCGGTTACGCTGCCCACCAACGGCATGGCGCTTTCCCGATAATCTGCCTTCATCGTCAGGAAGGGGAATATGTTTGCCAGGATAAAAAACATAGCCGCCGCCAAAACGAGAGCCGCCGCATGGTTGACGAAATCTGCCCGACGCGTCAGCAAATGGGCACCACAACGAGGGCACACAATACGGTCGCCCTCCGGCATTTCGGGGGCGGTATAAAGACCATCGCAATCGGGACAAGCTAAATAGAGAGAGGAAACGGAGTCACCCATGGGTACACTGACGTTCAGTCGTCGTATGTATCGTTGAGGACGGGTGAATTGGCTCTAAGAGGGCAAAGAAAGTCACCAGGAGACTATGAAGTATCACGGGCGTCTCCTCGCGAGGCCGGCGGTGCGAAGTGGAAAGCCGGGTGTGCGACACGCCCATGGAACTGCGGGGCAAACTCCGCCGAAAAGCGGTCATCGCGGTGGCGGGATAAAGCCCGCGATTCTTCACTGCGGCAGATACAGAACCACCGTGCTGCGCGGGCCCACTTTGAGCGGCCCGCCGAGAGGCACAGCGTGTCCGGAAACCAACTCTGGCGCTTGATCCACGCCCGTGGGCGGCGTCAATTCGAAGGTCTTGTCCTTCGTCGTGTTCATCCCAATGAGATATGGCCCGTAGCGCAATTGATAGAAATCCGCCCGGCCGGCGAAGGGGATTTCCTTGTCCTTCGGGATCGGCACGTCGGCGGGGAATTTCGGGATCGGCAATGCTTCGCCGGCGAGCGCGGAATCGACTTTGTCGGGATAATGATGGCCGCCGGGTGCAAAGCCGAAGTCGGTCCAGTTTGGGCGCTTCCACACTTGTCCGCTCGGCTCGAATTTCACGTCTTCGTAAACCACGGCGACCTGCTGGTAGCGCGGCGTGAGATAGTGCGTGCGGGCGAGGCCATTGATCCCCATGCGCGAGCGCCAGTAGAGCGAAACGTAGAGGATCTCGTCGCCGTGCCGGATGGCCACGACGCCGTCTTCTTCATCCGCGAACACAGTATCGGGCTGGCCCGGGGACATCGGCAGCCGCTGGGGCTCGGGCGGTTGCGCGCGAATGGTCTCGTAATCGTCGGGCACGGTGAGCAGGCCGAAATCCGCGCGCAGGCGGGTGTCCTTCACCATGCGGTCGATCGAGGAAAAGAACTGGTTGTCGGCAAACATTTGCTGCGCGGCACCGATGGCCGCGGGATCGAGGGTGACGGCTGCGGCGTAGAGCGGCGTCTCGTCGAGGCTGCTGCGCTGCGCATAGGTCACCGGCCCGGGAAAATGCCCGTCGCGCCAGCCAACGCCAGTCTCGAGGCGCATGGCGCGGAAGCCCTCCTCGTCCGGCATCGGATAACGGAAGTAGAGTCGCGCGCGTTGCAGCCTGGCGATTTGGGCCTTGATCTTCGGGTCGCCTTCCTGGCCGGGCTCGCGCGCCGCTTCGTACACATCCACCATCTCGCCAAGGATCTCGCCATAGCTGCCGACGTAACCGAGCTCTCGGGAAAGTCCTTTGTCGGTGATTTGGAAATAGTTCGCGCCCCATTGTTTTTCCGAGCCTTGGTCGGTGTCCGCGCCCAGCCACGGCTGCAGGCCGAGCGCTTCGTAGAGGTAGCGTTTCGCCTGGTCCTCGGGCCACGCGTTCTGGGGATCGATGGCGACCAGCGCGCGATGCGAGCGGTAGAGGTTCATGTCCACGAAGAGCGTCTGGTTTGTGTACCAGCGCCGGTGCGTGCGCATCTGGTCGCGGCTGGCCCGAAACATCTCCGACCACGCCGCTCGCCGAGTCTTCCCGTTATCGAGCTTCGCATCGAGCGCAGCGCCGATCGGCTGCACGAGCAGGCGGACGGCGTCGGCCAGCGGACCGAGCGCAAACCAATCGGGATTCCACGTTGCCATGTCGTGCCACACGGCGGTGGGATCCTTCTGCCAGGCGCGATGGCGGTCATCCGCACTTTTGATCACCTGCTCCACGACTGCCGGATTTTGAAACCCCACTGTCCACTTCACGCGATAGGCGCGGGCCAGAAGCTGCGCCTGCATCTGATCGACCGGGCGCCGCGATTTGAGCAGGCGATCGAGCGTCTCATTCACGCGCTTTTTGGCGGCGGTGAGGACCTCTTCGCCGGGTTGGGTCCGGACCTTGTCCGGCGGCGCTTCGCCCTGCGCTTCGTCCGCGGGCGGGACGAAGCACCCATCGGTATGCGTGGCCACCTTGTAGATGGCGCGCGTGGGCTTCGTCATGGGCCTTTGATATGCCTCGAAGGTCTTGCCATAGCCCCACACCGGCCCATTGCTGCGGATCTCGAGATGCACTTCGGTCTTACCGGCGGTGAGCGCCCGCGGAAGCGGTGTGGTGGAGTAGTAAAAGCGCCCGTTGTAGCGCGGCTCGTCATCGGGCAGGGTGAGCACATCGATATCGCCCAGCCACCGATAGCCGACCTGCTTTCCTTCGCACAAGAGCACCAGGAAATTCTTGTCCACTTCATCGCCCCAAAAGCGCGCGGTGAAATAGTTCGGCTGCTTCGGGTCCACCTTCATCGTGAAGCTCAGCTGCCCACCGTCCCAAGGCTGTTCGCCGCCGGGCAGCAGCCGTCGCGCGGGCAGCTTCATCGCGCCCTGGATTACTTCGCTCTTGATAGCCTTCAGTTCATGCCTGGCTTCGGAGGCCGCATCGCCCAGCACGAGATCATCGATCATGGGCGCCGCGTGGGCGGCGACCGTGAAGAGGCAGAACGCAAGCATGCGGCGGCAGGAAATGAAGATCATTCGGTGGGGTGGTGAGTTTCACACGCGGGGCCTACTTTTGCCGAGGCGCATTCGTGATGAGAAAAGTGCGCTCGATCGGCGTGGCCGATTGGAGCAGTGGCTCGATCGAGCGGCCCCATTGCCAGGCGACGACGGTCACCTTCACTGGAAACCGCGCGCGGGGTGGGATGCGGGTCAGGTGCAACGTCGCGCCATCGGCGGCGATTTCCGCCGGCCCTTCGCGGACATAGAAGCGCACGGCGGCTTGGGTGCCGGCGTTGGATTCCGCGCGCAGCGCAATGCCCGCTTCGCTGCCGGCGACCTGGTCGGGCAAGGGAGCGAACGTGATCGTCTGCGCCGGACCTTGGGTGTTGCGGAGTGGAAACTGCAGAACAGACTGCTGCACCGCGCGCTTGTATTCGCCGTCACCCGGGTGCTCGGCGAGCAGCCAGATTTCGTTCGAACGCCGTTCGTTGTCGAAGCCGAGACGATCGAAGCGAATGGCAAAGGTATCGTCGGCGAGCTTTTCGACCGGGCCGCAAATGCGGCGCAGGATCACCGGCCCGCCACCGCTGGCATGGTCGATCGGCGATCCCGCGGGACGCGCCGCCCAGCGCACGGGACGGCCTTCCGGCACGGCATCGAGAAACGCACCCGTGAGCTTGAAAGTCAGCCCGTCGCCTTGTGGATCGGGGACGAAGGGAATCGTCACTTGCTGGTGAGCCTTCGGATCCTGCGGCAACAGGCTGCCTTTCTGCAGGTAGCCGAGGAGCTGCGGCTTGCGGCCTTGGTAGGTGGCCTGCATCCGCTCCGTCGCGTGCGCGTGCTCTTCATCGAAACACCAGTAGGCATCGCGCACCTCGCCGATGTACTGGCCGACCGGCGCGGCGGGGGAGCGTGGCGCTTTGTCCATCTTCCAGCGATCGATGAGCCAGCCTTGTTTGGTCGCGTCGATCGGGCGCAAGACCACCGGTGCGTCGAGGGGGCCGGGAACTGTGGGAAGGCGGTACTGCGCGGCCTTGCGCACGTACTCCGCGAGGTACCGGGCCAGCGTATCGTGCGGATCAAAGTGGCCGGCGCCCGCATCGGCGAGCATGGAAAAAGGCACGGACGGAAAAGCGCGGCGAAACGCCAGCGCTTTACCCTCGCGTTCCTCGGCCCATTCGTATTCGCCGCTGACCAGGAGCAGCGGCACGCCGGCGACATCGTGGCCGGTCCAGGGCGGTGGCCCGGGATTGCTCACTGCCGGCCACGCGCCCTTGAGCGAGATCGCGGCCAAAGTCCGCTCCGGTTTCCAGGCGGCGAAACGGTAGGGAAATTCCGCCATCGCCGAATGCCCGATCACCACGACCGGCGCCTGCGTCAGTTCCGCATATCCGGATTCCGCCGCCAGCCCACGGATCATCTCTTCGAAATGCCCGCCTTCGCCTTGGTCGAAGCGCGACTGCCCGCCAAGGATCGGCGTGACCCACACCTCGGCGATGCCGAGTTCGGTCATCGCCGCGCGAAAGTCGGGATGCTCCAGCACGGGCTCCTCCAGCATGTTGTGCTGCCCGAGAACCACCGCTCGCACATGCTGGCAATTGGGTGGGATCCAGAGATACGCGCGCGGGGCTCCGTGGGTCTCGTCGCTGGTCACGCCGGGCACCGCCACGGACCATTGGTACTCCGCCGCCATGCTGTGACGATCACTTAGGAGAAGCAGTAAACACAAGGCGCTGAAGTATCGGATCACGACTCGATCTTGTAGTGGCGCAAGGCGATATGCCCAGAGCTTTGGCGCGTGGTCGTGGAGGTCAACGGGTCCGTGGGCGCATCGGGATGAATCGACGGATCACGCCCCGCCATGGCAAATTACAGAGTAAAAAGATGATATTTCAAAAAATGACTTGTTCGTTTTTATGTCATGTGTTCACATGAACACATGACAGCACCGTTCGTATTTATGATTCGTCCGCTCTCACTGGAGAAAGGCTTTGAATTGGAATGTGAGGGTATCATTCGTGATCCGCTGCGCGTTCAGCGCTTGATCGAAGCCGTTATTGCCGCCGTCCAGATCGGCCAGGGGCTGGATGCGGAAGTCCAGATCCTCGATCCCGATGGCAAGACCGTCGAAACCCTGAAGATGGGCGCGGCCAAAACCAGCGAACTCCTCGCCGCATGAAAACGTTCACCATCACCGAATACCGGCCGATGATTTTTTCGGAATTGGCCACGCAGCCCGAAAACGTGTCCCGGCAACGCCGGCGGCTCAGCGTCGATCTCCTCGCGGCGGTCGGCTATGGAGTCGTGGGGCTCTGGCTGAGCTTCGATACCGGCTTCGCCCCATGGCAATGGCAGTTCTGGCTGATGTTCGCGCCGCTTTTCGTCGCAGGGGAACTGGCGTGGCGCGCGTGGGTGGGGCGATGAAAGGGTCAGGAGTAAAGTAGCGGGGAGCCAGGCAGCCTGATCATCCGGCGGTTTGTTCTTGGCTCTTGGCTCTTGTTCCCGCGATGTGCGACGTTGCGCGCGCTTTGAGCCTCCCCTTTCGCGTCATCTTCCACGTCGATATGGACGCCTTTTATGCGTCTGTGGAGCAACGCGACCATCCGGAGTACCGCGGTAAACCGCTCATCGTCGGTTCGCCGCCCACGCAGCGCGGTGTGGTTTGCGCCGCCAGTTATGAGGCGCGGAAATTCAAGGTTCGCTCCGCCATGCCTTCACGCACGGCGGGCAAGCTTTGTCCACACGGCATTTTCGTGCGGCCACGCATGGAGGTCTATCGAGCGGAATCCGCGGTCATCATGGAAATCCTGCGCAGTGTGACTCCGGTGATCGAGAAGGTGTCGGTGGACGAGGCGTATCTCGACGTGAGTGCTTCCTTTCAAGAATACGGTGACGCCGATTCCGCCCTGGCTGCCGCGGTGCCGGTGGCGAGAGAGATCAAGCAACGCATCGCTGAGGAGCGCCATCTCACGGCGAGCATCGGGGTCGCGGCGAACAAGTTTCTCGCCAAGCTGGGCAGCGATTTTCAAAAGCCGGATGGACTTACGCTCATTCGGGAGAGTGAGAAAGTAAGTTTCCTCCAGCCGCTCTCCGTGCGGTCCATTCATGGCGTGGGGCCGGTCACCGCCGAGGCGCTTGAGGGCCGCGGCTTCAAGACCATTGGCGATTTGCAATCGGCCACGGAAAGCCTCGCTGGTATCGTTGGTTCGTTTGCGGAGAGCTTGAAGGCGCGGGCAATGGGGGAGGACGACCGTCCGGTCGACACGAGCGACGAACGCAAGAGCATCAGCGCCGAGAACACGTTTCTCGAGGACACCGACGATCGTCCCACCTTGCGCGCGGCCTTGAAAGAAATGGCCGCCGACGTGGCGCAAAGCCTGTCGAGCCACGAGATGGGCGCCCTCACCGTGCAGGTCAAGGTGCGCTACAGCGATTTCACGACGCTCACCCGGCAGGTGCGCCTGGAGGAGCCGGTGACCAGCGCACCGGAAATCTACCGCCTCGCGCAATTTCTCCTCGCCCGCGATCGTCTGGTGAAAAGCCCCTTGCGGCTCATCGGCATTGGCGTCTCGACTCTCGTCCCACCAACGCGGCATCAACTTTTGCTGCCGATCTAAAAAGCGCCGGTCACTGGAGCGGAGATGAGGGAGGGGTGATGCGTAAGAATACGCAGAACTCCAGCAATGGTGATTTTCAGTGATTTTTTTGCACGCAACAGGCCGTGGGGTAGCGATTTACGGACATAATGAAGTTTTCTCCCGACCTGACGTTTCGAGTCGCTGATTCTCTTCAACGCTTGGGCTATTGCATCTTTGGCATCAACGAATTGGAACGACTCTTCGGCCAAACCAAGGACTCCAAAGGCAAAACGCGCCTTCTCGAGGAATTTGCCGCCCAGTGTCGGGCCAAAGTAGAAACGACCCCACATTTCAAGTCCGCGCGTTTTATCAAGGCAAACGGGATGGAGGCAGCAGCCCCGACTGACCACTCCGAAGCGAAATCCGAGGAGAAGCACGAAAGAAACGAAAGCGGTCGCCAGCCGTGTGGTTGCCACCATGGCGACGATTAGATCGGAGTGTTGGCAGAGATAGGCGGTCATTTTTCGTCGATTTGATGTTTCCGGCTAAGGCTGGGGTAAGGCACGGTTCATACTTCCCAATGAAATCCCTCCTTGCCGCCACCTTGGCGGCGATTCTCCCCGTTCCGTTTGTTCTGGCTGCCGATCCGTCGACTGCACCCGCGACGCCTCCGGCAGCGACACCGGCGACCAAGCCGGTGCTAAAGATCATTCCCGGCCAGGTCATTGTGCCCACCGATGCCATGCGACGCATTTGGGGCGAATTAATCAGCCTCGATCTGGCCACGCGCACGGGCAAGTTTCGCCAGGAGAGCACCGACCAGGTGATGAATTTCACCGTGCTGCCGTATGCCGAGCTGCTGCATCACGCCTCGTTTGGTGATTTGCAAGACTTCCGCGTGGGCGTGCGTGCCATCTTCCGTCTGCACGAAAATGCCGCCGGCGAATGGACGTGGCTGACGTACATCCAGGACGAGATGAATTTCCTCAATGGCCACAAGGAATACTATTACGTGGACCGCGTCGACGCCGATAAAGGCGAACTCGAGTGCACGGATGCCAATTTCGACAAGAGCTACGTTCGCGAGAAAGGCATCCTCATCGAGACGGACAAGAACACGCGCTATTGGAAGCATGGGCAGCCGGTGAAATTTTCCGACATCCAGATCGGCGACAAACTGCGCACCGAGACCCACGGCATTGGCAAAGGCAGGGTGCGTCTCTGCTGGGAGGTGTTTCTTGATGACGAGAGCTTGTTGAAATTCCAAGCGGAGCAAAAAGCCGCCGAGGCGAAGCGCCTCCAGGTAGAAGGTTCGCCCGGCTATGTGGACAAGATCGACGGCGCCAGCGTGGACCTGACGCTTTTCCAGGAGAGCGGCGACTTGAGCCACAAGCTCAAGCCCGGCATGAAAGTGCGCGTGGCTCCGGCGGGCGTGGATCGCAAGGCGATCGGCACGCCAGTCGCGGGTTCGGTTGCGGTGGCCAAAATGGCGGGCAACCTGGGCAAAGTCACGATCACGCTCGACGCCAAGGATGCGAAGCTGGTCGTCGGAAATGTCGCGCGCGTTTGGGAGGCCCTATGAAATCCTCATTGTTCCTTTTGACCAAGCATGGGGCGGCGCTCGCCGCCGGAGCCTTGCTCTTCGTGCTCGCCTCGCAGCAAGCGCCAGCCGCCCCGGCGCGTCTCGATCGCACAGACGAGAGCATCGCGGCCTTGCACGCTCGCCAGTTCTTGAGCGAGCCGGAGTACTGGCAGCAGAACGCCATGCCGACCGGCAAGTGTGATGGCGCAAAAGTGGCGAAGATGCTCGTGGAGGTGACGCAGGTTTTCAAGGATTCGGCGAAGACGACGGACGAGGCGATCACCGTGCTGGTGAAGCATGGGGTGATCAGCGCACCGGAAGCATGGATCGCGGGGACCGCGCCGGGCGCCACCATGAATGGAGCGAATGTCGCCACGGTGCTTAGTCGTTGTGCGGCGCAACTGCCCATGGAACCGCCGAAGTCGGCGAAGGCTGCGCCATTGGAGGCGACGCCGCCGGCCAGGCTCAAAGGCAGCTACGACATCGTCATTGCCGGTGCGGGCACGGGCGGGGTAGGCGTGGCGGTGCAGGCTGCGCGCATGGGGCGTTCGGTGCTGTTGCTGGAGGAGACGGATTGGATCGGTGGGCAGATGAACGCCGCCGCGGTCACTTCGATGGATGAAGGCGTCACGCTGGTGCGCGAACGTGGACTGTACCGGGAACTCTGCGGACTCATCGCTTCGTACTATCAGCCCCTTGGTATCAACTATCTGACGGCTTACTGGAATGGCCACGTGTGTGTCGAGCCGCGCGTGGGCCGGCGCCTGTTGCACGTACTGCTCGGCGACGCGCGCGGGCAGGGCGTGCTCGACCTCGCTTTGCGCACGCGAGTGACCAAGGTCACGCGTAACGGCGATACCGTCACGGGCGTGGAGATCGAGAGCGTCACGGAGGCGGGCCGCGAATCGCACACCATCACCAGCAAGGTCCTGGTCGATGCCACCGAGTGGGGCGATGTCATTCCACTCACCGGGGCGCGTTATCGCGCCGGAAATCACACCAGCGACGCCCTCGACCCCGCCAGCCATGTGCAAGACAATACCTGGACAGCAGTCGTGAAGCAGTATCCGCAGGGTGTGCCGGAGGAACTCGTCATGAAGCAGGCTCCGCCCGGTTACACCGACAAACTCGCGGCGGGCTTCACTCGCATGCTGGTCGATGGCGACAAGATCGACGTCAAGGCCAAGCCGTGGACCTGGTCCACCTACATCGGTTACCGCGCCATGCCGGACAGCTCGCGTCCCGGGGATTCACCGCCGATCACGCGCACCCATCTGAACTCCGGCAATGATTACCACTCCAGCGTCGCGGAGATCGAAGATCCCGCCACGCGCCAGGCGACGAATCGCGAAATGCGGCTCAAGACTTTGCAACTGCTCTATTACATCCAGCACAACGTGCGGAACGATTGGGCGGTGGCGAACGACGAAGGATACGACACGCCTTACAATCGCGCGGAGATCGATCGTTGGATCGCCGACCAGCCCGCTCTCGCGCCATTCCGGGCGGTGCTCTACCATTTCTCCATCATGCCGTACACGCGGGAGAGCCGGCGGATCATCGGCTTGCACACGCTGACCGCGCATGAACTCGAGCGCAAACCTGGGTCACCCGTCCAGTTTGCCCACACCGTGGCGTTGGGCGATTACGCGGTCGACCTGCACGGCTCCATGACCGTGCCGTATCTCGAGCCGGAGTTCGATCACGAGTCCGACATTCCACACAAGTTTGGCGAGCACGGAGTCGGTCCCTTCGCCATTCCCTTCGAGTGTTTCATCCCGGAGAAGATTGACGGATTTCTCCCTGCGGAAAAGAACCTTTCGCAGTCGCGCATGGCCAATGGCGCGACCCGCCTTCAGCCGCATACCCTGCTTATGGGGCAGGCGGTGGGTGCCATCGCGGCGCTGGCCGTGCAGCACGGCCTCCAGCCGCGAGCGGTCGATCCGGTGGAAGTGCAGCGGGTGTTGCTCGACGCGGGTGACACGCTGTGTATCGATGGTGCGTCCGGCACGCGCTGGGGCACGCCGGAGTGGCGGGACAAGCAGCTTGACGTCCTGCGCCACGGCGCCCCCGCCGAAGTGTCGAAACCGTAAACTACTCCGCTGACGGCCAACGCAGGGACGACAGCGAGCGGCGCATGAGGAGGTAGACAATCGAGACCACGGCGATTTCGCCCAGCAAGAGCCAGCGGAACCAACCGGCTTCCCACGCCGAGGCGGACAAAAAGGACAGACCGACGGAAACCAGGGTCACGATGAGCAGGTCCAGGCCGCGGCGGGCGGACTTGGCTTCCTCGCCGGCCTTGGAAAAGGGCACGGCCCGGCCGCCAAGATGCGCGGAGAGGGTAAACGCCGGCAGGATAATCAAGCCGGGCAGGAACAGGGCGAGCTGTGCGGTTTGCCGGTGCAGGTACCAGACGATGAGCGCGAAGACGGCGACGAGAGGCAAGGTGAGGAAGCACGTCACTGCCTGGCGCGCTCCGGCGCAGAGCGGCGCCGGCCCCGGCATGGGCGCGACCCGGAAGACATCGGCGGCCTGCCACTGCTGCGAGTACTGGAGCAGATTCAGCGCAAACAGGGGAGCCATGCCGAGATAACCCCCGGCGAAGGCCACGCCGAAATTAGCCAGGCCGGCTTCGTCGTGGCGGCCGGGCAGGAGGAAGAGGAAGGGCATCACGAGCATCGGGGCGATCGCCGGATAGACGCGCAGCTTCACGTCCCGGTCGCGGAGGAGGTAGCTCGTCGTGAGGAGAAACGAGGCGCGGTTGACGGGATTGCGCAGCCACCAGCGGAAGGGCGGAGCGTGGATAATGGCGTCCAGCCAGCGACGCCCGGCGCTCTGGGGCCGTGCGGCCCTGGCCTCGCCGAGCATTTGCAGGCCTGTTTCGTAGTGGCGCGCCATTCTCCCGAGCGCCAGCGAGACGATGATCGCTGCGAGAGTCACGCCGATGGCGCCCAACACCCAGGATTTGCCGGCGCCGCTGCCGGCGAGCGCGTCGTCGAAACCGGCAAACCACGCGGGCGGCAGCAGATCGAGCCACCATGGCGACGCCTTCATGGTGTCGTGGAGACTAACGTAGCCCAGCAATCGCGGCACCTGCCCGGCGAGTACTGCGCAGATGGCGACGAGGATCTGGACCGTAGTCATCACGCCCTCCAGCCGCTCGCGGCCGAAGAAACGGAGACACAGCTCGTAGCCGAGAACGACGCAGCTCGTGCAAAAGAGGGCCTCGAGCACGGTGGAAATGGCGTGCACGAGAGGGAAGAGCACACTGGCGCCCGGCGCCATGAGCCCGCCAACGGTGCCGGCGAAATTGAACGCGCCGGCGAGCCAGAGAGAGATCTGGAGGAGCACGATGATCTTCGCGCGCAGCAGGGCCTGGGGCGTGATGGGCCGGTGGAGCAGGATTTCGGCCTCCTCTTTGTTGAAGAGCACCTCGCCGGCGGAAGCGGCGATGAACATGCCGCACAGGACCATGGTGGTGCCGTGCAGATAGAGCGAGAACCGGAAAACCGGAGCGAAGAGAAAAGCCAGCGCCACACAGCCCACTCCCAGATAGGCCAGCAGCGTCCACGAAAGCTTCGCTGCGACGGATTGCGGGACATCCGATTTGCGCAGTCCACGCGCGCTGCGACCGCGCAGAAAGAGCGTGAGAAAAAGACGGCGCAAGGCTTTGTCCGTGGAGCCTGCGGGAACCGGTGGTGCTGCGGCCGTCATGGACGGAAGGTCTTCGCGAAATCCTCCGCCCGGCGTTCCAACTCGGTGCCGCCAGTGAGTTGCGTGAAGAGTCGTTCGAGGGTGCCGGCACCGCTGGCCGTGACGAGCGCCTCGGGTGCGCCGTCGAGCAGCAGCTTTCCTTTGTCGATGATGAGCACGCGGTCGCAGACGCGCTCGACCACGTCGAGAATGTG
>Ga0068858_100003337_pt1 | contig 15991 bp, 11 predicted proteins | sample KBSSwiS12_FD_66589 | JGI IMG/M metagenome (GOLD analysis project Ga0068858, IMG submission 66589) | Switchgrass rhizosphere microbial communities from Kellogg Biological Station, Michigan, USA - KBS Switchgrass S1-2 | ecosystem: Host-associated > Plants > Roots > Rhizosphere > Soil ...
AGCAGAGCCTGATCGCGCGGCATGAACGCACGGGCCTTCCAGGCCCGCTGCTCGTGCCGCTGTCACGACAGAAATTCGAGATCCTGACCGCGCAACCGCCGCTTGCGTCTGGGCCCGAGCGCGGCCTCGGCCCGGCGCGCGTCGATCCGGCAGGGGCCGACACGATCGACCGAGCGTCACGCTCCCGCGCTTAGTGCCCCGTGGCGGCGTGCGCTTCGTCAGCACCCGCGCTGGAGGGTGCGGGTGCCACGCGAACCGTCCACGGACCGCGCCGGCAGGCTCGCGAGGGCGTCGTTCACGCGATCTCGATCCGGCTCAAGCGCCGACATGTCGACATCAGAGAGGACGGACGATGAGGAGCGGGCACTGCGCCGCGGCGGCGAATGCCGTCGCTGGTTGACCGAAGGCCTCCTCTTTCGTCCACATCCCGCCGACGGCGACTACCGCGACGCTCGCGCCGGCCGACTCTCGAACGGCGACATCCACCTGGTCGCTCAGACCCGAACCTGAACGTCCAACCCTGTGCACCGTGGTCTGAAGACTGTCCGCCAGCCGCTCACCGATGTCGAGCACCGTTCGATCTTCGTCGTTCGCGAACGCAACCATGACCTGTCGCCCGATCCCCGGTTGCACGCCCGGTTCCGGTCGGTCGACAAAGACGATGACGTCGCAGGGCGCCAATGCGAACACACGATGAACGAGCGTCCGGATGGCGTGACGATCGAGCGATGCCAGATGCCAACCGAGCAGCACGGTCCCGCATCGCTGCGTCGCGGCGACGTAGGCGAGGTCCTGTGCGATGTCGTCGGAGAGAAACGAGATCGCGCGCGCGGTCACTCCGGCCTGTGCAGCCTGGTGCGCCAACGTGCTCATCGCCTCGACCGAGCGGTCCACCTGGCTCTCTTCGTCCCTGAGCCCCGATCGGAATTCCGGCGCCCGCGCCGTGGGAATCATTCGGGCCAGGAGCAGCTCTGACGGCCGCTCGGTTCCCGTCAACCGGATGCCCGCTTCAACGAGCGCGTGCGCATTGTCGGGATTGCCGAGCGCCACCAGGATGCGGCACGCCATCGGCTCGGGGTCGCCACCCGCCAGCACGCGGACCATCTCTCTGCGCGGCATGAGCCGGTTGACGATCGGCGCTGCCATGAACGTCGTGACCAGCGCCATGATCACCATCATCGCGAAGGTGCGGTCGGACAGGACGCCCATGCCGAGGCCGACGGTCAGGATGACCAATTCGGTCAGCCCCCGGGTGTTCATGAGCGTGCCCAGCGTCAGCGAGTCGCGAGTGGAGTAGCCATTGAACTTCGCCGCCAGGCCGCAGCCGGCGAGCTTGCCGGCGATCGCGGCCACGATGATCAGGAGCATCCAGAAGACGAGGCTCGGACTGTCGATCGAAAAGAGGTTCGTTCGCAATCCGGCGACGGCGAAGAACACCGGAAGCAGCACGACGACCGTGAAGTCCTCGATTTTGTCGGTCAGCTCCCGGGTCATCCGCGATTCCCGAGGCATGATCGTGCCGAAGACGAACGCGCCGAAGATCGAGTGGATGCCGATCGATTCCGTGAGATAGGCCGAGAGCAGGAGGCCGACGATGATTGCCGCAACCTGGTCGACCGTCAGACGACCGGTGGCCTCGTACCGCTTCGCCAGCAAGGCCAGCAAGCGGTGGCCGGCGGTGAACATGAACACGGCGAAGACTGCCGTCAGCACGAAGGCACCCGAAGCCTGGGCCGCCGACCCTGTTCGGGTGATGCCGACGACCGCTGCCAGGATGATCCACGCGGTCACGTCGTCGACGGCGGCGGCGCAGAGCGCCGTCGTTCCCAGAGGCGCTTTGTAGAGCCCGCGCTCGACCAGGATCCGCGCGAGCACGGGGAACGCGGTGATGCACATCGCGGCGCCCATGAAAAGCGAGAACGCCAGGCCGGTCGGAGGGTGCCGAACGCCCTCGGCGAACACGCCGCCGTTGTTGAGCGCCAGGAGCGGCACGCCCATCAGCGCGCCAAGCGTGAAGGGCACGATCACGCCGCTCAGCGAGATCGACAGGGCCCGCCGCCCCTCTTTGCGGATCAGCCGAGGGTCGAGCTCCAACCCGACGAGAAACATGAAGAACACGAGCCCGAGATCGGCGAGCGGGCGCAGCGGCACCTCCGGCGGGAAGATCTCGGCCGGCAGCCCTGGAAAGACACGGCCGAGCACCGTTGGACCGAGGAGAATCCCGGCCACGATTTCGCCGATGACCGCCGGCTGACCCATGGTCTTGGCGAGCGCGCCGAACGAGCGCGCGGCGACGATGATGATTGCCAGATCGATGAGCAGAAACAGCAGCACCTCGGTCGCCCCCGTCACCAACACCTCCTCAGCACTGGATCACTGTCGCCGCCGGGGGAGATCGCTAACGGTGCGAACTGACCCCCTCCTCAGCGCTTGTTTACGCGTGCTCCGCGGGGCGTTATGATGCCACGTCAAACCTGAGCGCAAGTAATGACCGCCGTCAGGACCGTCGTGGCGATGCCGGGGACCTTGGAGGGAACGATGAACACATTCGCACAGACGGCTGCGCTATTACCGGCGTTCGACTGGCTCGTCACCGAGATGCCGCCCGGCTACCAGAATCGGGTGGCCGAGATACGCCGGCTGTCGGACGATCTGAAAGCGATGGATCGGTTCGGCCGGCTGCTCTGCGAAGTCGGACCGCAGTTGACCGAGGCTGTCCGCGACACGTTTGTCGCGCTCAAATACGACACCGAGTCGCGGCCGGGTTCCCCCGACTCGGAGGTGATGGTGAAGTTGGACAGCAAGCGCCGGCTGCTGATCCATGTTTCGGCGGCCGAAAGCACGATCCAGAAGAAAGGCGAGGAGCTCGCCCACGTGTTCCAGATGCTGCACGAGTCGACCGACGATGCCGATCGCGCGGTGCTCGTGGCCAACAGCGACCCCGCCACGCGGCCCGCGGACAGAGCGGAAGGGATCTCGCCGGATGCGCTCAGCTTCCTCAAGCGAATGGGCGCGAACTTCCTGGCGGCGCCGACGCTGTTCAAGCTGTGGATGCTGTCCCTTCAGGATCAGGAGCGGGCGCGCAAGCACATTGAGCGGCTGTATGCCCAGGACGGAGGCATCTTCCTGCTCCCGCCCTCCTGACACGACGGAATGGCAGAGCGCCGCCGACGTCGGGCAGCCGGTTCACCTCTCACCACCACATGATGCGATCCGAGGCGCGGCTTGCGCGAGCCGTGCGTTTTCCTCGCGTGATCAACATCGAGGACCTCCGACGTCTCGCGAAGCGGCGGTTGCCTGCCGTTGTCTTCGCGTACATCGATGGCGGCGCCGAAGATGAATCGACGCTGCGCGAGAATCGCCGGGCATTTGACGAGATCACGTTTCGCCCTCGTCAGTGCGTGCCAGTGCCGACGTGTGACCTGCGGGTTACGGTCCTGGGCGCTGCATTTGAGCTCCCGTTTCTCCTCGCGCCGGTTGGCTTCTGTCGGATGTTTTATCCACGCGGCGAGGCGCACGCCGCCCGAAAGGCCAACGAGGCGGGCACGGGATACATCCTGTCGACATTCTCCGGCACCCGTCTCGAAGAAGTGCGGGACGCCGCCCGCGGGCCGCTGTGGTACCAGCTCTACGTGGCTGGCGGGCGCGCAGTCGCCGAGGCCACCATCGCCAGGGCGCGCGCGGCAGGCTATACGGCGCTCGTCGTCACGATCGATACGCCGGTGGCCGGCATGCGCGAGCGCGACTTTCGACACGGTGTCAGGCCGCTGCTCGCCGGACGCTTCTGGTCGAGCCTGCCGCACGTGTGGCAATTCGTTCGACGCCCCGAGTGGGTGCTCGACTACCTCGCTGACGGCGCCGTGCGCGTGTTTCCGAATGTCGAACTGCCCGGCGTTGGCCCGATGCCGTGCGGCGATGTCGGTGTGCTGCTGGAGCGGACGCTGGTCACCTGGCAGGATCTCCGCTGGATGCGGGACGCCTGGGGCGGGCCACTCGTGATCAAAGGTGTGCACACCGGCGACGATGCGCGGCGTGCCATCGACGCCGGGGCCGATGCGATCGTGGTGTCGAACCATGGAGGACGACAGCTCGATGGCGTGGCCGCGAGCCTGCGCGTGCTGCCGGAAGTGGTTGCCGCTGCCCGTGGTCAGACCGAAGTGTTGATGGACGGAGGCATCCGTCGCGGCAGTGACATCGTGAAGGCGCTTTGTCTTGGTGCCCGTGCCGTCCTGATTGGACGCGCATACGCGTGGGCGCTCGGAGCCGCTGGTGGACCTGGCGTGGCGCGCGCGATCGAGATTCTGCGGACAGACATCATCCGAACGATGAAGCTGCTGGGCTGTGCGTCTCTCGCCGATCTCAACGACTCTTATATCGACGCTCCGCGTGCATGGGTCGAAGGGCGCAAGACTCCTCGAGAACCCGAAATCTGACTCAATGGGTCGAGTCGCCGGCGCCACCGATAGCAATCGGTGCCCGGACTCTGAATCTGATGGTTCCTGAACAAAAAACCCTTCAGGTTGGCTTCTCGTCGACGAGTCCCTCCAGGATCTTCACCAAGGTTCGCCGATCGGCGGGGGAGAGCCTCGAGAGCGGCAGAGACCGTCCTGCCATCCCGCTCAGCAGCTGTGTACGAAGTCGTAAACCCGTTGGCGTGAGCTGAAGCACCTTCACGCGGCGGTCCCCGGGCGACGCCTTGCGCCGAACCAGACCGCGGGATTCCAGGCGATCGACCAGCCCGGTGACGTTCGAGGCGTCACACGAGAGCGTTTCGGCGAGCCGGCTCATCGGCAACGGCCGTCCGGGCTCGATGAGGTGCAGCACGTGACACTGGACCGGAGAGAGGTCGAGCTCGGCGTGCAGGGATGGCAGGTGCGCGCGCTGCGCAAAGAAAAACTTCATGAGAAGCTGCCAGGCCCGACACGCATCATCCCCTTCTTGCCGAGTCATCGCCGGCCATTATACTTCAGAAAATAAATAGTTGACTTCATAAAGTATATAGGACTATTCTGGTCGCACTATGAACAGGCTGCGAATCATTCCTCTGGATGAGACGGTCGTCTTTCCGGGCATGCCGGTGACGCTGCCGGTCGACGTGGGCAGCGACGCCAGGGTGCTCCTGGTGCCAAGGCGCGACAACACCTACGCGAGCGTCGGCGTCGTCGCCGAAGTGTCCGAGCGCGTGCGGGTCGCCGGCCGCGGGCTCGCGGTGTCGCTGATGGCCCTCCATCGCGCGGCGCCTGGCGCAGCGGCGGCTGACGAAGACGGCGTGCTTCGAGTCGACGTCGACGTCCGCCCGGACCAACCTCCTGCGACCAGCCTCACGCGTGAACTGGAACGCGAGTATCGTGCGGTCGTCGACGAGATTCTCGAGTTGCGGGGCGACGATGGGCGGATCCGGGCGTTCGTGCGATCCATCACCGACGCCGGCGCGCTGGCCGATACCGCCGGCTATTCGCCCGACCTGAACTTCACGCAGAAGCTGCAGCTGCTCGAAACATTCGACGTGGTCGATCGACTGACACTGGCGCTCCAGTTTCAGCGGGAGCGGCTGGCCGAGCTGCAGGTGCGAAAGCGCATCCATGACGACGTCGAAGACGGCGCGCAAAAGCAGCAGCGCGAGTATTTCCTCCGTCGCCAGATGGACGCCATTCGCAAGGAGCTTGGCGAAAACGACGGCTCCGTTGTGGACGAATACCGCCAGAAGATTTCCAGCGCGGGCATGCCCGACTCCGTGGCGCAGCAGGCCGAGCGCGAGGTGTCCCGTCTCGAGCGGATGGGAGACTCGAATGCCGAGTCGGCCATGATCCGAACCTATCTCGACTGGCTCCTCTCGGTTCCCTGGGCGAAGCGCTCCGAGGAGCGCCTCGACCCGGTCCATGCCCGGGAGGTGCTGGATGCCGATCACGAGGGGCTCGATGATGTGAAACGGCGCATTACGGAGTACCTGGCGGTCCGCAAGCTTCGATCCGACCGCGGCATGACCGAGAACCGCCGTTCGGGTGTCATCCTCACCTTGATCGGACCTCCGGGTACGGGCAAGACCTCGATCGGCGAGTCGATTGCGCGAGCCACCGGGCGGCAGTTCGTCCGGATGTCGCTCGGCGGCGTGCGCGACGAAGCGGAAATCCGTGGCCACCGCCGAACCTACATCGGCGCGCTGCCGGGGCGCCTCGTGCGCGCATTGCGCGACGCCGGGACGATGAATCCGGTGATCATGCTGGACGAGGTCGACAAGATCGGCGCCGACTGGCGCGGCGATCCGTCGGCGGCGCTCCTCGAGGTGCTCGATCCCGCGCAGAATCACGCGTTTCGGGATCACTACCTCGACGTCGAGCTGGACTTGTCGCATGTGCTGTTCGTGGCGACGGCGAACGTCGCCGATACGATTCCCGCGGCACTGTTCGATCGGATGGAAGTGATCCGCTTCGACGGCTACACGACGGACGAGAAGGTGGCGATTGCCCGCGGGCATCTCTGGCCTCGGCAAGTCGAGCGAAATGGCTTGCGTGTCGAGGAAATCGCGGTGACCGACCCCGTGCTGCGTCTCATCGTCACCGACTACACACGGGAAGCCGGCGTCCGGCAGTTGGAGCGGGAACTCGGGACGCTGCTTCGGAAGGCGGCCACCCGGATCGCATCAGCCGAGCAGCCGGCACCGGTGGTCATCGACCGCGCGGCCGTGCACAGCGCGCTCGGGCGACCCAAATTCTTCCACGAGGCCGCAGTGCGCACCGCCGTGCCTGGCGTCGCGACGGGCCTCGCGGTCACCGGCGTCGGCGGGGATGTGCTGTTCGTCGAAGCGGCGTCGATGCCAGGTCAGGGTGGGTTGGTGTTGACCGGGCAGCTCGGCGATGTCATGAAGGAATCGGCACGGATTGCGCTGACCTACGTGAAGAGTCATGCGTCCGAGTTGGGAATCGACGAACGTGCCCTCGATGGACGGGAACTGCACGTCCACGTGCCGGCGGGCGCGATTCCGAAAGACGGGCCGAGCGCGGGCATCACGATGGTGACGGCGATTGCGTCGCTGCTGACCCGCCGACCTGTCAGGAGCACCGTCGGCATGACCGGTGAAGTGACGCTTCAGGGCCGGGTGCTGCCAATCGGCGGACTGAAGCAGAAGGTGCTGGCCGCTCACGCCGCGGGTCTCACCGAGGTGATCGTGCCGGAGCGCAATCAGCCCGATCTCGATGACGTCCCGTCGGAAGTGCGCGACCAGATGCAATTCCACATCGTCGTGTCTGTGGATCAGGTGCTCGCTCTGGCGCTGGAGCCGACCGCGCTCGCGATGGCGGCATAGAGCTTCACGACTCCGATGCCGCGAGAGAAGAGCGACCATTTCGATGGCAGGCGATTCGTCAATCCAACCGGCACCGCGGGACAGCCACTCACGGCGGTCCCGCGGATGCTCCTCGAGCCACGAACACCATGGCCGGCGCGCGTCGACGAACCGCCGCGGCGGCCGCAGCCATTGGACGGAGCCAGCGCCGTCGTCACATTCATTGGCCACGCGACATTTCTGATCCAAACGGTTGCGGGGAACATTCTGACGGACCCGATGTATTCCCAGCGTGCGGGTCCGCTGAATCTTCTCGGGCCGCGGCGCGTGCGACAGGCGGCCGTGCGGTTCGACGACTTGCCGCCGATCTCGACTGTGTTACTGAGTCACAACCATTACGATCACTGCGATCGGCGAACGCTTGGAATGCTCGCGAAGCGGTTCGATCCGATCGTGATCACGCCTCTGGGGAACGGGGCGCTCGTCAAGTCGGCGGGTATCCGGCGCGTCGAGGAGCTCGATTGGTGGCAGGAAGCAAGAACGTCAGCATTGCCGATCACACTGACGCCAGCCCACCACTTTTCCGCACGGACTCCACTCGATCGAAATCGGGCCCTGTGGGGCGGGTTCAGGCTCGTCGCAGGACGCAGGCGCATATTCTTCGCCGGCGATACCGCGTACGCTCCCTTTTTCCGGGACGTCCGGCAGCGGCTGGGGCGGATCGATCTCGCACTCCTGCCCATCGGCGCCTACGAGCCGCGCTGGTTCATGCGCGCGGTTCACATGAATCCGGCGGAGGCGGTGCAGGCTCACCTCGATCTGGACGCGACCGAGAGCATCGGCATGCACTTCGGGACGTTCCAGATGACCACGGAGGGCATCGACGAGCCGCTGAGCGCACTGGACGACGCCCGCCGCACGAGAAGTGTCGCGCCGACACGCTTCCGGACGCTGGGTTTCGGCGAGTCCGTGAGGCTGACGTAGCGGTCGAGGGTATCCGCAGGCAGGCGGATATTTCGCATGCAGGCGGTCGGCATGGTGAACGACCGTTCGTCGGCTGTTTCAGATACCGGGAGACTCAACGGCTCGAGTGAATGCCGAGCACGTCGGTGTCCCCGGGGAAAGGCCTTCGCAAGCGGCGCGGCGCCACCGTGTCGCCGGTGACGCCGCGCTCTTGCCTCATTAAACGATCCCGCCGGTGCTCACACCGCAATGCGCGGGTCAACGGTTTGGGTCAACGGATCGCGTTGATCACGACGGCGCCGTAAACGCGATGGCCATACCGCGTGTCCTGTCCGAAGAACGCCGGGGCGGAATCATTCGCGCGCACCGCCACGAACCGGTAGTCACCGCGTAATCCCCACCGTCCGTTCGGCGCGTACCACTTGACGCCGCCGCCGACATTGCCTGTCAGGAACGTCTCGCTGTTGTTCACTCCGAGCGTGGGCCGTTCGAACATCGTCAGCCCGCCGATGCCTCCCGTCACGTACGGCACGACTGCCGTGCCAGTCGGCGCCGAGACGACGAGGTTTGCCGTGTAGTTGATCAGGTCCGGGGTCTTGGTGCTTCCGGAGATCGCACCGAACTGCAGCTGCTGCGCGAGCCCGAGGGTCCCGCCGACCTCGCCTTCGATCCCGATCACGCGGGTCGGGTTGTAGGTGACCGCGCCGCCGAGCGTGTAGTTGCCGAAGCTTGGACTGTTGTCGGCGCTCGTGAAGAAGGTGCCGCCGCCGGGAATGAGCGCCACTTCCGCCCGGCCCGGACCCGGCACCGCCTCCTGGGCGAACAACCGTCCGCTTCCGAGCATCGTGAGCGCCGCAATGACCACTGCGATCTGACGAGTCATGATTGCCTCCTTGGCTGTGTGTTGAGTCACGCCCGAGGTGAGGGCAAGGGGAGTGCCGCACGCCAGATCGGTGAAAATCGCTGCGAATGCGGCCTTTGCGTGCTCTGGCCCTGCCTGGGCGTATGAGTGAATCTGCGCACCGTGGTCATCGATGCGCACGCGGTTGGATCATTTCGAAGAATTTCGATATATTCGGGATCCATGGCCGACGAGAAGCGTCTAATCAGGGTATTGAAGGCGCTGGCCAATGCCACGCGTCTCCGGATGACGCGGACCATCGCCGATGCCGGGGAGCTCTCGTGCGGCCAGGTCGCGGAGTATTTCGATCTGTCGCAACCGACGATTTCGCACCATCTGAAGATCCTGAAGACCGCGGGGATCCTCACGTGTCGCGAAGCGGGCCAGCACCGCTTCATCTCCATCGATCGGGATGTGGTTCAGCAGGTCGCCGGCGTGCTGCCCGCGCGTGTCGGCGCCGTGCGAAAGCGACACCGCTCATGAGGACGACTACCGCCGAGCTTACCCGCGACGACGTCGAGCACTCGGACGCCTTCGACGATTTGCTTCCTGCGCTCGCGCGCGCGCTCGACGTGCGCGACGTCTTTCAGCACCTCAGCACGGTGGCGTCGCGCATCGTGCCGCACGACGAAGCCAATCTCGCGCTGCTGACCGACGACGGCTCCCACTTCCGCCTCTATGCCAGTACCAACGCGGGTGCGCCCGAGGTGGTCTGCCGGGGGAAGGAGTGCCCGATCGGTGATGCCGACGAGGCGCAGCTGTTCGACGTCGTGCCCGGGCCCGAGCGCGGTCTTCGATCCGGGCTGAGTGTGCCCGTGCGCATCGACGATCGCCTGGTCGGCATCTTCGCGCTGTTCTCGCAGCGGCCCCGGATGTACTCGACGCGCGAGCTCGTTCTCGCCGAGCGCCTCGCTGGCTACATCGCCGTCGCGCTGGCCCACCAGCGGCTGGCCGAGGCGGCCCGTCAGGCCGCGGTGGAGCGCGAACGCTCCGCGATCGTCGAAAACTCGGTCGAGCTCCTGCGCGAGATCGCGGGTGTGCTCGACGTCCGCGCCGTGTTTCCCCGGGTGTCCGAGATCGCCAACAAGGTACTGCCGCACGATCACCTCACGATGATGTTCGACGATGGAGATGGACACATCGTGTTCGAGGCGGCGTCCACCGACGAGTTTCCGGATCTGACGCGGCTGGTCAAAGGCAACCACGCCATGCCGGACGAGGGCTTCATCATCGTCGACGACTTCACGACGGCGATGCTCCCGATCGCCGAGCCTGCGGACCTGCGCGACCGGCTCGTCGCCGCCGGCTATCGCTCGCTGCTGGTCGTGCTCACGCGGGCGCGCGACCAGGCGATGAGTCTCGTCTTCTGGTCGAAGCGGCCCCGGGCCTTCGAGCGCGGCGACGTCCCGATCGCACGGCGGATTGCCGATCACGTCGCGCTGGCGGTCTCGCACGAGCAGCTGGCCGGGGCGGCACGTCAGGTGGCGGAGGCGCATGCCCGCGCCGAGCGCCTCGAATCGCGCGTGCAAACACTCGCCGAAGAGCTCGAGCTGAAAGCGGGACACGGCCGCGTCGTCGGGCAGTCCCCTGAATGGATGGACGTGCTGCGGAAGGCGACGCAGGTTGCAGCGACGGAGACAACGGTGCTGTTGACCGGTGAATCAGGGACCGGCAAGGAAGTCGTCGCGCGGTTCGTTCATCGAGCGTCGCCGAAGAAAGGCGGTCCGTTCGTCGCGCTGAACTGCGCCGCCCTGCCGGAGCAGTTGCTCGAGTCCGAGTTGTTCGGGTACGAACGCGGCGCCTTCACTGGTGCGCAGCAGTCCAAGCCGGGACAGATCGAGCTCGCAGCCGGAGGGGTGCTGTTTCTCGACGAAGTCAGCGAGATGAGCCTGTCGGCCCAGGCGAAGTTCCTCCGCGTGCTACAGGAGCGGGAGTTCCAGCGGCTGGGGGGCACACGGCTGCAGAAGACGAACGTGCGTGTCGTGGCGGCCACGAATCGCGATCTGCGGAAAGCTGTCGAGCGGGGAGATTTTCGCGAGGATCTGTACTATCGGCTGGAGGTGTTCGGTATCCACATTCCGCCGTTGCGCGAGCGGAAAGCCGACATCCTTCCGCTCAGCGAGGTGTTTCTGCAGGAGATCGGCAAATCGTTCGGGCGGCCGCCGGCCGGCTTGATGCGCGAGGCGAGAGAGGCGCTGCTGCTGCACGACTGGCCGGGCAACGTCCGCGAGTTGCGCAACGCGCTGGAGCGCGCCGCGATTCTCTGCGAGGGCGGCTTGATCGGCACGCAGCACCTGTCGCTGCACGCGTCGGCGCGGCCGGTACATGCGACGACCACGGACCTGGGGGCCGTCGAGCGCGAGACGATTGCGCAGGTGATGCGCGACTGCCGCTGGAACAAGTCCAAGGCGGCCAAGCGCCTCGGTCTGTCCCGCACGCAGCTCTACGTTCGTCTGCGCCGATACGATCTCGAGCAACCGCCCGCCGCGTAATTCCGCAGGGCACTTGCCTTGACGCTCCGCAGCGGGACTGTAGCTTCGATTCCAGCGCCGCTGTGGTTTCGACCGGCCCCGCCGTGGATCGTCAAGACAAGTGCCTTTCGGTGTGGATCGCTCATCCGCGTGACTTCAATCGCAGGCTGCAGCACTGCAGCCACGGGTGAATTCGATTCGCCATCGAAGGCCACGCCTTCGGGTCGCTGCGCGCCAGCGCGTCGATCTCGTCGTCTGTCAGCTCGAAGCCCTGTTCGCGGAGATCCGCGAGCGTCGCCCGTGGATGCTCGACGAATCGCAACCGCAGATCCTCTTCCGTCATCAGCCGCCCGATCGTCAGTTGAACCGTCTTCTGGGACATGACATCCGATTCCTTCCAACCAGGAGACGGCAAGCCGCACGCCAACCCGACTCGCGCAAATTCACGACGTTTCTGTCGGAACGCCGAGCGATCCTGTGCGTCTGCGCAGAGCACATTGCGCATTTCTAAGCACCTCGCGTGCGCAGCCGCCATCCAACCGTTCGCACTACCAGCGCCTAACTGACTGCCAGGTCGCGCGATAACCGCCGGTCGCGGCGGCCGCGGCCAACTGGCCCCGCGCTTGCCGTTCACCGGTTCGAACGAATCGATGGTGGTTGGGTGCGTCGGCCAAACGTGACGACGCGCCGATTCCGGAGCGCGAAGAGAAACTTATGGTTAAACGACTGGTGCTGACGGTGGCCGTGATTGCCGTGTTCGTCGCGGCGCTCGGGTTCGTGAAGTTCAGGCAGATCAAAGCGGGGATGGCGGTGTACGCGTCCTTTCAGCCGCCGCCCGAAGCGGTCACGACGGTTGTGGCGGCTCAGGACGAATGGCCTGATGGGTTGAAGGCGATCGGGACCGTCGCGGCTCTACGCGGTGTGACCGTGAGCGCCGATCTGCCCGGCATCGTCGATCGGATTGCCTTTGAATCCGGTCAGTGGGTACAGGCCGGCGACGTGCTGGCGCTGCTCGACACGCGGCAGGAGCGGGCACAGCTGAATGCGGCGGAGGCGCAGCGTGATCTCGCGCGCCTCAATTTCGCGCGCATGGACGGGCTGCTGAGCCAGGCGGTGATCTCGCGGGCGGAGTACGACCAGACGGCGGCGGAGCAGAAGCAGTCGGAAGCGCGGGTGGCGGAGATCGGCGCGGCCATCGACCGGAAGACCGTTCGCGCGCCGTTCTCCGGGGTTCTTGGCATCCGGCAGGTCAACGTCGGACAGTACCTGTCGGGAGGCGACCCGGTCGTCAACCTGCAGTCGGTCGATCCCGTCTACGTGAACTTCGGTGTTCCGCAGCAGGATGCCCGCAAGGTGACCGCAGGACGGGCCGTTCGCGTGGTGATCGACGATCGGTCGAATGCTCCGTTGACCGGTCGCGTGACCGCGATCGATTCGGTCGTCGATCCGGGGACCCGCAATCTTCAGGTTCAGGCGACGCTGGCCAATCCCGGCGGCAAGCTGCGGCCCGGGATGTTCGTCCAGACCGAAGTCACGCTCGGCGCCGGCCATTCTGAAGTGACCCTGCCTGCCTCGGCCATCAGTTATGCGCCGTACGGTGATTCCGTGTTCGTCGTCGGCGACCTCACCGACGCGAAGGGGCATGCCTATCGCGGCGTCCGCCAGCAGATCGTGAAGCTCGGCGCGACGCGCGGCGATCAGGTGGCCATCGTGTCCGGCGTCAAGCCGGGTGACGAAGTCGTGAGCTCTGGTGTCTTCAAGCTGCGCAACGGCGCGGCTGTCGTCGTCAACAACAGGATCGTGCCTGCCAACAGCCCGAAGCCGCGGCCGGAGAACAGCTGATGAAATTCACCGATCTCTTCATCAAACGGCCGGTGCTCGCGATCGTGGTCAACCTCGTCATTCTGATCGCGGGTGTGCAATCGATTCGTTCGCTGAGCGTCCGGCAGTATCCGCGCAGCGACATCGCCGTGGTCCGGGTCTCGACCGTGTACGTCGGCGCCAACGCGGACCTGGTGCGCGGGTTCATCACGACGCCCCTCGAGCGTGTCATCGCCAGCGCCGACGGCATCGACTACATGGAATCGTCGAGCGCCCAGAGTCTCAGCACGATCACCGTGCACCTGAAGCTCAATTACGACACCAACGCGGCGCTGACCCAGATTCAGGCGAAGGTGGCGCAGGTCCGGAACGATCTCCCTCCTGAGGCCGAGGCGCCGATCATGGAGCTGGAGACTGCGGACAACCAGTTCGCGGCCATCTACCTCGGATTTTCGGCCACCGACCTCGATCCCAACCAGGTCACCGACTACCTGACGCGCATCGTGCAGCCGAAGCTGAGCGCGATCAGCGGCGTCCAGCGTGCCGATATCCTCGGGGCCAGGACGTTTGCGATGCGGATCTGGCTCAAGCCGGACCGCATGGCGGCGCTCGGCATCTCTCCGTCCGCGCTGCGGGACGCGCTTGCGCGGAACAACTATCTGTCGGCGCTCGGACGGACCAAGGGCTCGATGGTGTCGGTGAACCTGATCGCGAACACCGACCTGCGCACGCCCGAGGAATTCCGCCAGCTGGTCGTCAAGAAAGAAGGCAACGTCGTCGTCCGGCTCGGCGAGGTCGCCGACGTCGTCCTCGGGGCGGAGGACTACGAACAGGACGTGCGGTTCAACGGCGAAGCGGCGACGTTCATGGGTGTGTGGGTGTTGCCGACCGCCAACGCCCTCGAGGTGATTCGGCAGGTGCGCGCGACGATTCCGGAGATTGAAGCGCAGCTGCCCGCCAGCATGAAGATCGGCATCCCGTACGACTCGACCGCCTACATCCAGGATGCGATCAACGAAGTGCTGCGGACGCTCGCCGAGACGCTGCTGATCGTGATCGTGGTGATCTTCCTGTTCCTCGGATCGTTCCGCTCGGTGATCATTCCGGTCGTCGCCATCCCGATCTCTCTCGTCGGAGCCGTGTTCCTGATGTCGATGGCGGGCTTCACCATCAACCTGCTCACGCTGCTCGCGATCGTCCTGTCGGTGGGTCTGGTCGTCGACGACGCGATCGTGGTGGTGGAGAACGTCGAACGGCACTTGCATGGCGGGAAGTCTCCGCTCCGCGCCGCCACCGACGCCGCGCGGGAGCTCATCGGGCCGATCATCGCCATGACCGTCACCCTGGCGGCCGTGTACACGCCGGTCGGCATCCAGGGCGGCCTGACCGGTGCGCTCTTCCGTGAATTCGCATTCACCCTGGCTGGCGCCGTGATCGTGTCGGGGATCGTGGCGCTCACCCTGTCGCCGATGATGGGCTCGAAGCTGCTTCGATCCGAAGACACCAGCCGCGGCTTCGCGGGCTGGGTCAATCGCCGCTTCGAGCTCGTGCGGCGGAGCTACCTGGGATCGCTGGCCGCGACGCTCCGGTTCCGGCCCGTCGTGATGGTCCTGTGGCTCGTCGTGGCGGCGCTGATCGTGCCGTTCTACATGTTCTCGCAACGCGAGCTGGCGCCCACCGAAGACCAGGGCGTCGTTCTCTCGATTGTCCAGGCGGCGCCGAACTCGACGATCGACCAGACGAAGCTGTTCACTCAACAGGTGCACGACGTCTACAAATCCCTTCCCGAGACCGCCGGCATCTTTCAGCTGATGTTTCCGACCGGCGGCTTCGGAGGGATGGTGACCAAACCATGGAGCGAGCGGACGAAGACGACGCCGCAGCTCCTGCTTGAATCGACGGCAGCGTTGTCGGCGATTCCGGGCATCCGCGTGATTCCGACGTTGCCGCCGCCGTTGCCCGGCGGCGGTGATTTTCCGGTCGATTTCGTCATCGCGTCAGCGGCGCCGCCGCAGCAGCTCAGCGATTTGGCGAACCAGCTCGTGGTGAAGGCGTTCGGGAGCGGCCTGTTCATGTACGCCGATGCCGACGTGAAGTTCGACCAGCCTCAGGCGGAGGTGGTGTTCGATCGCGACAAGCTTCGATCGCAGGGGATCGATCTGTCGCGCGCCGGCCAGGATCTGTCGACGCTCGTCGGCGGCAACTACGTCAACCGGTTCAGCATCCAGGGCCGGAGCTACAAGGTGATCCCGCAGGTCGCGCGGGTGGAGCGATTGACGGCCGATCAGCTCGCCGGGATGTACGTCAGCGGATCCGACAACCGGCTCGTTCCGTTGTCGACATTCGCAAGCCTGCGGACGACGACCGAGCCGCGGGAGCTGAAGAAGTTTCAGCAGCTGAACGCGGTGCGCATCCAGGGCGTGATCCCGCCGCAGGTTCCGCTCGATCAGGCGCTTCGCTTCCTCGAGGATCAGGCAAAAACGCTGCTGCCACAGGGAACGGCGATCGACTACGCCGGGCAGTCACGCCAGCTGCGGACCGAGGGCAGCAAGT
>Ga0068858_100003343_pt1 | contig 15972 bp, 11 predicted proteins | sample KBSSwiS12_FD_66589 | JGI IMG/M metagenome (GOLD analysis project Ga0068858, IMG submission 66589) | Switchgrass rhizosphere microbial communities from Kellogg Biological Station, Michigan, USA - KBS Switchgrass S1-2 | ecosystem: Host-associated > Plants > Roots > Rhizosphere > Soil ...
GAACCGTCGGCGGGTGCCAGAACCCTGGCCCGTCCGGCACCACGCCCTGGCTCAGCACGGCACCGCGCGCCGCCGCATCCTGGATCAGCGCGCTGACGCCAGCCACGCGGCGGGCGTTCTGGAGCGGCCCCATGGCGGTCGCGGCGTCGAACGGATCGCCGGTCCGGATCGCGGTCGCCGCAGCCGTAAACGTCTCCACGAAGACATCGTGGATCGAGCGCTGGACGAGAAACCGCGTCGGGGAGGTGCAGACCTGGCCGGAGTTGCGATACTTGGCGACGATTGCCGCCCTGGCCACGGCCTCCACGTCGCAATCCGCGAAGATCAGCGCCGGCGCATGGCCGCCCAGCTCCAGCACCGTGCGTTTGAGCGTAGCGGCGCAGTCTGCTGCCAAAGCCTTGCCCACCGCGGTGCCGCCGGTGAATGTCAGCAGGCGGATTCGCGGATCGGTCGCCAGCAGATGACCAATGGCGGGCGCATCGCCGAACACCACGTTGAGCACGCCGCGCGGCAGACCCACCGCTTCGAACGCATGCGCAATCATCAGCGCGCTCGCCGGAGTGGCTTCCGACGGCTTGATGACGATCGGGCAACCGGCCGCCAGCGCATAGGCAATCTTGCGCGCGGGGGTGATCGCCGGCGCGTTCCAGCCCGATAGCGCGCCGACCGCGCCGACCGGCTCGACCATCGCCGTCATTCTGAGGTCGGTCTGGCGCGAAGGTATCTGTCGCCCGTAAAGCCGCCGGCCCTCTTCCGCAGACCACTCGAATATCTCGCAGGCCGTATCCACCTCGGCCCGGGCCTGCGCGATCGGCTTGCCCAGTTCCAGCGTGATCAGCCGCGCCCACGGCTCGCGCCGCTCGCGCAGCCAGGCCGCCGCCCCGCCGATCAGCTCCGCCCGCTCGATGGCCGGGGTCCGCCGCCAAGGCCCGAATGCGTCGTGCGCGGCCTGCACGGCGCGCTCCAGCAAAGCCTCGCTAGCCACCGGCAGCTGCCCTAGCGGCTCCGCCGTACAGGGATCGAGCACCGGCATTGTCTCGCCGCCTCCGCACCATTCCCCATCGACGAACAGCGCGAGGTCAGGATAAGCGGACAGGGCTTCCTGCCGGAGCGTCACGACTGCTCGATCCGGTCGAGCACCGGGCGCAGATGCGCCAGGAACCCCTCCGGGTCCTCGCTCATCGGAAAATGACCCATGCCTTCCATGATCACCGCCTCGGTGCCCTGCCCGATCGCCGCCGCCGCGGCCTTGGTGTCCTCGGGCGTGCAGCTGTAGTCGTATTCGCCGGTCAGGAGGTAGACCGGGCAGCGCCCGGTATCGATCTCGCCGAGCCGCGGCCGGATATCCCCATCGACCTTGTAGAAGTAGAGATCGCCTTTGAAGATGCCCGGCCCGCCCTGCATGTAGTGCCAGAGCGTCTCCCACCGGTTTCCTTCCGTGGCGGAAGGACCGATCAGGCCAGAAACCACCGCCGCGGAGACCTCTCCATGCACGTCGGGCCGATAGAGCCACTGCGTGTCGTAGTAGGGATCGACATGCCCGCCCGATTGCAGCCCGATCACCGCGCGGAACTCCTCCGGATGCTCGAGCGCCAGGTGCAGCACGATACGGCCTCCTATCGAGCAGCCCATGACCACCGGCCGGTCGAGCCCCATCGCCTTCGAAACCGACGTCACGATCTCGCGGTATTCGGCGGCCGTCAGCCGATACTCGGGCAGCAGCTGCCAGCCTTCGGGCGGCGACGACTTGCCGTGCCACGGCAGGTCGAAGGCGATGACGCGGAACCGGCTGGTGATCTCGGGATCATTAAGAATCGCGCGATACTGCCGAGCATCGCTCCCCGCCGTATGCAGGCACAACAGCGGAATTCCGCTGCCCGCTTCCTCGACATAGAGCCGGTGCGGCTTGCCCAGCATCTCCAGGCGAAGATAACGGCCGACGATCGGCTCGAACACGCCTGCGCTCATGCGGTCCTCCGCAGCTTGGCCAGCAGGGCCTTGAAGTAGAACAGGTTGGCCATGAAGTCGTGCATGTCGCCCTCGACGGCGAGCCGACGGAACCGGATCAGCGCAAAGAGATCGTGGAAGCCGGGGCGCGGCGCCGCCGACCAGAAGGCATCCCAATCCGCGGCCGAGGCGCGCAGCGCGAAGGTATAGCGCGGCATCACGAACGGGCCCTGGTCGATCTTGACGACCCGGCCATCGACGATCCGCACCAGCCAGTCCTGATCGCCCACCCCCAGCAGGAACGTGGTGTCGAGAAAGCGCCCGCGATGCACCAGCAGCGCATCGTCATTGGCACGTTCGGCAAGCTGCTCGATCATGCATTACCCTCCACGATGCGCACCACGGCATCGACTGCGGTGACCCCTTCGCCTTCCTTGCGGACGATCAGCGGGTTGATCTCGGCCTCGACAATATGCGCGCCGGCCTGCGACAGGGCGACAATGGCGTCGGCCAGCGCGTCGAGGTCGCCGCGTGGCCGGCCGCGGTAACCCGCCAGCGCCTTCAATGCGCGCACCTCGCTGATCATGGCAAGCGCGGTTTCCCGGTCGACCGGGGCCATGCGCAGGCTTCGATCCTTGTGGATCTCGGCGAGGATTCCCCCCGCGGCCAGCATGACCATCGGCCCCGCATCCGGATCGCGCCGGAAGCTCAGCAACACTTCGCCAAGCCCCTTGGTCATCGACTGCACCAGCAGCCGCTCCACCACGAGCCCCGGCTGCGCCTGCGGCACGTCGCGGGCAATGCCATCGGCCGCGGCCTCGAGCTCCGCGTCGTTGTTCACGCCGAGGACGACCCCGCCCAGCTCGGTCTTGTGCAGCACGTCAGCCGACAGCAGCTTGACCGCGACGGGATAGGGAATCGAAGCCGATTGCGCGTCCGGCGTAACCACCGCATGCGGCGCCACCGGCACGCCAAGCCGGGAGAGTTCGGCATAGCCTTCCGCTTCGTCCAGCTGCCGCTCGGGCCCGGTCAGCGCGGACTTGGTCAGGGCATGGCAGGGCCGTCGCGCGAATGCCGCGGCAATCGCATCGCCGCAGGCCTCGGGCGTGCGGAAGCAGGCGATGCCCGTCGCCGTCAGCTGCCGCAGCGCGTCCGGCGCATCCGGCGCCACGAAGGCGGCGAACGGCTTCGCCGCCGCCTGCCCGACCTCGGCGATTGCCGGTACCAGCAGCTCCGGCTGGAACCGCGCGGACGAACCCGCGACCGCCACCACCATGTCGTATTCCGGCCCCGCCAGCAGGGTCTCGATCGCGGCTTTCATCACGGCCGGCCGCGTGCCCGCCAGCGTCAGGTCGACGATCCGCCCATGACCAGCGTTGATGTCGCGCGCGGCAAGCGCCGCCACAGTGGCCTCGCTCGGCGCGACGACATCGACACCACGGATACCCAACTGGTCGACCACCATCGCTGCGCCGCCGCCGGTCGTCGTCACCACGGCCACGCGCGGCGCCCGACCGAGCCCCGGCTTCACCTTGGGCATCAGCGCCGCGCCCTCGACCAGCCCTTCGATCGTCTCGACCCGCGCGATGCCGAGGTCCTTCAGGAAGGCATCGGCAATCCCGTCCTCGCCGGCAATCGCCCCGGTGTGCGACTGCGCCAGCTCCGCCGCCTGTTCCGAGCGGCCAAGCTTGTAGGCAATCACCGGCTTGCCGCGTTCCGCCGCCGCTCTGGCAAAGCGATGAATGGCCCCACCGTGGCGGATCGTTTCGAGGAACAGCGCGAAGCCCGTCACCTCCGGATCATCGACCACCGCCTCACAGATCTCGCCCAATGACAGGTCGAGTTCAGCCCCGGTCGAGACGAACCCGGCAAAGCCGATACCCCGCGCGATCCCCCGCGAGAGGATCGCCCCGATCATGCTGCCCGAGTGCGAGGCGACGAACACCCCGCCGCTCGGCAGTTCGGGCTCGGCAAATGCAGCGTTCGCGGTCAGCGTCAGGCCGGTGCGCGTGTTGACGATGCCGATGCTGTTCGGTCCCAGCAGCCGGGTGCGCGAACCGGCGAGGATCTGCTGCAGCTCGGCTTCCCGCGCGCGGCCCTCCTCGCCTTCCTCACCGAACCCGCCGGCCAGCACCGTGGCGAGCGGAACGCCCAGCGCGACGCACTGGCGCACCGCTGCCGGCACGCCCTCGGTCGGCGCGAGGATGAAGGCATGGTCCGGCACCTCCGGCAGGGCCTCGAGCGAAGGCCAGGCCTGTTCGCCAAGCACCGTGTCGCGCCGCGGGTTGACTGGATAGACCGTCCCGCCGAACCCGTTGTGGCGCAGGAACCTGAGCGGCCGCGCCGTGGTCTTGGCCAGGTCGTCGGACGCGCCAACGATGGCCACGCTGCGCGGCCGCAGCAGGTGTTCGCCCAGGGTCACGCGCTCAGGCCTTCGGCGGGCGCTGGTCGAACCGGCGGCCGAACACTTCCTCGGCGATACGGTTCTTGAGCACCTCGGTCGATCCGCCCGCGATCATCCATCCGCGCGTGCGGCGGAAGCAGTATTCGACGATCGCCTCCGACGAGTATCCGGTCGCGCCCATTGCCTGCACCGCAAGGTTTGCCGCGTCGAACCCGGCCTCGTTGCAGGCGAACTTCGCCGCGCTGGTCTCGTAGGCGGAGGGCAGGCCCTGGTCCGCATTGATCGCCGCCCGATAGAGCAACAGCTGCGCGGCCTCCATCTTCACCGCGACTTCGGCGAACTGCCACTGCAGCCCCTGGAATTCCGCGATCGGCCGGCCGAACTGCTTGCGCTCAAGGATATGCGCCTTGGCCACCTCGAAGGCATGGCGTCCCACCGCCAGGCTGCGCGACGAATTGCCGATGCGCTCGACGTTGAAGCCCGAGATCTGCTTCTTGAACCCGCCTTCGCCCAGCAGGACATTCGCCTTGGGAATACGAACGTTCTCGAAGTAGAGCTGGCACCACTGCTCGCCCGACATGAAGGTCGACGGCTTGCCGACGGTCAGCCCCGGCGTACCCCGCTCGATCAGGACCGACCCGATGCCGTTGAGGCCGGGCCCGAATCGGCAATAGACAAGGTACAGCGTAGCGTCGGCGCTGTGAGTCGAGAAGACCTTGGTGCCGTTGACGATGAAGTCGTCACCATCGGCCACCGCCGTGGTTTGCAGCGCGGTCACTTCCGAGCCGGCGCCGGGCTCGCTCATGCCGAGACCGATCAGCGCAGTCCCGTTCAGCAGGCCCGGCAGCCACTTCGCCTTCTGCTCGGGCGAGGCATATTCGGCGAAGGTGCGGATTGCCCCGAAATTGCCCGCCTGCACTATATCTGCGCTCTTCGGGCAGATCATCGCCAGTTCCTGGATCGCGATCACCGCGTCCATCAGCGTGCCGCCCGCGCCGCCGTCCGCTTCCGGCATGATGATGCCAAGGAGGCCCTGCGCGGCAAGCTGCTGCGCGAGGTCGAAGCTGTAGTTGGGATCGTGGGCACGCACGAGGGCGTGCTCGGCGAGGTTGGCCCGCGCGAACCCCCTGACGGCATCGCCGAAGGCGATCTGCTCGGGCGTGAGGTCGAAGTTCATGCGCTGCTCCGTGCGGCTCGATAGGATTGCGCGCGTGATGGCCCAGACCGGCTCCGCAAACAACTTCCGATTGGGAACTTGCTATTCCATTTTTGCATATCTAAGCGGCCACCATGGCGCACCTCCCCTCCCTGCCCGCGCTGGAACTCTTCGTCCGCGCCGCGCGGTTGGAAAGCGTATCGCGCGCAGCGGAGAAGGCCGGGATGACACAATCGGCTGCCAGCCGCCGCATCGCCGCGCTGGAGGCCGACCTCGGCGTGGTCCTGTTCGACCGGCGGCGCCATGGCGTCACGCTCACCGAGGCCGGCCGCCGCTTCCTCGCCCAGGTCGAGCCCGCCATAGCCGCCATCACCGATGCGGTCGCCGGCACCCGCGCCCACCGGGCCCAGGCGCCCTTCCGCCTGCGCGTCTATTCCACGTTCGCCGCGCGCTGGCTCCTCCCGCGACTGCCCGATTTCCAGCGCCGCCATCCCGAGATCCGGGTCGTGCTCGACGCGACCGTCACACCCGCTGCGCCGGATCCCGGCGAAGTCGATCTCGCCATCCGCTTCTGCGACGCGGAATCCGCCGGTTCGCGCTCTTGGCTACTGATGGAAGACGAGATCGAACCCGTCTGCACCGCCGAATTCGCCCGCCGCCACGGCATCGGCCCGGGCTGCACTCACCTCGATGGCATTCCCCTCCTCGAAAGCCATTATCGCAGCGCCGACTGGGGAGACTGGGCGAGGATGGCGGGGTGTTCTCTTGCCGCGGTCGAACCAATGTACTTCCCCAATTCGATGCTCGCCTATCAGGCCGCGATCGCCGGCCTCGGCATCGCCATGGGCCAAACCTGGCTGCTCGACGGCGAACTCAACGACGGCCTGCTGATCAAGCCGTTCGACCGCCCGCTGCGCCGCGCGCTTGCCTACTATCTCGTCGCGCCCAAAGGGCCGGAGAGCCCGCAGGCCAAGGCCTTCCGCCGCTGGATCATGACCTGCGTCGGCCGCGACACGGCGGCCTGAACCCTGCCCAATGTGGCGGCGGGCTTGCGGTCACCCGCCCCGCCGCTATCCATTCCACCGAGATTCCCCGACGGAAGGACTGAACATGCCCGCAACGATCGATCATCCCGCACTGGCCACCGGCAATGTGGCCGTGATTACCGGCGGGGCAGATGGCATCGGCTTCGCTGCCGCACAGCGCTTCCTCGCCATGGGCATGAAAGTGTGCATCGCCGATCGCCGCCGCCTCGCCGAAGCAAAGGCCGAACTGGGCGACGTCCTCGCGGTCGACGTCGACGTTTCGGATCGCGCAGCGGTCGTCGCGCTGGCGGCGCAGGTTACCCGCGAACTCGGCCCGGTCTCGGTGCTGATGAACAACGCGGGCACCGGCGGCGGCGGCGACGCGCTGTCCAACCCCGAAGGCTGGGACATGGTGCTGGGTGTCAACCTGATGGGCGTGCTTCACGGCGTCCAGAGTTTCGTGCCCGCGATGGTGGAGCGCGGCGCCCCGGCGCTGGTCATCAACACCGGCTCGAAGCAGGGAATCACCCAGCCGCCCGGCGATACCGCCTACAACGTCTCGAAGGCCGGCATCAAGGCGCTGACCGAGGGCCTCGCCCATACGCTGCGGCAGAAGGGCAACGCCGTTACTGCCCACCTCCTGATCCCCGGCTTCACCTACACCGGCATGATGCGCCGCCGCTTGCCCGAGAAGCCCGCCGCCGCGTGGACCGCAGAGCAGGTGGTCGATCGCATGCTCGAAGGCCTCGCCCGCGACGAGTTCTACCTGCTGTGCCAGGACAACGAGACCACGCGCGAACAGGACGAGAAGCGCATCCTCTGGGCCGCCGGCGATCTCGTGGAGAACCGCCCGGCGCTGTCGCGCTGGCACCCCGATTATGCCGAAGCGTTCAAGGCCTACCTGGACGCGCCGACGACCACCCGAGCGGGCTGAGCAGCCACAATACCGCCTCCCGCTTGGATCGACCCAGGCCCTTGACGGCCCCCTTTACGCAGGCAGCTCGGGGGGGGCCGATCGTGGGCGCTTGCGTCAGAGCCGCTCGATGATCGTGACGTTGGCCTGCCCGCCGGCCTCGCACATCGTCTGCAGCCCGTAGCGGCCGCCGGTGCGCTCCAGTTCGTGCAGCAGGCTGACCATCAGCCGCGCGCCGGTCGCGCCCAGCGGATGGCCGAGCGCAATCGCGCCGCCGTTCGGATTGACCTTCGCCGGGTCCGCGCCCAGCTCCTGCATCCACGCGATCGGCACGGGCGCGAAGGCTTCGTTGATCTCGATCACGTCGATGTCGTTGATCGACAGGCCGGCCTTCTGGAGCGCCCGCTGCGTTGCCGGGATCGGGGCGGAAAGCACCATCACCGGATCGTCGGCCAGCACGCTCATATGGTGGATGCGCGCCCGCGGGGTCAGGCCATGCGCTTTCACCGCCGCTTCCGAGGCCACCATCAGCGCCGCCGATCCGTCCGAGATCTGGCTGGCCACCGCAGCCGTGATGCGCCCGCCCGGCCGCAGCGTCTGCAGCGTCGCCATGCGCTCGAGGCTGGTGTCGGCGCGGGGCGTCTCGTCCGTCGTGAACTCACCGACGGGAGCGATCTCCGCGACGAACCGCCCATCCGCGATTGCCGCCAGCGCGCGCCGGTGGCTTTCGACCGAAAACACTTCCATGGTCTCGCGCGAGATGTCCCACTTCTCCGCCATCAGCTCGGCCCCGCGGAACTGCGAGACTTCCTGATCGCCGAAGCGCGCCGCCCAGCCGATCGAACCCTCATACTGGTCCGGCATACCCGCCTCGCGGGCGAGAAGGACTGACGAGTTCATCGGAATTCGGCTCATGTTCTGCAGCCCGCCGGCGAGCACCAGGTCCTGCGTGCCCGACATCACCGCCTGCGCGGCGAAGTGCACCGCCTGCTGCGAAGAACCGCACTGCCGGTCGATGGTGACGCCCGGCACGTGCAGCGGCAGCCCCGCCGCAAGCCACGCCGTGCGCGCCATGTCGTGCGCCTGCGCGCCGAACGGATCGAGCACGCCCCAGATCACGTCATCCACCGCTCCGGCGTCGACCCCGGCCCGCTCCACGGCCGAGCGCATCACGTGGGCGGCAAGGTCCACCGGGTGAACCTGCGCGAGGGACCCGTTGCGGCGGCCAGTGGGGGTGCGAACGGCGGAGACGATATAGGCTTCAGGCAAGGCTTGGGTCCTTCAACTGGATTGCTGCAGGGCATCGTCGAGGCACAGCGCGAACATCGTGCCGCGCCTCAGCTGGGCGATTTCGGAGGCGGTCGTTGCCAGCAATCGCGCCGGGAGTAAACGGCGCTCCCCATCCACGGTCAGCTCCACCGAGACGGACATTCGCGGCGCCGCCGCCGCCGGATCGAACGCGACTGAGACGGTCACATCGCTCGTCGGACCGATCCCGACCCATGGTTCGTCCGCGCCCTCGATCTGGATCGGCAGCACGCCAAGCGCCACGAGATTGCTGCGGTGGATTCGCTCAAAGCTGCGCGCCAGCACGGCCCGCACGCCCAGCAACGCCGTCCCCTTGGCCGCCCAGTCCCGCGCGCTGCCCGCGCCATAGTTGTGTCCGGCGAGGACGACCGTGGCGATATTCCGCGCACGGTAACTGGCCGCAACATCGTGAATGGCCTCCACTTCGCCATCCGGCAGGCGGCGGGTGACAGGCCCCGTCTGGTCGACCAGCTGGTTGCGCAGCCGCGGATTGGCGAAGGTCCCGCGCAGCATGACCTCGTGGTTGACCCGGCGGGCCGAATAGCTGCCCACCGCCCCGGGCGTCACACCGAACGAGGCCAGATATGAGGCCGCCGCGCTGTCCCGCGCAATCGCGCCGACCGGGCTGATGTGGTCCGTGGTCACAGCGTCGCCCAGCACCAGCAGCGGGCGCGCTGCAGCGATTGGCGAGAGCGGCGGCGCGTCTCCCTCTGCGAAGAAAGGCGGGCGGATGAAGAACGTCGATCGCTCCGGCCAGTCGAAGCAGCTGCCGCTTCCCGGAGGCAGCGCGAGCCATTGCGCGGGCCGGTGCCAATCGCCCGTCCCGGGCTCGCCGCCCACTTGCGCCAGCATCGCGTCGACTGCCTCGCCGGACGGCGCCAGCTTCTCCACCAGCGCCGCGATGTCCGTATCGATCCGCCCCGCCAGCGCATAGGCCACGACCAGCAGGGGATTGCCGAGATAGGCCGCCCGCACTGCGCGGTGGATCCGCCCCTCGAAGTTGCGATTGCCCGAGAGTACCGCCGCCGCGACCCGCCCCCCGGCCAGCTCCGCTTCGACACCCTCGGCCAGCTCGCCCGTATTCCCGACGCACGGCCCGCAGCCGTAAGCCGCCACCGAAAACCCCAGCGCTTCGAGCGGGCCAAGCAGGCCGAGTCGCTCCAGCGCCGCGGTCGTCTCTCGCGACCCCGGGGCGAACACCGTCTTGACGTAAGCCGGCGGCCGCAGCCCCTCGGCCAGCGCCGCGCGCGCCAACAGGGCCGCGGCAACCAGCGAGCGCAGGTTGGCGGTATTGGTGCACGATGTGATCGCCGCCAGCACCACCCGCCCGTCCACCGATTGCCCGTCGTAAGCCGCCGCAAAACTGCCCGCTACTTCCCGCAGCGGCACGAGCTGGTGCGGGAGAGAAGGTCCGGCCAGCGCCGGCTCCATCGCGCTCAGGTCGATCCGGATCACCCGGTCGTATTCGATCCCGGCCTGCGGCGTCCCGAACAGGCCCTGCCGCGAGAGGTGCACGCGCGCGCGCTCCAACGCCGCGCCCGACCGGCCGTGCGAACGCAAATAACCCAGCACCGCCTGATCGATGGGAAACAGCGCCAGCGTAGCGCCATATTCAGGCGCCATGTTCGCGATGCTGTTGCGGTCGGCAACGGCCAGCGCCTCGACGCCCCCTCCGAAGAACTCGAGAAATGCGCCGACAACCTGTTCCTTGCGCAACCGAGCCGTCACCGCCAGCGCCAGATCGGCGCCATAGACTCCGGCCCCCGGCACACCGGCCAGCTCAACCCCGATCACTTCCGGCGCGGCAAAGGCCAGCGGCTGCCCCAGCAATGCCGCTTCCGCCTCGATCCCGCCGACACCCCAGCCCAGGATGCCAAGGCCGTTCACCATCGTCGTATGGCTGTCGGTGCCGATCACCGTGTCGCACGCCGTCCAGCCGTCTCGCTCCGACACCAGTTCTGCGAGGCGCTCGAGATGGACCTGGTGAACAATCCCATTCCCCGGCGGCACGATCTGCAGCGAAGCGAAAGCCTGTTCCGCCCACCGGGCGAAGGAATACCGCTCCGCGTTGCGGGCGAACTCCACCTCCATGTTGCGGGCGAGCGCTCCCGCGCCCCAGTGATCCGCGTCGATCGCATGGTCGATCACCAGCGCAGCGGGCAGCGCGAGGTCTACCGTGGCGGGATCGATCCCGCGCCGGGCCACCTCGTCGCGCAGCGCGGCAAGGTCAGCCAGCAGCGGCAATCCGGAAGCGTCCTGCATGAGCACGCGGCCCACCGGAAACCGCCACTCGGACTCGCCGGCGCTGCCCGGCCGCCAGCGCGCGATGGTCTCGCACTCCGCCGCGCTGATCCGCCCCTGCGCGTGCCCGATCAGCGCCGACTCCAGGACAATCCGCACCGAGCGGGGCAGCCGCGCGGCCTCGATGCCCAGCCCGGCCAGGTAATCCGGCAAGGAAACCCAGTTCGCGCCGTCCAGCTGCGGCGAAGGCGGCACGCTCCGGTCCCTTTCCGCTCAGCCGGCCGCGTTCAGCGTCCGGGCGATATGCTGCGCAGCAATCCGGCCGAAGGTCGCTCCGCGCAGCACCGAGGTCGAGCCGGCATAGACCTGGTGGTAGATGCCGATGGTCTCGCCCGCCGCGTAAAGCCCGGGGATGGGCTTGCCGTCGCAATCCAGCACCTGCGCGTCCGGGTTCACCTTGACCCCGCCGAAGGTGAAGCAGTTCGCCGCGATGATCGGATAGGCCCGGAACGGCGCCTTCACGATGGGTCGCGCCCAGTTCGACTTGGGCGGCGTCAGCCCGCGCGTGGCGAGATGGTCGATCTCGAACGGCTTGAACTCGCCCTGCGTCGGGCAGGCGGCGTTGAACTCCGCCACGGTCTTCGCCACTGCCTCGGGCGACAGCCCCATCTTGCCAGCCAGCGCCTCGACGCTGTCGGCCTCATAGGCCGGCACGTCCGAACGGATGGCGCGCCGCCACCCGTCGATCTCCTCGGTCTGCGCGTCGAAGATCACCCAGCTAATGCCGTCGGGCTGGTAGGCGATCGCGCGGCTCACCGGATCGTAGCAGGCATCCACGGTGCGCGGTGCCTCGTCGAGGAAGCGCTGCCCGTTCTTGTTGATGAGGATGCCATACGGCCAGATATGGACCACCGCCTCGGGCTGCTGCGAGCGCGGGTCGACCGGCTCGGCATGGTACGAGGCAAAGTCGCCCGAAGGCGCCGCGCCCGCGTCCAGCATCATGCGGATGCCTTCGCCTTTGTTCTGGTAGCCGCCGATGGCAACCGGGCGGATGTTCGCGGCGACCGGCCCGAGATAGCGGGCCAGCATTTCCGAATTCCCCTGAAAGCCCCCGCTGGCGAAAATCGTGGCGCGGGCACGGATTTCCACACGCTTGCCGTCGGGCCCGATGGCGGTGACGCCCTCGACCGTGCCGTCCTGTCCCTGCAGGAGCGACACCGCCGTCGTGCGGTAGCGCAGGTCCGCACCCAGCTTCTTCGCTTCTTCGAGAAGCCGCTCGATCAGCGCCAGGCCACCGCCCTGCGCTGCGATGCGGGTGGTGTTCTGGGTCAGAAGGTAGATCGGCTGCGGCCCGAACTTGAGCCCGAACTCCTTCAGCCAGCCGATCGTCTGCGGCGCGCGCTCGGCGAACCGGCTGATCAGTTCCGGATCGGGAAACGGGTGCGCCTTCACGTAGGACGGCCAGTCCTCATAGGACCCGCCGGCCTCTACAATCACGTTCGGATCGAGGTTCGCGCCCGCGTTCTCCGCGAAGACCGTCTCGAAATCGTCCGAGACCTCGCTGTCATTCTTCATCCGGAGGTAAGCTTCGGTCCAGCGCGTGCCGCCGCCGTATTCCTGCTCGGTCGAGCGCTCGAGGGTGATCGTGGAAAGCCCCGCCTGGCGCGCAGTGACGGTGGCCGAAAGGCCGGCGATGCCGTGCCCGACAATCAGCAGGTCGGCGATGCCGCCCGGTTCAACCATGATGAACTTCCTCTTCCTGAACGATGACGCCGCTGTCGATCAACGCGGCGATGCGGTCTTCTCCCAGCCCCAGCGTGCGCAGCACCTCGCGGCTGTCCGCGCCCTCGCCCGGCGGGTTGCGCGTCAGCCCGAAACCCTCGCCCCCGATCCGAATCGGCAGCCGCGGCAGGCGCGTGTGGGTACCGTTCGGCAAGGTGGTCTCGAGCAGCCCGCCAGTCTCGGCAAGATGCCGGTCGGTGAACAGGTCCTCGGGCCGCGCGATCGGCGAGAACGGGATGCGCGCCTCCTCGGCCAGCGCGATCGCCTGCTCCTGGGTCAGCTTGGCGAACATCGCGCGCAGCTGCGTCATCAGCCGCGGCCGTTCGCTGATCCGCTGGTTGTTGGTGGCAAGCCCCGGATCGGCCGCCAGGTCGGCCCGGCCCGTGATCTGGCAGAAGCGCTGCCAGTGGGCGTCGGAGGTGATCCCGATAAAGACCTGCTTGCCGTCAGCTGTGTCGAACAGGTCGTAGACCGCCCAGGCCGAAACGCGCTCGGGCATCGGCGGGATCGGGCCTTCGGTCTGTGCCGCGTAGCACAAGTGCTGGCCCATCAGGAACACCGCCGCCTCGAACAGCGCGGATTCGACCAGCGCGCCCTTGCCCGTCCGGTCGCGCTCGCGCAGCGCGCCGAGGATGGCGATCGCGGCGAACATCCCGCCGCCGATGTCGACCACCGACGAGCCCGCCCGCAACGGCCGCCCGCTTGGTCCGGTCATGAACGCCAGCCCCGACATCATCTGCACCACCTCGTCCAGCGCGAGGCGCTGGTCGTAGGGACCTTCGAGGAAGCCCTTGAGGCTGGCATAGATCAGTCGCGGGTTGATCTTGGAGGCAGACTCCCAGTCCAGCCCCATGCGCTGCATCGCGCCCGGGGCGAAGTTCTCGATCAGGATGTCGGCCTTGGCAACCAGCTGCTGGCCCACCTCGCGCCCCGCCTCGCTCTTGAGGTCGATCGCGATCGAGCGCTTGTTGCGATTGAAGAACCCGAAATACCCGGTTCCGAAGCCCTTGAGCCGGCGGGTGGGATCGCCGCTGGCGGGTTCGACGCGGATCACGTCGGCGCCCATGTCGGCAAGGATCAGCCCGCACGAGGGGCCCATCACGGTGTGCCCGAAATCGAGCACGGTCAATCCGGCAAGTGGCGCGCTCATCGGTTCTGCTCCAGTTCACGCGGGGCCACGCCGGTATAGCCATAGGCAACGGAGGGCGGCACCGGGCCCTTGATGCGTCCGCCCTGCTGCACCTGTTCCCAGGCATGGGCGAGAATGCCGACCGAGCGCGAGAGGATGAACAGCCCCCGCCCAAGCTCCGGCGCAAAGCCCAGCTCGCAATAAATGACGGCCGTCGCGCCATCGATGTTCATCGGCAGCCGCTTGCCTTTGAGCGCCAGCAGCGCCGCTTCCACCGCCACGCCAATCTCGGCATAGCGGCCGGATACGAGCCCCGCGGCGCGCGCTTCGTCCACCAGCGCCAGCAGGCGCGGCGCGCGCGGGTCGGTCGGGTGGAAGCGGTGGCCGAAGCCTTCGATCAGCCTCTTGGCGGCCAGCCGCTCGCCGATCTCCGCTTCCGCCGCGTCCTTGATCGAGAGGCCCGCGTCAGCCCGGGCGGCAACGGCGGCATAGATTTCCATCGCCTGCTGCCCGGCCCCGCCATGCACGTCGCCCAGCGCATTGATCGCCGAGGCCATGGCCGAGTTGATCCCCACGCCGCATGTCGCCGCCATCCTGGCGATGGCGATGGAGGGCGCCTGGGGCCCATGGTCGACCGCCGCGACCAGCGCCGCGCCGAGCAGGTCGGCCTGCCCTTCCGAAGGCAGTTCGCCGCGCAGCATCAGCCAGATCATGGCGGGAAAGCTCACCCGCCCGATCAGGTCCTGGATCTCGTAGCCGCGAAATCGGATGACGCCTGGCGTCATGTCGATCACGTCGGTGCGCCACCATTGCGCCATGGCCTCTGCCGTGGGGTCGGTCATCGCCGGTCAGCCCAGAACGAACGGATTGGCGCGGTTGGGCTGCGTGGAGATCCACACGCTCTTCTGCTGCAGGTATTCCTTGATCGCCTCGGTCCCGCCCTCGCGGCCGATGCCCGACCGCTTGTAGCCGCCGAACGGGGTGGTGAAGCTGGTCGCGCGGTAGTTGTTCACCCACACGGTGCCCGCATTCAGCCGGTCGACGCAGTAGAGCGCGCGGTGCAGATCCTTGGTCCACACGCCGGCGGCAAGGCCGAACTCGGTGTCGTTGGCAATCCGCAGCGCATCGTCCGCATCCTCGAAGGGGATCACACAAACCACCGGTCCGAACACTTCCTGCTGCGCGATCCGCATGTCGTTGGTCACGCCGGTCAGGATGGTCGGCGCGACGAACTGCCCCTGCCCGTATTCCGGGCCTTCCAGCGCGTGGCCGCCACAAGCAACGGTAACGCCGTCTTCCTTGGCCATCTCGATCATGCGCAGGATCTTCTCCCACTGCGACCGCGTGGCGACCGGCCCGACCTGGGTCTCCATCCTGGACGGATCGCCAACCTTGGCGGCCTTCACCGCCTCAACCAGCTTGGGCACGAAGCTGTCGATGATCGAGCGCTGCACCAGCAGGCGGGATCCCGCCATGCAGGTCTGGCCCGAAGCGCCGAACACGCCGGAGATCGCGCCTTTCACCGCCTGGTCGAGATCGGCATCGTCGAAAACGATGTTGGGCGACTTGCCGCCCAGTTCGAGCGTCACCTTCTTGAGGCCCGGCGCGGCGGCTTCGTTCACCGCCTGCCCACCGGCATCGCCGCCGGTGAAGGCGATTTTCGCAGTGAGCTTGTGGCTGACGAGCGGCGCGCCGACCTCGGGGCCGAAGCCCGTCACGACATTGACCACGCCCTTGGGGAAGCCCGCCTGATCGGCGAGCCGCGCCAGCTCGAGAATCGAGGCCGAGGTATACTCGCTCGGCTTGATCACGATCGTGTTGCCGGCCGCCAGCGCGGGCGCCATCTTCCAAGTCGTCAGCGCCAGCGGCGAGTTCCACGGCGTGATCGCCACGACCACGCCCAGCGGCTCCCACTTCACGTAGTTGAACACATCGGCCTTGTTGATCGGCACCACCGATCCCTCGACCTTGTCGGCGAGACCTGCGTAATAATAGAACCACTGGGCCACGTTCTTCACCTGGCCCGAGACTTCCGCCATCAGCTTGCCGTTGTCGCGCTGCTCGATC